>Ga0308174_10001840_pt1 | contig 10167 bp, 10 predicted proteins | sample PhyPR2_FD_203894 | JGI IMG/M metagenome (GOLD analysis project Ga0308174, IMG submission 203894) | Soil microbial communities from UC Gill Tract Community Farm, Albany, California, United States - DLSLS.P.R2 | ecosystem: Environmental > Terrestrial > Soil > Agricultural land | place: USA... | reverse complement strand
ACGCCGGGCACCGCGAGCAGCCCGGTGGGGACCGCGCTGCGCTGCACCCGCAGTTCGGGCAGCGCGGGCGAGACGAGCGTGAGGGTACGGACCAGGTCGGGTCGGGCGGCGGCCACGCGGGTGGCGATCGCGCCGCCCATCGAGTTGCCGAACAGGTGCACGGGCGCGCGCCCGGAGGCGTCGAGGTAACGGATGACCGCGCGGGCGTGCGCGGTGATCGAGTAGTTGCCGTCGTCCGGCGGCGGGGAGTCCCCGAAGCCCGGCAGGTCGACCGCCTCGCTGTCGACGACGTCGTCGAGCAGCGGCATCAGCGCCGACCAGTTCTGCGAGGAGCCGCCCAGCCCGTGCACGTAGAGGGCGGGCGGCAGCCCTTCGCGGGCGGGCTTTCTCGACCGCACCGTCAGGGTGATCCCGGGCAGTGAAACCGACCTGAGCTCCTCGCCCTCCGCGACCCTGACGAGCGTTACCTTGGGTAGGACAGTGGTCCTGGCCGGTGCGGCGGCCGGCAGCTCGGTCGAAGACATGCGGCAATATTACGAGACGATCACGTGCGGGCTCATGTGTTCGCTCTCATAGGTACGGGTACCTGGCGACGGACACGGACCGCGCCACGTTCCGTCGCCCTGACGCGCCACGTTCCGTCGCCTTGAAAGGGAGCCCGTCATGACCGTCGACCCCACCGATCCCGACACCTTCGAGAGCGAGAACAACGACATCGATTCCGCCGACTCCGCCGAGATCGCCGTGGAGGCGCCGGAGGGCGACGCCGCCGAGCAGCTCGCGGACATCGCCCCGCGACGGGACGACCGGCCGAGCGGGGAGGACACGGACCGAGCCAGCGAGGGCGACCTCGCGGAACAGGCCCGCGTCGTGGAACTCGACGAGGACGACTACCGGTAGACCGCCCGCGCCGGCAGACCGCTTCATGCTGGTGGGCCGCCCCATCTCCCGGTAGACCACTCCCCTTCCTGCGGGCCGCTCCCGCCGCCTCCGGAAAGGGGGCCGGACCCCCGCCGGGGGGGGCGCGCGTCCGCCGGTGCGCGAAGGGGGCGGACCGGCAACGCAACGGGCGCCGGTTCGCCCCCGTACGCCCCGCACGGGCGGATCCGCGCCAGTGCCGCGCCGTCCGGTCCGTGAAATTCTGCGCTCGCACCGCGCACGCGACGGTTACCCAAAAGTACGATGGCGGCGCGGTGCACACCGCACGTGGACGAAAGTGGGAGGCGGCGTGACAGCCACCGAGCAGACAGAGGCGGCACGCCCTCGGGGTACCCGGCTGCCGCGCCGTGCCCGACGGAACCAGCTGCTGGGTGCCGCCCAGGAAGTCTTCGTGGCGCAGGGCTACCACTCGGCCGCGATGGACGACATCGCCGAGCGCGCCGGCGTCAGCAAGCCTGTCCTCTACCAGCACTTCCCGGGCAAGCTGGACCTGTACCTCGCACTGCTGGACCAGCACTGCGAGTCCCTCATCCAGTCCGTGCGCCACGCGCTGGCCTCGACGACGGACAACAAGCAGCGCGTCAGGGCGACGATGGACGCGTACTTCGCGTACGTCGAGGACGACGGCGGCGCCTTCCGGCTGGTCTTCGAGTCGGACCTGACGAACGAGCCCGCCGTGCGCGAGCGCGTCGACAAGGTCACCAACGAGTGCGCGGAGGCGATCTGCGACGTCATCGCCGAGGACACCGGGCTCTCCCGGGCCGAGTCGATGCTGCTCGCCTCGGGCCTGGGCGGGCTCGCGCAGGTGGTGGCCCGCTCCTGGCTGCACAGCGACCGCAGCGTGCCGCGCGACCAGGCGGTGCAGCTCCTGGCCTCGCTGGCCTGGCGCGGCATCGCCGGCTTCCCGCTGCACGGGATCGAGCCGGGACACGAACACGGGCACGAGCAGTCCCCCTGAGCGGTACGGCGCCGACCGGGCGTTTGTTCCCGTCCGCTGTTCGCTCCTGGCGTTGCCCGGCGGAGCGTGTCCGTCCCCTCACCGGGCTAATGTGTGCGGGGTACGGCGCGGGAGATCGCGCACTTCACTGACCGTCGGAGGGTTGAAGCCGTGGAGGTCAAGATCGGCGTGCAGCACGCGCCCCGCGAGATCGTTCTGGAGAGCGGTCAGAGTGCCGAGGAGGTCGAGCGCGCCGTGGCCGAAGCACTGGCCGGGAAGTCGCAGCTGCTGAGCCTTGTGGACGAGCACGGCCGCAAGGTCCTCATCCCGGCCGACCGCCTCGCGTACGTGGAGATCGGCGAGCCGACCGCCCGCCGGGTGGGATTCAGCGCGCTGTAGGGCGTGCCGCAGGACATGCGGAAGGGCCCGGAGCGCACACCGTTCCGGGCCCTTCCGCATGCGCGCCATTCGGCGCACCGCCTGTGAAACCCTGCGTGAACTGCGCGTGAACCGTGCGGGAACGTGCGGCTCGACCTCACAGGGAGCGCACATCTTGCTCACGGGGAGGGTTGCGTTCCGCGGCTCGGGGGTAGACCCGCTACGACCGATTTGCACCCGGCCGTGCGGGAGGGACCCCGATCATGTTCTTGGAAGCGCTCGGCTCCGCGTTGCTCGGTTTCGCCCTCGCCTGGGCCGCCGCGTACCGTCTGCCGCACCGGCTCCCGGGACGCCGTCTCGTGCTGTCGACGGGGGCGGCCGGAGGGCTGTTCGGCGCGTTCCTCGCACACAGTGCGGTGGGGACGGGGGACGTGGTGGTGAGCCTGCTCGGCGCGGCGGCCGTCGCCGCGGCGTCCGTTTCCCTGCTGCTCCGCCCGGAGAAGCGGTTCCGCCGCCGCCACTCGGCCACGGTCTGAGCGTCCTCCACCCCGAGTTCACACGTGCGCGGCCCGCTGGAAGGGCAGAGCCCCCTTCCAGCGGGCCGCGGCCGTCAGGCGGCGAGGCCCAGCGCGGCCATCCGCTTGGTGTGCGCCTCCGTGATGCGGGAGAACATCCGCCCCACCTCGGCGAGGTCGAACCCGTCCGCGACGCCGCCCACCAGCATCGTCGACAGCGCGTCGCGGTCCGCGACCACCCGCTGCGACTGCGACAGCGCCTCCCCCATCAGCCGCCGCGCCCACAGCGCGAGCCGTCCGCCCACGCGCGGCTCGGCGTCGATCGCGGCGCGCACCTTCTCCACCGCGAAGCCGGCGTGTCCCGTGTCGTCGAGGACGGTCAGCACCAGCTCACGGGTGTCCCTGTCGAGCCGCGCCGCGACCTCCCGGTAGAAGTCGCTGGCGATCGAGTCGCCGACATACGCCTTGACCAGCCCCTCCAGCCAGTCCGAGGGTGCCGTCTGCCGGTGGAAGCCGTCGAGCGCGGCGACGAACGGTTCCATCGCCTCCGTCGGCTCCACGCCGATCTCGCCGAGCCGGTCCCGCAACTGCTCGAAGTGGTGGAACTCCGCCGACGCCATCTTGGCCAGCGCCGCCTTGTCGGCGAGCGTGGGCGCCAGCTTCGCGTCCTCCGCCAGCCGCTCGAACGCCGCCAGCTCCCCGTACGCCAGCGCTCCCAGCAGGTCCGCCACCGCGGCCCGGTACTGGGGGTCCGCGGAGGCCCCGGCCCAGTCCCGGGCGGCGATGCCGGTGGGACCGGGGGTGCCTTCGGCGGCGGGTCCTGCGGTGTCGGAGGCGTTGTCAGAGGTCGTCATGGAGCGCAGAATAGTCCGCTCACCGCCTCGGGGAGGCCCTGGTCAGTCAGTGTGACGACGACTACGTGACCGAACCGGCCCTGGCGCGTTCGGGAATCCGGGGTATGGTGGTAAAGGCCCGCCAAGTATGCGACGGGCCGCTTGAATGAGGATGCCCGGTCGGTGGCCCGATCGGCTCCGACCAGACAGCCCTTCTCCGCCGTACGGCACTGTGTGTACGGCATACCGGGAGGGTCCCTCAGCGGAACGAGCGCTGGGCCTGCCGGACAGGCCCGAGAGCGTCGGCTGTGGTCCCGTCCCGTGCCACCCGGCTCGGCCCCCGAGGTCGGCCGTCGTCCCCGGCACGGTCGGACGACACGACCCCCATGCTCGCCTCGCGCCGCGCACACAGAAGAGGCAGCACCCTGACTACGACTTTCCGAGAGCTCGGAATCCTCCCCGAGACGGCCGAGGCCCTTGAGGCCGTCGGCATCCTCAACCCCTTCCCCATCCAGGAGATGACGCTCCCCGTCGCCCTCTCCGGCAGCGACGTCATCGGCCAGGCCAAGACCGGCACCGGCAAGACGCTGGGCTTCGGTCTTCCGCTCCTCGAGCGCGTCAACGTCCCCGCCGACGTGGAGGCGGGCCGGGCCCGCCCCGAGGACGTCACCAACACCCCGCAGGCACTTGTCGTGGTGCCCACCCGCGAGCTGTGCGTCCAGGTCACCAACGACCTGCTGACCGCCGGCAAGGTGCGCAACGTGCGCGTCACCGCGATCTACGGCGGACGCGCCTACGAGCCGCAGGTCGAGGCCCTCAAGAAGGGCGTCGACGTGGTCGTCGGCACCCCCGGCCGGCTGCTCGACCTGGCCGGGCAGAAGAAGCTGAACCTGGCGCACGTGCGGTGCCTCGTCCTCGACGAGGCCGACGAGATGCTCGACCTCGGCTTCCTCCCCGACGTCGAGAAGATCATCGGCATGCTGCCGGAGCGCCGGCAGACCATGCTCTTCTCCGCGACCATGCCCGGTGCGGTCATTGGACTGGCCCGCCGCTACATGTCGCAGCCCACCCACATCCGCGCCACGTCGCCGGAGGGCGAGGGCGTGACGCTGGCCAACATCAAGCAGTTCGTCTACCGCGCGCACTCCATGGACAAGCCGGAGATGATCGCGCGGATACTGCAGGCCGACGGCCGCGGACTCGCGATGATCTTCTGCCGCACCAAGCGGACGGCCGCCGACATCGCCGAACAGCTCCGGACGCGCGGGTTCGCCTCCGGCGCGGTCCACGGCGACCTCGGCCAGGGAGCGCGCGAGCAGGCGCTGCGTGCGTTCCGCAACGGCAAGGTGGACGTGCTGGTCTGCACGGACGTCGCCGCGCGAGGTATCGACGTCGAGGGCGTCACGCACGTCATCAACTACCAGTCCCCCGAGGACGAGAAGACCTACCTGCACCGCACCGGCCGTACGGGCCGCGCGGGCGCGTCCGGTACGGCGATCACGTTCGTCGACTGGGACGACATTCCGCGCTGGCAGCTCATCAACAAGGCGCTGGGGCTGGACTACCACGAGCCGGTGGAGACGTACTCCACGTCGCCGCACTTCTTCGAGGAGCTCTCCATCCCCGCGGGCACGAAGGGTGTGCTGCCGCGCTCGGAGCGCACGCGCGCCGGGCTGGGTGCCGAGGAGATCGAGGACCTCGGCGAGACCGGTGGCCGCGGGGCGCGCAGCGCCCGGGGCGGTCGCGGTGAGCGCGACGATCGCGGTGGACGCGGCGATCGCGGTGGACGCAATGAACGCGGTGGAAGCGACACGGTGGAGCGGGACGGCGACCGCGAGCGCTCGGCGCGGACGCCCCGTCGGCGCCGGCGTACGCGCGGTGGAGCGCCGCTCGACGCGGAGGCGTCGGTGACGGCGTCGGAACGGGTGGCGGTCCCGCCCGTGGACGGCCCGGGGAGTGCGCACGGCACGGACAGCACGGACAGCACGGCGGGCACGGAGTCCGGCGGTGCCGGTCGTGCTCCGCGCCGGCGTCGGCGCACCCGGTCCGGCGCCCAGGCGGAGGCGGCGACTCCGGAGACGGTGACCGCGGAGACGGTGACCGCGGAGACGGTGACCGAGACGGCCGCCGTTTCCGAGACGCCCGCCGTTGCCGAGGCGCTCGCGCCGTCCGGGGCGGTCGAGGCAGAGGTCGTCACGACGCCGCGGCGTCGGCGGACGCGGAAGACGGCTGACGTGGCCGCGGCCGCGGCCGAAACGGTCGAATCCGCGGAGACGGCCGAGGCGGCCGTCGGCACGGCGGAGGCCACCGAGGCCAAGCCGCGCCGGCGGGCGACGACGCGCAAGAAGGCGGAGGCCGCGGAGACGGCGGTCGACACGGCCGAAGCCGTCGAGGCCGAGCCGCGCCGGCGGACGACGCGGAAGTCCGCGGCGACGGCGCGGGCGGCGGTCGAGACCGCCGGTGCCGCCGTGATCCCCGCGCAGGCGTCGGAGGAGCTCGAGTCGGATTCGCAGCCGGCGCAGAAGCCGCGCCGCACGCGGAAGAAGGCGGCCGCCGCGACGGAGCCGTCGCAGACCGTCGAGGCGCCGACGGCGCGGCGTACGCGCAAGGCGACGACGGTGGCTTCGACTGCGACGGTCCTGGACGACGACGGTGCGGAGGCCGGTGAGGTCAAGCCCCGCCGGACCCGTAAGAAGGCCGTCGCGGCGTCCGCCGAGCCGGAGGCCGCAGCCGAGGCCGGAGAGACCAAGCCGCGGAGGCGGACGACGCGCAAGGTCGCCGCCGCCGCACCGGAGATCCCGGCCCAGGCGTCCGACGAACCGGCGAAGCCGCGCCGCACGCGGAAGAAGGCGGCCGCCGCGACGGAGCCGTCGGAGGGCTGAGCCCCCTCGGCACACGCGGCGGGAACGAAGCCGGCCCGGCCCACGACCACGTGGACCGGGCCGGTTTCGTGCTGCCGACGCGGACGGCCCGGGCCGGCGGAGCACCAGGACCAGGGCCACGGTCCCTCGGGGGGATGGGAGGGGTGCGGCCGGTAGCCTCGGCGGCATGAGCCGTCCGTCGACCTTCTCCCCGCCCCCCGGCACCCGCTCCCGTTCCCTCGCCACCCCCCGCGGTCCCTTCGCCGCCCTCGACGCCGGCACCGCCACCCACGGCACGGCCCTCCTCCTTCCGGGTTTCACCGGCAGCAAGGAGGACTTCATCGACCTCCTCCCCCACCTCGGCGCCGCCGGCTACCGCGCCGTCGCCGTCGACGGCCGGGGCCAGTACGGCACTCCAGGACCCAAGGACGACGAAGCCCCGTACGCGCAGGCCGAGTTGGCCCGCGACGTGCTGGCTCAGGTCGCCGCCCTGGACGCCGGCGGTCCCGTCCACCTCCTCGGCCACTCCCTCGGCGGCCAGATCGCCCGCGCCGCCGTGCTGCTCGACCCCGCCCCGTTCCGCTCGCTCACCCTCATGTCCTCCGGCCCCGCGCAGATCTCGGAGTCCCAGCAGCAGCGGGTCAAGCTGCTGCGCGACGCACTCGCGGTGATGGACATGACCCAGGTGTGGAACGCCATCCAGCTGATGGAGACCCCCGAGGACACGGAGACCGGCGCCCTCGACGCCGGTCCCGGCGACCGTGAAGACCTCCGCCGCCGCTGGCTCGCGGGCAGTCCCGCCCAGCTTCTCGCCACCGGCCGGCAACTGTGCACCGAGCCGGACCGGGTCTCCGAACTCGCCGCCGTGCCGCTGCCCAAGCACGTCGTCTCCGGCGACCACGACGACGCCTGGCCCGTCCCGTTGCTGGACGAGATGGCCGTCCGGCTCGACGCCCGTCGCACGATCGTCGCCGGCGCCGACCACTCGCCCAACACCGACCGCCCACGTGAGACCGCCCGCGCCCTCGTCGCCTTCTGGAACAGCGTGCACGCCGTTGACGGCGAGAACGGCAGGAACGGCAGGAACGGCAGGAACGGCAGGAACGGCAGGAACGGCAGGAACGGCAGGAACGGCGTGGACGACGCCGACGGCGTGCCCCATTGACGGACGGTGGTCGGCGCCGGTCAGTACTGCGTCTGCAAGTGCTCCCAGAAACCGTCCCGCAGGGACCGGCGCAGATCCGCCTGGCCGCGCAGCGAGTACTGAAGCAGCCCTTCCGCCTCCACCAGCAGGTCCTGGTCGACCGATCCGGGCAGGTAGGGGTGCCCCGGGAGCAGTTCCCGCAGTGAGTCACGGCCTCGCGCCGCCAGCCACTTCGCCGCGATCTGCGCCCCCACGAACCGCACGTCCTCCCGCGTGGGCCGGACCGCCGTCGACGCCTCGTACGTCGCCGCGGTCCGCCGGGACACGTACGGCTTGAAGAAGTCCAGGTCGAGGGTGCGCTGGCTGTCGACCTCCCAGAGCAGGGGCTCGGCCTGGTTGCGGCCCTCCGGTGCCTCGATGCCCCACAGATGGACCCGGGCGCCGTACCCCTGTGCGGCCTCGACCGCCGAGACGAGGTCCTCGTCGCCGCCGAGCAGGGCCGCGTCGCTGATGGCGCGGTGCCGGGCGAGGGACTCCAGGTCGGACCTGATGAGGGAGTCGACGCCCTTCTGCTGGTTGTTGGCGTTGAGGTTGCCCAGTCGCACCTTCACGTCGGGCAGTTCGGCGATGGACTGCTGCTCGGCTGTGTGGATGCGGCGCCGGGCGCCGTCGTACCAGTAGACCCGCAGCAGCCGGCTGTCGGCGAAGATCGTGCGGGCCTTGTCGATGAGCGCCTCGATCAGTCCCTCGGCGTCGACGTCGAACGCCCGCCGGTCCTCGGTGCCGGCCACCAGCCGACCCGCGGCCGCGTAGAGGTAGCCGGCGTCGACGAAGATCGCGTGGGTCGAGGGCGTCTTCGCCACCTCGGCGAGCATGCGCTGCAGCAGCTCGTTCGTCTGGTCGATGCGGGCGCCGAGCGCCGTGAGGTCGTCGTCGTTCATCGCGTCCATTGTCCCGGCCGTCACACAGCGAACACAACCGGTCCCGAGGAGTCGTCCGGAGAAATGATCGGACGATACGCACCCAGGGGCAGCTCCCACGCTTTTACCCGTCAGTAGTTAGACGGCTGAAAAATTTCTTTAGCGTAGGGAATGTTTGCTGGAAGCATGCCGTTACATCTGTACGTGGACGGGGACGCACCGTCGCCCCGCCTCCCACTCTCACTCTCGGCCAGTAGTTCTCCACAGGAGGATGACCAGACGAAGGGAGAAGCCCCTTGCGCTTCGAAATCATGCACCTCGACGACGTCGACGGCACGCCCGTGGACACCACCGTCGTGGACGCCGCCTCCGTCAATCAGATCGTGCAACAGGCCGCCGCCATAGGGCAGCGCCTGTGGATCCGCCCGGCGGACACTCCCGCCTCATGACGACGTACCGACGCATGAAGATGTACTGACGCATGACGACGTACTGACGCAACACATGCAGCCCCTGTCCGGCACGGTGCCGTGTACAGGGGCTTTGTCGTGCACCCACCAGGGGATCGGTTTCGATCCCCCTGCGTCCCGGGCTCAGGCGCCCCGGATCACCTGCGTGACGCCGTTGATGATCTGCTGGACGGCGATCGCGGAGAGCATCATCCCGGCCAGCCGTGTCACCAGGACGACGCCACCGTCCTTGATCAGCCGGATGATCAGCAGCGAGTGGCGCATCACGAACCACAGCACGACATGGATCGCGAGGATCGCCGCCCACACCGAGACCTGTGCGCTCACGCCGTCGGCCCGCTGCACGGCGAGGATCACGGACACGATCGCGCCGGGTCCGGCGAGCAGCGGCATTCCGAGCGGGACGAGGGCGACGTTGACGTCCTTGGTCTGTTTCGGCTCGTCGTTCTTGCCGGTGAGGAGGTCGAGCGCGATGAGAAGGAGCAGCAGCCCCCCGGAGATCATCAGGGCGGGGATGGTGACATGCAGGTAGTCGAGGATGTGGTTGCCCAGCACGCCGAACACGGCGATGACACCACCGGCCACGCACACGGCCTGCAACGCCATCCGGCGCTGCGTCTTGGCGGGGCGGCCCGCGGTCAGGGCGAGGAAGATCGGGGTGATCCCCGGGGGATCCATGATGACGAAGAGGGTCAGGAAGAGGGAGCCGAAGACGGCGAGGTCGAACATGTGGAGGTGGCCTTGCGACGGGGTGCCGGCGTGGCGGCACATGTGTGTGCAGTCGGGTGGAGGAGCGATGAGTCACTCCGGGCCTGCCGGAGTGACCGGGGGCGAAGGCCGGGGCCGGCCCTCGCGCAGGGGTGAGTGGGTGGAGTGCGGTGGGCTCGCGCAGCGGCGGGCGAACGATCGCGGTGAAACGCCGACCGACCGAACCGGGGCCGGTACTGTGCGCGCGGCCCCCGCGCCCGGCACCCAGTGCTCAGCGCCCAACAGCAAGCACCCGGCACCCGGCACCCGGCACCCGGCACCCGGCACCCGGCACCTGGCACCTGGCACCTGGCACCCGCCTGACAAGCGGGTCACTGTTCCCGCCGGTCAAGCAGGTCGCGGTGCGCACGGAGAGTTTGCCCGGACCGTCGTGGCACGGAGCCTCGGGTCCGGTCGGACATG
>Ga0308174_10001839_pt1 | contig 10169 bp, 10 predicted proteins | sample PhyPR2_FD_203894 | JGI IMG/M metagenome (GOLD analysis project Ga0308174, IMG submission 203894) | Soil microbial communities from UC Gill Tract Community Farm, Albany, California, United States - DLSLS.P.R2 | ecosystem: Environmental > Terrestrial > Soil > Agricultural land | place: USA... | reverse complement strand
ATCGCGCAGGTTACGATGCCAGCTGTCGTCCCCGTGAGAGCGGCATCCAGCAGCGTTGGATTGGCCGGTTACGCGGAAGCCGGTGCTGTCCTCGACGCGCGTCGATCGATGCCTTGCTTCATGTTCCACGTCGTGAACATGGCCGTCAGCGTGGCGCCTATCACGACGTAGCCGACGACCGGGAAATGCTCGAGCTTGCCGTCGGGCGCCATGGTCACGATCTGGCCGGCGATCACAGACGCGATGCCACCCGACACTTGCTGGATGGCCGCGCCGAGCGCGTTGAACGACCCGCGCTTGGTCACCTCGGGCACCGCCGCGGACATCGCCTGGAACGGGATGATCCGCGAGAAGATGCCCGCGAACAACACCACGTTGACGACGACGACGACGGTGAGCGACACCGGCGGCAGGTGCGTGTAGATGAGCACCATCACGATGGACAGGATGCTGCCGCCGACGAACACGGGGTACTTGCCTCGCTTGTCGGCAAGCCTGCCGACCAGCGGCCCGATGAAGATCGTGAACACGCCGGTGATCAGGTAGATCGTCGGCAGGCTCCCGAGCGCGATGCCGAGATTGTTGACGAGGTAAGCGCTGCCGAACGGCATGAGCATGAAGCCGCCGGTTGCGAGCAGCATCATCGTGAGGAACGCGCTCGAGTGGCGTGGCTCGCGCACCGTGTCGTAGAGGTGCATCCACGGGCTCCGCTCCTGGCGCAACTTCAGGTGCGCCACCACCGGCTGCAGCTTCCAGCCGACGGCGGCGCCGCCGAGGATGCCGAACGCGACCATCACGAGGAACGGCGCGTGCCAGTCCCAGCGGTTCGACAGGTAAATGCCTGCGGGCAGCCCCAGGATCTGGCTGGCGGCGAACGCTGTCTGGAGCAAGCCGAACACGCGGCCACGCTGGTCCGGCTCGAACAGGTCGGTGGCAATCGCCATCACCACCGAACCGATGACGCCGCCGAAGATGCCGGTGACGATGCGCGCTGCCAGCAATGCATGGAACGAGTTGGCGAGGCCGCACCAGAGCGTGCCCAGCACGAAGCCGGTGTAGAAGAACAGCAGCAGTTTCTTGCGGTCGTACCGGTCGGCAAAGCCCGCCACCAGCAGACCACTCGCACCGGCGCTGAACGCGTATGCGGACACGATCAGCCCGAAGTCGCGCGGCGACATGCGTAGCGCAGGCATCACCAACGCACCCAGCGGCGCCACGATCATGAAATCCAGGATCACGGCGAACTGCAGGAACGCGAGCGAGGCGACGACGAACGTCTGGTACGGTGTGAAGCGGCTGGGGGATTTCTTGGCGGCAGGCGGCATGCAGGCAAACCCGGGGGATTAGCCCCGGGTGGCGGTCGAAGGACTCATTACGGTACGCGCGGGCGCTCGGCAGCAGGCGCGATCGCCTGATCATCGGCAGGCGGCGCGTCGAACACACCCTTGTGGTGAAAGTAGACGATGCCGGCCGCAGTGCGCATCGCGCGCGTCGACAGCATGAGGTCGAACAGCAGATCGCTTTGCAGGTGATCGAACCCCCACCGTAACAGACGCTTCAAGCGATACCGCGGATACGATCGCGTGAACCCCAGGTGCGGATCGTCGGACCGGCCGGTCAGGTAGTCGGCAATCGCGTGGCCGGCGGCGAGGCCGTGCTTGAGCGCCGTGTGGATGCCCCCGGCCGTGACCGGCGAAACGATGCCGGCGGCATCACCGACGAGCAGCGCCCGCCGTGTGGACGCCGGATGGACGACGCCGCCGCAGGGAATCAATCCTGCGCGCACCGAATGTGGCCGGCGCGCGGTCAGGTCGATGACCGGCGCGATCTTCTGCAAGAAGGCGGCCATCACCTCGTTCGGCTTAGAGGTCGCGCCACGCATGCGCCGCGCGACCCCGACCTGCAGGCCCGTGACGCCGGAAACGATCCATCCGATATAGCCGGGTGCCAGCCGGCGGTCGACGAAGCAGTGCAAGTGATCGGGCGCGGCGAAGGCAGTGGAAGCATCGAACGCGAATTCGTGCTCGACGCCGAACAGATATTTGCGGCTGGTGCCGAGCCCCAGCTGCTTTGCGATGGACGAACGCGGACCGTCGGCACCCACCAGGAAGCGCGTCGTGCCGAGATCGCCAAGCTCGAAACCGCTCTGCACTCGCTGGGCACCCGAGTAGGGGGTGCCGTACCGGATCGTGGCGCCGGCATCAGACACGCGCTGTGCGAGCCAGCGCATCAGGTTCGGCGTGTCGGTCGCGAGGAAGTAGTAACCAGGCGCCGAGAGGTCGACATGCCGCATGTTGGGCGCATACAAGCGCACCCCGCGAATCCTTCGGGTCAGCGCTGCAGGCAGGGTGTCGAGCAGGGCGATCTGGTCGATCGCGTCCTTGACGATGATCCCGGTCGTGTGGAGCTTCTCCCCGGGGTCCGTCTTCTTCTCGAGCACGGTGACCTGCACGCCGCGGCGCGCGAGCGCGTACGCGCAGGCGAGTCCTGCGAAGCTCGCGCCCACGACGACGCAATCAGCGGATCCTTCACGCATGGCGCCTCCCTTTTTTCTCGCCTGCGCGCGCTGCAGGCCGCCTGACGTGTATCGATGAACCCTGGAGCTTTCATATTTTCGCACGAGGTAGCGAGGCCATGCAGCCTCGGGGGCTTTGGCAGGGGTTGACATGGCGCTACACTTCGATAATACTGGAAATATGGTAGGACCCGGGAACGCCGGCGTGGAACCGTTGGTCGTCGTTGCTCGGGTCGGATCGACTGGACACGGGGGCGTGTCCTTCCATGGCGATGATCGCCATCCACTACGCGCGGCCGCCCCGCCGCGGCTCTGGAGCTCTCATGAAACGTTTCCACGTTCACGTCGGCGTCGCCGACCTCGATGCCAACATTCGCTTCTACTCGAGCCTGTTCGGCGCCGAGCCCACCGTGCGCAAGACCGACTACGCGAAATGGATGGTCGACGAGCCGCGCCTCAACTTCGCCATCTCGACTTCCGGTGCGCATCGAGGTGTCAGTCACCTCGGCCTCGAAGGCGACTCCGCCGAGGAGCTGGCTGACATCCAGCGCAGCTTTGCCGCCGCAGATCCTCGAACCCAGGAGGAGCCGAACGCCGCCTGCTGTTACGCGCGGTCCGACAAGCATTGGGCGACCGATCCGCAGGGCATTCAATGGGAAGGCTTCCATTCGCGCGGTCTGCTGGAGGATGAGGTCCAGGCTCCGGTGCGGCAGCAAGCCGGTGCCAGCTGTTGTGGTCCGAAGGCCGCGCCGATCGAGCTCGAGGTAGCCGCAGCGCCGCGGTGCTGTGGTTGAGCGGCTCCCCAGCTCGAATGAAAACACCCGAGGCATTGAAGGCGCTCGCCGCGCTGGCACAGGACACGCGACTGGCCATCTATCGCTTGCTCGTACAGGCAGGCAAGGATGGCTTGTCGGTGGGGACCATCGCGGACAAGCTCGACCTGGCGCCCGCCACGCTGTCGTTTCACCTGAAGGAGCTCGCGAACGCCGCGCTGATCGAAGGACGCCAGGACGGCCGCTTCGTCTACTACTCTGCGAACTACGCGCAGATGAATGGCCTGCTCGCATACCTGACCGAAAACTGTTGCGCGGGTTCGGGATGCGCGACGACGTGCGCGCCGACGCCGCGCAAGCGCACGGCCAAGGCCGTTGCATGAGGGACAAGACCTGCAACGTCCTGTTCCTCTGCACCGGCAACTCGGCACGCAGCATCATGGCGGAGGGCATCCTCAACGCGGTTGGCAAGGGGCGATTTCGCGGCTTCAGCGCGGGCAGCCACCCGACCGGACGCGTCAATCCACTGGCGCTCGAGTTGCTGCGTGACAATGGAATGCCGGCCGACAACGCGCGCAGCAAGAACTGGGACGAGTTCGCGGCGGAGCATGCACCCGTGATGGACTTCGTCATCACCGTGTGCGACAACGCCGCGGGCGAAGTCTGCCCGGCGTGGCCCGGACAGCCCATGACGGCGCACTGGGGCGTGCCCGATCCCGCCGCGGTTACCGGCACAGTGGAAGCCCAGCGCAAGGCATTCCGCGACGCATGCCAAATGCTCCTGAACCGCATCCGGATGCTGACGAGCTTGCCCATCGACAAGTTGGACGGGCTCGCGCTCCAGAAGAAGGTGCAGCACATCGGCGGCGTGCGTTGAAAGCGTCCGCGCGCGTATGGATCGCGGAGTTGATCGGCACTGCGCTGCTGCTCACGGCCGTCGTCGGCTCGGGCATCATGGGCGAACGCCTCGCCGGCGGTAACACGGCGGTCGCGCTGCTCGCCAACAGCCTGGCAACCGGTTGCGCGCTCTATGCGCTGATCATGATGTTCGCCGGTGTCTCCGGCGCCCATTTCAATCCGCTGGTGACCCTCGTGGCCCGTTTCGACGGCGCGATCTCGACTGTGACTGCGGTGGGCCATGGCATTGCGCAGGTCGTGGGCGCCATGGCTGGCGTGCTGGTTGCGCACGGGATGTTCGGCCTGTCGCTCTGGTCGCCGTCCACCAAGGTGCGCACGGGGATTGGTCAGTGGCTGGCGGAAGCGGTCGCGACGTTCGGGCTGATTCTGGTCGTTCGCCTCGTTGCTCCAAAGGGTATTTCCCAAGTCGCGGCCGCGGTTGCGCTGTACATCACGGGCGCCTACTGGTTCACCGCCTCGACCTCGTTCGCGAATCCGGCGGTCACCGTCGCCCGCGCCATGACCGATTCGTTCGCGGGTATCCGGGCAGCGGACGCGCCTGCATTCATCGTCGCGCAGTGCGTGGGTGCGCTCGCAGCGTATGTCGTTTCGAGGGCCTGGCAGGAGCCGCGGCACCGGACTTGACGCAGCGTGCTGGCCGTCAAGACGGCGCACCGCTCCTTGTACACTGCGTGCGGTGACTGTACGGTTCGGCCGCAAGTCCCTGCGCAATTGCCTCAGGAGGCCCAATGAAAAGAGTCGCTGTATTCGCTTGTTTCCTGTTGTTGGCAGGTCAGGTGAAGGCTGCTCCTGTTGATGATGCACTGGCCGCGTACGACAAGTTCTTTGCGGCGTTCACCACGGACAATCACGATGAAATCACGACCTTCTTCGCGCCGGAAGCACAGTTCTACGGCACCAATTCGACCGAAGTCGTGACGACTCGCGAAGGTATTCGCAAGTATTTTATGGGTGCCCTTTCAGGCACGCGCGGCGCTACGAAGGCCACTCAATTCGACAAAACGGCGCTCGCCTTGTCGGACACCGTGGTGGCTATTGCTGGCAAATGGCAGTCTGAACGGACGCAAAACGGCAGTATGACTACAGCAGGTCCTTCGCGCAGCACGGTTGTCATGCAAAAGCGCGGCGATCAATGGCTGATCGTGCAATTCCACAACTCACCGACGCCGAAGCCACCCGCCGCCACGCCGGCAGTCGTATCGAAGTAAGCGGTCGGACCGAGTCGTACAAACCGACCGCCTTGTGGATGCCTGCGGTCGGCCGCCTGCATCCGGCCTCGGCGCCCAACCGGCACGCTATACTTTGTCGAGCGAAGCGGCACGCGCTGCTTTGGCATCGGCGCCATCTCCATGATGGAAAAGCAGCCGTTCAACCACCGTACCGGCTCCAAGGTAGCACCGCTACCTGCCGGTGCGGCGACGTTCCTGTTCACCGACATCGAAGGCAGTACCCGGCTGTGGGAAACGCACGCCGACGCGATGCGCGCGGCGCTCGCTCGACATGACGCGCTGCTGGAATGGGCGATCAGCGCGGCGGGCGGGCGCGTCTTCAAGCGGGGCGGCGACTCCTTTTGTGCGGTGTTCGGCCGCACAGTGGACGCGCTGACCGCCTCGCTCGCTGCACAGCGCGCCCTCCATGCCGAGCCTTGGCCCGCAGACGCACCGATCAAAGTACGCATGGCGGTGCACGCCGGATCTGCGCAGTTCCGGGACGGTGATTACTTCGGCGCGCCGTTGAACCGGGTTGCGCGTTTGATGGCGGCCGCGCACGGCGGTCAAACGCTGGTGTCGGACGAGGCGTACGATGCATGCGAGAACGACCTTCCCGTCGACGTGCGCCTGAAGCTCCTGGGCGTCCACAGGCTGAAAGGCGTTCCCGAGCGCACCACCGTATTCCAGCTGTGCCATCCGGATCTGCAGGAGTCGTTTCCGGCGCTCACCGGCTCCGCGATCGATGACACGCCATCGATTGCGGTCCTTCCCTTCGTCAATCTGAGTCGCGGCGATGAGAACGAATATTTCGCCGACGGGCTCGCCGAAGAACTGCTCAACGTGCTTGCCAAGATCGGCGGGCTTCGGGTGGCGGCACGTTCGTCGGCGTTCACCTTCAAGGGCAAAGGGGCGAGCGTTGCGGAGGTCGGCAGCGCGCTGAACGTCGCCACGGTGCTGGAGGGCAGCGTGCGCAATGCCGGCAATCGCATGCGCATCGCGGTCCAGCTCGTGAAGGTGACCGATGCCTTCCATATGTGGTCCGCGAGCTACGACCGTACGCTGCACGACATCTTCGCCGTACAGGACGAGATCGCTCGCTGTGTCGTCCACGAGCTGCGGCGTACCCTGCTGGGCGAACCGCTGGACGCGACCACCGCGAACCAAGTCACCGCGCAGATCGCGGCGGCGGTGAAGGGTCGCACCGCCGATGCCGAGGCGCACCGTCTCGATTTGCAGGCACGCCACTTCATTTCGCGCCATACGCGCGACGACACGGCCAAAGGCATCGCGTATCTCGAGCGCGCCCTCGACCGCGATCCGGCATTCGCGCTCGCGTGGGTGGAGCTCAGCGGCGCTTACACGAACGAGGTGGCGCAAGGCTGGCGCACGGTAACCGAGGGGCTCGGACTGGCGCGACAGGCCGTGGAGCGAGCCCTCAAGTTGGAGCCCGAGCTGGCGGAGGCGCACGCCCAGCTCGGCTGGATTCGCATGACGTACGACTGGGACTGGCGGGGCGCCGAGGCCTCGTACGGGCGCGCACTGGACCTCGCACCCGGGAGCGGATTCGTGCTGCGTCGCGCCGGGTGGCTCGCGGCCAACTTCGGTCGTCTCGACGAGGCGATTGCACTCAATGGTCGGGCAATCGAGCAGGACCCATTGAGCGCGTCGACTTACCACAGCCTCGGCATGGCACTCGACGCCGCCAGCCGGCTGGTCGAGGCCGAGCATGCGTATCGCAAAGTGCTCGAGCTGTCGCCGCACAGAGCCGCAGCACATGCCATGCTGGCTCTGAACCTCCTGGCGCAGGGCCGGCATGAAGAAGCGCTGCAGGAGGCGTCGCGGGAGCCGGAACGGTGGGCACGCCTCTGGGCTCTAGCCATTGTCCATCACGAAAGGCGATCGAACGCCGAAGCAGATACGACGTTGAGCGAACTGATCGCCAGCGACGCCGATGGCGCCGCCTGCAACATCGCGCAAGTGTATGGCGCACGCGGCGACGTCGACCGGGCCCTGGAATGGCTCGAGCGCGCGTACATGCTCCGCGACCCCGGCCTCAGCGAGATCAAATCACAACCGTTGCTCCGCTCGCTGCACTCGGATGTGCGGTGGAACGCATTCCTGACCAGGATGGGGCTCGCAGGCTGACCGGCGTCGCCGCGTAGCGAAAGACCCAGACGATAGCCATGCAGATATGGGTTGACGCCGATGCGTGTCCCGCGGTCATCAAAGAGATGCTTTACCGCGCCGCCGATCGTGAGAAGGTTCACGTCGTGCTCGTCGCCAATCGGCCGTTGCGCATACCGCCGTCACCCTGGATCCGCAGCATTCAAGTCGCCCGCGGGTTCGATGTCGCGGACGACCATATCGCGTCCGCCATGGCGGCAGGCGATCTGGTCGTGACGGCCGACATTCCGCTCGCCGCCGCGGTCGTCGAGCGCGGTGGCTACGCGCTCAATCCCCGCGGAGAGTTCTACAGCGGCGACAACGTCCGCGAGCTGCTCGACCTGCGCAACTTCATGGAAGGCCTGCGCGCTAGTGGCGTGGAAACGGGCGGCCCTGCCGCGTTCAGCCATGCGGACCGGCAGTCGTTCGCGAACCAGCTCGATCGATTCATGCGCCGGTCGATTGCCGCGGGCCGCTGACGGCCGCAAGCAACGCGAAAGCTCCACGCGGACGGTGCGATGTATAAAGTAACGTGACCCGCCGCACGAGACATGCCATGCGCACCGCCGTCCGCCTGACGCGCATGCGCGGCCGTTCCGTTGTTCTGGCCCTCATCGCAGCGCTTTTGTTCGGCGCGAGCACGCCGCTGGCGAAGCGGCTGCTCGTGGCGATCGATCCCCTGATGCTCGCGGCGTGGCTATACCTCGGCTCGGGCATCGGCCTCGGCATCGTCCTGGCCATTCGCACGACGCTTGCACGGGCTCTCCCCACGCTGCCGCATCGCCGTGATGCTTTTGCTTTGGCGGGCGCGATCGCGCTTGGCGGCGTGGCGGCCCCGATCCTGTTCATCACCGGTCTCGCCGCGACGGCTGCGACCAGCGCGTCGCTGCTTCTCAATTTCGAGGCCGCGTTCACCGCTGTGTTCGCCTGGACCTTCTTTCGTGAGAATGTCGATCGCCGCATCGCCATCGGAATGGTTGCGATCGTCGCAGGGGGCATCGTGCTGTCGCTCGATGGCGGGTCGCGCGGCGGCTCGTTGGCCGGGACGCTACTCATCGTGGCCGCATGCGCGGCATGGGCGCTCGACAACAACCTCACGCGCAAGGCCTCGGGCGCGGATGCAATGGCGCTCGCGTGCATCAAGGGCGTGGTGGCTGGATCGGTCAACCTGGCGATCGCGTTGATCGCGGATGCTCCGTGGCCGGCCATGGCCGATGTGGCTTCAGCCACGGCATTGGGCTTTGCTGCATATGGCGTCAGCCTGACTTTGTTTGTCGTCGCCTTGCGCGAGCTTGGCGCCTCGCGCACGAGCGCGTACTTCTCCACGGCCCCGTTCTTCGGCGCGCTGCTTGCGCTGGCCCTATCACCCGTACCCGCGACGCCTCTGCTGCTGCTCGCCGCGCTACTGATGGCGGCAGGTGTCTGGCTGCATCTCACCGAGCGGCACGAGCATCCTCACCGGCACGCGCCGCTGGCGCATGTGCATGCTCACGTGCACGATGAGCATCATCGGCACAGCCATGATGAGGCGTGGGATGGCACCGAGCCGCACACGCATGAGCACGTGCACGAGCCGCTCGAGCACAGCCACCCGCATTATCCGGACCTGCACCACCGCCACCATTAGGGGTCAGATAAGAGCCATCGGTCGACGCGCCGGGAGCGCCGCATGCAATGGCTCGGGAGCTTCTTGCTCGATCATGACGCCATTTTCACCGGCGCCCCGACTGCCTTCCAGCCCAAGTGGCCCACGGTCATGTAGCGCGCATCGAACCCCGCGTCGCGCAATGCGATCGCGGTGCGGCAGCCGACGTGGAAGCCATAGGCGCAGTAGACGACCACCGGCTTCTCCTTCGAAAGCTCGCCCATCCAGTCGGCGACGCGCTCGGGGTCTCGCCAGATAACGCCCTCCGCGATGTCTTGCTGGCGCGACACGAAGTGCTTCGGTCGGGTATCGATGAGCTGCAACGCTTTGCCGTCGGCGAGCATGGCCCGGACTTCTTCGACGCTGACCCCTGGCACGTCGGCGAATTCCTCCTGTACCAACGGTCGCGGCGGTGCCACCTTGGTGGCATCCTCGTATCGTCCTTCGACGGCGTTCCAGTCGACGTTGCGCAGAAACGTATCAACATAGGCCGTCGCGTTTGCGCCGAAGTCGATGTGGTAGGCATGTTCGTACATGTCGAGCGCGACCAAGGGCACGCCGCCAGGAATGGCCTGGGTGTGCTCGCCGGCATACTGATTGATCAGTCGGCCGTCTCGCGGCATCCATGTGAGCAGCACCCACCCCGAGCCGCCGCCGAGCGCGTAACCCATGGCAGAAAACTCGGTACGCCAACGCTGCACCGATCCGAAGTCGCGTGTCAGCGCTTCGCCCATCGCATTGGTCACTCTGCCATCGCCACCCATGCTGGCGAAGTACAGCTCGTGCAGCAGCGTCGAATTGAGGGCGATCAGCTCCTCGCGCTTCAGGCCGTTGACGACGTAGCCGGGCGTCTTCGCGAAGTCGAGCGTCTCCAACTGCTGGGTGATCGCGTTCAGGCGTCGCATGGCGCCGCCGTAATTGTTCTCGTAATGGCTCTCGATGAG
>Ga0308174_10001838_pt1 | contig 10170 bp, 6 predicted proteins | sample PhyPR2_FD_203894 | JGI IMG/M metagenome (GOLD analysis project Ga0308174, IMG submission 203894) | Soil microbial communities from UC Gill Tract Community Farm, Albany, California, United States - DLSLS.P.R2 | ecosystem: Environmental > Terrestrial > Soil > Agricultural land | place: USA... | reverse complement strand
GTGCGGGTGGCCTCCGTCGACCGCTGGCCGACGTTGCGGGTGACGTCCTCGATCGTGATCCGGCTCCCGGCCACCGCCCTCGCGGGCGTGTCCACCGACTCCACCCTCAGGTCGGCGCTGGTGCGGGAGGCGCTGTCACCGAGATCCGTGACCAGCAGGAGGACCCCAGCCGCCACGACCAGGCAGAGCGCGACCAGGACCCCCTTCCGCAGCCGCGAGCTCCCTGTGCCGTCTCGCAGGCGACTCCAGGGCGTCTCCACAAGCCACCTCCCCATCCGTGACGAACTCCGAGCTTCGCCGCCTGCGGCGGCAGTTCCTCGACGTGTCAGGCCTGCCGGACCGCCTCGCGGGTCATCCGGAGGTTCTCGTCCATGGTGCCGCGCTCCATGAGCTCGCGGATGCGCTGGAGGCGCACGAACCGAGGGCCTTCGAAGTCGGCCGCGACCAGCCGGTTGGTCGCCATGTCGGCGGCCAGCTCCTGGATCCCGTCGGCGACCGTCCAGGCCGGGCGCAGGCCCGGCAGCACGGTGCGTATGCGGGTGAAGTCGACCTTGTAGTCACGCTTGTCCGGCCCGGCGTCCGCCGCGAAGGTCACCGGCGCCCCCATCGTGTCCGACACCTGGAGGGCGATGTCGCGGACCTGGACCACGTCCTCGTCGCGGCCCACGTTGAACGCCGTGTCGTGGACCAGGTCGGTGGGCGCCTCCAGCACGGCCAGGAATGCCGCGCAGATGTCGAGGACGTGCACCAGGGGCCGCCAGGGCGACCCGTCGCTCTGCAGCTCGACCTTGCCTCGCGTGAACGCCGTGCCGGTGAGGTTGTTGACCACGATGTCGGCGCGCAGCCGCGGGCTCGAGCCGTAGGCGGTCGCGTTGCGCAGGTAGGTCGGCGAGAACGAGTCGTCGGCCAGGGCAGCGATGCCGGCCTCGGCGAGCACCTTGCTCTCGCCGTACGGCGTGACCGGGTTGAACTCGGCGTCCTCGGTCACCGGTGCGTCGCCGGCGGCGCCGTACAGGCTGCAGGAGGAGGAGAAGAGGAACCGCGGCACGCCCGCGGCCTTGGCCATCGCGGCGACGTGGATCGCGCCGTCGGCGTTCACCGAGTACGTCGCGTCGGGGTTCAGGTGCCCGATGGGGTCGTTGGAGATCGCCGCGAGGTGGATGACCGCGTCGAAGTCCCGGAGGTCCTCGGGGGTGAGGTCGCGGATGTCTCCGGTGCGTTGCTCGTAGCCGGCCGGCGCGGTGCCGAAGTCGCAGCCGTCGTACCAGCCGGAGTCGAGGCCGACCACCTCGTGCCCGGCCTCGAGCAGGAACGGTGCCATTACGCTCCCGATGTAGCCACGGTCGCCGGTGACGAGAACCCTCATGCAGCTGCTCCTCTGTGAGTGGGCGCGATCATGTCTGGCACGACGCTAGGTGGGTGCGGCTGACCGGCCGCCGGACCTGGAGGCATATGACTCAAATGAGGGATGGAGGCTGCGGGGCATGGGTGCTCAGCACGGCAGCTCTCGGAGGAGACGGGCCGGCACGCCGCCGTACAGGCAGTTGGGCTTGCAGTTCGACGTGACGACGGTCCCGGCAGCGAGGACGGTCCCCTCGCCGATCTCGACGCCCGGCACGACCGTGGCCCCCGCACCAATCCAGACGTTGTCGCCGACGACGATCGGTCGGCAGACCAGGGTTCCCGGACCGCGTTCGGTGCGCCTCGCCTGCGTCGGGCCGATCAGGTGGGTCTGCGTGATGAACATGGCCCGCGGACCGACCTTGACGTGGGCACCCAGGAGGATCCCGCCGACGGCGTCGAAGAACACCTCGTAGTTGATCGCCGACCCGTCCCCGATCTCCAGCAACCCCGAGCCGATGAAGACGTGCGGGGCGATCGAGGCCCCGATCGCCAGCACGCCGAACGGACGGAGGAAGTAGGGGCGCAACCGGTTGGGCACGGCAGGTGAGGCCAGGAGCCCGTTCTTCAGCAGGTCGCGGAGCGCGTGGCGAAGGACGAGGAGGAGTCGCGCCACGAGCCCGTTCGGGGCCAGGCCGCCCGGCGGCCGGCTCCTGCGTGGCTGTGAGGGGGTGCGCTCCGGGCGGCTCATCGTCCGCGGGTGCTCTCGTCCCGTTTCCAGGGCACCCGGGACCGCCGGCCGAGCCCGCGGGCGGTGGTCACCAGGGCGGCGTACACGAGCGCGTCGGCCGCACGCCGGGGGCTCGTCGCGGACCGCGCCAGCTGCCGCAGGGTGCGCGTCGTGGTCCCGGACCGGTGCGAGCCCGGGAGGCCGGACGCCGCCACCTCGCTGTTGCCCTGGAAGGTGCGGGTGAGCACCTTGAGCAGGTTGGGCACGTCGCGAGGAGTGCGCACCGTGACCGGGTCGGTCCGGACGATCGCCTTCTCCTCGGGGGAGAACAGGCTGTCGACGTAGAGGTCGTCGGCGGTCAGGTCGGGGAAGGACGACAGGCGCCGGTGGCCCGCCTCGGAGAGGGCGTACGCCCCGGCTCCCCACAGGTGGCCGGCCGTCTCGGGCAGGCGTTGCCGGGCGCGGTAGAAGGCCCGCACGGGCCACGTGGCACCGCCGGAGTCGTAGCGGGCGACGGGACGCGCGGCCAGGACCGGTCCCTGCTGGAGCGTGGCGAGCACGTCCCGCACGGCGCGGGCCGAGATGTCGACGTCGGCGTCGAGGTAGAGCCGCGGCCACCGGGTGGCGGCGGCGTCGGCGCTGTTGAGCGCCGCCGGCTTGCCGGGCGCGGGCAGGTCGAGCACGGTGGCGCCCGGCACCGACCGCGCGAGCTCCGCCGTCCGGTCGTCGCACCCGTTCGCGGCGACGACGAGCTCGATCTCGCCGCTCGCGGCCAGGTCGACCAGTGGTGCCAGGGTGCGAGCGATGACCGTCTCCTCGTTGTGCGCCGGCACCAGCACGCAGCCGTCGACCGCGACCGCCCCGGTGTCGTCAGCGGCGTCGTCAGCGGCGTCGTGCCGCCACCCCGACGGCAGGTCGGCCCACCGGCGTCGCGACACCAGGTAGTGCAGGGCCCGCCGGCTGCCTGGATCGTGCGGGCGCGCGACGGCGGCGGCGATGCTGATCGCCTGCAGCGCCCCGGCGTACGCGCGGCCCCGCTGCCGCTCGGCGTAGCGCACCTTGTTGACCGCCAGCAGGGCGTCGAGCTCGGGCGAGGTGCCCGAGCCGCCACCCTCGTGGCGCACGACGGCGGTCGGCTCGAACCAGACCGACCAGCCCGCCTCGCGCACCCGCCGCATGAAGTCGACCTCCTCGGAGTAGAGGAAGTAGCACTCGTCCCAGGCGCCCACCTCGTCGGCGACCTCGCGACGCACCAGGAGGCAGGCCCCGGTGGACCACTCGACCGGGTGCGCGTGCTCGTAGGACTCCTCATGCCACACCGTCTCCGTCAACCACGCGGGTCGCCCGCGCAGGCGCGACCCGACGACGGCGTCACCCAGGCTGCGGACCAGGGACGGGTCGAAGCGCACCGAGGGGGAGAGGTGCCCCTCGCCGCTGAGCATCCTGGGAACGGCGACGCCCACGCCGTCCTGGCCCAGCCGCCCGAGGAGGCTCGAGACCAGGTCGGGAGCCAGCCGGGTGTCGGGGTTGAGGACCATGATCGCGCCGGCGTCCCCGATGTGGGACATGCCGACGTTGATCGCGCCGGCGTACCCCAGGTTGCCGGGCGCCCCCACGAGGAGCAGGTCTTCAGTCGCGCCCACGTCGGCGACGGTCGAGTCGGTCGAGTCGTTGTCGACGACGATGACCCGGAGGTGCAGCTCGCCGACCTGTGCCCGCAGGTCCTCGACGAGCGTCGGCAGGTGCGGCGCGCTGTTGTAGGCCACGACGATCACCGCCACGGTCGGGACCTTCGCGGCGGGCGCCACCGCCTCCTGTGCAGGTCGCGGCCGGGCGTCGCGCTCGTACGGCGGGGCCGCCTGGATCTCTGTCGTCATGGGCGTCGGCCCTCCTCGTCGCGCTGGTCAGTGTCGATCCGGGCTCCCGCGCCCGCTGGTGCGAAGACCTCCTCGACGACGCGGGCCATCTCGGCCGACATCGCGTCCGAGGTGAACCGGGACTCGACGTCGTCTCGGCCCGCGGCGCCGTACGCCCTCGCTCTCGCCGGATCTGCCAGGAGCTCACCGATGGCGGCCGCGAACGCTTCCGTGTCCCCGTGTTCGACCAGGATCCCGGTCCGGAGGTGGTCGACGTAGTCGGGCATGCCGGGCGTGCGCATGGCCACCACCGGGGTGCCGCAGGCCATCGCCTCCAGGATCGAGGTCATGCCGGACACGTGCCGGTTGGGGCTCGTCGCGATCGCGAAGACCTCACCGCGTCGGAGTGTCGACCTGACCTCCACCGGCTGCTGGTGCGCGAAGTGGATCCCCATCTCGGGACGCACCGCGACCGGCTGCCGTGTCACGAGCTCGAGACGGGCCCGCGGGTTGCTGCTCCGGACCCGCGCCATCGCGGAGAGCAGCATTCCGTGGTCGCGGTGCCTGTCGTTGCCCACGCTGACGACGAGCCCGGGCTCGGTGGCCTCGGCGCCGGGCTGGAAGAAGTCCGCGTCGATCCCGAAGCGGACGAAGTGGACGCGGCGCGGGTCGACGCCGAACTCATCGACGAGCGGACGGACCTGGGCCGAGGAGATGACGAAGACGCCCCGGCACGCGCGCAACGCCCGCGACGTGGCGCGCCGGTTGGGTCGCGACATCGCCGTGTCGGTGAGCCAGATGACGCCCGTGACGACGTCGGCACGTCCTCGCAGCGCCAGGGGGACGCCCGTCTTCTCGTCCCAGCACAGGGTCAAGTCACCCTGCACCGGTCGTCGCAGCGTCTCCCACCACTCGTAGTGCCCGAACCCCCGCAGCCCCTTGGCCACGACGCGTTCAGCCCTTCCCGGGGCGGCCTGGGGCGGCTGGGGCAGCACTCTCAGGCCGTGCCGCTCCAGCTTGTGGAGTCCGTACGGGACCAGATCAGGCACCTCTCCCCCCTGGTGTCTCATCGCCCAGGCATTCACGTCCAGGCGACCGCTGAAGCGTAGATCGACAGTGCGGCTCGGCTGCTCCACCAGCGCATCAAATAACGAGGTACGACGGCGATCGGCGCCCGTTCGCCGACTCCCCCAATATTCGGGAGCAGTACAGAACGGGTCAGCCAACCTACGGCCCCGCCCCGCCCACGGTGAGCACCGCGAACACGCTGTAGCTGGTCTGGTGGCCCGGTGTCGCAGTCACGACGACCGAGCAGTCACGACGGGTGAAGCCGAGGGCGGTCGAGCCGGTCCCTGCCGGACGCTGCTGCGCGCTGAACCCCAGCTGGGTGAGCCGGGCGCGGTAGAACTGCAGCACCGTTGCCTGGTCGCCGGCCACGCGCCCGACCAGTGCGGCCTGCATGCGGTGCCCGCTGGGCGCGATGCTGGTGCTCAGGTCCGTGGTCCCGGGGACGGCCGGGACGACCCTGCCGGGATAGCCCGGCACGAGGCCGCCCTGGCGGTAGCCGGCCGCCGGAGGTGCCGCGGCCGAGACCTGCTCGCCCCAGGTGCCGGCCCTGGCGGGACCCGCGGGACGACCGCTCCCGGTGACGGCCCCGCTCTGGCCCTGCGCCGTCTCCGCCGACGAGAGCTGACCCCGCGGCCCGACCGCCATCCCCGCCGCCAGGCTCGCGCCGATCGCAGCGGCTGCGGCTGCTGTCAGGAGAGCGAGAAAGCGCATGGTCGGCACGGCGGAACCTTCTTCGAGGGCCCGGTCCCGGGTGTGCCGGGATCCGGACCGCCCACTGTCCTTCGACACTAGGAACGCCGGCCCGCGCCGCCGCGGCGTTCGGGTCCGGTTACCCAAGAGAGGTGAGCGGGTTCGGGCGGACCGGGTCGTCGGCGGCCGCGGGTACAGTGATCGGGCACCCACCCCCTGTCATTCGTGACCGGGGGCTGTCGTGGTGTCTCGTCCCGATCCCAGGAGACTCTCCCGTGCCCCTCACCGGCCTCGCCGACGCCGTCCTCGCCGAGCCCGTCCTCGCCGAGGCCCTGTCCGACGCCCGCGGCGGCAAGCTGCGCGCGCTCGACCTCACCGGCCCCGAGGCGCTGCGGCCCTTCCTCGTCGCCGGGCTCGTGCGGGAGGGGCGCACCGTGCTGGCGGTGACCGCCACCGCCCGCGAGGCCGAGGACCTGGTGACCTCCCTGGGCGACCTGGTCGACCCCGCCGCCATCGGCTACTACCCGAGCTGGGAGACCCTGCCCCACGAGCGGCTGAGCCCCCGCAGCGACACGGTCGGGCGTCGCCTCGCGGTGCTGCGGCGGCTGCGGCACCCGGGCACCGACGTGACCAACGGGCCGCTGCAGGTCGTGGTGGCCCCGGTCCGGTCGATCCTCCAGCCGCAGGTCAAGGGCCTGGGCGACCTCGAGCCGGTCGAGCTCACCCCCGGTGACTCCGCACCCCTCGAGGACGTCGTGCGCCGGCTCGCCGACGCGGCGTACTCGCGTGTCGACCTGGTCGAGAAGCGCGGCGAGTTCGCGGTCCGCGGCGGCATCGTCGACGTCTTCCCGCCCACCGAGGAGCACCCGCTGCGCGTGGAGTTCTGGGGCGACGACGTCGAGGAGATCCGCAGCTTCTCCGTCGCCGACCAGCGCACGCTCGACAAGGCCGAGCGGCTGTGGGCGCCGCCGTGCCGCGAGCTGCTGCTCACCGAGGACGTACGCCGTCGCGCGGCCGAGCTGGGGGAGGCGCACCCGCAGCTGGTGGAGCTCACCGACAAGATCGCCGCCGGCATCGCCGTGGAGGGCATGGAGTCGCTGGCGCCCGTGCTCGTCGACGACATGGAGCTGCTGGTCGACCTGATGCCCGACGACACGCACGTGCTCGTGCTCGACCCCGAGCGGGCACGCAGCCGGGCGCACGACCTGGTCGCGACCAGCGAGGAGTTCCTGGGGGCGAGCTGGGCCGCGGCGGCCGGCGGCGGGACCGCCCCGATCGACCTCGGCGCCGCGTCGTACCGCGCCATCGCCGACGTGCGCGAGCACACGCTGGACCAGCACAAGCCCTGGTGGACGATGAGCCCGTTCGGCATCGCCGACGACGGTCTCCCGGCCGAGGGCGGGGCCCCGCTGCGCGACGAGCTCGGCAACGTCGTGAGCGTGGACGTCGACGTGCTGGCCGGCGCGGTGCCGAGCCGGATGCTGCCGGCCCACCCGGTCGACGCCTACCGCGGCGACGTCGACCGCGCCCTCGGCGACATCAAGCGCTGGGCCGACGAGGGGCACCGCGTCGCGGTCGTCCACCCCGGGCACGGTCCCGCGCAGCGCATGGTGGAGGTCCTCGCCGAGCACGACGTGGCCGCCCGCCTCGTCGAGCCCGACGACCTCGTGCTCGACCCGCACGTCGTCACGGTGACCTGCGGCGCGCTCTCGCAGGGCTTCGCCGACGAGACCAACCTGCTGGTCCTGCTGACCGGCGAGGACCTGTCGGGCCAGAAGTCCTCCACGCGCGACATGCGCAAGATGCCCGCCCGGCGCAAGCGGCAGATCGACCCGCTGGAGCTGACGGCCGGCGACTTCGTGGTCCACGAGCAGCACGGCGTGGGCCGCTTCGTGGAGATGAAGCAGCGCGAGGTCGGCGGCGCGGTGCGCGAGTACCTCGTCCTGGAGTACGGCGCCTCCAAGCGCGGCGGCCCGCCGGACCGCCTCTACGTGCCCGCCGACGCGCTGGACCAGGTCACCCGCTACGTGGGCGGCGAGCAGCCGTCGCTGGACCGGCTCGGCGGCGCCGACTGGGCCAAGCGCAAGGGCAAGGCCCGCAAGGCGGTCCGCAAGATCGCGGCGGAGCTGATCAAGCTGTACGCCGCGCGGCAGGCCACCCAGGGTTACGCCTTCGGCCCCGACAGCCCGTGGCAGCGCGAGCTCGAGGACGCGTTCCCGTTCCAGGAGACGCCCGACCAGCTCAGCACCGTCGACGAGGTCAAGGCCGACATGCGCCGGACGGTGCCGATGGACCGGCTGATCTGCGGTGACGTCGGCTACGGCAAGACCGAGATCGCGGTCCGGGCGGCGTTCAAGGCGGTGCAGGAGGGCAAGCAGGTCGCGGTGCTGGTGCCGACGACGCTGCTGGTGACCCAGCACCTCTCGACGTTCACCGAGCGGATGAGCGGCTTCCCGGTGGTGCTCAAGGGCCTGTCCCGCTTCCAGACCGACAAGGAGGCCCGCGAGGTCCTCGCCGGGCTCGCCGACGGCACGATCGACATCGTGGTGGGCACCCACCGGCTGCTCAACCCCGACATCCGGATGAAGGACCTCGGACTGATCATCGTCGACGAGGAGCAGCGCTTCGGTGTCGAGCACAAGGAGCAGATGAAGCGGCTGCGCACGTCGGTCGACGTGCTGTCGATGTCGGCGACGCCGATCCCACGCACCCTGGAGATGGCGATCACGGGCATCCGCGAGATGTCGACGATCACCACCCCGCCGGAGGAGCGCCACCCGGTGCTGACCTACGTCGGTGCCTACGAGGACCGCCAGGTCATCGCCGCCATCCGCCGCGAGCTGCTGCGCGAGGGCCAGGTCTTCTTCATCCACAACCGGGTGATCTCCATCGAGAAGGCGGCGGCGCGGATCAAGGAGCTCGTGCCCGAGGCGCGCGTCGCCACCGCGCACGGCCAGATGAACGAGCGCCAGCTCGAGCAGGTGATGCTGGACTTCTGGGAGAAGCGCTTCGACGTGCTGGTCTGCACGACGCTCGTCGAGTCGGGCCTCGACGTGTCCAACGCCAACACGATGATCATTGAGCGCTCCGACACCCTCGGCCTGTCCCAGCTCCACCAGCTGCGCGGCCGGGTGGGGCGTTCCCGCGAACGGGCCTACGCCTACTTCCTCTACCCGCCGGAGAAGCCGCTGACCGAGACCGCGCACGAACGGCTGGCCACCCTGGCCCAGCACTCCGACCTCGGCGGCGGCATGGCGATCGCGATGAAGGACCTCGAGATCCGCGGCGCCGGCAACCTGCTCGGCGGGGAGCAGTCCGGCCACATCGCCGACGTCGGGTTCGACCTCTACGTCCGGCTGGTGGGCGAGGCGGTCAACGAGTTCCGCGGGGACCACGAGCCGGAGCTCAACGAGGTCCGCATCGAGCTGCCGGTCGACGCCCACCTGCCGCACGACTACATCCCCAGCGAGCGGCTGCGCCTCGAGATGTACAAGCGTCTCGCGGAGGTCCGCTCCGACGACGACGTGGACCTGCTCAACGAGGAGATGCTCGACCGGTACGGCGAGCCGCCGCAGGAGGTGGCCTCGCTGCTGCTGGTGGCGCGGTTCCGTGCCCGCGCCCGCCAGGCGGGGGTCGGGGAGGTGACGATCGCGGGCAAGAACGTGCGGTTCGCGCCGGTCTCGCTGCCCGACTCGCGCGTCGTACGACTGAACCGGATGTACCCGAAGTCGATCGTCAAGACCCAGGTCGACACGATCCTCGTGCCACGCCCGCAGACCGCAGTGGTCGGGGGTCGCCCGATCTCGGGGGTGGCTTTGCTTGAATGGGCCCGCGGTGTGATCGACGCCATCATCGATCCGCCGGAGAACAAGCCCGTCACCGAGGAGAAGCCGTCGTGATCAAGCCCCGCCCGCTGGCCGGTCGTACCGCTCCCGGGGCTGTCGCCCTGGCCCTGCTGCTCGCCGGCGGGCTGTCCGGCTGCGGCGCCGCCGGCACCGACTTCCACCCGGGCGTCGCGGCGCAGGTCGGCGACTCGTCGATCACCGTCTCCCAGGTCGACACGGTCGCCGGCGACTACTGCTCGGCGATCACCAGCCAGCTCCAGTCCAACCAGCAGGTGCTGCCCCTGCACTACCTGCGCACCGGCGTCGCGGGCCGGCTCACGCTGGTGGCGGCCGCCAAGCAGTTCGCGGCGGAGAAGGGCGTGTCGGCGGGGGACGCGTACGACCAGAAGGTCTCCCAGCTCCAGGGCGCCGTCGCGTCGCTGCCCACCGACCAGCAGGACGCGGTGATCCAGATCGAGTCGTCCGGCGACTACATCTCCGGGGTCGAGCAGGCGGTCGGCAAGCAGGTGCTCCGGGCCGCCGGCGCGCCGACGACGAAGGCCGCCGATGCGGCGGCCGCGGGCAAGAAGGCGTTCAGCACCTGGCTCGCCGACCAGGACATCTCGATCGACCCGCAGTTCGGGCTGAAGATCGAGGGGGA
>Ga0308174_10001837_pt1 | contig 10179 bp, 7 predicted proteins | sample PhyPR2_FD_203894 | JGI IMG/M metagenome (GOLD analysis project Ga0308174, IMG submission 203894) | Soil microbial communities from UC Gill Tract Community Farm, Albany, California, United States - DLSLS.P.R2 | ecosystem: Environmental > Terrestrial > Soil > Agricultural land | place: USA... | reverse complement strand
GGCAGGGCGACGCCCGCACCGCCGACGAGCACCTCGTCTCGGCGCTCACCCTGGCCACCGAGCACGGCCTGCCCCGCCTGCGCCGGGCCGCGCTGCGCGAGCTGTGCACGCTGCACGCCGAGCTGGACGACGCCGGCCGCGCGCTGCCCTACCTGCAGGCCTACCTCACCGACGAGCTCGACCGGGTCGACGAGCGGCGCACCCGCTGGGTCGAGCTGTTCGGCCGCCGCAAGAGCCTGCTCGAAACCGAGCGGGCCGCCGGCCAGCTGCGCCGCCAGGCCTACGAGGACCCGCTCACCCACCTGCCCAACCGCCGCTACGCCGAGGCGCGCCTCGACGGGCTGCTGTCGGCGGGGGCCGCCCCGGCCCTGGCCGTCGTCGACGTCGACCGGTTCAAGGCGATCAACGACTCGATCGGGCACCCCGGCGGCGACGTCGTGCTGCGGACGGTCGCCGACCTGCTCGTCGCCGGTGTCCGCGACACCGACGAGGTCTGCCGCTGGGCCGGCGACGAGTTCGTCATCCTGCTGCCCGACACCACGGCCGAGCAGGGCGAGCGGGCGCTGGAGCGCATCCGAGTGGCCGTGGCCGAGCACGACTGGTCCGACCTGGGCCTCGACGGCACCGTGACGATCAGCGTCGGCATCGCGTCGGCGGCCCGCGGCGACGACCGTCGCACGCTGTTCGCGGCCGCCGACGGCGTCCTCTACGACGCCAAGCGCAGCGGCCGCGACCGCGTCGTCCGCCTGTCGGGGGTCACCCAGACCCGCGCCCCGGGGGCGAACCCGCTCGACGTCCTGTTCGGCCCGCCGCCGGCGGACGAGGACGGCGGGACGGACGGCGACACGGCCGCCCCGCACACCGAGGACGCGCCCGACGCCGCCGTTACCGTGGCCGACGTGCAGCCTTCCCCGCTGGACGACGACGGCTTCGCGCCGCTGCTCGTCGGACCCCGCCCCGTCGACCCCCCGCTCGGCACCGGCAGCCCCTCCGAGCCGCTGCTGGGGCCGGTGCCCGGGCCCGCCGCCGAGACGCCCCAGGCTCGGGCGGCGGCTGTCGAGCCGAACGTCGTCTGGGCCACCGGACGGACCACCGAGCAGGTGCTCACTCTGGTTCGCGAGGCCCGCCGGGAGAGCCCGGACCGCCCGGCGCTCGTCCTGCGGGCTGCAGCGGAGACCCTCGTCGCGCTGGCCAGCGAGCACGACGCGTACACGACCATGGACGCCGCCGCGATGGCCGCCGTCGTCGGTCCGATCTCCGAGCCGGTGGGCCGCGTGCGCGTGCTGTGCGCCGGCGGTGGCGACACCCCGGTCGCCGCGGAGGCCGCGTTCGTCGCCCGCGTGACCGGCACCGACGTCGTCCGGGTCGACGACCTCGCCGGGAGCCGGCTGCGCAGCATGCTCGCCGACGGCACGCTGCTCGGCGACGCCGACTGCCTCGTCGTCGTCGCCGGCCCCGACGCCTCGCTGGCCACAATGATCGGGGCGCTCACCGACGTCCCGGTCGTCGCGGTGCCGACGTCGGCCGGCCAGCCGGGCGCGTTCGGCGGCCTCGGCGCGCTGCTGACGATGCTGAACTCCGCCGCCCCCGGGGTCGCGGTCAGCAACATCGACAACGGCTACTCGGCGGGTGTGTTCGCGGCCCGTGTCGCCCGCCGCACGGGGCGCTGACCCCCTCTCCCCAGTTGATCATCGTCTCCGTGCTCGCGACACTGGAGGGCTCGCCGGAGACGCGGACCCGCAGACGATGATCAACTCGAAACAGGCGCCTGGGATAGTTGCCGCGTGACCATCGGCTGGCTGGATCTGAGCGCGGGGGCGTCCGGGGACATGCTGCTCGGCGCGCTCGTCGACGCGGGCGTGCCGCTCGACGTGCCGGCCGCCGCGGTCGCCGCGCTGCCGGTCGAGGACGTCCGCCTGGTCACCGAGCAGACGACCCGGCACGGCCTCGGCGCCACCCGCGTGCACGTGCACGCGCCGCCGTCCTCGGTGCACCGCACCTGGGCCGATGTGCGGACGATCGTGGCCGACGCCGACCTCACCCCCGCCGTGCGCGACGGCGCGCTTGCGGTGTTCGAGCGGCTGGCGCTCGCCGAGGGGCGGGTGCACCGGATGCCGCCCGAGGAGGTCCACTTCCACGAGGTCGGCGCCCTCGACGCGCTGGCCGACGTCGTGGGGGTCGTCGCGGGCTTCGAGCACCTGGGCCTGACCCGGCTGACGGCGAGCCCCGTGACCCTGGGCAGCGGCTCGGCCCGCGGGGCGCACGGCGTCGTCCCCATCCCGGGGCCCGCGGTCCTCGAGCTGCTGGCCGGCGTCCCCGTCACCGCGGGGCCCGTGCCGGCCGAGATGTGCACGCCCACCGGGGCGGCGCTGCTGGCCGCCCGCGTCGACGACTGGACGACGCTGCCGCCGATGCGGGTCGAGCGGGTCGGGGTGGGTGCCGGCGGACGCGATCCCGAGGAGCTGCCCAACGTCGTCCGGCTGGTGCTGGGGTCGGCCGACGAGCCGCCCGTTCCGGGCGCCGTCGTCCTCGAGACGAACGTCGACGACCTCGATCCGCGGCTGTGGCCCGGCGTGCTCGACACCCTCTTCGCCGCCGGGGCCTCCGACGCGTGGCTGACGCCGATCCTGATGAAGAAGGGCCGCCCCGCGCACACGCTCTCGGTGCTCTGCCGGGCCGACGCCGAACCGGAGATCCGGGCGGCGGTCTTCGCCACCACGTCGACGATCGGCATGCGGGTCGTGCCCGTCGGCAAGGTGGCGCTGGAGCGCGCGCAGACGTCGGTCGAGGTGCTCGGCGGCCGGGTCGGCGTGAAGCTCGCGGTCGACGGCGGCCGGGTGGTCAACGTCAGCGTCGAGTACGAGGACGTCGCCGCGCTGGCCGGGCGGCTGGAGCTGCCGGTCAAGGAGGTCCTCCGGGCGGCCACCGCCGCGGCCGAGGCCGCCTACCCGGCGGGCTGACCCCGGGAATGCGCGGGCCCGTCGCTCGTGCTGCTGCGGTGGTGACCCTCGCCCATCCGGCCCGCCCCCGCAGCCTGCGCGGGCGCCGGCTCCCACGCCGCCTGGTCCAGCTCTACGCCGGCCTGGTGCTCTACGCCGTCTCCATGGCGCTGCTGCTGCGCTCGACCCTGGGCAACATGCCGTGGGACGTGCTGCACCAGGGCCTGGCCGAGCGGACCGGCTGGTCGATCGGCCGGATCACGATCGTCGTGGGGGCACTCGTCCTGCTGAGCTGGATCCCGCTGCGCCAGCGACCGGGGCTCGGCACGGTGAGCAACGTCGTCGTGATCGGCCTGGTCGTCGACGGAGCGCTCGCCGCCGTCCCCGCACCGTCGGCGCTGCCATGGCGGGTCACCCTCCTCGTTGCCGGCCTGCTGCTGAACGCCCTGGCCACCGCTGCCTACATCGGCGTGGACCTGGGCCCCGGGCCACGCGACGGGCTCATGACGGGCCTGGTCCGCCGGACGGGCGGCTCCGTGCGCCTGGTGCGCACGTCCATCGAGGTGGCCGTCGTGCTCACCGGCTGGGCGCTCGGCGGCACGCTCGGGATCGGCACCGTCCTCTACGCCATCGCGATCGGCCCACTGGTACAGCTGCTGCTGCCTTGGGTGTCGCTGAGCGCGGTCAGGCCGGCTCCGGCGTCCTGAGCCCGGCCCGGAGCACCGGGACGACGGCCAGCACCAGGACGGCGACGGCGACCACCCCACCCAGCGCCCACGCGCCGAACACCAGCAGCGCGGACAGCTCGATGCCCACGCCCGCGACCGACGTGATCGTCGCCCGGTGCGGCCCCGTGATGCGCGCCTGAAGCCGCGCCTCGACGACCACCAGCACCGCCAGGTACAGCCCGTAGAACACCGCGACCGCGACGAGCGCCGCCGGCCGGGCCCAGACGGCGGCCCCCGCCAGGCACGCCGCCGCGGCGACGAGCGCGCCGAGCAGCCACCGGGTGGGCAGCCGCTCCGCCCGGCCGCCGAACGCGGCCCCGGCGGCACCGGCCAGCGCGATGCACAGCACCGCGACCGGGACGGCGCTGGTCGCGACCCCCCAGTCCGAGGCCAGCACAGGGAAGTACTCCTCGACGGCGTCCAGGCCGCCGACGAGGGCCGCCGCCAGCACCGCCCACCGCAGGGCCGGGCGCAGCGCCTCGCGGACGCCCTCGAGCAGCGGGACGTCGTCCTCGTCGTCCGCCGTCCGCGAGGCCTCCGGGAACCGGAGTGCGAGCGCGGCCGCGGCCAGGCACACGGCCGCGCTGACCCAGCCGACCAGCGTGTAGCCACCGAGGGCGAAGAGCACCGAGGCCGCGAACGCGGTCGGCACCTGCACCAGCAGCTCGGCGGAGACCATCCAGCCGTTGACCCGGGCGTAGGAGTCGGCCGCCCCGAGCGCGGCCAGCCCGTCGTAGACCAGCGCCTCCGAGGCGCCCGACACCAGCGCGCCCGAGAGCCCCCAGATCAGAAAGCCGGCAGCGAAGGCGGCGTACCCGGGGGCGGCCGTCCAGACGGCGAAGGCGACCGCCTGCAGCACGCCCGCCAGGACGACGACGCCGCGCCGCGACCACCGGTCGGCGAGCGCCCCCGCCGGCACCTCGGCGACGACCGACGCGACCGACCACAGGGCGAACAGACCGGAGATCTGGGCCTCGGAGAGCCCGTGGTCGGTGAAGAGCAGCGCGTAGAGCGGGTAGAGCGGCACGAGCTCCGACAGTGCGCCCCAGCCCACGGCGAGCCGGCTGAGCGGCCGGGCCGCGGGCGGCAGGGCGGTCCGCGGGGTGCGTCAACGGAACGGCATGGCCGGACGGTAGCGCCGTCCGGCCATGCCGCGCACCGGCTTTCCGCCGGGGTGGCTCAGGTGAGCTGGAGGACGGCCTCGATGCCCAGCCAGATGCCGAAGATGAAGAAGAGGGCGGCGGCGCCGTAGGCGATCGCCTTCTCGGGCAGCCGCTTGCCCAGCGCCCGGCCGACGACGATCGCGAGCGCGTCGGCGGCCACCATGCCGAGCGTCGAGCCCAGCCAGGTGCCGAACCAGCCGTGGTCGGTGGCGAGCGTGATGGTGGCCAGCATCGTCTTGTCACCGAGCTCGGCGAGGAAGAACGCGGTGCCGACGGCGATGATCGCGCGCTTGCCGACGCGGTTCACCTTCTCGCGTTCGTCGTCGGTCAGCTCGTCGCCGCGAAGGGTCCAGAAGCCGAAGCCGACGAAGGCCAGCGCGGCGATGAGGTTGATCCACCCGGTGGGTAGCGCGACACCGAGGCCGTAGCCGATGCCGACCGACACGAGGTGCACGATCGCCGTGGCGGCCGTGATGCCGATGAGCACCGGCCAGACGTTGAAGCGGGTCGCGAAGGTCAGCGCCATGAGCTGGGACTTGTCGCCGAGCTCGGCGACGAAGATGACGCCGAAGGCGACGAGTGTGCTGATGAAGACGGCGTCCACGGGGTGCGGGGGCCTCTCTGGTCCGGCCCGGACCAAGGCGCGGACCTCGATCCCGGCACACGTTTGCCTGGATCGAAGGTCTCGCCCGCCTCGCCGGAGCGGGGCCGCGCGGCCGGACGGCGCCCGGACGGACCGGGCTTCGTCAGTATGTCGACCGCGACATTGGGGGCTACTCCCCTTCGCTACGTCGAGGGTACCGGTCGCCTCCCCGTCGCGCACTGTGACGGTCGACGCATCGCGACCGGTGGATCAGCGTCCTGGGCCGGCCTCGCTGGGCTCCACGAGGGGCCGTGCGGGCGTCGCCGGCCGGCGCGCCGGCGAGCGGCGGTTCGTGGCGAGCAGGTAGGGGGAGGCCCACACGAGCACCAGCGCCACTCCGAGGAGGACGGCGGCCCAGCCCGGACGTCCGGCGACGGCCAGCGCCACCAGCCAGCCCCCGAGGACGACGGTCCTGCCCACGATGCGGACGGACGGTTCCATGGCCGGTGCTCCCGGGGGTCAGGGCTGCGCGTAGGCGGCGGTCGGGACGGAGATGCCGAAGTCACGGATCTTGCGATAGATCGTCGCCCGCGACATCGCCAGGCTGCGGGCGGCCTCGACCTTGTTGCCGCCGCTGTCGAAGAGCGCCCGCACGATCGCGTCGCACTCCAGGCACTCCAGCGGGGTGAGCATCCGCTTCGTCGTGGACAGGCACTCCGGTGGGAGGTCGCTCACGCCGATGATGCCCCCCCGGCGCGTGGCCACGACCTTGCGGAGCACTGCGACGAGCTGGTCGACGTTGCCGGGCCAGCGGTTGTGGGTGAGCACCCGCATGGCCTCCGGCGAGCACGTCACCGCACCGCCGTGGCCGAGCCGGGCGAGCAGGTGGGGCACCAGCTCGGCCACGTCCTCCACGTGGTGGCGCAGCGGCGGAACCGCGACCGTCCTCGGGAAGCAGGAGAGCAGCAGGGCGAGCTCCGGGTCGGGCTCGCCCTCCTGTCGCTGCACGGTCACGAAGACGTACGGGCGATGGGCGTCCGTGGACTCGCGGTAGGGCTCGAGCGCGTCGGCCAGTTCCGCCATGACCTCGGAGGGCAGCCGGTCGACATCGGAGAGGACCACCGTGCCACCGCTGACGGCCAGCTCCTCGGCGACCTCGGCGACCCACTCCGGTCCGGCGCCGTCGGCCGGGATGACCCGCAGCCGGGCCGCGGGGCTCCGGGCCTGGTGGGCGGCCCGTGCCACCGTCTCCCGCCCCGAGCCGGGCTCGCCCTCCAGGACCAGCCACTCGCGCGCCCGCAGGTGCCGGTCCACCGCCGCGCAGCACTTCGTCCAGGTCGCCCCCGCCCCCACCGCGGTGGGGAGCCGTACCGACGGCGACGGCACGGCGCGCACCTCCGCAGCCGGGGCCGAGCTGATCAGCTGGACCTGCAGTACCCCGCCCACGATCTCGCCGGCGGCGTACGTGGGCCGGCAGTGGACGCGCACGGTGCGGCGGCTCGGCAGGTCGATCACCAGCGGATGCCGGCGTCCCTCGGCCAGCGCTTCACCGGCCTCGGCGAGCAGCGGCTCCTGGTCGGCGGCATCGAGCAGCTCACGGGCGCGGTCGTTCATCATCAGCACGTCGTCGCCGAGGGCGAGCACGGGGCCGCGGTTGCGGTGACAGGCGATCAGGTAGTCGTGGAGCACCGCGAGCTCACGCTGTCCCGTCTGCTCCAGCAGCATGGCCTCGATCCGCTCTGTGACGGTGGCCGCGGTGGCGACCAGCAGCGGACCGGCGTGCCGTTGCCAGCACGTCAGGTCCACCACGCCCAGGACCTTCCCGGTCACCGGGTGCCGGATCGGGGCTCCCGCGCAGGCCAGTTCCTCCAGCCGCTCCACGTAGTGCTCGTGCCCGAAGACCTGCGCCGGGCCGCGTGCCTCCAGGGCCGTGCCGATGCCGTTGGTGCCGACGAACCGTTCGGCGTAGCTGAAGCCGGGGGCGAGCCACACCCGGTCCAGGTGGCGCTCGAGCGCGGAGTCGCCGGTGCGCCGGCTCATCACGACGCCGTCGGTGTCGCACAGGATCACGCTCACCGGCTCCGTGGCGAAGAGGTCGGCGATCTGCCCCAGGACCGGCTCGGCCGCGCGGACGAGCGGCGAGTCGCCGTCCGTTCCCGGTCCCGAGGACAGGTCGAGGGAGTCGGGGCGGACGCGCCAGAGGCGGGACCGGGTCCAGCTCGCCAGGATCGGGTCACGGACGGTGCCGTGCCGGACGGGCTCGTCGACCAGGAAGGCGGTCCGTGCGCGGGCGACGTCCGCACCACCAGGGACGGCCCCCGCGCCGGCGCGCGCCCCGGACCGGCCGCGCGGCCGGGGAACCGACCCGTTCGTTCCGTACACGGTCGCCTCCCTCGTCTCTGAGGAGCGGAGCCCGGCGTGGCAGCCGTAGGGCGGGAACGCCGGACGGACCACTCTAGGTACGGCAACCCTACGAACGAAGAAGTCCCTACACGTCTCATATTGAGACCACTTCCGGGTCGGGAACGAAGTGTGATCCGAGGCACGAGGCGTACGTCGCCGGCAGCCCCACGCCGGCAGCCCCACCGTCGCCCGCCTCGCGCACCTCCGGGGTTCCGCGGCGCCCGCGCCCGTCGCGGCTCCCGGGGAACGACAACGCGTCCACGTGCGTCCATGGGCGGCCGAGCCGGCCGCCCGCAGCAGCGACCGAGGCACCGTCCCCAACCGTGAGGAGTCGACGTGAGTCGACAGAGTCTGGCGAAGGCCCACCAGAAGATCCAGGAACTGGCCTGGGAGCCCCAGTATCACGAGCCGTACATGAAGTACGGCACCGACTACACGTTCCGCAAGGCGCAGAAGAAGGACCCGCTCAAGCAGATCCTCCGCTCGTACTTCCCGATGGAGGAGGAGAAGGACAACCGCGTCTACGGCGCCGAGGACGGCGCGATCCGCGGAAACATGTTCCGCCAGGTCCAGGAGCGCTGGCTGGAATGGCAGAAGCTGTTCCTGTCCATCATCCCGCTGCCCGAGATCTCCGCGGCACGCTCGATGCCGATGCTGTTCCACACCGTCCCGAACCCGGAACTGCACAACGGCCAGGCGATCCAGATGATCGACGAGGTCCGGCACTCGACGATCCAGCAGAACCTCAAGCGCCTGTACATGAACAACTACATCGACCCCGCCGGCTTCAACAACAGCCTGCGGAACTTCCAGAACGACTACTGCGGCACCATCGGCAGGCAGTTCGCCGAGGGGTTCATCACCGGGGATGCCATCACCGCGGCCAGCATCTACCTGACCATCGTCGCGGAGACGGCGTTCACGAACACGCTGTTCGTGGCCATGCCGGCGGAGGCGGCCGCCAACGGCGACTACCTGCTGCCGACGGTGTTCCACTCGGTGCAGTCGGATGAGTCCCGGCACATCTCCAACGGCTACGCCACCCTGCTCATGGCGCTGTCGGACGAGGGCAACCGGCAACTGCTCGAGCGCGACCTGCGCTACGCGTGGTGGAACAACCACGCCGTCGTGGACGCCGCGATCGGCACCTTCATCGAGTACGGCACCAAGGACCGCCGCAAGGACCGCGAGTCCTACGCGGAGATGTGGCGTCGCTGGATCTACGACGACTACTACCGCAGCTACCTAGTGCCGCTCGAGAAGTACGGGCTCACCATTCCGCACGACCTCATCGAGGAGGCCTGGAACCGGATCTGGAACAAGGGTTACGTGCACGAGGTCGCGCAGTTCTTCGCTACCGGGTGGCTCGCCAACTACTGGCGCATCGACCCGATGACCGACGAGGACTTCGAGTGGTTCGAGTACAAGTACCCCGGCTGGTACGACAAGTACGGCAAGTGGTGGGAGAACTACAACCGTCTGTCGCTTCCCAACGGGCACAAGCCGATCGTCGGTGAGGACGTCGACTACGTGTACCCGCAGCGGTGCTGGGTCTGCATGGTGCCGTGCCTCATCCGCGAGGACATGGTCACCGCCGAGACCGACGGAGTGCACCGCACCTACTGCAGCGAGACCTGCCGCTGGACCGACGTCGAGGCCTTCCGCCCGGTGTACCAGGGCCGGGAGACCCCGAACATGGGCCGGCTGGTCGGACAGCGCGAGTGGGAGACCCTGTACCACGGCTGGGACTGGGACAAGGTCGTCGAGGACATGGGCTTCGTCCGGGACGACGGGAAGACGATGACGGCGCAGCCACATCTGAACCTCGACCCGAAGAAGATGTGGACGACCGAGCACCTCAAGAGGCTCGGCCCGTTGCTGAGCCCGAACGTCCTCTTCAACGAGATGACCGACGAGCAGCGGGCGGCGTTCGTCGCCGACTACAACCGCCAGGGCCCGGCCGGCCGGCCGGCCCCCGCCGCAACACCCACACAGAGCGCCTGAGCGCGGGTCAGGCGAGGGGGAGGGCCGGGTGCTCCCCGGCCCTCCCCCGCCCACCCCACCCACGTCGGTGACGGCTGTCCGCAGTCGGTTCCGGCGCCCAGCTGACCAGCGGATCCGCGAGAGATGGAGCCATGGGCGACAAGTACCGCGTGCGGTTCGAGCCGGTCGGCATCGAGATCGAGGTGGACTCCGACCAGACCATCCTGCGGGCCGCCGCCGAGCAGGGGGTCCAGCTGATGCACGGCTGCAAGGAGGGGCAGTGCGCCTCCTGCAAGTCCTTCGTCCTGGACGGCGAGGACATCGAGCTGGACAGCTACTCGACCTTCGCCCTGCCCGACTTCGAGCGAGAGGAGGGGCAG
>Ga0308174_10001836_pt1 | contig 10180 bp, 10 predicted proteins | sample PhyPR2_FD_203894 | JGI IMG/M metagenome (GOLD analysis project Ga0308174, IMG submission 203894) | Soil microbial communities from UC Gill Tract Community Farm, Albany, California, United States - DLSLS.P.R2 | ecosystem: Environmental > Terrestrial > Soil > Agricultural land | place: USA... | reverse complement strand
ACCGGCGCGCGCGTGGAGCGCCTCGAACGCCGCGCCAAGTACCTGCTGGCCCGGCTGGACCGCGAGGACACCCTGGTCATGCACCTCGGCATGAGCGGCCGCTTCGAGATCGCCGGCCGGCGCGGGGTCGACCGGCCCGGCGAGTTCCGCTTTGCGGCCGAGCCCGATCCGAAGCACGCCCACGTGCTCTTCGAGACGGATGCGGGGACCAAGATCACCTACTTCGATCCGCGCCGGTTCGGCTACATGGCCCTGGTCAACACCGCCACCCTGGGCCTGCACCCCTGGTTCGCGGGCCTCGGACCCGAGCCACTGTCCGAGGCCTTCGACGCCGCCCACCTGGCGCGGGCCTTCGCGGGACGCAAACAGGGCCCCAAGACCCTGCTGCTGGACCAGCGCATCGTCGCCGGCCTCGGCAACATCTACGTCTGCGAGGCCCTGCACCGGGCGCGCATCTCGCCATTCCGCGCCGCCGGCCGCATCTCGCGCCCGCGGCTGGCGCGGCTCGTCGAGGCCATCAAGGCCGTGCTCGCCGAGGCCATTGCGGCCGGCGGCTCGAGCCTGCGCGACTACGCCCAGGCCGACGGCGCGCTGGGCTATTTCCAGCATCGCTTCCGGGTCTACGACCGCGAGGGACGGCCGTGCCCGAATGCGGGCTGCGACGGCGTGATCGCGCGCCGCACGCAGGCGGGCCGCTCCAGCTTCTACTGCCCGGCGTGCCAGAGATGATGCGCCGCGCCCGCACCTGGAGCGCGATGCTCGGCTTCGCCGGCCTGCTGGCCGCCGCCCCCTGCGCCTCCGCCGAGCCGCCGCTATGGATCGTCAAGTCCCGCAACGCCCAGGTGGTGATGTTCGGGGCCGTCCACGTCCTGCCGCCGGGACTCGCCTGGGAGCCCAAGGTCCTCAAGCGCGCCCTCGCCCACGCCGACGAGGTCTGGTTCGAGCTGCCGGTCGATCCGGCGACCCAGGCCCGGACCGCCGAGCTCGCCACCCATCTGGGCGTGCTTCCCCCCGACCAGTCGCTGTTCAGGCTGCTGAAGCCGGAGGATTCTGCGCGCCTGGCGCGCGTCGCCGAGGCCTATGGCGTCTCGGCCATGCTTCTCGACCGGCTGCAGCCCTGGCTCGCGGAGATCGCGCTGGCCGGCGCCGCCTACCGCAAGGCCGGCGCCGACACCGCCGCCGGCGTCGAGCAGACGCTCGCCGCAGACGCCCCGCGCGCTGTCCGGCGGTTCGCCTTCGAGACGCCCGAGGAGCAGCTGAAGATCTTCGCCGATACGCCGATCCCGGCGCAGGTCGCCTCGCTGAACGAGACGCTGAAGGAGATGGAGGCCGACCCCGACGAATTCGCCGTCCTGATCCGCACCTGGATGGCCGGCGACGTGGCCGGCCTCGACCGCGAGGCGCTGCGTCCGCTGCGCGACGCCTCGCCCGACCTGTTCCGGCGCATCGTGGTCGAGCGCAACGAGCGCTGGCTGAAGGTGATCCGCACCCGGCTCCGGGGCCGCGGCAGGACGGTGGTGGTGGTGGGCGTGGGCCACCTGATCGGACCGGAGGGCCTGCCGGCCCGCTTGAGGGCGCTTGGCTATTCGGTGCAGGGGCCTTAAGCGGCCCTTTCGAGACCCAGCCGGAGCCCGCCATGAGCTTTGAGACCCTGATCGTCGAGCGCGACGAGGCCGTGACCCTCGTGCGGCTGAACCGGCCGCAGGCCCTGAACGCGCTGAACAGCCAGCTCCTGCGCGAGCTCGCCCAGGCGCTGGACGAGGCCGAGGCGGACGCGGCCGTCCGCTGCCTGGTGCTCACCGGCTCGGAGCGGGCGTTCGCCGCCGGCGCCGACATCAAGGAGATGTCCGACAAGACCTATGCCGAGATGTTCGCGGCCGACTTCTTCACCGCCGGCGCGCGACGTCTGGAGCAGTTCCGCAAGCCGATCATCGCCGCAGTGGCGGGCTACGCGCTCGGCGGCGGCTGCGAGCTCGCCATGCTGTGCGACTTCATCATCGCCGCCGACACCGCCAGGTTCGGCCAGCCGGAGATCAATCTCGGCGTCATGCCGGGGATCGGCGGAACCCAGCGGCTCACCCGCTTCGTCGGCAAGTCCAAGGCCATGGAGATGGTGCTGACCGCCCGGATGATGGACGCCGCCGAGGCGGAGCGGGCGGGGCTGGTCTCGCGCATCGTGCCGGCCGACAAGCTCCTGGACGAGGCGATGGCGGCCGCCCGCAAGATCGCCGCCCAGTCGCCGCTCGCGGTGATGATGAACAAGGAGCTGGTGAACGCCGCCTATGAAACCACGCTCGCCACCGGCGTGGCCGTGGAACGGCGGCTGTTCCATTCGCTGTTCGCCTTCGAGGACCAGAAGGAGGGGATGGCGGCCTTCGTCGACAAACGCCCGCCGAAGTTCACCGGACGCTAGCCCCCAAAGCCGCCGACGGCGGCGCGCGGCATTGACCCTGCGCCCGCCGTTGCGTATATCCGCGCCTCCGATTTTCACGTCCGGCGCGCCGGGCGCGTCCTGTTTTGCAAAGAGCTCGAGAATGGCCAATACGCCCGGCGCCAAGAAGGCGGTCCGCAAGATCGCCCGCCGCACGGAAGTCAACAAGTCGCGCCGCTCGCGGGTGCGCACCTACCTGCGGATGTTCGATGAAGCGGTCACCGCGGGCGATGCGGCGAAGGCCAAGGCCGCATTCGTGGAGGCCCAGTCGGAGGTCATGCGCGCGGTCTCCAAGGGCGTGATCCACAAGAACACGGGCTCGCGGAAGGTCTCGCGCCTCGCCGCGCAGCTGAAGAAGCTCGCGGCCGCCTGAGCGCCGCCGCCGGGGCGGCCCAACCCCGGCTGATCCCATAGGAATTGGACGATCAATAGGCGCCTTCCGGGGCGCTTTTTGCAGGGCCGACGGCCAAGCCTGCTGCGACTCATGCGGCGAAAGTTCCCACCCTCGCGAACCCAAAAGCAGAGTTTCCCTTTGCGCGAAAAGGGCTGGCGATGAGTCAACGAAAATATCAGCCGGGCACGCTAAGAATCCCCGTTGACCGGCCTTTCCCCCCGACTAGTCTCACAAGCCTTACAGGCGTCTTGAACTGATCCCGGATCAACAAACGGGGCGCCGGCGGAGCTCATGCGTTCGCCGGACAAGAGCTTGTGCGTGCTGAGAAAAAGCCGATCGGGGGCAGGGGTCTCGGGGATCGGCTGGCGGGTTGATGGGGTTGGCAGGGATGATCAGCGGGGGGGCTGCGGGAGCTATGGCGAGCGCGCCGGCTTCGGCCGTGTGGACAAGGACATGCCAGGTTCTCAAGCATGAGTTGGGCGAAGCCACGTTCGGCTCCTGGCTCGGCCAGGCGTCGCTGCGTGAGATGGGAGACGAGGTGTGCCTGGTCGCGGCCACGGGGGTCGCGCGCGACTGGATCCGGCGGCACGCCTGGCGGCGCATCGGCGAGCTGTGGATGCAGCACGATCCCATGGGCCGTCGACTGGATTTGACGTGCCGCATGGAGCTGGAGTCCGTCGGCGCCTACGCCGGGTCCATGGCGCTGGCTGCACCGGCGGCGGCGAACGCGCTGGCGCTCGCGCCGGCGATCTTCGAAGTCGAGGCCGAGACCGCGCCGGTCGCCGCCCGACAGGGGCGGCTGCTCGGCCTGCAGGAACGCTTCACCTTCGAGACCTTCGTGGCCGGGCCGGCCAACGAGTTCGCCTATTCGGTCGCCCAGCGCGTCGCCGCCTGGTCCGATGGCCACTTCAATCCGGTGCTGTTCCACGGGCCTTACGGCTTCGGCAAGACGCACCTCCTGAATGCGCTCGCGTGGGCCGCCATCCGCACCCAGCCCGCCCGCCGGGTCGTCTATCTGACCGCCGAGCGGTTCACGAGCACCTTCGTCAAGGCCCTGCAGGACCGCCAGACCGCGGCCTTCAAGGACGAGCTGCGCAACGCCGACCTGTTGCTGATCGATGACGTCCATTTCGTCGCCGGAAAGCCCACCACCCAGGAGGAGCTCTTCCACACGATGATCGCGCTGGTGGAGGACGGACGCCGCGTGGTGATGACCGCCGACCGCTCGCCGACCGAGATCTCCGAGATGGAGCCCAGGCTGCGCTCGCACCTGCAGGCCGGGCTGGTCTGCGGCATCGAGCCGGCCGACCGCAACCTGAGGCTGGGAATCCTGCAGCGGAAACTGGCCACGCTGGCCGGCCAGGGCGGCTTCCATGGCGAGGCGAGGCCGGAAGTGCTGCAATTCCTGGCCGACCGGTTCACCGACAGCGTCCGCGAACTGGAGGGCGCGCTGAACACCCTGGTCGCCCGCGTGGGCGGCAAGCTGGCGAACCTGAGCCTCGACGAGGCCCAGTCGATCCTGCGACCGCACCTGTCCTGCAACGAGCGCCGCGTGACCGTCGACATGATCCAGAAGCTCGTGGCCGAGCACTACAGCCTCAAGCAGGCCGACCTGATCTCCGAGCGCCGGGCGCGCGCGGTGGCCCGGCCGCGGCAGGTGGCGATGTGGATCGCCAAGCAGGTGACCACGCGGTCTCTGCCCGACATCGGCCGCCGCTTCGGCGGGCGCGACCATACCACCGTGCTGCACGCGGTCCGCCGCATCGAGGCGCTGAAGGCGGAGGACGCCGGCATGGCCCGCGACATCGACGTCCTGCTGCGCAAGCTGCGCGGCTGAGCGTTAGCCGGAGAGAGACGAGGGGCCCGCCGCGAGGCGGGTCCTTTGCTTTGCGGCGGCTTGCGGCGGGGAAATCCTGTAGGCTGAGGCCCTTCCCGCACGTCCGCGGGACCGCAGAAGGCTTCCGATGAGAGATTTGAAGGGCGCGCGCCTCGCCGACCGCCTGGCCGCGGCGGCCGCCGCGAAGGCGGCGCTGCTCGACAAGCTGAAGCCGAAGGTCGCCGTCACCGACCCGCTGCACGCGGAGCGCCCGGCCATGCGGGCCGCCGAGCTCAAGGAGGTGCGCGCCGCGCGCACGGCGGAGAAGCAGGCCCAGGCCCAGGCCAGGACCGACGCCGCCGCCGCGGAGGAGGCCGCCGTTGCGGCGCTCGAGGCCCAGGCGCTGGCCGAGAAGCGCGAGGCCCGCAAGGAGCGCAAGCAGCTGACCAAGGCCGAGGGGCAGGCCAAGCGCGACGCCCGCTACGCCGCCCGCAAAGCGCGGCGCTGAGCGCAAGGAAAAGGCGGCCGCATCGCTGCAGCCGCCTCGATCCGTTCGCCGAAGCGGCGGGAAGCTTACGCCTCCTCGTGCTCCGGCTGTTCCTTCTTCGACAGGTCCTCGCCGGTCTCCTGATCGACGACCTTCATGGAGAGCCGGGTCTTGCCGCGATCGTCGAAGCCGAGGAGCTTGACCTTCACGGCCTGACCCTCACGCAGAACGTCGGAGACCTTGTCGACCCGGTGGTTGGCGATCTGGCTCACGTGCACCAGGCCGTCCTTCGAGCCGAAGAAGTTCACGAAGGCGCCGAAGTCGACGATCTTGACCACCTTGCCGGTGTAGATCTGGCCCACCTCGGGTTCCGAGGCGATGCCCTTGATCCACTCCTTGGCGGCGTCGATCTTCGCCTGCTCGGCGGCCGCCACCTTGATCGTGCCGTCCTCGCCGATGTCGATCTTGGCGCCGGTCTTCTCGACGATCTCGCGGATCACCTTGCCGCCGGAGCCGATCACCTCGCGGATCTTGTCGACCGGGATCTTGATGGTCTCGATCTTCGGCGCGTACTCGCCCAGGTGGGCGCGCGGCGCCTCCATGGCCTTGCCCATCTCGCCCAGGATGTGCTCGCGCCCATCCTTCGCCTGGGCCAGGGCCTGGCGCATGATCTCCTCGGTGATGCCCGGGATCTTGATGTCCATCTGCAGCGAGGTGATGCCCTCGTGCGTGCCGGCCACCTTGAAGTCCATGTCGCCCAGGTGGTCCTCGTCGCCCAGGATGTCGGAGAGCACCGCGAAGCCGTCCTTCTCCAGGATCAGGCCCATGGCGATGCCGGAGACCGGCTTCCTGAGCGGCACGCCGGCGTCCATCAGCGCCAGCGACGAGCCGCAGACCGAGGCCATCGACGAGGAGCCGTTGGACTCGAAGATCTCCGAGACCAGCCGCAGCGTGTAGGGGAACTCCTCGGCCGACGGCAGCATCGGCCGGATCGCCCGCCAGGCGAGCTTGCCGTGGCCGACCTCGCGCCGCCCGGGCGCGCCCATGCGGCCCGTCTCCCCCACCGAGAACGGCGGGAAGTTGTAGTGCAGCATGAAGCTCTCGTAGCGCTTGCCTTCGAGCGCGTCGATCAGCTGCTCGTCCTCGCCGGTGCCCAGCGTCGCCACCACCAGGGCCTGGGTCTCGCCGCGGGTGAACAGCGCCGAGCCGTGGGCCCGGGGCAGCACGCCCACTTCCGAGACGATCGGACGGACCTGGTCCACCCGCCGCCCGTCGATGCGCACGCCGCGCTCCAGGATGTCGCGGCGGACGATGTCGGCCTCGAGCTCCTTGAACACGCCGGCCAGCTTCTGCGGGTCAGCCCCGTCGGGATTGGCCTCCGACTTGGCGAGCGCCGCGGCGCCCTTGTCCTTGGCCGCGCCGATGGCGGCGTGGCGCTCGGCCTTGCCCTTGATCTCGTAGGCGGACCGGAGGTCGTCGCCGACGATCTTCTTCAGCTTCGCCTTCAGCGCCTCGGTGTCCTCCGGCTCGAAGTCGAAGGGCTCCTTGGCCGCATGCTCGGCCAGTTCGATGATCGCATCGATCACCGGCTGCATCCCTTTGTGCGCGAAGGTGACGCCGCCCAGGACCTGCTCTTCCGTGAGCTCCTGGATCTCGGATTCCACCATCATCACCGCCTCGGCGGTGCCGGCCACGACGAGGTCCATCCGGTTGCCCTCTTTCATCTCGTCGAGGGTCGGATTGAGCACGTACTGGCCGTCGATGAAGCCCACGCGGGCCGCGCCGATCGGACCCATGAAGGGCACGCCGGAGAGCACCAGGGCCGCGGAGGAAGCCACCAGGGCGACGATGTCGGGATCGTTCTCGAGGTCGTGGGCGAGCACCGTCGCCACCACCTGGACCTCGTTCTTGAAGCCCTTGACGAACAGCGGCCGGATCGGCCGGTCGATGAGCCGCGAGGTGAGCGTCTCCTTCTGGGAGGGCGCGCCTTCACGGCGGGGGAAGGAGCCGGGGATCTTGCCGGCGGCGTAGAACTTCTCCTGGTAATTCACGGTCAGGGGGAAGAAGTCCTGGCCGGCCTTGGCCTGCTTGGCGAACACCGCGGTGGCCAGCACCATGGTCTCCCCGTAGGTCGCGAGCACGGCGCCGTCGGCTTGGCGGGCCATGCGGCCGGTTTCCAGGGTGAGCTTGCGCCCGCCCCAGTCGATCGTCTTGCGTTTGATGTCGAACATTTTCGCTTCTTTCTCATCCCGCGGGCGGATTCCCGGCGGGGGCGGACAGGGCGTCGGGTTTCCGAAATCCTCTCCAATGAACAGGCCCTGAGGATTTCGCTTGAACCCTCGGCTACGGATCGAGGACCTTGATCGTCCTCGGGGCCGCCGCTTTCATCTCCCGGCCTGTCGCGGAAGAGCGGCGGATGGATGGGCCTACCTGCGCAGGCCCAGCTTCTCGATCAGCGTCTGGTATCGGCTTTCGTCCGATGTCTTCAGGTGATCGAGCAGGGAACGGCGCTGGGACACGAGCTTCAGCAAGCCCCGGCGCGAATGGTTGTCCTTCTTGTGGGTCTTGAAGTGCTCGGTGAGGTTGGCGATCCGTTCGGACAGGATGGCCACCTGGACTTCCGCACTTCCCGTGTCCGCCTCGCCGCGGGCATGGGTCTTGATGAGTTCAGCCTTGCGTTCGGCCGTAATCGACATCGGGTCTGTCTCCGCTCTTTTCAAGATGGAAGACGCGCGAAGGTTCGAGCCGGCCCGCGCGCATCTCGCAGAGCGCGACCACCGATCCGCCCGCCATGGCTGAAACGGTGCGCGAGCCCGGCTTGAGCCTGGCCTTCACCGCTTCGACCTGTCGGGGAACGAGAACGATCGATCGTCCCTGCTTCAGGCGGAAGGCGTCTTCATCGGTCACGGCCAGCGCCGGGATGTCGTCCAGCGCGGTCTCGACCGGAAGCAGGGCCTCCGACTGGCGGGCCTTATGCCCTAAATCCTGAAGATGTTCCAGCGTGACCGCTGATTGTTCCGTGAACGCGCCGACGCGGGTGCGGCGCAGTTCGCTCACATGGCCGCAGGCCCCCAGCGCCGCGGCGATGTCGCGGACCAGGGCGCGGACATAGGTGCCCTTGCCGCATTCGATCTCCAGCACCACGCGGTCGGGGTCTGGCGCATGGACCACGCGGGCCGCGTGGATGACCACGGGGCGAGCCTCGAGCGCCACTGTCTGGCCCGCCCGCGCGAGGTCGTAGGCGCGCTCGCCCGCCACCTTGATCGCCGAATAGGCGGGCGGGACCTGGCTGATCTCGCCGACGAACCGCGGCAGCACCGATGCGACCAGATCCGGGTCCGGCCGCACGTCGGATTCGGCGACGACCGGCCCCTCGCTGTCGAAGGTCGCGGTGGTGCGGCCCCAGGCGAGGGTGAAGCGGTAGACCTTGTCCGCCTCCATCAGGAACGGGACCGTCTTGGTCGCCTCGCCCAGCGCGATCGGCAGGATCCCCGTGGCGAGCGGATCGAGCGTGCCCGCGTGGCCCGCCTTCTGCGCATTGAAGATCCAGCGCACGCGGCCGACGGCGTGAGTGGAGGTCAGGTCGTAGGGCTTGTCGAGGTTGATCCAGCCGGAGACCGGATCGCCCTTGCGGCGCCGGCCCATCAGTCCCCGCCCTTCCGGGTCGTCTGGATGTCACGCCTCACCCGCGGATCCTCGAACAGCCGGTCCATGCGGGCGGCTTCGTCGAAGCTCTCGTCGTGCACGAACTTGAGCTCCGGCGTGAACTTCAGCTCGACGGCGCGCCCCAGTCGCCCGCGCAGGAATCGCGCATGCCGGTTCATCCCCGCGACCACCTCGGGTGCATGGCCGCCCCCCAGCGGCTCGACGAACACCGTGGCGTGGCGCAGGTCCGGACTCATGCGGACCTCGGTGACGGTCACCGAGACGCCCTCGAGCGCCGGGTCGGCGATATCGGCCTCGCGAAGGATTTCCACGAGCGCATGGCGCACCAGCTCGCCGGCGCGGAGCTGGCGTTGCGAGGGCCCTTGCGGCTGGCTGCGCGATGGGCTCCGCGGCGAATGGGGGTGACGCGACATGATCTGGGCCTCGTGCCTGGAGCGCGGATCGGACGCGGCCCTCAGGGAAGCGGCGGGCTCTAGCCCTAACTCGTTCCGCTGTCATCCCGGTTTCGCGCAAGGGAGAACCGAGGCGCGTGGCGCTTTCCGGGATGACCGTCTCATTTCGCCCCGGTGCGCTCGCGGAAGAAGGCGATCACCCGCTGTTCGGCGGCCTTGGTGGGCCCCTCCTCGGCGAGGTTGACGGTCAGCACCGAGTGCGGATGGGCCATCGGCCCGGGCGCGGCGTCCTGCGGATCGAGCTCGATGGCCTCGAAGGCCTCGCCCAACTCGCGTTTCAGGGTCTCGAACCGGGCGTCCTGGACGAACGGGTCGCCACGGAAGCGCAGCCCGAGCACCGTCAGGCCCTCCTCGGCATGGCGCCGCCGCGCGCAGGCGATTTCGGCCGGCGAAGCATCGATCGCGCCCTCGCGTTTCGCCTTGCCGGGCCCCATCGGCAGCGGCAGCGAGGGCTGGGAGAGCACCGGGGCGACCACGGCGGGCTCCGTCACCATGGCCAGCGCGAAGCCGCCGGTGAAGCACATGCCGACCGCGCCCACGCCCTTGCCGCCGCATTCGGCGTGCGCCTTGCGCGCCAGCGCGCGAAGCCAGTCCACGATCGGCGAGGATCTGCCGCCCGCCCAGGCGTTGAACTCGCGGCGCACGCACATGCCGGAGAGCATGGTGAGCACGCCCCCCGGATGGGTCGCCGGCCGGCCCGGCACGCCGAACAGCAGCGGGCAGAACACCGTCATCCCGGCCTCCGCCACCCGGTCGGCGAAGCGGATGACCAGCGGATGCAGGCCGGGCATCTCGTGGATGACGATAACCGCCGGGCCGGACCCGCGCCGGTAGACGTCCCGCGTCCAGCGGCCGTCGTCGAACTGGAATTTCTCGTAGCCCGCCAGCGCGGCATGGTAGCTCATCGGCGCCTCCCGTCCGGGCGGCAGCTTAG
>Ga0308174_10001835_pt1 | contig 10181 bp, 8 predicted proteins | sample PhyPR2_FD_203894 | JGI IMG/M metagenome (GOLD analysis project Ga0308174, IMG submission 203894) | Soil microbial communities from UC Gill Tract Community Farm, Albany, California, United States - DLSLS.P.R2 | ecosystem: Environmental > Terrestrial > Soil > Agricultural land | place: USA... | reverse complement strand
ATGGCCGATGCCGAACGTCTTCTCCGTAATTTCATCCAGCACGCCTATCGTGAGCCTGCCGCCGACGCGGAAACCAAACGTTTCCTGCCCGTCGTCCAAAACGCCTTGAAGCTGGGAAACAACTTTGCCGATGCGATGATTGCCGCGTATACCGCTGTCCTCTGCTCCCCCGAGTTCCTCTACCTTGATGAGAAGCCTGGTCCTCTCGAGGACTACGAATTAGCCTCGCGTCTCTCCTTTTTTCTTTGGAACTCCCCGCCGGATGCCGAACTGCTGCATTGCGCTGCGACCCACGAATTGCGGAAACCCGATGTCTTGCGAGCGCAAACCGACCGCCTGCTGGACGATCCCAAATCCCGCCGTTTCGTCGAAGCCTTTCTCGATTACTGGCTCGACCTTCGCAAAATGGTCGCCACCGCCCCGGACGCAACTCTCTATTCGGATTACTACCTCGATGATTTGCTCACCGAATCCGCTCTCGAAGAATCGCGCCTCTTTTTCTCGGCCCTGCTCCAGGACGATCTTCCTGCGCGTAATATCGTCTCGTCCGATTTTGCCATGCTTAACGAACGCCTGGCGAACCACTACGGCTTGCCCCCCGTAAAAGGCGTGGCCTTCCGCCGCGTTCCGTTGCCGAAGGACAGTGTCCGCGGAGGTTTCATGACCCAGGCTGCTGTTCTCAAAGTTACCGCGAATGGCACCACTACCTCTCCCGTCCTCCGTGGTGCATGGATCATGGAGCGGATCCTCGGACAAAAACCACCCCCACCGCCCCCCAGCGTTCCCGCGCTCGAACCCGATATCCGCGGCGCTGTCACCATCCGCCAGCAACTCGACAAGCACCGCTCTCTCGAAACCTGCAAAGCTTGCCACGCAAAGATCGATCCCGCTGGTTTCGCTCTCGAAAACTTCGACGTCATGGGCGGTTGGCGCGACCGTTATCGCTCCGAGTCCGAAGGCGAACCGGCCCAGGGCATCGCCAAAAGTGGACAGAAATTCGCCTTTCGCTACGGCCTTCCCGTGGATGCCACCGGCGCCTTGCCCGATGGACGGGAGTTCAAAGACATTCGCGAGTTGAAGCAATTACTGCTCGCCGATGAAAAGCAGCTTGCCCGAAACCTTGCCCGACAACTGGCCGTCTACGCTACTGGTGCGCCCATCCATTTTGCCGACCGGGAAGACATTGAGAAAGTGCTCGAACGAGCCAGTTCGAGTCATTATGGAGTGCGAAGTTTGATTCGGGAGTTGGTGCAAAGCGATCTGTTTTTGAATAAATAAAAGGGAAATCATGAAAGCGCCATTTGTCAGCACGGGCCAGGCTTTGTCGCGCCGCGCCTTTCTTCGCGCGGCCGGCATTTTGTTATCGCTTCCATTGCTCGACGCGATGACCCCTGCATTCGCCGGGGTCACGAAACACAAACTCGGCGCTGATGCCACGCCCGGTGGAAAACCCCGCCGGTTTCTCGGCATCTGTAACAACCTCGGTTTGCTCCCGGACCAATTCTTCCCCAAAGATTCTGGCCGCGACTATACGCTCTCGCCCTATCTCGAAGTCATGAAAGAACATCGCCATGACTTTACCGTGTTCAGTGGCGTTTGGCATCCCGATGTCGATGGCGGCCATCCCGCGGACAATTGTTTCTTAACGGCAGCTCCGCATCCGGGCAGCGCCGGGTTCCGCAATTCCATTTCTATCGACCAATACATTGGCGAACGCATCGGCCATCTCACGCGTTTCCCTTCCCTCACCCTCGGTGTGAATGTGCAACAAGGCGTCCGCAGTCTCTCCTGGACCGGTTCGGGCGTGCTCATCCCCTGTGAGGAAAAAGCCTCGGACGTTTTCTCTCGCATGTTCATTCAGGGAACGAAGAGCGAAACCGAAGCGCAGGTCCGCAAACTGGACCTTGGCCAAAGCATCCTCGATGCCGTCGCCGGCCAGGCAAAAGATTTGCAGCGGAACGTCGGCGCGCGCGACCGCGAGCGCCTCGACCAATACTTCACCAGTGTCCGCGGCTTGGAACAGCGGATGCAAATGTCCCGCGAATGGGAACGCAAACCCAAGCCCAAAGTGACCGCCTCCGTCCCTCTCGAGCCCACCGACCCGAAAGCGTACATGGACAAAGTGAAACTCATGTACGACATGGCGCGGCTCGCCTTCGAAACCGATTCCACCCGCTCCATTTCCCTCATGCTCGACAGCGTCAATTCACCCGCCATCGAGTTCGGAAATGTGAAGACCAGCGACGGCTACCACAACCTCTCCCACCATGGCCGCTCAAAAGAAAAGCTGACCCAGTTAAAAGAAATCGATGAATGGCACATGAAGCTGCTCACCGATCTCTTCGCCCAACTCAAGGCCGTGCCGGAACAAGGTGAATCCCTGCTGGACCGCACCATGATCCTTTACGGCTCAAATCTCGGAAATGCCAACACGCACGTCACCACCAACCTGCCCACGCTACTCGCCGGCGGCGGCTTCAAGCACGGCCAGCACATCGCCTTCGACACCCAGCATAACTATCCCCTGCCGAATCTCTTCGTCTCCATGCTCCAACGCATGGGCCTCGAAACCGACCGCTTCGCCTCCTCCAACGGCACCATGAAAGGCTTGGACCTCGCTTAGGCTTTGCTAATTCGTCTCAGGTTCCGCCTTCACCACCGGTTTCCGTTTATCCGGTTCACCCTGGTTTTCGTAATCAGGGCTGGCGTGTTTTTTGCCCACCCCTCGCTGCATGATGTCCTGCAACTCGGCTAGATATTGCGCATAGACTGCGCGCGGTGTGGCGTCGTGTTTTTTGCAAACGCTCGCTGCCATCCCAACGATTTCACCCATGCATCCGCACGTCCGCATCACCCGAACACCACCCAGCGCGTCATGATTCACGCTAATATCGCGGCCCGCCATAAAAAGATTTGAGATGTTGCGCGAATAAAGGCACCGATATGGGAGCCAGAAGGGCAGGGGATAAGTTTCATAAAGCGCTTTCGAAATGAAACCGTCACCCTTGAACCCTTTGTCGTAACGCGGATCAGCCACATGCAAATCCACTTTCCATCCGGACGGGACGCAACCATCCGGGAACTTCCGCGCGCTCTTTAAATCATCGATCGTCAGCACCACGTCTCCCATGAACCGCCGGGATTCCCGCTTGCCCAGGATGTATGCCGCCCAGTTCAACCGGGCCTTTGGCAAAACGTGGTCCACATTCTTCATCGCATCCCACGCCCCATACATCGCCCGAAAATTCCAGTCACGAATGTATTCCATCTCAGTGATCGGATCGCGGTCGAAGCCGCTTTCCCAGTACTATCCTCCCAGCTTCATGATATCCGGCTTCGTTTTGCTTCGGCCTGGGAACGGTTGCTGGCTCAAATCCAGGGCCCAGGGACAACGCGGGAATGGCGCGTCTTCTGTACTCTCCCCAACCGCCACATTCAAAGCGTTCGTGTCCTTGCACTCGCACACGTTCCACAAATTGCACTGCCCCAGCCGGCCTTGCGGTTGGATATCGTAATCCGCGCCGGCCAATTCCCCGATCACCCCATCGCCCGTGCAATCCGAAAAATACCGCCCTTCAACCCGAAATCGCCGTCCGGTCCGGACCTCCTGTGCGATCACGGCGGCTACAGTTTTCGTATTCATCACCACCTCGTTCGCGCGATACTCCATGAACAAGTGAATATTCGGTTCCCTTTCGACCACCGCCCGCTTCTTTTGGTCCTCGTAGAGTTCCGCCGTATTGGAGGGGCCATAATGAGCGCGGCGGTCCTGCTCGAATTCCGCTAGAACATCGCCCACGCGCGGCCACGGTTCCTTCGTTCGAGCGCCTTGCAGCCAGACACGAACCTCGGAACTGTTGTTGCCACCCAGCACAGGCCGATCCTGCACCAGCGCGACCTTCAACCCAAGCCGCGCCGCCGTCACCGCTGCGCACGACCCCGCAATCCCACCGCCAACCACAACCAGATCGTAACTTCCCGCTTTGCTCGGCTCTTTTGGAATACCCAACAGCTTGCATCTGAGTTCCCTCATTTCCGGCTGCTTATTGGGCGGTGAAAATGTTTCGACCTTCGTAAACAAGATCGCGTCGCACCGCCCTTCAAACCCTGTGAGATCGTGCAACGCGATGGGAATTTGTCCCGTTCTCGAAATGTTCACAGTGCCTCCCGGTTGCCAATCCCACTGTGCGTTCGTGATGCCAAACGTTGTTGCCAGCGCTTTCCCATCGACCAGCACCTGGAAACGCCCAGGCGTGCCCGGCGCATGCCATTGTGCCACCCAATCCTTCGTGCGAACAAAAACATGGTAAGTTCCCTCGCGCGGAAACTCCACCATTGTGGTAGCATCCTGGACCGGCTGCCCGAGCCCGTGGGCCAGCAAGTAAGGCGAACCCATCTGGTCCATAAACTGCGGGTCCACCAACCATCCGCCCAAGTTCAAGAAACTTTCCGCCTCGACCAGCACCGAATTTCGCACCGACGCCTCTTCACCCAAAACGCGAGTGTTGAGGACGAACCAGCCGAAGAGTACGAGCATCAATACGCCGATTTTCATAAAGTGCTGCGGCAAACTATAGCAGCCCCGCCGTCTCATTGAAACCACACATGATATTCATGCTTTGGACCGCCTGACCGCTCGCCCCTTTCACTAAATTATCTTCGGCGCTCATCACGACCAGCCGTCCCGTCCGCGGATCGAGCCGCCACGCGAGTTCGAGCACGTTGGTCCCGTTCACATTCTTCGTATCCGGCAAGGCCTTGCCCTCGAGCACCCGGACAAACGGCTCCGTCCCGTACGCTTCCTGGTAACAGCCTGCGATCCGCTCCCCCAGATCCTTCATTTCCGCCGCGTTCGTAAAATGTTTCGCCGGACCCAAATAAAGCGTCGTCAGAATCCCCCGATTCACCGGAATCAGATGCGGTGTGAATTGAATAGTCACCTGCTCTCGCGCAGCCACCGAAAGCTCCTGTTCGATCTCGGACAGATGCCGGTGCTTGGGAATTCCATAAGGCCGCACGCTTTCATTGCACTCCACAAAAAGGTAATCCAACTCCGCTTTCCGTCCCGCTCCACTGACGCCACTCAGCGAATCAGCGATAATGCCCGTCGGCTTTATCAACCCCGCTTTCAGCAGCGGAATTGTCGGCAGTAAAACACTCGTCGGATAACAACCCGGCGATGCGATCAGAGAAGCCTCCTTTATTTGCGCCCGATAAACTTCCGGCAGCCCATAAACTGATTGCGCAAGCAAATCCGGCGCCGGATGGTCGTGCCCATAAAACTCCTTGTAGATCGCCGCGCTCTTGAGCCGGAAGTCCGCGCTGAGATCGATCACCTGGCAACCCAGGTTGATTAACGGTACCGCAAACTCAGCAGCCACCCCGTGCGGAAGCGCGAGAAAAACAATCTGCGCAACCTTTGCCAGCAGTTCCGCTTTCGGTTCGCTGAAGCGCAACACCCGTGCTCGCGGTTGATTCGCAAACTTCGGAAAAATCTGGGCGATGCTTTGTCCCGCATACTGCCGCGACGTCACCGCGGCCAGCTCGGCTTCCGGATGCGACAGCAGCAAGCGGACAAGCTCTTCCCCGGAATAACCGGAAGCACCAACAACAGCGACTTTTTTCATGCTTGGAGTCTAACAAAAAACCCCGCCGGAGCGAACCAGCGGGGCCTGAAAATTCAATGTTCCGAATTAACGCTTGCTGTATTGGAAGCGTTTGCGCGCGCCCGGCTGGCCGTACTTCTTGCGCTCGCGCATACGCGGATCGCGGGTCAGCAAGCCCTCAGCCCGAAGCGCCGAACGCAAGTTCGCGTCCACCGTCAGAAGAGCCCGCGCCAATCCATGGCGAACTGCTCCCGCCTGCCCATTGGGTCCGCCACCGCTCACGGTGATCCGGGCATCGTATTTGTCAGCCAGTCCAGCCACTGTCAATGGTTGGGCTGCGACCATCCGCAGCGATTCCATTGGGAAATAATTCTCGAAAGCTCGGCCATTGATCACGATTTTGCCGGTGCCGGTCGCCAGGCGAACACGAGCCACTGCAGTCTTGCGGCGGCCAGTCCCGATCAATTTCGGAGCTTGCGGTTGAGGAAGCTTAATATCAGCCATTTGAATCAGTAGATTGGGTGTTTAAATCAGTTCGCAACTGCGAGAGTTTGGGGCTGCTGAGCAGAATGGGGGTGCTGGTCACCCTTATACACCTTCAGCTTCGTCATCAGGACCCGCCCGAGCCGATTCTTCGGCACCATCCCGCGGACCGCGTGCGTAATCAACTTCTCCGGGTGCTTGGCCCGGATCTGCTCGACCGTCCGGAATTTCTCGCCGCCCTTCCATCCGGAATACGTCATGAAGGTTTTATTCGTCTCCTTCTTGCCAGAGACAACCACCTTTTCGGCGTTGATAACCACCACAAAATCCCCGGCGTCGAGGTGCGGCGTGAACACCGGCTTGTTTTTTCCTCGTAAAATATTGGCGACCTGGGCGGCAAGCCGGCCCAAAACAGCGCCATTGGCATCAATCACATGCCACTTTCGCTCATCCAGGTTTACTTTCGGTAAATGCGTTTTCATCTCAAATCCTGACCAAAGGAGGAAAGAAACTATCAAACAAATGCCCTAAGTCAACAGAATGTGCACGATATTTTACGCGCGCACGCCGGCGTGCCCGTCCTCCGGCGCAGCAATGCCAAACCACCAGACGCCTCCCCTTACTTTCTGAAGTTGTCCCAGGCCAGCTTCAGCGTCAGCGCCAAAACAACCGATATGAAAATCGGCCGGATAAACTGCGTCCCGCGCTTAATCACTATCCCAGACCCAAGCTTCGCGCCCAAAATCTGGCCAAACCCCATTGCCAATCCTGCCCCCAGGTAGATGTCTCCAAAAATAAAGAACGTCAGCGACCCCAGATTGCTCGCGAAGTTTACCACCTTTGTATAACCCGTCGCCTTCGTGAGATTGAATCCGCAGCCAAGCACAAATGCCATCGTCCAAAACATGCCCGTCCCCGGCCCAAAGAAACCATCGTAAAATCCCAATGCCAGCCCAAACACCGCATCAAACGTCCGCCGCGGCAAGCGTGGATGCAGGTCCACTTTCCCAAGGTCCGGCTTCAGTAGAACGTAAACCGCAACACCCAACAGGAGGACTGGCAGCGCACGTTTCAGGAACGAAGGATCCATTTGGCGAACCCCCCAGGCCCCGATCCCTGCCCCAATCAAAGTAAAAGTAAACGCCCGTATGCAATCCCTCCACGCTACCGTCCCCGCCCTGCCGTAGTGCCATGCCGCGCTCCCAGACCCGCACGTCGCTTGCAGTTTATTTGTTCCCAATGCCTTCTTCGGATCAAGCCCTAGACTCAATAGCACCGGCAACGTCAGCAATCCTCCACCACCCGCAATCGAATCCACAAATCCGGCCACGACGCCGGTTGCGAAGAGCGCGCTCAATTGCCAGGGTCCGAACATCCCAAGAGTTGAAGGACCCACGCCCCAACTTGCAAGTTCAGACCTCCTCTCGCAGGCTGCCGTGCTCGTCCTCGTCCTCGTTCTCGTTCTCGTCCTTGATCTTTTGGCAATTGGGATCGATTACGTTCTTGGACTTCCGACTTTCAACCCCCCTTAGTCAGTCCCTGAAAACTTCCGCTCCGCCGGCCGCCACCGCTCCCCCAAAAAGCCCTCTATCTTCTGGCAAACCTCCACATGTCCCTGGGGAGTCCAATGAAATCCATAATCAGGAAAACGGTTCGTCGTGCTCAAATCGACAAAAGGAATATTCGCTCCCTGCAAAAAGGTTTCCATCGGCGCCCAATGATGCGTAAGTCCTACCGCGAAGGCCGCCCCTTTCCCCCGTACGAATTTGTTCATCGCCGTGAGGATCTCATCCGTCGGCTCCTTCGGATTATGAAACGGCGCAGGCAACCGGCCCTTAAGCCAATCATGCACTCCCCATTGCACCAGGTAAGGCCAGCAAAGGATCGGATGGTTGGCGATAATAATCTGGTCAGATTTCGGTGCCGGGACTCCGTTAAGCTGCAAGTCTCCACTCGCCTGCACCGTGAAATACGGCTTGTAACAACCATTTCGAACATTCCAGCAATTATCCTTCGGATCATTTTCGCTGCAAAACACCAGGAACACCAGCGATGGCTTGTAATCTTCAAAGAACTTCTGGATCAGCAAAAGCTCCTGGTCCGTTCCGTACGCGACGATCCCCAGATTAACGATGTTCCACTCCGGATGCCTCACTTGAAGTAGCTCCGTAAAACGATTGGACGCTTCCACGTCAAAGCCCCATACAAACGAATCCCCCAGAAAAGCAATCCTGGCTTTGGCGTCTGTTGTTGGCTCGCGGTCCCGAAAACCCTTGCTGTTCGTATCAACTCTATACGTGGTCGTCGTCTGGGCTGTCGTATGACTGTTCTCCTTCGGAAACCATCCCAGCATCGGATCGTGCCGAAGCGCCGGCACGCGAACATCACTGCGTTGATAAAAAGGAGGAGCAAAAAAACACCGCAGAATCACTTCACAGACGACAACGCAGAATAATGAACTCACCACAGTCACAAGCCACAAAAGCGCTTTCTTGTGACGCAACATGGTTGCCAGCTTTACTGCGTGCGGACTGCTGGAGCTCCAGCAAATGGACTTTTCGGATCCACCGCCACGCCCTCCCCTTTAGCTGCAGGCGATTGCGCTGGCTGCGGATTCACCTTCAGCAGCTTCCATTCTTTTGCAAGTTCATCCAGAAAAACGACCAGCATACTCTGCAGGCTCCGTTGTTCCCGTCGCAAGAACCAGATAAACAGCGGCAATGTCAGCAGCAGCAGCCACAACCAGGGCAGCAACGTCCCCACAAAACCCAGCACCACCAGCTCGAACCCGCACAGCGACCAAAATGCCGCCGTCGCCTGCAGTGACCACCGCGCTCGCAACCGGCACCTCAACAGTTGTTTGCCCTTCTGGTAGTATTCCGAAACCGTCGTGATTTGCACGTTGCTCCAGCGATTTCCGTAGATTTCCACGTCGTACTCGCTCCAGCCGATGTCCGATTTGTTCGGCCACCCTTGTTGGTCGAGCCGCCGTATCATCGCGCTCGCAAACGCCAGCCGGTCCACAAAGGTTTCGGTGTAGTAGCTGACCTCGTTCAACGCTTGCTTCCCGTGCCGCAACGCCAGCGAATCCAGCGTTTGCTGCGCCGCCAGCGGCGTTGGCCGTAGCGTGAGCCGTCCCTGATAACGCGCCCAGCCCCGAACCACCGGCTGCAGGAAAAACAGCATCGCCACCAGTGGCCGCGACCACCACCGGACTTTGTTCCGCGGCAATTCTGCCTGCAAACTCGCCGCAATGCATACCGCTTCCGAAATAAGCAAACTCGTGATCGCTACCGGCAGCAAATAACGAAAGGTTTCCGACAAAATCCACAGTGGCAGCGTCACCAGCACGTGGTACTCCAGGCTCGTGCACAGCATCAGGCTGAACGCGGGCTGCGCCGCATACAGAAACTGAAACCCCGCGCTCCCAAACAACCCTCTATATATAATAGGCGGCCTGATCAGCACTCCGAACTTCGAGCCCGTATAAATCCGTCCGCGCCACAAGCTGCCCCCAAAAGAATTAAAATATTCCGGATGCTTCCTCACCAGCAACGCCTCCGCCTCCCCGTAACCATGCTGTTGTTTCAGGTATGCCCCGATGGTCGACCTTCGGTAGTGCCAAACGAAAGCAGCCGGGCTGAACCCGATCTTGTATCCCGCCTGCTGCACCCTCCAGCAAATATCCACATCATCCCCCGCCAGCCTGAAGATCGGATCGAATCCCCCTAACTCCACCAACACCGATTTCAGGAACGCCATGTTGCAGCCAGGCACATGCTCCGCCTGCCGGTCCGTCAGCATCACATGCGCCGGTCCCCCCGGCGATACCATCACCGCCGCGGCTACAGCCGAGTCCTCCGGCGGCAGCAGGTTAGGTCCGCCCACCCCGCCAAATTCCCCCCCCAGCAATTCAGGCACCAGATAATGCAGCCAATCCGCGTCCGCCCGGCAATCCGAGTCCGTAAACGCTACAATCTCTCCTGTCGCGGCAGAAATCCCCGTGTTCCGCGCCACCGACAGCCCAAGGTTCACTTCATGCCGGAAGCATCGCACCTGCTTGTACATGAAAGCGATTTGCGGCGTCGTGTC
>Ga0308174_10001834_pt1 | contig 10181 bp, 13 predicted proteins | sample PhyPR2_FD_203894 | JGI IMG/M metagenome (GOLD analysis project Ga0308174, IMG submission 203894) | Soil microbial communities from UC Gill Tract Community Farm, Albany, California, United States - DLSLS.P.R2 | ecosystem: Environmental > Terrestrial > Soil > Agricultural land | place: USA... | reverse complement strand
GGCCGATCGGATAGGTGATATGGTGCTGCAGCCCCGGTATGTCGCTGAAGCGCAGATCAAGCTGCCTGGCTTCCTTACTCTTGGCAAACTCTAAAACTTCTTGTGGATTCATTTGTTAGCTGGTTACGCTAACAGCGTAGAGGCAAGGGGACCGGCGCGGCAATCGAATTTTTCAATCGCGCCTATAACCGGGCGTCTTGATTCAGTATCGAAGCGGCCGCGCTTCCAAGCGCCGGACGAGTTCCAATCCAGGCGTGCCGACGATCTGCTGCATGAGGATGGTCCAGGGCTGGCCCTCTTCCTTCACAAGCACTGCGGTCGCGCGGATCCGGCCCACCAAGTCACCCGTATTGTGATCCCAATAGGCAAAGGAATCGAGATACGGGGAGCCCGGCGACAGTTCCGGCGCAGGCATGGGACCTCCCAGATTCCGTTCACATTCCACTCGAAGCAGCTTCTCACCTTCGGCGCGCAGCAGTATCCGGGAACTATTGAATTCCGGGACGAATACGAAGCGGTACGGCGGGTCATCTCTCGGAATGAGAATCGACACGCCAGGCGGGACAAAGTAACTCGTCAACGGCGCATCGGAATACTGATGCAGGCCGCTTAAGACCCGGGTTGTCGCTCGCTCATTCAACGGCTGAATATCAAGATGATGCGCGATGCGGTTTCGCATGAGCGAAAGAGAAACAGGCGATGACAATTCGTCTGTGAAGAGGACGGTTCTCTCCAGAAACTGCCTGGGCGCACTCTGGAACAGCAGATTGAGACGCGAAGCCATGCTAGTCTTCCTGTTCTTGGAACAGCGGCTCTTTGCCGGCTAGCATCAGGCGTTCGTCCAACGCCGCTTTTACAAGATCTTCTTCCATCTCGGACAGGCCGTGCGCGTCTTTTTCAATACGCGCCAGCAGACCTTTGACACGGCCGCGCGAAACATCCCCTGGAAGCGCCAGGGCGTACGCGAAGATTGCGTCCGAGCGCAAGTCCTCATCCTCAAACAGCTTTCGAACGCGTTCCAACTCGCTTCTGATCCCGTAATAGCCCACGCCCCAGACCGCACTCCGCCGCACTTCCAGGTCGGGATCGTCCAGGTGCTTTGAGAAATAATCACGGAAACTCGGGTGAATGGAGCGCCACATCGCTTCGAGTGCTTTTGCGCGGCCTCCCGGGGAATTGTACAGATCCAGCATTGCTGTGCGGACCTCATTGCGATCCGCTTCCGCGGACAATCCGACAAGCAGGCCGCCGCGTTCTTCCGTAGACAAGTCCGGCTTCCGCAGGGCGGCTAACATCGCGTCCATCACCTTAGCGTCCTCGGTGGAATCAACCAGGGCCTCCCAAGCCCGCGCGCGGACGGTTTGCGACCCATCTGTTCGGGCCAAATGAAGTACTCTGTCGCGCTGCTCCGGGGTGAGCTTGTGGTTAAAGAAAGAGTTCGCGGCCGCTGCGCGGATGGAAGCAACCGGGTGCTCGAGCAATTGGGTGCGCTCGTCCTCATCCAGCATGTCAACCGGTAGATCGGCGTGTTCCGGATACAGCGTCCAGATATCGAAAGCTTCTTCGGTTGCGGGCTCGGCCGGCGGTTCCTTGATTGCGCGGATCGCCTCGGCGATTTCGCGTTTCAGCTCCGTGTCATCTTCGGTGAGACTGGCCGCTGATCGCTCCATGGCTTGAATAGCCGCGGGGTCCCCATATATGCCGAGGAGCAAAACGGCATCGGAGAGATCGTAGTCCAGGCGATCCAACAGCAGCTTTAAAACCCGTTCATCGCGTACTCGCAGGTTGGCAAGTATGAACGCGACTTCCCCGCCCTCGGATTCGTCTAGTTCTTCGTACAGTGCAAGCAGCGGTTCAAGAACAGGCCGCCCGATCTCAACCAGCGCTTCCGTCGCTTCATCCGGTATGTTCTCCGGATCCTCCTTGAGATAGCGCACCAGAAACGGCACACCCTCAGCGGCCTTCCAGTACCGTATGAATGCGATCAGTTCGGCTGCTAAATCGACCGCATCCTTGTCGCGGTCTCGCGCACCGAAGGCAACGATAGCCGGCAGAGACTCCGCTGGCCGGTCGATAATCGCGTGCAGGAACCGGTGATCGAGGCCGAGATGGCCGCGGGCTGCCGCGTCCAGCACCTCGGCCGCACTCGATTCAAGCAATTTGTCAGGATCGAGGAACACCGTGCCGCTACTGCTGTTCGGGTTCAACAATCACAGTAATATCGGCTGTTACGTCGCGGTGCAAGCGCAGAGTAACTTTGTGCTCGCCGAGCGTGCGGATCGGCTCATCGAGCTGAATCTTGCGGCGCTCAACGTGGTACTTCTGGGCTTCCAGAGCATCTGCGATATCCTTTGCCGTAACCGAACCGAATAGCTGGTTGTTCTCGCCGACTCTCTGATGAAACGTGACAGTCACGTTTTCCATCAGTTTGGCAAGATCTTCCGACTCACCCTTCACCTTGGCTTCACGCCGGAGATAGGCTTCGCGCTCCTGCTCGACAATCTTCTTGTTGGCGGCGCTGGCGGGAACTGCCAGGCGCTTTGGCAGGAGGAAATTCCGCGCGTAACCATCGGCCACCTTGACCACAGCTCCGCGCGCGCCCACTTTCTCAACGTCTTCTCTCAATATGACTTCCATGTTGTCTCCCGCTTACACCCGCGAAGCGAACGGAAGCAACGCGATATTGCGCGCCTGTTTGATCGCTTCGCTCAAACGCTTCTGATGTGGTGTGCAGACGCCGGAAATACGCCGGGGCGTAATCTTTCCGCGCTCGGATACAAAACTGGAAAGCAGCCGGACATCTTTGTAGTTGATATCGTCCACTTTATCCACGCAGAAACGGCAAACCTTCTTCCGCCGGAAATATTGTTTTTTCCCGGTCGCGATAGCCTTATCGCCGCCGGTAGGCCGTTGCGAAGCCGCGATTGGGCGGCCACCTCTTTGTTCTGGCATTGTGAGTCTCCTTGGTTCCTCCGGCGCTTACTCGGTGGTCTCCGCCGGAACCGCGGGCGCGGTGGCTGGAGCTCCTGGCACCGGAGCGGGCGATTCCTGGGGCAGCAAGGGTGAAGCAATGGCGGGCGCCTGGGGCGGCGCCACCGGCTTCCTCGCCGCGCGCTTCTCACGAGCCTTTCTCCGCTTCTCGATGCGCTTCAGCTTCTCGTCGATCCGTACCGTTAAATACTTCATGACAAGATCGCTCACCCGCAGGCGGCGCTCAACTTCCTTCACAGCTTCGGGCCCGGCGTTGAACTGCAAAAGCACGTATTGCCCTTCGTTATACTTCAAGACTTTGTAGGCGAGCTTGCGCACTCCCCATTTTTCTGCCTTCTCGATTGTGCCGCCCGCATGGGTAACCACATTCTTCAATTGCTCGATCAGCGGATCCAACTCTTCATCGGTGGCGTCCGGTCGAACGATGAACAACTGCTCGTAGATTCTCATTCTTCCTCTTTTTGTATGCCTCGAGCGCGGCGATTAAATTTCGCCATGGCCCTGTTGGCGCCTTCAGCAACGATGGACTCAACGGCATCCGCGGTATAAGACACCACCTCATCCACCTCATCTCTGAGTTCCCGCTCGAATGGAGCTAGAACATATTGCACCGCATCAAGCGGGTGATCCGGGTGTATACCCACCCGCACCCGAATGAAGACGTCTGTCTTCAGAGCGGCGATAATCGACTTGACACCGTTGTGCCCAGCCGCCGAACCGCTCTTCTTGATCCGCAAAGCGGTCCAGGGAAGATCGAGTTCGTCATAAACCACAATCAAATCATGATTCGTCAGGTTGCGGTATTCCAGCACCGGGCCGACGGCCGCGCCTGAGTTATTCATGAAGGTTTGCGGCTTTACCAGAACAACCGTTCTGTTCTGGATGTGGCCGTTACCTGTTACTGCAGCGCCTTCCTTCTTCGAAATCCGAACGGAGTGGCGCTTCGCTAATTCATCTACTACGAGGAATCCTACATTATGAGGGGTGGCCTCATAACGGGCTCCTGGATTACCCAAACCGGCGATGCAGACCGGTCTCTCTGGTCGCGGCTCAGTTCCATCTGGTCGCGGCTCAGCGGGCATGCGTTATTTCTTCTTAGCAGCAGGCTCTGAGGCCTCTTCTTCTTTCTTGCCCTTCTTGATAACTTCGGGCTCAGCGGCGGCGGGAGTGGCAACGGCGGTAGTTTCAGCCGCGGGTGCTTCCTCAGCTCGCAACGAAACAACGTGCGAAATCACCGCGTCAGCCGGGCTCAAAAGTTTCATAGAACCGGCCAGGGGAATTTCCGCCGCGCGCACGCTTTGTCCAATCATCAGTTCAGTCACATTGATTGTGAACTGCTCTGGAATATCCTCGGGCAGACACTCAATTTCCACTTCGCGGGTGATGATCTCGTGAATACCGCCCTGTATCTTCACGCCTTTCGGATCGCCTTGCGTCACCACCGGCACATTGACCGTAATTCGTTGGCTGAGGTCGATCCGTTTGAGATCGACGTGCAGCAGCGAATCCTTAATAGGATCGTATTGCCAGTCGATGATCATGACCGGCGTATCTTCCTTGCCCGTCACGCTCAGGTTAAAAATCGTGTTATGGCCAGTCTTGCTGTTCAGAATTCTGGTCACTTCTTTCGGGCTGACGGCCACGGCGCTGGCGCCATCCGCGCCACCGTAGAGCACGGCGGGCATGGAACCGCTGGCACGCAGCCGGCGAGCTTCGTTCTTACCGCGCGAGTCGCGTGACTCAGCGGCGATTGTAATATCCTTCCTCATTCTTCACCTATATAAACAGCGTACTAACCGAACCGCCTTCATGAATCGACTGAATGGCCCGCGCCAGCAGCGGCGCTACCGAGAGCACCCGGATCTTGGTACAGGCCGCGGCGCTGGGCTCGAGCGGAATGGAGTTTGTGACCACCAGTTCCTTCAGCGCCGAATTACTGATGCGCTCCACCGCGGGACCCGAAAGCACCGCGTGCGTCGCACAGGCCGTTACACTTGTGGCCCCCTGCTCGAGAAGCGCTTCCACACCTTTTACCAAGGTCCCCGCCGTATCCACCAGGTCGTCCACCATCAAACAATCCTTTCCGCGGACCCTACCGATAATGTTCATCACCTCAGCTACATTCACATCCGTCCGCCGCTTATCGATGATCGCGAGCGGCGCATTCAGTTTCTTCGCAAAGGAACGAGCGCGCTCCACACCACCGGCATCCGGCGAGACCACCGTCAGCGCACCCCGCTCAAAGCACTGATCAAAGTACTCAACCATCACCGGAGCGGAAAACAGGTGATCGACAGGAATATCGAAGAAACCTTGGATCTGAGCGGCGTGCAGATCGAGCGCCAAAACCCGGCTCGCCCCCGCCCTTTCCAGAAGACTGGCAACCAGTTTCGCGGAAATCGGCATACGCGGACGGTCCTTGCGGTCCTGTCTCGCGTACCCATAATAGGGTAACACTGCGGTGATGCGCTCCGCGCTGGCGCGCTTGAAGGCGTCAATCATCAGCAGCAGTTCCATCAAATGGTGATCGACGGGCGCCGACGTGGGTTGAACCAGAAAAACGTCTGCGCCACGTACATTCTCCTGAATTTGCAAGTGGGTCTCCCCATCGGCGAAGCGGCGGATCATCGCCTCACCGACCGGGCACTCCAGGCATTGGCAGATCTCGGCGGTCAGCGCCTGGTTGGCAGTGCCGCTAAACACCTTGAAATCCGTGAACAGTGATCGTACCGGGCCGGACATGCTTAAAGTCTCCTCACAGGACAAAACTGCTTAGGTCAACGGCAGACGCCAGAGCGCGACGCCACAAATTTCCATACTGCCGCCTCGAAACGAAACGAACTGGAAAGACCGTCCCTGGGTCGAAGCTGGAGGCTGCAGCGCGCGCCTCCGCAGCAGTCGGGAAGATGCCGTAAACAGCCGAACCGCTTCCTGTCATCCGCGCTGGTTTTGCCCCCAACCGACGCAGCTTGCGCACGGCGGCGGACACTTCTCGGTGCATTTGGCAAACGGCTTTTTCAAAATCGTTCTTCAGTGGGAATTGGTCCAGACCGGAATCATCCAGAGCCCAGGCGATGGTTTGAAACTCTCTCAGGATAAAGGAGTCAGCGGGTGAAGTCAACGCACCAGCCGCATCTCTTGCGAGCGCCCGGTAGGCGTCGGCGGTCGAGACATGGACGCCGGTCGCGATCACTAGTGCGGCGCGAGAGGGCTGATCCGGCAGAGGATAGAGTTCGGTGCCGCGCCCCAAACCGACCGCGGTCCCTCCGTGCAGAAAGAACGGCACATCGCTACCCAGCGATTCTGCCAAACGAACTCGCTCCTCCGCCGGAAACCGTTTGCCAGCCAAGGCAGGAAGCGCCAGCAGGACGGCAGCGGCGTTGCTGGAACCGCCGCCTAGGCCGGCCCCCATCGGGATGCGCTTGGATAATGCGAAACGAACTCGAGCGTTGACCCGCAGATGCTCCAAAACCAATTTTGCGGAACGAACTACCAGATTGTCCGCAATGTCAATAGAGCTACTTAGGTCAATTTGGGTTCGTTTCGCAAAATCGAATTCGATGGCAAGACTGTCTTGCAGGCTGATGGTCTGAAAGATGGTCCGAAGCTCGTGGAAGCTGTCGGGCCGTTTGTGAAGGACCCGCAGATCGAGGTTGAGCTTGGCAAGCGACGGAACAGTAACCCGCACAAGCTCAATACTGAATCAGCGAGAAAACGTCGTACCCGTCCAACTTGCGGCGGCCGTGCAGGAACGCAAGTTCAATTACGAACCCAAGCCCGGCAACGCGGCCGTCGAGCATGCGAACCAACTTCGCGACCGCAGATGCGGTGCCGCCCGTCGCAAGCACGTCGTCAATGATGAGCACGTTCTGGCCGGGATCAATGGAATCGGCGTGAATTTCTAGCTGATCAGTGCCGTATTCGAGGTCGTACTCGACGCTTTTGACAAGGCAGGGTAGCTTCTTTGGCTTTCTTACGGGAACGAAGCCAGCGCCGAGGGCGCGGGCCATGGCCGGAGCGAAGAAATAGCCGCGCGCTTCTATGCCGACGACGACATCAATTGGGGTTTTGCGGTAATGTTCCTGCAAGGCATCGACGGTTTCGCGGAATCCATCTTTATCTTTCAGCAGAGTGGTGATGTCGTAGAAATTGACGCCGGGCTTCGGGAAATCGGGGACTTCCCGGATTAGTTGCTTGAGATGATCCTGGACGGAAGGCGCGATCGGCGCTTTTGCGGGCACGCCGCGATTTTAGCAGGCGAGTGGGGTGGCGTGATCGAGAGCGGGTGATGGCGAGGGCGTTGGGAGGGGCGGAGATAATTTTGTGGGATTGTGACTGGGCCGGCGGCGGGTAGGAATTTGTGGGGGCGGGAAAGTGAGGCGTGCTGACGCGATCTGTTTCCAGTGTGGCGGAGATTTCTTCGAGTGTGGCGGAGATTTCAGGTTTCCGGGATGCGGGCGAGGGCCAAGTGGCGGTTTCGGATCGGTGAGATAGGCGCTGGGCGAGTTGGCAGCAGTGGTCCGGTCGAATTGACAGGTCTGCTGTACACTTCTGCTTTGAGGTTCCGAAATGGACAGAATCACCGGCTTCCAATTCCGCTTCCTGCGACGTTCCGGTCACGTTTGCAGCAGCGTCTTGATTGCCCGGCGTTGGTCCATCGCGGCGGTAGCCTTCGAGCACCTGATCGAGCGGCAGCGTCAAATCGAATACTTTCCCGGGATTGATCTGCTCGTTCAGTACAAGGTCGATCAGCTTCGGGAGATAGCGCCGCACGGGTGCTGGGCCGCCGTGAAGATGGGCCTCACCAAAGAACAACTCTGTCCCATCGAGTTTGATTTCGTGCGGAACGCCCACGTAACTGATGTAGCCGCCAGGACGAGTAGAACGGATTGCCGGCAGCATGGATTCCTGCGTGCCAACACATTCCATCACGGAATCGGCGCCGAGCCCTTTTGTCATCTCCGTGATTCGCGCAATGCCTTCCTCACCGCATTCGGTCACGATGTCGGTTGCGCCGAACTCTTTCGCGAGTTTCTGACGCGATGGGTGCCCGCGCGTCCAATGGGAACATTCTTGGCGATATCGCGTACGCTTCTTGGTTCCCGCTGACCACATCGCGAGCCACCTGTGTGTCGATCAGGCCGGGATTGATCGCATTCACGCGAATGCCATGCTCTTGACCACGGAATCTGATGGAGCAGATTGCGCCATCGTCTACTGGACTGTTTGCGAGTGCGAGGATCGTCACTCGCCTGGGGAAGTTCCCTCCCATTTGTCGCGCCACAAAAATCTCACTTTCACAACGCGAACTAAATAGATGCTATCGCGGATCAGGGAGCTTATCGGGGGCAATGGACAGGTTGAGCCGCTGGCCCGCTGTATTCTCGCGGAGCCGCGCCGCTTGCGTAATCAGATAGTTTTGTTCCGGTATGCTTGTCGTCCGGCTGGCGGCGATCTGGTATTGTGTGATTGCGGCACGATGATCGCCAGCCATTTCGAGGAGATGGGCGCGAACGGAGGCGAGACGATAATGGCCCACAATTCTGCTATCGGAATCGAGTGCTTGGAGCAGCTCGAGCCCTTTTGACGGGCCATGCACCATGGCAGCGGCAACAGCTTGATTGAGCATCACCATCGGATTGCTGGACATGCGTTTGAGGAGATCGTATAACGCCAGGATCTGTGGCCAGTCGGTATCTTCTGCGCGGGCCGTTTCGTCATGAACAGCGGCAATGGCAGCCTGCAATTGGTACGCGCCAACCGAGCCGTTGGATAGGGCGGCGGTGAGGAGCGCAACACCCTCGGAGATCGCAGCCCGATCCCACAATGTGCGGTCTTGCTTCGTAAGCGGAATCAACTCTCCATCCGGTCCCGTTCGTGCCGCACGGCGCGCGTCGGTTAACAACATGAGCGCCAGTAATCCTGCGACTTCGCCGTCTTCTGGAAGAGACGCCTGAACGGCTCGAGTTAGGCGGATGGCCTCATGTGATAGTTCGAGCCGCTGCAACTGCGGACCGATGCTACTGGTATAGCCCTCATTGAAGATCAGATACAGAATGTGCAGGACGGCACGGAGCCGTTGAGCCCGCTCCTGATTGGAGGGAAGCCGGAATGGCACGCCGGAGGCCTTAATAGTCTGCTTGGCGCGGCTGATTCGTTGGGCCATGGTCGCCTCGGGAACCAGGAATGCGTTGGCGATTTCCGCCGTGGTCAAGCCGCCCACGGCCCGCAAGGTGAGAGCAATTGCCGATGAAGGAGTCAGAGAAGGATGGCAGCACATAAAGACCAGAGTCAGCGTGTCATCGTGATGGCTTTCATTCTCAACAGCCGTTGTAGGCATCTCATAACTGGTCTGAAGGGCCGCTTCGGCTTCGCGCCGCCGGCGGGCCGCTTCACTTCGCAGGTAGTCGGTTATGCGCCGCGCCGCAACCTGAATCAGCCAGCCGCGAGGGTTATCCGGAACGCCTTCGCGCGGCCATTGAACGGCTGCCGCCAGCAGCGCTTCCTGAACCGCATCCTCGGAAGCGGCGAAGTCATGGAAGCGGCGGACAACGGAACCGAGCACCTGGGGCGCGAGCTCGCGTAACAGATGCTCGGAAGAACTGTGTAGCAAGCGGTCCGTCACCCCAGTTCGTCGCGCTTCCTGGTCATGATCCGCCGCACTTCGATCGGCATCTCCAATGCTGTCCCACCGGGACCAGGAGCACTCGATATCCGGGCAGCGATTTCGTAGGCCCGTTCAGGGCTCTCGACGTCCACAATCCAATAGCCGGCGAGAAACTCTTTGGATTCAGGAAAAACGCCATCCGTGACCGGCGCGCCGTTGTTCCCGCCGCGCACAATCTTCGCTTGATCCGGCCAGTCCAAGCCTTCGGTGGCTACAAACTCGCCGGATTCACTCAGCTGTTTATTGATGCCAGTCAAGACCGCGAAGTGCGCCTGAACGTCCTTCTCTGACCAGGTGCGATATGTATCGAAGCCCGCCTTCGGGGCGGCCATCAGCAAAATGTATTTCATTTCTTCTCCTCTTATCGTCGCGCTAATTTCCGCGATTTCATAGGACAGTCGGAGCCAATGACCGATTCTCGACATGGCTGGAGCCGCGGGATTGTACTATCGAAACGTGCCGCCCGCCTCACAATCCACCGCTCCGCTCGCCTTTGAAGAAGCTCGGCGCATTGTCATCCAGA
>Ga0308174_10001833_pt1 | contig 10182 bp, 10 predicted proteins | sample PhyPR2_FD_203894 | JGI IMG/M metagenome (GOLD analysis project Ga0308174, IMG submission 203894) | Soil microbial communities from UC Gill Tract Community Farm, Albany, California, United States - DLSLS.P.R2 | ecosystem: Environmental > Terrestrial > Soil > Agricultural land | place: USA... | reverse complement strand
GGGATAGGGCGGTCGTCCGATGTGGGGGTCTACCTCAGCAGCCGAGTCTGGAGGAGTCCAGAACGGCACGAGCAGAGGAAAGACCATGACCACCCAGTACATCGACTTCCGCACCGTCCAGGTCGAGATCGAGTCCCGCTACCCCCAGCGTCGTCGCGTCCGCCGCGACTCGTCGCTCGAGATCATGCGCCGCACCATGGCGCGGGTCTCCCGAGAGGAGAACCACCCGGGCCGCACGCGGTGACGACCGCGACGCGACCCGTGTCGCCGACCGACCCGCTCCTGTCGGCGGAGTACGCGATGATTCCGCGTATGCCGCTCAGCACGGGCCCCCTCATCGGGCGGGACACCGACCTGTCCCGTCTCGCCGACGCCATCGGACTGCGCCCCACCCCGGGTGCCCGGCCCGGTGGCGTCGTCGTGCTGTCCGGCGACGCCGGCATCGGCAAGTCCCGCATCGTGGGGCACCTCGTGGCCGAGGCGACCGCCGCCGACTGGTTCACCGCCGTCGGTCACTGCGTCGGCCAGGCGGGCAGCAGCCTCGCCTACCTGCCCTTCGTCGAGCTCGTCGGCACCATCGACGCCGGCCATCCCGACGTCGTCGAGCACGTGCTCGAGACGCACCCGAGCCTCGGCCACCTGCTGCCGGGGCGCGCCGACGCACCCGACCGGGACCGTTTCGGACACAGCACCGACCCCGGCCAGGTCGCCGAGGCCGTGCACGCCCTGCTGTCCTCGCTCGGCGACGCCCAGCCGTCCCTCCTCGTCGTCGAGGACGTCCACTGGGCCGACCACTCCTCGCGCGACCTCATCACCCTCCTGCTGACCCGCGGCTTCACGCACGCGGTCGGCCTCGTCGTGACCTACCGCTCCGACGACCTCTACCGCCGCCACCCCCTGCACGAGACGCTCGCCGTGTGGGCGCGCATCGCGGGGCTCGAGCACGTCGAGCTCGCCCCGCTCCCCGACGACGCCGTGCGAGAGCTCGTCTCCGGCATCGAGGGCGCCCCCACCGACGCCGCGACGAACGCCGAGATCGCCCGCCGCTCCGAGGGCAACCCCTTCTTCGCCGAGGAGCTCGTCGCGAGCGCCGCGGCCGGCCAGGGCCTGACCGGCGGCCTGAGCCGCGTGCTCCGCGCCCGCGTCGAGCAGCTCGACGACACCGCCCAGCGCGTCCTCCGGGCCATCGCCCTCAAGGGCGGGCAGTTCATCGGCCACGACCTCCTCTCCAGCGTCGTCGACCTCCCCGAGGAGACGCTCGAGGCCGCGCTGGCCGCCGCGGTGGAGCACCACGTCCTCGAGACCCGCTGGCCGCCGGCCTACACCTTCCGCCACGCGCTCCTCGGTGAGGCCGTGGCCGACAGCCTCCTGCCCGGCGAGCGCCTCCGGCTCCACCGGGCGTATGCCGCCGTGCTGGCCGAGCGTCCCGAGCTCGCACCCGCCTCAGAGCTGGCCCGCCACGCCGCCGCCGTGGGCGACCTGCCGACGGCGGTCCGCGCGAGTCGAGCCGCGGCCGAGGCCGCCATGGCCGTCGGAGGTCCGCAGGAGGCGCTGCTGCTCCTCGAGCGCGCGCTCTCGTGGCTCGACGAGGACGACCCCGAACGCGACGAGGTGACCCTCCGGGCCTCGCGCGCGGCCATGGTCGCCGGTGAGCCGATCCGGGCCATGGACCTGCTGCGCGACCGGCTCGACCACCCCGGCACCGCCCAGGACCCGGGCGCGCGCGCCGACCTGCTCTCGACGCTCGTCATCCGCTCGCGCATCCTCGACCTGCCGATCGACTCCATCGCCCTGACCGACGAGGCGCTGTCGCTCATCGGCGAGGAGGCCGACGAGCGCCGGGTGCGCGTGCTCGTCGCGCGGGTGCAGGCACTCGTCGACAACGGCTCGTTCGTCGAGGCGGCCGTCGTCGGCAACGAGGTGTCCCTGCTCGCCGAGCGTCTCGGCCTCGGCGGGGCGCTCGCCGAGGTGCGCACCATCATGGCGCGCATCCTCGAGGCGCAGCAGGACCTCCAGTCGGTCGAGACGCACCTGCGCTCGATCGTCGCCGACATCGACCCCGACGACCCTCTCCTCCTTCGCGCCCTGCACCAGCTCGCGTCGTTGGCACACCGCCGCGGCGACCTTCCCGGGTCGCTCGAGCTCTACGACCGCGGCGCGGCCGTCGCCAGGCGGATGCACCGAGAGTGGGCACCCTGGGGGCAGGAGTGCCGCCTGCTCGGCGGACTCACGGCCTACGAGCTCGGCGACTGGGACGGCGCCGCTCGACGCCTCGACCTCGCGGGGCGACCGGCCCCGCAGCCGGGGCGCACGATCTTCACGGGCGCCGCCCTGCTCGTGCACGCCGGTCGCGGAGACCCCGTCGACCCCGATCTCATCGGGGCGATGCGGGAGTGGTGGCCCGTCGACGGCCTGTGCGTCGTGCTGACGACCATGCCCGCCGTCGACGTGCTCGGCCAGACGGGGGACCTCGCAGGGATGCTGGACCTCACCGAGGAGGCCGTCCGCGTCCTCGACGCCACGTGGGGCGAGTACCACGCCGTCGTGCGGCTCGCCGCGCTCGTGGCCGGGCAGGCTGCAGCGCTCGTGCCGCGGGCCGACCCGGCGCTCCGGGCCCGCGCTGTCGCCGTCGTCGACGAGCTCGCCGATCGGGGGCGCCGCATCAGCGAGCTGCGGCCCGCCGTCGAGAAGGCGAGCCGTCCGAAGTTCGAGCGTGCGGCCGCCGAGCGGCTCGAGGACACGAGCCGCGAGACGTGGGCGTGGACCGCGCGGCTCGAGGCCGAGGTGCTGCGGCTGAAGCGGGTCGCCGGGGTCGAGGAGCCGCCGCCGGTGACCGACCTCGTCGATGCGTGGCGCGAGAGCGTGGCGGCGTTCGTGCGCTACGGCCACGTCTTCGAGACCGCCCGCTCGCGGGCGCGGCTCGCCGAGGCCCTGCGGGCCGCGGGCGAGGACGGCGAGTCCCGCACGGTCGCCGAGCTGGCCCGCGGCGAGGCCGTCAGGCTCGAGGCCAAGCCGCTCCTCGCCGAGCTCGACGCAGTCCGCCCCGGCGGCGTGACCGTCGACCTCACCCCGCGCGAGCTCGAGGTGCTCGCGCTGCTGGCGCAGGGCCTGACCAACGGTCAGATCGGCAAGCAGCTCTACATCAGCACCAAGACCGTGAGCGTCCACGTCTCCAACCTCCTGGCCAAGCTCGGCGCCTCCGGGCGCACCGAGGCGGCCGCCATCGCGCGCCGACGTGGGCTCGTGACCGGCTGAGGGCGATCAGACCGCGGCGGCCTCGAGGGCCTCGGTCTCCGGCCGCGACCGGCGAAGACCGGGGGTGAGGGCGATCGAGACGACCACCGAGGCGACGGCCATGACACCCATCGCCTGCGCGGCCGCGACCGGTCCCATCCCCAGGGAGCTGGCGACGACGCCGCCGAGCAGCGCCCCGAGGGCCTGGCCCACCATGAGGCCCGTGCCCTGCAGCCCGAAGACCTGCCCTCGCGCCTGCGCGTCGGTGTGCGTCACCAGCCGCTCCTGCAGTGGCAGGCTCGCCGAGTAGCCCACGGACGCCACGAAGGCCAGCGCGGCGGCATACGGAAGCGACGGGACGGCGAAGAAGGCGAGGTAGGGGATCGCGAGCAGCAGCCGCAGCGGACCGATGAGCCGGTCGCGCACGGCCACGGCGAGGAAGCGCCCGACGACGACGTCACCGAGCAGCATCCCCGCCGCGGTGACGGCGAAGAGGTAGCCCGCGCGCTCGCCCGCGAACGGCACGAAGAGTGCCTCGCAGCCGACGATGAGCCCGTTGGGCACCCACAACGTCAGGTAGAGCGGACGGATGATGCGCGACCCGAGCAGGGCTCGGTTCACCTCGCGGGTGCGGCGCACGAGCGAGGCGGCCGCGTGCCGCGGCGGGTGGTCCGAGAGGCCGAGGCGGAGCAGCACGACCGCGACGAGGAGCGCGACACCCGAACCGAGGAAGAGCTGGGTCGTCGTGAAGGTGATGAGGAGCAGGCCACCGACGCCGTAGCCGACGATCTGCATGCCGCCGACCGCGATGTTCATCGTCGCCCGGCCGAGGATGAAGCCGTCGGGCGGGAGGATGTCGGAGACGAGCGCCATCATGCTGCCGCCGAGCGCCGAGGTGATGAGAGGGCCGACCGCGAGCAGGGCGAAACGCCAGCCCCAGGCCAGACCGGGGATCGCCTGCAGCAGGTCGGTGACCATCGTCGTCGTGAAGACGAGCAGCAGCGCGGTGCGCGGACGGACGAGGTCGGAGCCGGAGCCGAAGAGGGTCTGGCCGACGATCCGCATCAGGGGCGCGCCGAACATCGCGAGGGCCGTCAGGACCGGCGACCCCGTGGCCGCGAAGGTGATGGTGCCGAGCGCGAGGGACGCGACGGCATACGCCCCGATGTTGACGCACTGGACGAGGAAGAGGACCCGGAACTCACGGATGGCGAACAGCTGGCGGTAGGTCTTCACTCGCTCCACCCTGACGAGTCGCGGCCGGAGCCGCTAATCTTTCGGACGGAGGCGAAACATGGGGACGTGGCGGATCTCGGCCGACCTGCTGGCGCGGAGCCGATTCGTCGTCTCCCCGCGCATCGAGACGGTCGCCGCCCTCAACGACCTCGTGCGGCCCAGCGACGCCGCGGGACGGGCCTTCGCCGCCGCGCACCGCGAGTCGTTCGAGGCGATGCTCGCCGAGCACCCCGTGCGGCGTGCCGTCCTCGACCACAGCTGGCGCACGGGATGGATCTCCGACTGGCTCGCACTCCCGCCCGACGGTCCGGGTCGCACCTTCGCCGACGAGGTCGATGACGTGCGAGCCTTGGGGGACAAGCGAGTTCGCGCCTGCCTGCGCGAGAGCACCCCTGCGGCGTCGCTGCCCCGCATCCTCAGCCGACCGGGCACGGCCGAGCAGGCGGCCCAGCTGCTCGAGTGGGTGTGGACGCACGCTCTCGCCAGCGACTGGGGCCGCCGCGAGCGCATCCTGCGTGCCGACATCGTGTCGCGGACGGCGCGCCTCGCGACCCACGGCTGGGCCGCAGTGCTGCGCGACCTCGGCCGCGACCGCGAGTGGCTCGGCGACGGCCAGCTCCGGATCAACCGCTACGACCTGCCCTCGCGCGTCCTCGACGACGACGCGGACCTCTACTTCGTGCCAGCGCACGGGACCGCCACGTGGGTCGGTTGGGACCTTCCCCGTCGCTACGCCATCTACTACCCCGTGACCGGAGCCCTCGCCGAGGTCGACGGCCAGGCGGACGACGGGCTCGAGCGCCTCGTCGGCAGCGCTCGCGCACGGCTGCTGCGCGCCCTCGACGGGCCGTCGAGCACGAGCGCGCTCGTCGCCCGCACTGGTATGCCGCTGGGCTCGGTCGGCGACCACCTCAAGGTGCTGCTCGCCGCGGGCACCGTGCTGCGCCGACGGTCGGGACGCGAGGTGCTCTACTGGCGCACCGCCCTGGGCGACGCCCTCGTGGCCTCCGGTCGGGGAGTTCTCCCCATGTACCGCAACGCCGCCCGCCCCTAGCGTCGGCGCTGGGGACGCGCCCGCGTCCAGCCACCGAAACACGCTCAGGGGTAGTCATGTGTGAGCTCCACGAAACCACCAGTCGCGCCGTCGGGCGCCGCACGCTGATCCGCGGCGCGGGTGGCCTCCTCATCGGCGGCGGACTCGTCGCCGCCACGGCCACCGCCGCCCAGGCCGCCACGTCGCAGAACGGCTGGGCCGCCGGCTCGTCGTCGACCGTGCCCCTCGCCACCCTGGCCGTCGGCGCCGCGACGTTCCCGGCCGGCGTCCGCCGTGGTGACGTCCACGTCGTCCTCGGCTACGTCGCCCGCCGCTTCAACAGCGAGGTCGAGGCGCTCGTCAAGGGCTGGTGCTGGGGCCACAGCTACCGGCCGATCTCGGGCAGCACCACCCTGTCGAACCACTCGAGCGGCACGGCCATCGACCTCAACGCCCCGCGCCACCCGCTCGGCACGTCGGGCACCTTCACCGCGACGCAGCGCTCGCACATCCGCTCGATCCTGAACTCCTGCAACGGAGTCGTGCGCTGGGGCGGCGACTACTCGGGCCGCAAGGACGAGATGCACTTCGAGATCAACGTCCGCCCCGGGGACCCTCGCCTCGCCGCCCTCGCCCAGCGGATCAGCGGCGGGGGCGGCACCCCGACGCCCGCCCCGATCGCCTGGACCACGGTCAAGCGCGGGGCCAGCGGCTTCCGCGTCACGGCCATCCAGCACCTCCTGCGCCAGCGCGGCTTCAGCCTCACCGTCGACGGCTCGTTCGGACCGACGACCCAGAGCCGCATCATCTCGTTCCAGCGCTCCAAGGGCCTCGCGGGCGACGGTGTCGTCGGACCGAAGACCTGGTCGGCGCTCGTCGTCTCCGTCAAGCGCGGCTCGAGCGGCCAGGCCGTCGTCGCGGCGCAGAAGCTGCTGACCCACCGCGGCTACAGCCTCACCGCCGACGGCGTCTTCGGCGCCATGACGGCGACGAAGACGCAGGCGTTCCAGCAGTCCCGGGGGCTCACGGCCGACGGGGTGGTGGGCGTGCGCACCTGGGCCACACTCACTGCCTGACGGCGGCCCTTCTCAGTCGGTGCTGCGGGGGCTAGCGTCGCTCGTGTTCCAGCCAATCAACGAAGAGGGGCACGGCACATGGCAGAAGACTGGGCGGCAGACGTCAAGAAGTACTCCCCCGACGCCGACGACGCCGCGATCAAGGGCGTCGTCCGGCACTGCGGCATCGCGCTGCAGAGGCGCGACTCGGCACTGGTGTCGTTCAGCGACAAGAGCGAGACCGACCGCGTGCGTGACGGGTTCATGAAGAAGAAGCTCGGCCTCACCGACTCCGACGCCGAGCTCGACGCCTCGCTCGCAGAGGTCGGGCAGACGCTCAAGGGCGACCGCACGAAGAACCGCGTCACCGTCTACTACCTGCTGGCCGAGAAGTACGGGAAGCTCGACCTCTTCCGCTGACCTCCGCTCCTGACCGCGCCCTCGGACGCGGACGAACGTATGCCGCCTGGCCCGGCCAGGCGGCATACGTGCTGTTTCCGGGGCGGTGGCCGGGCGCAACGACACACCCGGGTCAAAGGTTCACCGGCCGCCCCTCGATTTCCGGGGGGCCGTCCGCTCACCATGGAGGATGGACAACCACAACGCCGTGCACCATGGCACTCCCTCGCGTCGCCTCGTCCTCGGCTCGGCTGCTGCCGTCGCCGTCACCGCCCTGACCGCTCCCGTCGCCTCCGCCGAGCAGGGCCGTAGCCGCGGCGGCCTCCCGTCGCGCATCGACCTCCCGGTCGGGACCCGCCCCGAGGGCATCACGTCGGGGCCCGGGACGACCTTCTACGTCGGCTCCGTCGCCGACGGCCGCATCGTGACGGGCGACCTCCGCACCGGAGCCGTCCGCACCCTTCTCGCACCCGAGGCCGGACGGTCGCTGCGCGGCCTCTACTTCGATGCCCGCACCGGGCTCGTCTGGGCCGTGGGCTCGCTCGGCACCGTCGGACACGTCTGGGCCGTGGACGCCCGGTCGGGGGCCGTCGTCGCCGACACCGTGGTCCCCGGGGCCGGCTTCCTCAACGACCTCGTCGTCACCCGTCGCGCCGTGTGGGCCACCGACTCGAACGTCGACCGCCTCACCATCGTGCGACTCACCCGCCACGGCCGCCCGTCGGGGTCCGCGGCCGAGTTCCTCAACCTCATCGGCGACTGGCCGACCAGCCCTCCGAACACCTTCAACGCCAACGGAATCCGCACTCTGCCACACGGGCCCATCCTGCTGAACCACAGCCGCGTGGGAGGCCTGTGGCAGGTCGAGCCGGCATCCGGCGTCGCCCGCCAGATCGCCGTCACCGGTGGACCGCCGATCACGAGCGGCGACGGGCTGGAGCTCGTGGGCCGGACCCTCTACAACGTGCGCGGGAGCGGCCCCCAGGACGTCAGCGTCGTGCGGCTCCGGACTCACGCCGGCGAGCTGCGCGGCCGGTGGGTCGCCACACTCACCGACGCCGGGCTCGACGTGCCGTCGACCGCCACGGCCGCGCTCGGGTCGCTGTGGGTCGTCAACGCCCGCTTCGGGATCCTCTCGCCCGACACGGCCCCCTTCTGGGTCACCCGCCTCCCCGCCCGATGAGGAGGACGTGTGCCGCCGGGTCCCCCATGGACCCGGCGGCCGGGCGGGCGCACACTGGAGACATGGACACGCGCCGCAGCAGGTTGACCCGTCGCAGCGCCCTGACCGCCGTCGCGGGCTCGGCACTCGTGGCCCTCACGGCCCTGGCCGGATCGTCGGCCGTCGCCGCACCGCGGACGGTGGCCCCTGCCGCCCCCGTCGTCACGACATCGCTCGCCGACGTGCGCCTGCCGTCGGCGTCGACGCCGCACCACGTGCCCACGCGGGCCGGGTCGTGCTCCGTCTCGATGATGAGCGACCTCTAGCGTCACCCGTCCGGCCTGACACCAAGGACGGTTGGGCGCGCCCGGCCACGATTCGGTCACGGCTCGTGCGGACCGGGCCCCGACTGGGTACGTCGCGTCAGTTCGGACCCGGGTGACGTCCCGGGTCCCCGTCCCACCCGCGAGGATCCCGCCATGCCGACGCCGCGCCGCACCACGCCCCGCGAGTGGATGGACCACCTCGAGCAGACGCTCGAGGCGTTCGACGAGACCGGCGGGCACCGCATCCTGACCCAGGTCTTCGACGAGCTCGGCGTCGAGGACGCCCTCTCGCTCGTCGTGCTCCCCTACCTCCACGAGCTGGGTGAACGGTGGTCGGCCGGGTCGATCGGCGTGGCCCAGGAGCACTTCGCGAGCAACGTCCTGCGCTCGCGGCTCTCGGTGCTCATGGGGAACGACGAACGCCCCGAGGGCCCCCTCGCCGTGCTCGCCTGCATGCCCGGCGAGCAGCACGAGTTCGGGCTCATGGCCACCTCGATCGTGCTCTCGCGCCTCGGCTGGCGCACCTGCTACCTCGGTGCCGACACCCCCTCCGCCGAGCTCGCCCTCACCTGCCGGACGCTCCAGCCGGAGGTCGTCGTCGTCGCGGCACGCCGGGCCACCGCCTTCGCCGCCCACGCGCCCGCGCTGCGCCGCGTCGCCCGGTCCACGGCGGTACGCCTCGCCGCGGCCGGCGCGACCGACGACGTCGCCCGGCTCTGCCACGCGACCCGCCTCGACGGCGATCCCGTCCGCGGCGCCCGCACCCTCCACGAGGCCCTCGGCGAGTCCGCCAGGCAGATCGACGAGTCCACGGCTGTCTGACGACGGGCCGGCCTGCCCACCGCGCGCGTGACCTGTTCGGCGATAGGCTCGTTTGCCGTGCCCAGGCACCGTGACCCGCAGGACCCGACCGATGGAGCTCCCATGAACGCAGGACCGAACGGCCCGCAGCACCTCGTCGACCAGGTCGGGTCGGAGCCCGTGGAGGGACCCGGTCGCACGGGGCGCGACCAGCGGATCGGGCTCGTCTTCGCGGGCATCGCCGCCGCCGCCCTCCTCGTCGCCGGGCTCATCACCGTCGTGGTCAGGATGGCCGGCTGAGCGCGCCGAGCGCCACCGGCCGCCCCGACCGGCCCACGAACTCCTCGAAGGCCGCGATCGTCGGGTCGTGCGCGGGGTTGCGCACCATCGCGCCGATGGTCCGCTGCGCCTGCGGGTGGTCGAGCCGAACGGGGACCACGTCGCCCTCCGGGGCGAAGTCAGGGAGGATGGCGACACCGAGCCCTGCACCGACGAGTCCCCTTGCGGTGTGGACGTCCTCGGCCTCGAAGGCCACCCGCAGTGGCACTCCGGCGTCGGCGTAGATCTCCTCGACGCGGCCGCGCAGGCCGAAGCCGGTCTTGAGGACGATGAGCTCGTCTCGCCCGTCGGCAGCCAGACGCTCGACGGAGACCGAGCCCGCCCCGGCGGCCGGGTGCGACCGGTGCACGGCGACGACGAGCGGCTCGTCGTAGAGCACCGTGGTCGACGCACCCGGCACTGACGGTGGCGACGCGACGAGCGCGACGGAGCAGCGCCCGGCCTCGAAGTCGTCGAGGGCCTTCTGCCGGGAGCCCTGGGCCAGCTCGAACCGCACCCCCGGGAAGCGATCGCGGAAACGGCGGATGAGGGCCGGCACCACGGCCTCCCCGAGCAGGGTCTGGAACGACAGACCGACCGTGCCGTGCCCGACGACGC
>Ga0308174_10001832_pt1 | contig 10184 bp, 9 predicted proteins | sample PhyPR2_FD_203894 | JGI IMG/M metagenome (GOLD analysis project Ga0308174, IMG submission 203894) | Soil microbial communities from UC Gill Tract Community Farm, Albany, California, United States - DLSLS.P.R2 | ecosystem: Environmental > Terrestrial > Soil > Agricultural land | place: USA... | reverse complement strand
CGGGCCTCGCCCCCCAGATTCACGTCGCCTTTCAGGATCCTGTCCGAGACTTGCGTGGCGATGTAGCGGCCAAAAACCTCCTTCACCCGATCGCGCTCCCGCAGGCCGGCGGCCATCGAGTCGAGCGATGCCGCCAGCGAACCCGCGAGGTCTAGGCCTTTCACCTCGCTTTGCGCGTCGAGTTCGCCCTGGCCGAGCCGTGATGCCAGCCGTTTCAGGGATGCGAGGGGCCGCTCCACTGAAGCCGCGACCTGCTGCGCGAGGACAACGCTGATGAGGAGCAGCACCGCAATGCCGCCGTACAGTTCCCGCTGCAGGCGGCGAAGCACGGCAAGTTCCTCGGCCTCGTCGATCTCAGTCATCAGCACCCAGGTCTGCCGGCCAAGTGTCGAAGGATTAGCCAGTGCGCGGTAGAAGAAGAGACGCTCAACGCCCGCGGCATTCGGGGCGACGAGCGATCCGGACCCTCGCGACGCCCATGCGCGCTGGACGGCTTCGTACTGCTGGACGTTCGTGTCGAGTCGGGAGCGATCCGGATGGGCGATGACGTCCCCCTCGCCGTCGACAATGACGGCGACGCCGCTCTGGTTGAAGCGGCTCCCGCCAACCAGTTCCTCCAGCATCGATTGCAGGTCGAAGATGGCCGTGATGGCGCCGATGACCGCGCCAGCTGCGTTCTTCACTGGCACGGCGAGGGCCACGACCTCTGATCCCGAGGCTTTCGACGTAAACGCCTCAGACAGATAGCTCGTGCCGTCGAGCGCGTAGGCCACCGACACCCTGTCCATTGCTTCCTGCTGCGCCGCATCAGTGGAGGCCAGCACTTCACCCCGCTGGTTGATGATGCGCAGTTGTTGGTAGCGCGGGATCAGCGTGTGGAGCGATTCGATCTGACCTCGCATATCCGCGACCTGCCCGCGCGTCAGGTCCGGACCGATGCGGGTCGCGAGTTGTTGCAGGGTGGACTGCATGTGACCGAGGTCGGCCTTCAGTTGTCCATCGACGACCGAGGCCACGTTCTGCAGCGCGGTCGTGACTTCGCCGTTCACGGTCTCCCGTGTCGTGATGAACGACCATCGCCCGACGATCATGGCCGCCATCATCGCGGCGCCGGCCACGGCGATCGCGACAGAGACGAAGAATCCGTGGGTGTAGCCGCTGAACCACCGGCGCTGGAGCGCGACGATGAGCAGCAGGAATCCGAGAATCCAGGCGAGAAACGAGCCCGCCAGGGACAGGGCCGCAGCGCTGATGAACACGTGACCTCGAGCCGTCGGTCGAACAACGGCGGACAAGACAAAAAAAGGCCGGACGCGCAGGGCGCCCGGCCTCGTTATCGGCTCGAGTGGGTGGTGAGCTTACTTTTTCGGTGCGGCCTTGGGGGCTGCGGCTTCGGCCGCCGGAGCATCGAGACTCTTGACCTTGGTCGGCTTCACGGTGCCGTTGGCGTGCGTGAAGTTCCAGTTGTTCGACTTCATCTTGGCGTTGTACGGCGTCTCGATGGTAATCGTCTGGACCTCGCCAGGCTGGAGCAGGCCGTTGATCACGCCACGTCCGCCGGCGATGATGGCTCCCGCCCCGTCATACCAGGTCTCGGCGACCTGCAGCCTCGCGATGGGGCTGGGAGTCGAGTTCTTCACCTTGATCGTGGTCTGGACGAGGTTCTTTCCCGGCAGAGCTTTGGTGACGGGCTGCGTAAACTCTATTGTCGCCTCGCCTTTCACCGGCGGGATGATCTTCTTCCCGGCCAGCACGGGCGTCAGTTGCGTGGACTGAGCCGCGACCACGGCGCCGGCAAACATCGTGGTGCTGATGAGCGTCGCGGCGACGGCAAAATGCACGCGATTCATATCTATCCTCCAGATAAGTCGGTCGGTCAAAGGATTACAAAGAGGCCGAGATTATACAGCACTCCCTTACATTTCCCCGTTCCAGTCCTCCGGTTCGGGGTTCACCGTGCGAACGATCTCCATGTGCCACTTCCCGCCGCCCCACGGTTCGATCACTTCGGCTGCGACGACGTCGACGAGCAATTCGGAGAAGAGCCGTCCTTCGGGGTCGCCTTCCAGGTGGTAGGCGGGGTCGTCCCATCCGAAGTTGGGGTAGAGCATCAGTGTCAGGAACAGGTCGTACCCATCGTCAACCACGATCAACTGGCCGCAGGGCCGCTTGAGCGTGGAATGGTAGATGAGATATTTCTCCGCGCTGTGCGCGCGGATGTAGCGCTTCAGTGCGAACTCGCGAGCGACGATTTCCTCGACCGCGATTTTCTTGTCCCAGCAATCGCGGCAGTACTTCTCCTCGCCGCGCGGCTCTGATACTTCTTTCGCGCCGCAGAGGGCGCAGCGCGCCTTGACGACCGTCTTGCGTGACATCACTCCAGTCTACCACCCGCAATCCGTCATCCGGCCTGTTGACGCCCTTTGTGATTAGGACGCCACTTGCGACTTGACATCCGTCGTGACGATCAAAAAAGGACGGCGCGAGCGCGCCAGATTCTTCCGACTTCGACGCGCCGATCAAGCCGGCAGGAGCGTCGTTACCGCTGGTAAACGCCGACGATTTCTCCCTGGGCCGCGATCTTGCCGTCCATCGCCTTGAGCAAGGCCTGCTTGTCGAGCCCTTCGTGGACGTCGAGCGGCGCGTTCAGCGCATAGACCGTGAAATGGTAGTGATGCGGCATGCCGGCCGGCGGGGCGGGACCGCGGTAACCTGGCTCGAGCGGCGGCTGCCCGGCGCGCTGGAATGCGTTGAACCCGGAGAGGCCGTTGATGGCTCCGGCGATACCGGGAGCCGTGACAGAGGCGCCCATCGGCACCGCCTCGGGAAGCCCTTTTGCCGTGCCTGGAATCTTGTAAATCACCCAGTGGACGAATGGCCCGCGGCCTCCGAAGCTGGCGTCAGGATCGTCGAGGATGACGGCGAATTCCTTCGTCGTGGCTGGTGCGCCGGCCCACGCAAGGGGCGGTGACACGTTCTTGCCGTCGGCCGAGTAGTCTTTCGGCAGCGCGTCGCCGTTCTCGAATGCCGAGCTCGTCACCGTCAGCGTCGCCGGTGCTGCCTGGGCGAGGAGCAGCCCTGCAGACGCAACTGCGATCGCCAGTGCGAAGCCGAGATCGCGCAGGTGCAGGCGTGTCTTCATATCGTGTCCTCGTCCTGCGTCACTGACTGACTTCCAGCTTGCGCTCGAGTCCCGGCGCATACATCCGTTCCACGTATTCCTTCACCATCCGGCGGGCGGAGAACCGCGGCGCGACGGTGCGGATCGACTCCTTGACCACGGCAATCCACCGTCGCGGAATGCCGTCGGCATCGCGGTCGTAATACGCCGGCACGATCTCTTCCTCGAGGAGTCTGTACAGCGCGTTCGCGTCGGCGGCATCAATCGCGTCGAAGTCGTCTCCCGACGCGCCGCCGTCGATGAGCCAACCGTTGCGGCCGTTGTAGCCCTCCGCCCACCAGCCGTCACCGATGCTCAGGTGCGGGACGCCGTTCAGGGCTGCCTTCATGCCGCTCGTGCCGCTGGCCTCGAGTGGCTTGCGCGGGTTGTTCAGCCAGACGTCGCATCCCTGAACCAGGTAGTGCGCGACGTGCAGATCGTAGTCGTCGACGAACGCGATGCGTCCGCCGAACACCGGATCGAGCGCCCGGCGGTAGACGCGCTGCAGATGGTGCTTGCCGGTTTCGTCGGCCGGATGCGATTTGCCGGCGAAGACGATCTGCACAGGGCGTCCCGGCGCTGACAGGATCCGCGCGAGCCGCTCTGCGTCGTTGAAGATCAATTCGGGACGCTTGTATCCGGTGAAGCGGCGCGCGAAGCCGATGGTGAGCGCTTCAGGTTCGAGCAGCGTGCCGGCGGCGACCACGCGCGGGGTGCCGACGCGCTCGACGGTCCAGCGCTGGCGCGCCCGCTCGCGGACGAACGTGAAGAGATACCGTCGCAGGTTCTGGCGCACCGCCCAGAGTTCGTCATCGGGGATCGTCAGGATGGCCTCCCACTGGGCCGGATCGTCCTGCCGCTCGAGCCACTTCGATCCCAGGTACTTGGCAAAGAGGGAGGACAGTTCCGACGAGATCCAGGTCGGCACGTGCACGCCGTTGGTGATGTAGCCGATAGGCACCTGCTCTTCAGGCACATCGGGCCACATCGACGCCCACATCGAGCGCGTCACCTTGCCGTGCAGTTCGCTGACCGCGTTGACGACGCCTGACGAGCGGAGGGCCAGAGCGGTCATGTTGAACTGGGACCCTCCGCCGTTGTCGTGCGAGCCAAGCGCCAGGAAACGGTCCCGGTTCGGGCCGAGCGTGCCCCAGCATCCTGCCAGGTGCTTCTCGACCATCTGAAAGGTGAATGCGTCGTGTCCCGCCGGCACCGGTGTGTGCGTGGTGAACACGGTGGTTTTGCGAATCTGCTCGAGGGCGTCATCGAAGCTGGCGCCCTGTTCGATGAGATCGCGGATCCGCTGCAGCACGACGAAGCCGGCGTGCCCTTCGTTGAGGTGAAAGACAGCCGGATCGGACCCCAGCGCCTTGAGGGTGCGGACGCCGCCGATGCCGAGGATGATTTCCTGCTGGATGCGTGTCTCGCGATCGCCCCCGTAAAGGCGCGCCGAGAGTTCGCGATCCCATGGTGCGTTCTCCGCGAGATCGGTGTCGAGCAGGTACAGTTTCACGCGTCCCGCGCGGACTCGCCACACCTGCACGAGGACCGTGCGTTCGCCGACCGGCACGGCGGTGATGAGGGGACTGCCGTCAGGTGCCGTCGCCTTTTCTATGGCCGTGTCCGCCCAGTTCAGACGCTCGGAACTCTCCTCCTGCCAACCCTCGGCTGACACGTGCTGGTGAAAGTAGCCCTGCGGGTACATGAAGCCGATCCCGATCAGGGGTACGCCGAGGTCGCTGGCTTCCTTGCAGTGATCGCCCGCGAGCACGCCGAGCCCGCCGGCATAGATCGGCAGCGACTGGTGCAGCGCGAATTCCGCGGAGAAGTAGGCAACCGAACTCCCGCGCAGGTCGGGGTGTGTGGCGGCCCACCAGGTGTTGTGCGCAGTGCGCGCCGATTCGAGATTGGCGATCGCCGAATCGTAGGCGCTGAGGAATTCGGGATTGCGCGAGGCCGCTTCGAGCGAATCGCGCGACACCAGCCATAACATGCGAACGGGGTTGTGCGCGGTTTCGCGCCACAGGTTGTAGTCGAGTCTTCTGAACACGTCCCGGCCCTCGGGGTTCCAGCTCCACCAGAGATCGATGGCAAGCTGTTCGAGGCGATTGATTCGTTCCGGAAACGGAGGCAACGCAGCGTAACGATCCATGCGGCATGGATCGTAGTAAGGGAATGCAGAAGCGTCAAACCGACACCGGGCTGCCGATCCCCTTGAGTTCAAGTCAGCGCTGGTACAATGCTGGTTCTTGCGCGTCCTTCCGCTGATCACCACGCTCCTGCTCGCGCTGTTTGTCGCGATTGCACCGGTTGCCGCGCAGGATCCCACGCCCAAAATCGGCCCGTTCGCGTTCGACCTTCACGGCAGCCTCCCGGGTTTTCCGTCCGACGACCAGCAGCTGGCCGACAGCCGCGGGCTTCTCCTGCAGGAACTGCCGGGACGGGGCCTCGGCATTCACGCCGGAGCAACGGTGTATGTCCTGAAATGGAAGGCGGTCACCTTCGGCCTGGGTGGGGACTTCACCGTGGCCCGTGCGCACCAGAGCGCGCCGCAAATCCAGGCTGACTATTTCGGGCGTCCGGTGACCGAGCGCTTCATGCACGTGGCGCCGGAGATATCGTTCAATTTCGGCGACGGTGACGGCTGGAGTTATCTGAGCGGAGGCATCGGACCTTCCACCTGGTCGGTTGTACCGGACGGCGAAGACCCCCAGGCGCCTGACACCGAGCGCCTGCAGACCGTCAACTACGGTGGCGGCGCACGCTGGTTCATCAAGCGCCACCTCGCGTTCAGCCTGGACGTCCGCTTTTACGCCATCAACCCAAGCACGCCGCTGCCGGGCAGACCCTCAGGTCCCCGGAAGACACTATTGAGCATCGGCGCCGGCATATCCCTGAAGTGAGTGCCACTCCAGCCTTTCTCCGGGGCGTCCGCCCGGCTAAATGCAGACCGGCTGGAACGTCCGTCGCTCCACTCGCGTAAAAATACTTAGATGGGCTGGCGACAGCCGTCTGCAGGCCCCGGGGCCCGCACGGCGCGACTCGCGGGCGCCGGACTGGTTTCCGTCGTCGCAAGCGGTGCAGCGCTCTACCTGCTGCTTCCGCTGCTGACACGGGCACTGGTCCGAACGCTGACGCTGACAGTGAACGGCTGCGTGTGGTTGGCCGCCTCGATGAGTTCGGGCGCCGATCCCTGGACGATTCTGTCCGCCGTTGGTCGCGCCGCGGGAGACACGCTGGCGACACGCGAGGCGTCAGGCGTGCTGCTCGGCCTCGCGGTGGTCGGCGCGCTCGCGTTCTACTGGCTGCAGCGGCTGCTCGGTTCAGATGAGGAGTCTTCGCGATGATGCGGATGGGCAGGATGAGCGTCCTCGTAGCGCTCGCGGTAATGTGCGCGGTCTCGGCGGCACGGGCGCAGGAGCCGCGTGATGCTTCGCTCAAGCGCGACGTCGAGCGGCGGTTCGAGGTGCTGCCGCTGCGCGACGGAGTCGCTTTGCGTCCGAAAGCGGCTGGCAGCGTGCGCTCGATCGAGATCGCGGGAGGCGCGATTGCCGTCGACGGCCAGCCGGTGACGGGCGCCGAACTTCGCACCAGGCTTGGAACGGATGCCGAGATGGTGCTGCAGCTGTCCTATCTCTCCGACGGTGCCCGCCGCGCGCTCTTCTCAGCACCAGGCACTGCGGAAATTCCCGCACCTCCAGCCACGCCTTCGCCTTCCGTCGCGCCACCGCCACCTCTTGAACCACCGCCGCCGCCGCCGCGACCCCGGCGTTCCCGGACGGATCGACGCAACGGCGACCGCGTCCGCGTTGGCGGAGACGTGACCGTTGATGCGGGTGAAACGATCGATGGTGACGTGGTGGCCGTCGGCGGGGCCGTGAAGGTCGACGGGGACGTGGAAGGCGACGTCGTGGCGGTTGGCGGCAGCTTGACGCTCGGGCCGACGGCCGTTGTCGGAGGCGACGTGACCGTGGTCGGGGGACGGCTGCATCGCGATCCCGGCGCCCAGGTGCGCGGGAAGGCGCAGGAGGTGAGCCTCGGCGGCATCGACTTCGGGCAGTGGACGTGGCGGCGCAACCCGGTTGGCCAGTGGTGGCGCTCTGCGCTCGGCTCGGCCTTCGCCTTCGTCGGCACCCTCGTGCGTGTCGCGGTGCTGTGCCTGTTCGCCGCGCTCGTGGTCCTGTTCGGCCGAGACTACATGGAACGGGCCGGCACCATGGCGGCGACCTCATCGCTGAAGGCCGGAGCGGTCGGCCTGCTCGCGCAGATCCTCTTCCTTCCGCTCCTCGTGATCACCTGCGTCGTTCTGGTGATGACCATCGTCGGAATCCCGCTGTTGCTGCTGCTGCCGTTCGTCATCCTCGGCATCGCCGTGCTCGCTCTCGTCGGATTCACCGGCGTGGCGTACCGCGTCGGGACGATTGCGGCAAGCAGGCTCGGCCTGCCGCCACAGAATCCCTACACAGTCACCGTCATCGGCGTGCTCATCGTGATGATGCCGGTCATCCTGTCGCGGCTTGCGAGCCTTGGCGGGGGCGTGCTGTTCCCGCTTGCGTTGACGCTTGGAGTTGCCGGATTTGTCGTCGAGTACCTCGCGTGGACGATCGGTCTGGGGGCGATTGCGCTGACGCGCTTCAGGGGAAGGAACGACAGCCGGACCGGCGAGCCGAGCCCGGCTGTCTGATGTGAGGCGGATGGGCGGGGCTAAAAAAGCCCCGCGGCTACGTCAGACTGCGTCGCGAGTCTGCGTGCGCGAGCTCGCAGCCGCGGCTAGTGGCTCTTCCTGGTCATGGCCATGGGCGTCTTGAGCTCGCCCAGCTTGGCGGCCATGTCTTCAGCCGACGTCGCCAGCCTGGTCGCCACGTCCTTGTCGATCGCCTGGATGCGGCCATCCTTGCCGATGTAAAAGGTCCAGCGGTTGGCAAACCCGCGATCCGCGAGGACGCCGTAAGCCTTGGCCGTCTCCTTGGTCGGATCGCTCAGAAGCGGGAAGTCGGCCTTGTGCGTCTCCGCGAAGGCCTTGTTGCCCTGCGCGCCATCGAGCGGATCGACGCTGGCCATGAAGTAGGTCACGTCGTACTTGCGGATGAGATCGCCGTGCTCCGCGAGCGACTTGCACTCGATCGTGCAGCCCTGCGTGAAGGCCTTGGGAAACCACGCGAGCACAACCGCCTGCTTACCCTTGAAATCCGACAGCTTGTAGGTCTTTCCGTCGGTCGCCTGCAGCGTGAAGTCGGGGGCCGGATCGCCCACCTTGAGGTCCGCCGCCCCGGCGGGTGCAGCCGCCAACCCGGCCGCCACTGCCATCGCAAACATCAGTGCCTTCATTGCCCCTCCTGAGAACGCATTTACCGAACCTGCATCTTACTCCCTGGCCGAGGATCACGACGCCGCGTCTACAATGAGCATCCGGCGCCGGCGAGTGGGTGCTCACAGAGCGGAGGCTGACGATGCGGCAAGGTGTGACGCGGGAAATGCTCGCGGAATTTCTGGGTACATTGGTGCTCCTGATCTTCGGGCTGGGCGTCGTCGCGCAGACCGTCCTGAGCAAGCAGACCGCCGGCTCGATGCTGTCGATCAATATCTGCTGGGGCATTGGCGTGATGATGGGCTGCTACGTGTCAGCCGGCGTCACGGGGGCACACCTCAACCCGGCCGTCACGATCGCGCTGGCGGTGCACCGCCGCTTTCCCTGGTCCAAGGTCGGACCGTACATCGTGGCGCAGTTTGCCGCAGCGCTCGTGGCCTCGGCCCTGGTGTTTGCCGCCTACCACGACGCGCTCGCGTCGTTCGACGGAGGCGTGCGTCACGTGACGGGCGAACTCGGAACAGCCGGAATCTGGGCGACCTATCCGCAGCCGTTTACCAGCATCGCCATCGGCTTCCTCAACGAAACACTCGGTACGGCGATGCTCGTCGGAGTCATTCTCGGCATCACCGATACGCGGAACTCGCCCGCGCCGAACGGGCTGGCACCGGTCCTCGTCGGCCTGCTGGTCGTCGCGATTGGCGCGAGTCTCGGGTTCAACACCGGCTATGCCATCAACCCGGCGCGCGATCTCGGCCCCCGGATCTTCACGGCCATCGCCGGATGGGGCGGCGAGGTCTTCACTGCGGCGAACGGGTGGTGGTGGGTTCCCGTCGTGGCACCGTGCGTTGGCGGCGTGATCGGGGGATGGGCCTACGACATCTGCGTTGGCCATCGATTCCCCGTCGTCGACGCCAGGCAAATCGAACAGGTCTGAGGTACATCGTTGGCGAACATTGCATTTCTCGGGACGGGACTGCTCGGAAGCGGGATGGTGGAGTCGATGCTCCGCCGGGGACTCACCGTGACGGTCTGGAACCGCACCATAGCCAAGGCGCAGCCGCTCGCCGCCCACGGCGCGAAGGTGGCGACCACAGCGGAGCAGGCGGTCGCCGGAGCGGACGAAGTGCACACGATCGTGTCCGATGACGCCGCCGTCGATGAACTGATCGAACGCATCGAGTCGCATGTCAAGACGGACGCCGTTGTCATCGATCACACGACCACGTCTCCAGAGCGCACGCGAGCCCGGCTCCAGCGCGCAGCCGGGCGCGGTCTTCGGTTGATTCATGCGCCTGTGTTCATGGGACCGGCGATGGCGCGCGAGTCAAAGGGCGTGATGCTCGTGTCCGGGCCTGCAACTCTCTTCGAGCGGGTGCAGCCCTCGCTCGCGGGAATGGCCGCCGATCTCTGGTATCTCGGCGACCGCGAAGACCTGGCCGCCGCCCTCAAGATCTTCGGCAACTCGATGCTGTTCGCCATGACCGGAGGGATTGCGGACATCCTCGCGATGGCCAAGAACCTCGGTGTGGCGCCAGCCGACGCGATCAGCGTCTTCAACCGATTCAACGCTGCCGGCGCGCTCAGTGCCAGGGCGCAGAAGATCGCGCACGGCGACTTCAGCGCCAGCTTCGAACTGACCATGGCGCGCAAGGACATGCGGCTGATGCTGGAGGCTGCCGGGCAACAGCCGCTCGTCGCGCTTCCTGCGATTGC
>Ga0308174_10001831_pt1 | contig 10185 bp, 6 predicted proteins | sample PhyPR2_FD_203894 | JGI IMG/M metagenome (GOLD analysis project Ga0308174, IMG submission 203894) | Soil microbial communities from UC Gill Tract Community Farm, Albany, California, United States - DLSLS.P.R2 | ecosystem: Environmental > Terrestrial > Soil > Agricultural land | place: USA... | reverse complement strand
GCAACCGCGCCGGCCGAATCGGCGAGCAGCCGGTTCACCGCGTCGATCAGGCTCGGAAGGGCGGCGGCGAAGCCGACGGCCTGGGCATCGAGCCAGTGCGAGGCGTTGAGGAAGTATTCGAGCGCCGGCGGCATCGCGCTGTCGTCGATCCGCAGCGTCGCGATCGCGCAGCGCTTCGAGGTCGCGCGCTCGACTTCGCGAATCACATGCGGTGAGGCGGCCGCGTCGCGCGACAGCACGAGTACCATGACTTTCGCCGCATCGATGCCCTGCACGATCGAGTCGGCGTAGAACGCGCCAGGCGCCACGTCGCGCGGCGCGATCCAGCACGGCGAGCCGGCGCGCTCCAGCGCGGCGCACACCGCGTCCGCGGCAGAACGATCGGCCGATGCATAGCTGATGAATACGGCGCGCGATTCGCTCATGCGGCGGTGGTTTGGTTTGCGTCGGCCGGAACGGCGATCCCGGTAGCGGCTCCATCTTCGCAGATGCCTGCCGGCCAACCAAGTTCGGCTGCGCCGGGGTCCGCGTGCGCCGCGGTGAAGCTGCGCAATCGGATCCGATCCGAAGCGATACGGGCTTGGCGAATCCGGCCCTGCGGCAGACTTGGAAGCGGGCTTACTGGCGAGTGCCGTCCGCGATCAGCGTCTGAAGAATCTGCGCCAGATCCTTCAGCACGCCGGTTTCCAGCGCAAAACCAATCTGCGCCTGTCCGCAGATCATGACCAGGCAAGACGAGCCAGCGCTCCGACTCGGCCCGATTGCAACGGCGGACGGCATGACTTCGGGATAGCTGTGCGTCTGTGTGGTATCCGGCAGCGGCAGCTTCGCCGATTCCTGGCTGGTGCGCGCGGTGTTCAGGATTTGCGAGGCAACGATGCCCGCGCCCGGATTGCTGGTGGTGAACGATCCGGTTGGTTCGCCGCCTTCGATCGCGAACACGATGACGCGGCCATCCGGGCGCGTTTCGATTTTCGCGCCTTGCTTGAGTTCTGCCGGAATTGCTTTCTCGGGTTTTTCGCGCACGGGTCCTTCACCTTGGTCTGGGACGAAATGGCAGCCTGGCAGATCTCGCAAGCTGCCAATCAGTTTCTCACGAAGGCGAGGACGGATGCGACGACCCCGCGCGCGGTGGCGCGTCCGGCGACCCGCACGCGCTCGCGCGCCGGTTCCGGCAATTGTTAGAAAAAGATAGAAATGGACGGAAATTTTGTAGCAGGGCCGTTTGAACGACCGAATACTTCACCGGCAGTGCGCGCGAGGTGCGCGCCTGCGATCACCTCAGTTGCGTAACCACCGACGACATCGAACAACCCCGCAATCGGCTAGCGCCGATTTCATAATTTCAGCCCGAGATGGTGTCGCGCACGTCGGCTATGCGCCAATCACCACATGACGAAGGAAAACATATGACCAGGCTAACGCTCGGACAGGCAATTCGATCCGCACTTCAGCAGCAGTACCTGACCGCCGCCGCAATGGCGGTCCCGGCGCTGTTGTCTGGCGCGACGCTCGCGCAGGCGCAGACCGCCGACAACACTGCGGCGGATCAAAAAAGCCAGTCGCTCGAAACGATCGTGGTAACCGGTTCGAACATCCGCCGCGTCGATATCGAAACGGCGAATCCCGTCGTCACGATCGACCGCGCCGCGATCCAGCAGTCCGGCCGGCTCACGCTCGGCGATCTGGTGCAGGATCTGCCGGCCGTGACCGGTCCGGTGACCAACCCGCGCGTCAACAACGGCGGCGGCACCGGCGCCTCGACGATTTCGCTGCGCGGACTGGGCTCGACCCGCACCCTGATCCTGATCGACGGCCATCGCTACCTGTACGGCGACGTCAACGCCATTCCGGCCAACGCGATCGAGCGCATCGAAGTGCTGACCGCAGGCGCCTCGTCCGTGTACGGTTCCGACGCCGTCGCCGGCGTCGTCAACTTCATCCTGCGCACGAACTACCAGGGCGCGGAGTTCTCCGCTGATTACGGCATTTCCGACCGTGACGACGGCGAGCGCAAGGGTTACCACTTCGTGTTTGGCCAGACCACCGACAAGGGCAGCATCATGGGCGGCGTCGACTACAACAAGTTCGACAAGGTGCTGTCGGCCAATCGCGATTTTTCCAAGAACGCCGTCTACTACTACTACGGCATCGCCCACGTCTCCGGCGGCTCGAGCCGCACGCCTACCGGCTACATCCAGTTGCCAGCGAACCTCAAATCGCAGTTCGGCGGCTGCAGCACGGTTACGCTGAAGGCCTTGGGAAGCACATCCAATCCGACCCCGACGTTCAACGATTTCCGCTGCTACAACGCGGCGACCGACAATTACAATTTCCAGGCGCACGGCAACGTCAACCTGACGCCGCAGGAACGCAGCAGCGCATTCCTGATCGGCAACTACAAGCTGACGGACACCATCGAAACCTACCTCGAGTTGTTCCACAGCAAGACCCAGTCGGCGACCTCGCTGGCCGCACAGCCGATCGATACCCAGGGCAGTCCGCTCGTGATCTCGGCGCAGAGCTATTACAACCCGTTCGGCGTGGAGTTCTCCAACACCGCCAACCGCTTCAAGACGCGCTCGGTCGGCAACGGCGATCGCATCGGCAATTTCAGCACGACCGTCGACCAGGTCACGGCCGGCTTCAAAGGTACTTTCGGCGACACCAGCTGGCAGTGGAACACGTACTTCAATTACGGTCACTGGAACCAGCTCAACCACACCAGTGGTTACCTCAACCTGGCCAAGCTCAATGCCGGTCTCGGGCCCTCGTTCCGGGACGACGCCGGCAATATCGTCTGCGGCACGCCGGGCGATGTCGTCGCCGGTTGCACGCCGATCAACTTCTTCAATATCACCGACCCGGCCACGGTCGCGGCGATCAACAACGCGTCGGGCAACACGTTCACGAACCTGGCGTACGTCGAACGATCGGTCGTGGCGGAAGCCAACGGCAACCTGTTCGAGTTGCCCGCGGGCACGGTCCAGCTCGCGGCTGGCGCCAGTTACCGCAAGCAGTTCGGCCAGACGATCGCCGATGCCATCGAGGTGCCGGATGCCGCCGGCGTGTGCGACATCGGCACCGGCTGCGTGTCGCCGGCCAGCGGCGGCTACAACGTCAAGGAAGCGTACGCGGAAGTCCTGATCCCGATCCTCAAGGACGTGCCGTTCGCGAACGCGTTGAACCTGACCATCGGTGACCGCTACTCCAAGTACAGCAACTTCGGCAGCACCAACAACACCAAGTTCGCGCTGGAATATCGTCCGATCGAAGACCTGCTGTTCCGCGGCACCGTCGCCAAGGTGTTCCGTGCACCAACGATCACCGACCTGTTCCAGGGTTCCACGTCCAACGCGCCGCAGGCAATCGATCCGTGCTTCGGGCTGGTCGGCACCAACGCGGCCTGCGAATTCGTGCCGGGCGACGGCAGCTTCCAGAAACTGCCCGGCCAGACCACGCAGATCACCGGCGTGCAGGAAGGCGCGGAGCTCGCCGGCGTCGCGCTCGGGCCGGAGAACGGCAAGTCGTTTGACTATGGGTTTGTTTATGACCCGCACTGGATACCGGGGCTGTCGCTCAGCGTCGACTTGTGGCGCGTTTACTTGAACAACCAGATCAGCCGCGTGACCGCGCAGAATGTTCTCAATCTGTGCTATCTCGCCAACGGCGGGCCGTACTGCGGTCTGATTCACCGCACGCCGTCAGGGTTGTCGCAGGGCCAGATCAACTACGTGCAGGAACCCAAGGGCAACCTCGGCCGTCTCGACGCGAAAGGCGTCGATATCGCCGCGCGTTATCGCCTGCCGGAAACTGCGCTCGGCAATTTCGCGCTGAACTTCCAGACCACCTACCTCGACCGCTTTGCCGATGACCCGGCGCCGGGCACGCCCGGGGACTTTACCCAGGAGTACGCCGGCCATTACGCCACCGGCGCGTCGGCCATCCCGTACGCCAACTTCTCGCGCTGGAAAGCCCTGGCCACGATCAACTGGAACCTCGGTCCGTGGAGCGCGGCCTGGACGATGAAGTACATCGGCAAGTTCACGGTCGGCTACGCGAACCTCAACTACAACGAGTCCGCATGCCAGTCGAATGCGCCTGCCGGTTGCGAACTCAAGTACGGCGCGACCGTGTACCACAACCTCAATGCCGGCTATAACATCGAACCGCTGAATACGCGTATCGATATCGGCATCGACAATCTGTCCGACAAGCAGCCGGCGCTGCTGTACCAAAACAACGTCCTCAACGGCAACGTCGATCCGAACACGTTCGACACGATCGGCCGCTTCTACTGGGCGCGCGTGACGGTCAAGTTCTAGGCCGCTGATGGTTGGCTGCCTGCGGCAGACGCCGCAGGCAGCACTCCCGGGCTAATCAAGGAAGTGCTGAACTAAACGCCAGCAAGCGCTTCCGAATCGAAGACCTTACGCGTATTCACAGGGCGAACATCCGAGCTTCGCCGCCGACAACCGATCGCGCCCCGCTGCGGCCGACGCCACCGCCGAATCCGCCCCACCCGTCCGAGCCGCCGCTGCCGGCAGCTGCCACTCTGCGCTCAAGCGGTTCTCCGCATGCCGCAGAACGGCCTTGCGCGCCGCCTTGAATGAAGACTAACGGCGGATTTGCACCGCCTGATTTCTCCAAAAGACCGTTTCAGGCAACGCTAAAACAGCAAATACTGCGACATCGGTGGACCAGCAGTCCGAAACAGCTTGCGTACTACATACGCTTGCCCGCTTTGCCCCCGCCTGGAAGCCCAACTGGCTTTTGGCGGAGCATTGCGCCACGATGGTGTACACCTCGGCGCTGACGCGGATTTCACGCGGCGCAGAGGGTAAGGCCGCGGGGAAGCGGAGCGTCCACTTTTCATGCCATCTGGGGGAGTCAAGATCATGAAACCGGGAAACCTCGAGCGTCGCGTTTATTGCATCTGCATCATCATTCTGCTGCTCCGCAGCCCGTTTGCCTCCGCGGCGTGCTCGGCCGCCAGCAACATCGACTGGTGCTTCACGCAGGGCATGGCTGCGTCCACCGGCACCGCGGAGCCGAATGACGAACTGGGTGCAGCGGTCGCGGTCGGGGACTACAACGGCGACGGAAACCTGGATCTGGCGATCGGCGCCCCCGGCGAGGACGGCGATGCCGGTGTCGTGCACGTCCTGTTTGGCGACGGCACGTTTCCGCGCGCCACCAATAGCCAGTACATCCAAATTGCCATCATCGGCAGCAATGTGCGCGTGGGCAGTGCGCTCGCGACGGTCGATTTCAACAACGACGGCTTCGACGATCTCGCGATCGGAATTCCTTCCGCCGACAGAATCGGTCCGGTGAGCCGCTGCGGCCTGGATTCGCATTGCAACCAGGCGGGCAACGTTCTGGTGCTTCCGGGTTCCGCAGCGGGCCTGGTTACCGACTTGCCGGTCGGCACGTTTCCGCTGTTCCTCTCACCCAACGACGAAACCCTGCCCGATCCCGGAGCGCACTTCGGCGCGGCGCTCGCCGTGCAACCGCGCGGCATTGGCACGGAGATACTGGTCGGAGTCCCGGTCTTCGGCAAGCTGACGGCGCTGAACCAGGGCTTGGCCGCCGAGTTCACCGGCAGTGGAACCTCATCGGTGCAGCTGGAGGCGACGCTCGGTGCCTATCTGCCGCACGACCTGTCCAGCCTGAGCGGCGAGGGGGCACACGTTGGCACAGCGGTCGCACTGGGAAAATTCACCGGCACCGGGTTATTCGCGGCAATCGGCGCGCCCAATGCCGACCCGGGGACGAGCGATGCCGGCGTCGTGGCGATCACGAGCAGCGTGGGAATCAGCGATATATTTCTTCAGCAGAGCGATTTCCCGCCGGCCGGGAACGGCAGCGGGGATGGCTTCGGCACCGCGCTTGCGGTCGGCGATTTCAACGGCGACGGCAGGGACGATCTCGTGATCGGCGCGCCGTTCAAGGACAGCGGCACCAACAATCCGGCAGATTCCGGCCGCATCTACGTGGCGAACGGTTCCGCCAACAATCTGGTCGCTACCTCGTTCTACAGCCAGAACAGCTTTGCCGGCGAAACGCCGGAAGCAGGCGACAACTTCGGCTACGCGTTTGCCGTGGGCGACTTGAACGGCGACCTCGTCGACGATTTGATCGTGGGCGTGCCGGGCGAAGAAGCCGGCGCGGCGGACAACGAGACCGGCTTTGTTTACACGATGTTCGGCGTGAAGAACCAGGTCGACGCGCTGTCCACGGTGAACTTCGATCATTTCCGCCAAGGCGACATCGGCGGCACCAATGCCGTCGGTGACCGCTTCGGATCCGTATTGGCGACCGGCGACTTCAATCGCGATGGCGTCGCGGACATCGTGATCGGCGTGCCCGAGCGTGCGGCGAACGGGCAGTCGCGCGCAGGTCAGGTCTACATCACTCGCGCGTTCAGCAGCAACGGCGGCGCCGATCTGGCGGTCACGTTCGACGGTTCCACTGCGACCGCAACACCGCCGTTCAGCGGCATCGATACGATGAAGGTTTCCAATGCCGGCCCGATCGCGGGCGTCATCAACACCGAGGTTGTCCTGACCTATCCGGCTGGTCTGACGTTCACGCCCCCACCGGCGGGCGCAGGCTGGGTGTGCACCAACAGCAACGCGCCGACTGTCTGGCGATGCCGCTTCGATCAGCTGCTCGCGAAAAACCAGGACACGTCCACCCTGACCATCAATTATTCGGTTCCGGCTGGTTTCTCACCGGCAACGGTCCAACGTTCCGCGCAGGTGGTGGACGCCATCGCCGACCCGGCTCTGCAGAACAACTTTGCCACGTTGGTTCGGGCCGCCGACGTCATTTTCGCGAACGGGTTCGATTAAGTAGTACTTTGCCGCCCTGCATCAATTTCGCTACGTCCGACGGCAGTCTGCTTTTTTTGAGAAACTCAGCCGGCGAAGTTTAGTGGTCGCTTGGTGACTCTGGAGGGGAGGCGTCGTGGGCCGAGTGCGTGGTTTGTTTGTCCTGGTCCTAAGCGCATTGGCCGCCGTGCTGGAGCCGGCACGGGCGGCGATCGAGGTTGCGAACGGAACCGCCAGTAACGAATGGCCCGCGGTCGGCGCGCTGATCGTGCAGGTGGGCGGCGGTTATGCCGAGTGTACCGCTACCCTGATTTCGCCGACTTGGGTGTTGACCGCGACGCATTGCCTGACAGAGTCGGCGAATCCGCAGGATTACAAGTTCATCATGTCGCCCGACTATGCCTGCTGTCTGCCAACTGGCGGCCTGCCGGTTGCCAGCATCTGGATAAATCCGGCCTACAACGGCAGCTCGCACGATACCGGTCTTGTACAACTGGCCTCACCTGTGCCGGGAGTCACGCCGTTCCTGGTCAACGATGGGTCTCCCCCGAACGCCGGCAGCTACCTGCATGTGCTCGGCTACGGGCTGACGGAGTTGGGATCCAACTCGCTAAAGCGGGCCGGCTTGGTCCAGGTCACCAACGTCTACAGCACGACGTTTGCGTTCGGCGGGGTCCAGCCTTATGCGCAGCTGTGCCAGGGCGATTCCGGTGGGCCGAGCTACAGTTACGCGCCAAATGGATTCCCGCTCCTCGATGCCGTGTTCAGCTACTTCCTGAGCGACGGGATCCACTTGTGCTCCACGTCGAACACCGGTGTCGAAGCGCGAACCGACAGCGACGTGGCATTCATCACCGCGCACGCGACCGATGCCTGTCTCCTCAACGCGCTAGTCAGTGCGCCAGGCAGTTGCGGCGACGGCATTTTCCGAGGCGGACTCGATTCGCGCACGATTGCGCCGGCCGCCCCGGAAGTGACTCTGCAGCCGATCGACACATCGGTCCCGCAGGGAAAGCTCGCATCCTTCAAAGCTGCCGCGAGCGGCGACCCGGCTCCGACAGTGCAGTGGCAAAGCAGCCCGGACGGAATCAGCTTCACCGATCTTGCCGGAGCAACGTCCACTGCGCTGCAATTTGCCCCGGACACGAGCCAGAGCGGCTTGCACCTGCGGGCGGTGTTCACCAACGCGCTCGGCGCGAACGCGAGCGATGCCGCCGTGCTGACGGTTCGGCCCGATTACCAGCCGGCGCACTGCACCGCTGTCGCCAGCACGCTCGACATCTACTGGGACGAAGTCGACGGCGCGCTGCCGGCCTGCGTCGGCATCGAGCACACAGATGGCAGCCTGGCCGACGCCGCCGACGGCAGTTTCTCGATGAACGGCGTTTCTGCCACGGTTGCCTGCCTGGCTGCGTCAAAGTATATATTTCAACTTTCGCCGGACCAGCACACCCTCTTGGGCGGGGACACTAAACACGACGTGCCGATGACCCTGACGCTCAGCGACGACGGCGCCTGCTTCGTCGGCCACTATGTCTCCGGTGCCGATGATTTCGTCGCCACGATCTGGAACTTCGTGCCGCACTGAGAACCGCGGCTGATTGCCGGAAGTCGGGCAGTCCGCCGGCGTCCCAACCGGCGCACTCGTTGATCCAGCCAATCCCTTGAGGCGCGAGGCGTCGCGGCAGCGCGAAGCTCGTGCTCCTGCGCAGCGTCCATCCGTCAGCCGCGCTGAAGCAACACAAGCCTTGTGCGCGCGACCGCAGCGGTTGAGAATGCCTCCGGACGGCATCGCCGCCGCACTTTCATTTCTCTAGCGACGGAGACACCCACATGGCTCGACCCAGGCTGACCTATTTTGATGCACCCGTGAGCCGCGGCGAGGAATGCCGCCTTGCGCTGCATCTTGCGGGCATCGACTTCGAGGACAACCGCATCAGCCAGGCGGAGTGGCCCGCGTTGAAGGAACAGACACCGTACGGCGCGGTGCCGGTGCTGGACTTGCCCGGACATCCGCCGCTCGCGCAGAGCAATTCGATTCTCGTGTTGATCGGCCGCCGTCATGGCCTGCATCCGAGCGATGATTTCGAAGCGGCGCGGCACGAAGCGATGATGCAGCACGTCGAGGAACTGCGGCATAACGTGGGACCGACGATCCGCATGGGCGATGCCGAGAAGAAAGCGGCGCGCGAAGCGCTGGTCGCCGGTTTTTTGCCGGCATGGGGCAGGGCGGCGGAGCGCAACCTCACGTCGGCCGCGCCGTTCTTTGCCGGCGCGACCCTCCACGTGGTCGACCTCAAGTTGCACATGGCCGTACGCTGGCTCGCCGGCGGCAAGGTCGACCACATCCCGGCCAGCATCTTCGCTGCGTTTCCCAAGCTCATCGGCGTGCACGATGCGGTGCGCGACGATGCGCGCGTGAAGGCCTGGTACTCGAAGTAGCTTCAACCGACCGCTGCCCGTTTTCTCGCCGGGACGGAGCGGGACCGCGGTCTCGAGCTATGGGACGATGTCGCTCGCGCTGCGCGGCAGCAGCTGATAGACCGTCTCGGTCATCGTGTCGAATTCATCGTAAACGCCGGTGACGGACGTAAGCTGTGTCGACGCAACCGCGGTGTACTGGTAGATGAACTGCGCGACCGACAGGTAACCGCCGGTTGCAGCCAGATCGTCGCCGATCTGGAAAGCACCCGCGCCGCTGTTGCTGGTGAGGACCAACGGCGAGGAAAACTTCAGCAGCACGCTTTCGAATGGCTCGGCCGTCGCCGCGGGCTGCCGTCCGGCGGTCACGCCATCCGCGTCGGTCGCGACCGTGGCGACCGATGTCACATAGGGCTCGATCGGCACGTCGCCGCAGGTGCTGCTGTTTTCGAGGGTCCATGTCGCCGACGACAATTGCGTGGCGCCGTTGAATTTGCCGATCAATCCTTCCACGATCACGCAGTCGCCCACCGCTGGTAAGCCACCGCTCGCGTTGCCAAATGTTTTCAGCGCCGAGCGCTTGGGGTAATCGGCGTTGCCGTTCAGCGCCGGTGGAACCTCCAGGTACATCGTCAGGTTCGCGCCGCCGCTGCCAGAAGTCCTGAACGCGGTGACGTAGGCAGGCTCGAGCAGGATCGAGGCACCGCCCGCTGATGGGTGACGCCGCACCCACTGGATCAGGTGGCTGTTGTCGAAATCGGCGACAAAGACAATGTCAGCGGCGACTGCGCCAGACGCGCAAAGTGCCCATAGCGCTGCAGCCAACGAGGCCCGCAAGCCCTTGCTGTATCGAATGACACTGCACATGACGGCTCCCGGCGCGGCTCCCGGCCTAGATTAAGTCAAACACCGATGCGATGCCATCGAC
>Ga0308174_10001830_pt1 | contig 10186 bp, 9 predicted proteins | sample PhyPR2_FD_203894 | JGI IMG/M metagenome (GOLD analysis project Ga0308174, IMG submission 203894) | Soil microbial communities from UC Gill Tract Community Farm, Albany, California, United States - DLSLS.P.R2 | ecosystem: Environmental > Terrestrial > Soil > Agricultural land | place: USA... | reverse complement strand
TGGGGCGAAGTCGTAACAAGGTAGCCGTAGGGGAACCTGCGGCTGGATCACCTCCTTACGAGACATGCGAGTAGACGGCCGCTCTCACGAGCGCGTCCGCTGAAAGCGTCTTGAAGTCGCAGCCTCGCGCGAAACATCACTCGATTTTTGTTCTTCACGCCGCCCCGGTGTGCGCTTCCAAGCGTGCATCGGGGCGGTCGTGTTAGGCGGATGACTGGCGACACGCTCACGCAGGTGACTGCGCGCGCAGCACGCACGCACGCGCGCGCGATTCGCCGACGCGGACGAATTGACCCGTGCGCCGCGATCGGCTACATTTGGATGCTGTCCGGCAGTTACCGCCGGATAGAGCGGGGCCTGTAGCTCAGGTGGTTAGAGCGCACGCCTGATAAGCGTGAGGTCGGAGGTTCAACTCCTCCCAGGCCCACTGACGACAGCCAGTGCAGAAGGACCGCAGCGCCCCGCCGGCTCAGCCCACGCGGGGCGCTCGTGCGTCCTCGCCTAACGACGCGCGCGCGATACGCCGCCGCAGGTGCCTAACGGCGCACTCGCCGATTCTGTGAATGCTCTAATCCGCGCTCGCGCCCGCCTCCCCGCGCTGGGGAGGATCTTGCGTCAGACCACGTGCTGGCACTGCCGAGATCGATCTGGCGGCCGATGCCCCGACTACTGCCTGACGCGATCATGCCCGTGACCTGCGAATTCGACGGACGAACCGTTGCCGTGCGATTGACCGGCTTCTATGAACCGGCCGACGTCCGCGCCGCACTCGTCGCCGTACTCGACGATCCCCATTTCGCTCGCGCGGCCGGCCTGCTCTTCGACGTCCGCGCCTCGCGCTCGATCGCCCGCCGCACTGCTGCCGAGGTGCGGGTGATGGCGCAATTCCTCGCCGGCCACGCCGATCGCTTTGGCCGGCGGCTCGCCCTCGTCGCCGACGGCGATGCCGCGTTCGGCCTCATGCGCCTCGGCGCCGTCGCGATCGAGCAGCAGGGGGTCGAAGCGTCCGTGTTCCGGAATGTCGCCGATGCCGAGGACTGGCTGGGCGCTGAGCACAGCGCCTAACGGTTCAGCGCTCGCGCGTTCGCAGCGCGGCCCAGTATTCCCCCATCTGGCCGCGACCTCGCCACCGTGAGGCATCCGCGGCCAGCGCCGCGACTTCCGGCGCGGCGACACCGGCAACCTGCGCATCGAGCCCTCGCACGGGGCCGAAGTGCTCGAACACGTACCCGAACTCCCCCACGTACCAGGCGAGCATCACCCGCAGCTCGACGTCGGCGTCGCCGGCGGCAATCCTGTCGTCGAGCGCGGTCATCAGCTTTCGGATCGACGATTCGGGAAGCTCGGCGATCGCCGAGACCGTCGGCAGCGCCATGAACCCATACCAGGCGATGAACACTGCGCGCTTGAGCGCCTCGGCGACGATGGCATTGTCGTCGGCGTCGAGCACGAGCTCGAGGTAGCCGGCGAAGATCGCCGGGTACTCGGCGTAGATCCCCGAGCGTGTGATCTGCGCGTCGCGCTCGGCGATCCCGCCGACCGCACCGCGGATGCTGCCGAGGACCGCCATCTCCCAGCCGGCAAGCGCGGTGAGGCTCAACATGTCGTGACTCTGGGGGCGGGGCGGCTTTCAGGCATGGCCGTCAACGATAACCGGCGCCGTTGGCGCTGGCTACCTGCGACCCGTCACGGTTCGCGTCGTATATTCCGCCGACAGCCTACCCTTTGCCAGGCACTCATGAACGTCCTCGTACTCAACGCCGGATCATCGACCCTCAAGTTCCAGGTCGTCAGCACCGACGCCGAGCGGATGGCGGCGAACAAGGACGAGAAGCTCGCGAAGGGAACGATCGAAAGGATCGGCGGCGAGGCGGTCTACACGTTGCGCGGATCGAACGGGGAGCCGCAGCGGGGGACGGAGCAGCTGCGCGATCACCGGGCGGTCGTCGACTTCGTCGTGAAGTGGGTGGTGAGCACGGCATCGGGAACGCAGATCACGAAGACGTCGGAGATCGAGGGTGTGGGCCATCGCGTGACGCACGGAGGCGAGCAGTTCGTCCGTTCGGTGCGGATCGACGACGCCGTCATCCGCGGCATCGAGGAGACGATCGACCTCGCGCCGCTGCACAACCCGCACAACCTGCGCGGCATCCATGCCGCGCGCGCAGCGTTAGGCACGGGCGTCCCGCAGGTCGCGGTGTTCGACACCGCATTTCACCAGACGATGCCGGAGCGCGCGTATCTCTACGCGCTGCCATACCAGTACTATCGGCGGCACCGCGTCAGGCGGTACGGCTTTCATGGCACCTCGTACCGCTACATCGGGCATCGCTACCGGATGCTCACCGGCCGGACCCGCGAGGACACGAAGGTCGTCGCCCTCCACCTCGGGAACGGCGCGTCGATCTGCGCGATCGACAAGGGAGTGTCGGTAGACACCTCGATGGGGTTCACCCCCCTCGAGGGACTCGTCATGGGGACCCGCTCCGGCGATCTCGATCCGGCGATTCTCGACTACGTCGCGGGGAAGGAAGGGCTCTCGCTGTCCGAGGTCGAAGGAGTCCTCAACAAGCAGTCGGGGCTCCTCGGTATCTCGGGACTCACCAACGACATGCGGGAGCTGCTCGCCGAAGCGGGAGAGCATGATGACAGGCGCGCATGGCTGGCGATCGAGATGTTCTGCTATCGCATCCGGAAATACATCGGTTCGTATCTGGCAGCGATGGACGGCGCGCAGGCGATCCTCTTCGCCGGCGGGATCGGCGAGAATGCACCGTCGGTTCGAGCGGCCGTCTGCGAAGGGCTTGGCTGGATGGGGGTGAAGCTCGATGAGCAGCGCAATCGTGCGACGGTGAACGGCGCGGAGGGGAAGATCAGCACCGACGATTCGCGCGTCGAGGTATGGGTCGTGCCGACGGATGAAGAGCTGCTCATCGCGCGCGATACCGTGCGCGTCGTCGAAGGACTGGACTCCCGCTACTGACATGACCGCATGACAACGCTGCGCCGCGCCACTCACCACTTCCGAGCGGCGGCGTCGCTCGGTGCGCGGCGGCCGGCCTGGGCGGCGGGGCTTCGTGCCGCGGTCGCGACGATGGTCCCCGTGTTCGCCGCACCCTGGCTCCCGGGCGAGGCGGCGACGTGGATGATGCTCGCTGGATTCAATGGCGCGCTCAACGATCGCGGCGGCTCGTACCGCACCCGGGCGTTGACGATGGGGGTGCTCGCGATCGCCACTGCGATCGCGGTCGGGCTCGGGGCGCTCGCCCACGGTCACCTCGTCGCCGCGATCGTGCTCACCTTCGCGATGTCGGTGGCCTGCGCGCTGGCGCGGGTGTGGGGAAGCGCCGGGGCGGGAATCGGCGGCGCTGTGCTGTGCAGCTACCTCATCGCCCTCGCCGTCCCACCGGATGGGATGACCGAAGCGATGCAGCGAGGAGGATTCGTGATCATCGGTGGCGCCTGGGCCATGCTGATCGCCCTCGTGCTCTGGCCGCTGCGTCCGTACCGTCCCGTGCGCGTCGCGGTTGCTGCCTGCTATCGGGCGATCGCCGAGTACGCGGACGACCTCGCGACGCGCATCCAGCGCGGCGAGTCGCACGATGCGTGGGAGCTGCTCGCGCCGACGGTCGCCGTCCGTACCGCGATCGAGGATGCGCGAGCGGTGCTGGCATCGACGCGACTCGGCCGCCCGGGGGAGACGGAACGCGGCGAGCGCCTCCTCGTGCTCCACGAGGCGGCGGAGCAGGTCTTCGTCTATCTCATCGCGTTAGGCGACACGGTGGATTCGGTCGAGGCGGGGCAGCGGGAGCCGGCGGTCGGAGTCGTCCTCGCGGCGACGCTTGGTGACCTCGCGCTCACCGCGCGCCGGACCGCCGATGCGATCGAGGCGGAGCGCGATGCCGGTCACGTCGCGATCCGGTGGAACGGAGAGGGTGTCCGGACGGCGGCGACTGGCCCCGTCCGCTCGGGGATCGACGTCCACTACGATCACGCGGCGCGACTGCTCGACCGGATGTCACAGTACGCCGATGTCGCCGCCGAGACGGCCGAGTCGCTCAATGGGGGAGGCGCGGTCTCGCTCGACAATGGGCTCGTGAATCCGAGCCGCATCGAGCCGCGGCTGTCGTTCGGCGAAATGCTTCAGCAGGTGCTCTCGCCGGGATCGCTCCTCATCCGCCATGCGCTGCGCGTCGCGGCGCTGACGGCGGCGGCGGTGTGGCTCGCCTCGGCGCTCGGGCTTCGCCGCGAGTACTGGATCACCATCACGATCGTGATCATCCTTCAGCCCTACAGCGGCGCGACGACGCAGAAGGCGCTGCAGCGCGTCGTCGGCACGGTGCTCGGCGGGGTCATCACGGCGGGACTCGCGTCGCTGTTCCACGATCCGCATGCGATGCTCGCGCTGATCTTCATCTTCGTCGCCGCATGCGTCGCACTGCTGCCGCTGAACTACGCGGCGTACTCCATCTTCCTCACGCCGGCATTCGTGCTGCTCGCCGAGGCGGGTGCGGGCGACTGGCACCTCGCTGGACTGCGCGTGACGAACACACTGATCGGCGGGGCGATGGCGCTCGTCGGCGCATGGCTGCTCTGGCCGACCTCGGCATGGCGCGACTTGCCGGCGCTCGCCGCCGCTGCGCTGCGCGCCAATGAGAAGTACCTGCGGCTCGCGGTGCGCGCGGCATCGGGCAATGCCGAAGCGTTGCGTGAGATCGCCGAGGCTCGACGCCAAGTCGCGGCCGCGGCGGCGAATCTCGAGGAATCCTTCCAGCGATTGCAGGGTGAGCACCGTGGACCGGCGATCGCGCTCAAACCGGTGATGACGCTCATGACGTACACACGGCGATTCGCAGTCTCGGCAGGTGCGCTTGCGCTGGGCGCCGAAGAGGGCGCGCGTCCGGCAGCGGACGCACTTCAACCGTTCGAGGCCGCAGCGACGGCGGTGCTCGACGATCTGGTCGATGCGATCACGAGCGGGCGCGCGCCAGCACCATTCCCGCAGCCGGGGTCCGTCGCGCGAGTCGCGGCGCCGGTGAGCCCGGTCGTCTCGGCACGTATCGAGCGACTGGCGCGACAGCTCAAGCCGCTGCATGACGCGATCGCCGAGATGGCAGCGGGTGGAACGATGGTATCTCGTCCCGCGGCCTGATATCGTTCAATGATGAGCACACCATGATGAGCACACCATCCACGCGGCCGCGGCAGGCGGATGCTTCCGAGCTTTCGACGGCGCGCGCGGGGCGGATCCTGTGGCGCGGGCTGCGGCTGCGTTGCCCGAATTGCGGGAGCCGAGGGATCCTCGACGGGTGGTTCAAGCTGCAGCACCGCTGTCCGACCTGTGGCCTCGTGCTCGATCGCGGAGAGAGCGACTATTTTCTCGGTGCCTACCTCGTGAACCTCGTCGCGGTCGAGCTGATCCTCACGGCGATCATGGTCGTCATCGGGATCGCGACGGCGCCTGACGTTCCGTGGACGCTGCTGACGTGGGGAGGGATCGTCTTTTCCGTCGTCGTCGCTATCGGCTGCTATCCACTGACGAAGGTGCTCTGGCTCGCCTTCGACGTGATGCTCCGTCCGGTGACGAGGGAGGAGCTCGAGCAGGGCAGGGAAGACACGCGCGTCGTCGAGCCGACGAGGCAGCCATGAGTCCGGACACGACGCACGTGAAGCGCGCGGCCTGCGTGATCCGCCGCGGCGTTGCCGGCGATGCGCCGATGCTCGCCGCGTTAGGCGCGCGCACCTTCATCGAGACCTTCGGCGCGGACAACACGCCGGAGGACATGGCGACGTATGTCGGTCACGCCTACGGGGTGGAGCAGCAGCGCGCGGAGCTGGCGTTGCCGGACGCGATCTTCCTGATCGCCGAGTTGGATGGCACCCCGGCCGGCTACGCCTACCTGCGGCAGGCGCCGCCCCCCGCCCATATCACCGACCCCGCACCAGGGCAGCCCGGGCTCGCCGTGGAGATCGCCCGCTTCTACGTCGACGCGCCCTGGCAGGGGAGGGGGATCGCGCAGGCGTTGATGGACGCAGCACTCGGCGAGGCGATGCGCCGTGGCGCGACCACCGTGTGGCTCGGGGTCTGGGAGCGCAACGCGCGGGCGATCCGATTCTACGCGAAGCGCGGATTCCACGACATCGGCGTGCAGCCCTTCAAGCTCGGGAACGACCTGCAGCACGACCGGGTGATGGCACTCGCTGTCGAGCGACCGAGCGGACGCCTCGAGGCGATCTGGATCAAGCGGATGAAGCGCGGACCGATGGATCCGGTCGAGAATGCGTCGCTCGTCGCGGGGAAGGGGATCCGTGGCAACGCGAACCAGCGTGGCAAGCGGCAGGTCACGATCATCGAGCGCGAGCGATGGGACGCGCTGATGACGGAGCTCGGCGCCGAGCTCCCGCCGTCGACCCGTCGGGCGAACCTGATGGTGAGCGGGGTCTCGCTCGCCGGGATGCGCGGCCGGGTGCTGCGGATCGGCGGCTGCCGCGTTCGGATCTATGGCGAGACGAAACCCTGCGAGCGAATGGACGAAGCGCTGCCTGGACTGCAGCAGGCGATGCGGCCGAACTGGGGTGGCGGCGCCTTCGGCGAGATCCTCGACGACGGCGAGATCAACCGCGGCGACCCGGTGTCATTCGAGGCGGAGACGCCCTCGTGAACTGGGCGCTGGCGCTGACGCTCCTCCGGCTCGTGCTCGCCCCGGTCGTCGTCGCGTTAGGCCTGACGCGCAATGGCGGGATCGCGATCGCGATCGCGCTGGTGATCGGGTTCCTCTCGGACGTCTTCGATGGCGTCATCGCGCGGCGGACCGGGACCGCGACGCCGATCCTCCGCCGCCTGGACAGCATCGTGGACACCGTCTTCTACCTCGGCATCGGCGTCGCCGCGTGGATGCTCCATCGCGGCGAGATCCGGTCGCTGCTGCCGCTGATCCTGCTGGTGATCGGGACCGAATTCGCGACCAACGCGCTTTGCTGGCTGCGCTTCCGGCGCGAGGCGAGCTACCACGCGTGGAGCGCGCGAGTGTTCGGGCTCGCACTCTTCGCGGCGCTGCTGCTGCTCTTCGCCGCGGGGTCCCCCGCGCTCATCCTGCCGGCGATCGTGGTCGGCCTGCTCTCGCACTTCGAGAACGCGGCGATCACCTTCATGCTCCCCGAATGGCGGTACGACGTGCGGTCGCTGCTGGCCGCGTGGAGGATTCGCCAAGGACTCGCGCGCGCCGCGGGGTGAACGAGCCGCGACGCCGCTAGAGGATCGACTCCGACAGCGCGGCGCGCTCGCGATGGGCGACGAGCGCGCTCAACTCCGAGTCTGGCAGAACGGCGACTTCGACCTCCTTCACGCAGAGCTGTGATCCATCTGCCGGCGCCTCCGAGCGGACGCTCGGCACGTGCAGGGTGACGGCGACCACCCGCCACAGCGTGCTCGGACCGGACGGCTCACCCGCGCTGTCGGTGGTATCGAGCTGCAACACCTCGCCGCGGGTCGGAAGCGCGGTGCTCTGGCACGCCGCGAGAAGCTGGTCGGGATTGCCATGCCTGACGACGCGGAGTGTGAACATGCGGGCGCTCTGCTGTGGAGTGAGGGTCCGGCGATGAAAGGCCCGCGCGCCGATGACGCGGGGGGGGCGTATCACGGGGAGACGATCTGTATCCTGCTCGCGGCACGGCGTGTCGGCTGACCGGCGACGCTGAGCGTGAGCTCGACGGTGTATGTCCCCTCAGCAATGCCGTCGAGACCGAGCGTGAGGATGCGACCGCCCACGGAGCCAGTGACCTCGGGGGTGTCCTCCCAGCGCAGGTGCACGGGGGTCTTCGGCTCGACGAGGTGCGCACGCTCGGCGGCCCGGCGGAAGAAGCCCGCCTCGTCGGGGATGAGGCCGACGGAGGCGGTGACGCGTTCCCCCTGGTCGAGGCCGTACATCTCCCAGAAGATCCCGAGCTTCGCCCCGGCGGGAATGCGGCCGTCGATGATCGACTTCGAGATGACGCTGTCGAGCGCGGTCGCCATGTCGCTGTCGGCGGCGAAGAGCAGGAGGTCCGACAGCGCGACGCGCCCGCTCGCCGTGTCGCCTAACGGCACGCCGATCCGCGCCCGGGCAGCGTGCTCCGACGACGAGTCGTGCAGCTCGACAGCGACCAGCGATGGCCGCCAGGGCGCCATCGCCATGATGACGCCACGCTTCCCGTGCACCGACCGGGCGACCACCGGAGGAGTACGCTCGTCGCGCAGCAGCGCGAACGCCGTGGTCGCGCGGTCGACGCCGCGCATCGCCGTGTCGGCGCTCGCGTCGTAGGCGGCGATCGCCAGCGTCGAGTCGCCGCGGCGGAAGAGGGCGAGGCGGTGGGCCATCCCGCCTAACGTCCGCGTGCCGTGGATCGGGAAGCGCGCCCGCGCCGTCGGGTCGTTGCGGAGCTGTGGTGGATCGCCGATCGCCGAGATGTCGGCGAGAGCCGCGTCGTCGGGAGCGAGGGCGAAGGTGTGCGGCCCGTCGAACCCGACCGCGGTGCCCAGTTCGAACAGCCCGGTGCGCGGCTCGCTCCGTCCCCAGGCTTCCGACCAGCCGTAGCGCAGGACGAGGTCGCGAAGGTCCGGGCCGGTGATCGGACCGTATGGCGAGGTCGATTCGCTGGCGAGCTGCGCGAACAACCGCCGGCTGAAGATCTCGACGCGGACCTCGTTTGACGAGTCGGCGTAGCTCGCGCGGGTGAGCCAGAGCCATCGCGCCGTGAGGGAGTCGCGCTCGCTGCAGCTCGCGGCGTGATACCGATCGCGAAAGGTCCCCTCGATGAGCGGCTCGATGTCGAGCGCGGCACAGCGCTCCTCGGGGGACATCGCCGCGAGTGCGGCGGAGAGCGCACTGTCCGCCGCCGCGATGTTCCCAGCCGCGCGATAGCCGAGGACGGCGAGCGAGGCGCACCACGCGGCGTCGGCGCGACAGTCGCGCGCGACCGTGACCGCGTCGTCGCCACGCCGCGCTTCTGACAGATACCTGACGCGCTGGCCGCTGATCCAGCGGTCGCCGGGGACCTGGCTGGCGAGGGAGGCGAGCCTGCCGAGGAATCGCGCGCGAAGGTCGGCGATCTTCTGCGGCTCGTTTGGCGCGTCCTCGGCGTCGTCCTGCCAGTAGCACCAGCGACCGACCCGGACGTCGCAGCGGCTCCCGGCGCTGGGAACGATCGGGAGCAGCATGAAGCGACGGCTCTCGAAGTCCCTCTGGGCGCGGCGCGCCTGCTTGAGCACCGCGATGGAATCAGCGGCGGACAAGGGCTGCGGCAGCGAGTCCGCGCGAGCGGAGTTCGCCAGGCCAGCGACGAGCAGGGCAGCGCCAATGAGCAACATCGATGGAGTCACCGGGTGCGAGAGCGGTGAGCGGCGGTCTATCGGCATGCGCGGTCGGTGCTAGCTTTCTGCATCAAGAACGCCAGCGTCGCGGCGTTCGCTGCGAGTCCTGACCGCCACCCCCCTACGATGAAGCTCGAGACGCTCGCCGTCCATGCCGGCCATGCCCCCGATCCCGCGACCGGCGCGGTGACCCCCCCGATTCATCTCTCGACGACCTTCGAGCGTGAGCCTGACGGGTCGCTGCCACACGGGTTCGTCTACTCCCGCTACGCGAACCCGAACCGCGACGCGCTCGAGCGCTGCCTCGCCGCGCTCGAGGGCGGGACCGCGGCGGCGGCGTTCAGCTCGGGACAGGCGGCGACGATGACGGTGTTCCAGGCGCTCCAGCCGGGAGACCACGTCGTGATCACCGAGGATGCGTACTTCGGGACGCTCAAGCTGGTGCACGAGCTGTTCGAGGGACGAGGTCTCTCCCTCACGACCGTGGACGCCCGCAACGCCGCCGCCGTCGACGCCGCGATCCGGAAGGAGACGAAGCTCGTCTGGCTCGAGACGCCATCGAACCCGCTGCTCGCGGTCACCGATCTGCGCGCGGTCACCGCGGTCGCGCGGAAGCACGGGGTCCGCGTCGCGGTCGACAACACCTGGGCGACGCCGGTGCTCCAGCGGCCGCTCGAGCTGGGCTGCGACCTCGTGATGCACTCGACCACCAAGTACCTCGGCGGCCACAGCGACACGTTAGGCGGGGCGATCATCGGGCGCGAGGACGACGAGCTGTTCGCCCGCATCCGCTCACTCCAGTCGTTAGGCGGCGCGGTGCCGTCACCCTTCGAGTCG
>Ga0308174_10001829_pt1 | contig 10187 bp, 7 predicted proteins | sample PhyPR2_FD_203894 | JGI IMG/M metagenome (GOLD analysis project Ga0308174, IMG submission 203894) | Soil microbial communities from UC Gill Tract Community Farm, Albany, California, United States - DLSLS.P.R2 | ecosystem: Environmental > Terrestrial > Soil > Agricultural land | place: USA... | reverse complement strand
ATCCGGCTGACGCGCAGCGTCCAGACCCTGGCCGTGCTTGGCCTTGCCGCCTGCCATGGGAACCAGCGCACCGCGCCGCCGCCTGCGCCGGCGGCCGCGCGGGCCCCGGCGGTCGCGCGGCCCTCGGATCCGGGCGTGCTGCTGCTGGCGGCCATCGAGGACGGGCGCAGTGCGATCGGCAAGGGCGACCAGATCGCCGCGGAGAACGATCTCGACGTCGCACGGACCTACGCCCTGAAGCTTCCGGACGCGGATTCGGCGGTCTTCAAGTTCGGCGGCCGCGCGGGCGGCCCAAACAGCGCCCTGGTTTCGGACCGGCTGGTGACCGCCCGGGCCAGGCTGGTGAACGGGAATCTCAAGGGCGCGGACCAGGCCCTTGGGGAAATCGCGACGGCCGTGCCCGCCCGCGTGCTGCCGAAGGCCTTTCCGTTGATCCAAGCCAAGCTCGCCATCGATCTCGCCCAACGGGCCATCCACACGGGAACCTACGACCAGGCGCGCGCTCAGCTCGCGACCGCCGAGGCCGCGCTGGCGGCCGCGCCGGCGGCGCCCGAGACGGCGGCGGCCAGGCGGGCCCTGGCCCAGGAGCTGCGGGCAGCCATCAACGACCGGCAGGCGCTGCGGACCCTCAGCTCGCCGCGCCTGGCCGGCTGGGCCGCGCAGGTGGCGGCCTGGGCCGGCCTCTGAACGGCGGCGCGTCCGGCGAAGTGGCTTTATATCCCGCAATGATATGATTACGGCGCCTGAGATCAACCGAAGTGGTCGGTGTGTGGCGGCTTCAATATATCGTTATGTGATATAATTCCGGCTGTCCTGCGCGTTGAATCGATGACCGGTCCGTCCGGGGGTTTGGGGGCCAGACCTCGAGAACCACGGAAGCCACCATGCACGCCCCCAGCCTCTTCAGAACCTCCACCCTCGGCAGCGCAATCGTTCTGGCGATGGCGACCGCCCCGCTGTCCGCCTTCGGGGCGGCGGCCGACACGCGTACGCCGGAAGCCATCGACGTCCAGGTGGCGCTCGAACGGGTCTGCCTGCCGCTGCTGAAGGGCAAGACCGTCAACCAGGTCGCGCGCCCAGCGGACCTCAAGCACGACGACAGCGGCTGGTACCTGGCCATGCCGGGCGCGGAGCGCCTGTCCGTGCAGCCGCCGGGGGGCGCCAACCCCACCGTCTGCTCGTTCAAGGTGACCTACCCAGTCGACCGCCCGCAGCCGATCCTCGCCCTGCTCAACCTGTGGGCCAAGGACCACCACCTCACGCCCGCCAGCGTCGCGCGGGCCTCCACCGGTCCGGCCGAGCAGCGCAAGACCTGGTCCTGGCAGGGCCGCAACGCCGGCGCGGCCCTGGCCGTCGTCTTCGACACCGAAAAGACCCTGGACGGGCGGCCCGTCGGCGGCTCGCTCGACCGGGCGACCGTGCTGGTCAGCCGGCAGGCCTCGGCCTGAGCCCTACCAGACGCCGACGTTGGGCATCGAGACCCAGGGCTCGGCGGGGGCCAGGGCCGGACCGGCCTGCAGCAGCTCGATGGAGATGTTGTCCGGCGAGCGGACGAAGGCCATGCGGCCGTCGCGCGGCGGACGGTTGATCACCACGCCCTGGTCCTTCAGCCGCTGGCAGAGCGCGTAGATGTCGTCGACGGCGTAGGCCAGGTGGCCGAAGTTGCGCCCGCCGTCATAGGCCTCCGGGTCCCAGTTGTAGGTGAGTTCCACCATCGGCGCCTTCTGCGCCCGCGCCTGCGCCTCGTCGCCGGGCGCGCAGAGGAACACCAGGGTGAACCGGCCGCCGGGGTTCTCGCTGCGCGAGGCCTCCACCAGGCCCAGCTTGCCGCAATAGAACTCCAGGGAGGCGTCGAGGTCGGCCACCCGGACCATGGTGTGGAGATATTTCACCGCTCGTTTCCTTTTACATAGTAAAGTCGTGCGACACGAGGTCACGCGGCGCTGGCCGCAACCTCGTGTTGCAATAGACTGCCGCGAACCCGTGATAAACGCTGCCCGGCTATCGTGTCCGTGATTTCGTTTGCCCTCGCGTAACGGCGGCATGACAAGCGCGCCAAGCCTCTAGGATAAGAGGGGCGTGACGGCGGGGCTGATTCGCGTGGAGCTGCTGGGGCTCGGGGACGGCTGATGCGGATAAAATCACAGTATCTGTTCGTCATCGGCGTGGCGGGCGTCGTGGTGCTCTATTTCGTGGTGCGCAGCCTGTTCAGCGCCGGCGCGCCCAACGCCGCGGAGGCCAAGACGACCGCCGCCGGCCCGCCCAGCGTGCAGGTGAGGATCGTGCCGCAGGCGCTGCGAGCCTACGACGTGGTGATCCGCGGCCGCACCCAGGCCACCCGCAGCGTGGTCGTCCGCTCGGAGACGGCCGGAACGGTGGCCCAGGCGCCCGTGCTGCAGGGCTCCTACGTCAAGCAGGGCCAGGTGCTCTGCCGCCTGGCGGTGGACGCCCGGCAGGCTGCGCTCGACCAGGCGCGCGCCGCGCAGAAATCGGCCAAGCTCACCCAGCTCCAGAACCAGGAACTGGCCAGGAAGGGCTTCCGGGCGCCGGCCCAGGTCCTGCAGAGCGAGGCCAGCCTCGACGCCGCCAACGCCGCCGTCCGGCAAGGCGAGATCGCGCTGGCCCAGGTGAACATCAAGGCGCCCTTCGCCGGCGTCTTCGACCACCGCGACGCGGAGGACGGCGCCTACCTTGGCCCGGGCCAGCCCTGCGGCACGGTGATCGAGATCGACCCCTTGCTGGTGGTGGGCGACGTGGCCGAGACCGAGGCGGCGAAGATCAGGGTGGGCGCCAAGGCGACCGCGCGCCTGGTGTCGGGCCAGACCCTGACGGGCCGCGTCCGCTACGTCTCGCGCGACGCCGATCCGCAGACCCGCACCTACCACCTGGAAGTCACCGTCCCCAACCCGAAGCTCGACACCCGCTCGGGGCTGTCCGCCGAGCTGCACGTGGCGGCGGGCTCGGGCCCGGCGCACCTGGTGCCGCTCTCCAGCCTGGTGCTGGATTCGGCCGGCCGCCAGGGGGTGCGCTATGTGCAGGGCGACGGCCGCGTCGCCTTCGCCCCGGTCACGGTCGCCGAGGAGACCCCCGACGGCATCTGGGTGACCGGCCTCACCGGCCCCGTGAATTTGATCGTCGTCGGCCAGTCCTATGTCGCCGACGGCCAGAAGGTCCGCGTCGCCATGGCGCGCTGACGCCGTGGCGACAGAAGAGGTGATGCCATGATCGGGCCGCTGATCGATGGAGCCATCAAGCGCCGCAAGGTGGTGCTGGGCGTGACCGTCGTCGCCTGCCTGTTCGGCCTGTTCGCCTATTTCTCGATGCCGCGCGAGGCGATGCCGGACATCGACCTGCCGTACATCGAGGTGGTGGTGCCGTTCCCAGGCGTCAGCCCCGAGGACGCCGAACGCCTGCTGGTCAAGCCGCTGGAGGTGCAGCTGCAGACCATCCAGGGCATCAAGCACATGAGCGCCTCGGCCCAGCAGGGCCAGGCCATCATCGCGCTCGAGTTCCTGCCCGACGCGCCGCGCCAGAAGGCGATCGACGACGTGCGCTCCAAGACCGACCTGGCGCGGGCCCGCTTTCCGCCGGACGCCGAGCCGCCGATCCTGATCGAGGAGAGCTTCGCCGACCGGCCGGTGATCGGGGTGGTGCTGCACGGCGCGGCGCCGGAACGCGAGCTGGCGCGCATCTCCAAGGACCTGAAGGAGCGGCTGGAGTCCTCGCCCGGCGTGCAGCAGGCGTTCGAGAGCGGCGCGCGCGAGGAGGTGCTCGAGGTCGACATCGATCCGCTGCGCATGGAGGCCTACAACGTCACGGCCACCGACCTTTCCAGCGTGATCGCGCGCAACAACCAGCTGATCCCCGCCGGCAACCTGCGGGCCGGCCAGGGCATGTTCGCCCTGAAGGTGCCCGGCGTGGTGCAGAACCCGGCCGACATCATGGCCCTGCCGGTCAAGAAGAACGGCGACCGCGTCGTCACCATCGGCGACATCGGCGTGGTGCGCCGCACCTTCAAGGAGCCGCAGTTCATCACCCGGTTCAACGGCGAGCCGGCCGTGGCGCTCGACGTTTCCAAGCGCAACGGGGCCAACCTGCTGGAGACGGTGAAGACCATCCGCGCGGTCACCGCCGAGGAGGCCAAGCACTGGCCGTCCACGGTCAAGGTCGACTTCACCTACGACAATTCCGAGTTCATCGCCCGCACCCTGCTGGTGCTGGAGAGCGGCATCCTGACCGCCAGCCTGCTGGTCATGATGATCGTGGTGGCGAGCCTGGGCATCCGCCAGGGGATCATCGTGGGCCTGGCGATCCCGGTCTGCTTCCTCCTGGGCTTCATGCTGATCCACGGGGTCGGGGTGACGCTGAACCAGATGGTGATGTTCGGCATGGTGCTGGCGGTCGGCATCCTGGTCGACGGCGGCATCGTGGTGGTGGAATACGCCGACCGGAAGATGGCCGAGGGCATGCCGCGCGAACAGGCCTTCGCCGCCGCCGGCAAGCGCATGTTCTGGCCGGTGGTCAACGGCACGCTGACGACGCTGTGCGCCTTCCTGCCGTTCCTGTTCTGGAACTCGATCCCCGGCAAGGTGATGAGCTTCCTGCCGCTGACGCTGTTCTTCGTGCTCGGCGCATCGATCTTCGTGGCGCTGATCTTCACGCCCGCCGTGGGCTCGATATTCGGCCGCGCGACCGCGGTCGACGCCGAGAAGCTGGCCGAGATCGAGAAATCGGAGCACGGCGACCCGCGCGAGATGAAGGGCTTCATGGGCTGGTATGCGCGGACGCTGTCGCGGCTTGCCCAGCATCCCGGGCGGACCGTGCTGGCGGCCGTGGTGGTGGTCATAGCGATCGGCGCCTGGTTCGGGCTCACCAAGCACCGCACGGAATTCTTCCTGAACCAGGATCCGCAGGAGCTCACCGTCTATGTGAAGGCCCGCGGCAACCTCTCGCCGGAGGCCCACGACGGCCTGGTGCGCCAGGTCGAACGCCGGCTGGTGGGGATCAAGGGCATCGAGTCGATGTACGTGCGCGCGGGTGGCGAGACCACCACGGGCGGCCCGGCCGCGGCGCCCAACGACACGGTCGGTCGCATCGAGGTCGAGTTCCAGGACTACGACAAGCGCAAGCGGCTGGGCGTCAGCGGCGAGGACATCGCCAGCAACATCCGCAAGCGGCTGACCAACCTGCCCGGCATGCAGGTCGAGGTTCGCGAGCCGGAGGCCGGGCCGCCGCTCGGCAAGGCCATCCAGGTGCAGCTGACCGGCCACGATCCGGCGATGCTCGACAAGGCGGCCAACCGGATCAAGGCCAGGCTCGTCGCGGACCCCCAGATCATCGAACTGGAGGACAACCGCACCTCGCCGGGCATCGAATACAACCTGACCGTCGACCGGGTGGCGGCCGGACGCTACGGCGTCGATGTGCTGTCGGTCGGCCAGGCGATCCAGTTCCTCACCGACGGGGTGCTGGTGGGCCGCTTCCGCCCCGACGATTCCCAGGAGGAGCTGGACATCCGCATGCGCTTCCCGGGCGCCGCGCGCAATGTGGCGGCCCTCGACCAGCTGAAGATCACCACCGCGTCCGGCCCCGTACCGGCCAGCTACTTCATCAAGCGGGTCCCGACCCAGCAGGTGAGCCAGATCCAGCGGCGCGAGGGCCAGCGGCTGGTGCTGCTGCAGGCCAACACCGCCAAGGGCGTGGCCGCCAACCAGAAGATCGCCGGCCTCAAGCAGTGGATCGCCAAGGCGGGCCTCGATCCGGGGGTGCACGTGAAGTTCGGCGGCGCGGACGAGCAAGGCGCCGACGCCACCGTGTTCTTCATCGTCGCCGCGGCCGCAGCGCTCTGCATGATGGCGATCATCCTGCTGTGGCAGTTCAACAGCTTCTATGGCGTGCTGGTGACGCTCTCGGCGGTGATCCTGTCGACGGTGGGCGTGCTGCTGGGGGTGCAGGTGAACCTCGCCCACACCTTCGACTACATATCGGTGATCATGCTGGGGACCGGGGTCATCGCCCTGTTCGGGGTGGTGGTCGGCCACAACATCGTGCTGGTCGACACCTTCTATCAGCTGAGGCGGCAGGGCTACCTGGCCTCGGAGGCCGCGATCCGCGCCGCGGCCCAGCGGTTCCGGCCGGTGATGCTGACGACCGTGGTGACGGTGGTCGGCCTGTTGCCGCTGATGTTCCAGGTGCACCCGAACTTCCACAACGGCCACCTGGAATTCAAGGCGCCGGGATCGGAGTGGTGGGTGCAGCTCTCCGCCTCGGTGGTCTGGGGCCTGTCGTTCGCCACCCTGCTGACCCTGGTGCTGACCCCGGTGCTGCTGGGCGCGCCGATGGTGATGTCGCAGCGCTTCGGCCGGCTGTGGCGGCAGATCCGCGGCGAGCCGCCGGCCCGGCCGGTCCAGCCCTACGACATCCCGCGGGCGGCCGAGTAGCCGGTGGCGGGGCTGACGTCGCGCCTGGCGGGCGCGGACGACATCCCGGCGCTCGAAGCGGTCATGGCCGCGGCGATCGGCGAGCTGCAGCGGGGCTTCCTGACGCCGGCGCAGATCGCCGCCAGCCGCACGATCATGGGGCTCGACCGGCAGTTGATCGCCGACCGCAGCTATTTCGTCGTGGAGGCGGCGAACGCCGATGGCGTCCGGATCGCCGGCTGCGGCGGCTGGAGCCGGCGCGCGACGCTCTACGGCGGCGACCACTCGCCAGGGCGCGACGCCGCGCTGCTCGACCCGGCCGTCGACGCGGCGCGGGTGCGGGCCATGTACACCCATCCGGATTTCGCGCGGCGCGGCGTCGGCCGGCTGATCCTGACGCTCTGCGAGGCGGCCGCGCGCGCCGAGGGGTTCGCGCGGCTGGAGCTGATGGCCACCCTGGCCGGCCGGCCGCTCTACGAGAGCCATGGCTTCAGGGCCCTGGAGGCGGTGCTGGACGACCGCGGCGGCGAGCCGGTGCCGCTGGTGCGCATGGGCAAGGCGATCGCGCCATAGCTCCCGCGAGCGAGACCCCGCTGAGCGTGGCGGCAGAACCCTGGCCTCAGCTCTCCCGCGTCTGGCGTCGCCAGAGGGCGGCGTATTCGCCGGTGCGGGCGAGCAGCTCGGCGTGGGTCCCGCGCTCGACGATGCGGCCGCGGCGCAGGACCAGGATCTGGTCGGCGTCGACGATGGTCGAGAGGCGGTGGGCGATCACCAGGGTGGTGCGTCCGGCCTTGACCTTGCGCAGGGTCTCCTGGATCGCGGCCTCGGTGGGACCGTCGAGGGCGCTGGTGGCCTCGTCGAGGATCAGCACCCGCGGATTGGCCAGGAGGGCGCGCGCGATGCCCACCCGCTGGCGCTCGCCGCCGGAGAGCTTCAGGCCGCGCTCGCCGACCATCGTCGACATGCCGTTCGGCAGGCTGTCGATGAACGGCCCCAGCTCGGCGGCTTCGGCGGCGGCGCGTACGTCGGCGTGGTCGGCGCCCGGCCGGGCGAAGGCGATGTTGGCGTAGAGGGTGTCGTTGAAGAGCGCCACGTCCTGCGGCACCAGCGCGACGGCGCCGCGCAACGCCGCCTGCCTGACCTGGCGCATGTCGAGGCCGTCGATCAGCACGCGGCCGGCCTGGGGGTCGATCAGCCGCATGGCGAGCCGAACCGCCGTGGTCTTGCCCGATCCGGAGGGGCCCACCAGGGCGGTGGTCGTCCCGGGCGGGATCTCGAAGCTGACGTCCTTCAGGCCCACCGAGCGGGCGTCGTGGCGGAAACCGACGGCCTCGAAGGCCAGCGAGGCGCCCTGCCCGCTCGCGGGCGGCAGCTCCCGGGCGTCCGGCGCGTCGGTGATGTCGGGCGCCACGCCGCGCAGCTCGACCATCTGCTCCATGTCGATGAACGCCTGCCGGATCTCCCGGTAGTTGAACCCCAGCATTCCGAGCGGCTGGTAGAGGCCGCGCAGCAGGAAGATCGCCATGGTGACGTCGCCGATCCGCAGGCTCCCGCCGATCACCGCCGCGCCGGCCATCACCGTCATCGCGGCCTGGCCGATGTTGAGGATCAGCGACTGGGCGCCGTTCAGCAGGTTGAGCGAGGTGTTGGCCCGCACGCTGACGTCCACATAGTGGTCCATGGCGCGGCTGTAGTCGGCCACCACCCGATCCTCGGAACCGAAGGTCTTGACGGTCTCGTAGTTGATCAGGGCGTCCACCGAGAGGCCCGCGACCCTGGAATCGGCCTCCGCCCACTCGCGCCGGTGGCCGAGCCGCCAGTCGGTGATCCGGAAGGTCACCACCGTGTAGATCACGATGGTCGCGAAGGTGGTCAGGGCGAAGCGCCAGCCCAGCCGGTACTGCAGCACCGCCATGGCCATGAGCAGCTCGACGGCGGTCGGGCCGATGTTGAAGACCACGCTGCGGATCAGGAAGTCGGTGGAGCGGGACCCGCGGTCGATGATCCGCGAGAGCGCCCCCATCTGCTTGGTCTGGTGGAAGTCGAGCGACAGCGCCAGCGCGTGCTGGAAGGTCTCCACCGCCGCCTTGGCCATGGTCGCCTGCGAGACGCGCGTGAAGATCGCGTCGCGGGCGTACGGGATCCAGCCGGCGAACAGCGTCAGGGCGGAATAGGCGATCGCGCCGACGACGAAGGCCGCGCCCACAGCCTGGCCCGCCAGCGTCGCCGGCTTCAGCCCGCTGATCGCATCGCCCAGCACCACCGGCGCCCAGACCCCCGCAAGCTTGCCGGCGAACACCAGGCCCAAAGCCAGCGCGATGCGGCTGCGCAGGTAGGGCGCGCCGGAGCGCATCACCAGCCGGCCCAGGTCGGCCATCGAACGCCAGAAGTCGAACTTGACCCCCGCGGGCGCCGGCGGGCCGCTGAACCGGCCGATCATGCGGGGGTGGGCGAAGGCCAGTTCGGGTGCTCCCTCAGTGGATCAGCACGGTGGACTGCACGCCGCCGCCCGGGGTCATCCAGTCGACGCGCAGCCCCGCGGGGGTCAACTGGCTACGCAATGGACCGTCCGCAAGGGGCGCGGCCGGCGAGACGGTGACCAGGGCCTGGTCGGAGAATCCGTCGCCGGACACCTGCACCTGATGCGGCCCGGACCGGATCGGGGTCGGCGGGCCGAAGCTCGCCTCATAGCGCCCGTCGGCGTCGGCGCGGCCCAGACCCGCCTCGTGGCCGTCGAGCCGCAGGATCACCGTCGCGCCCGGCGGCGCGGCCGCGCTGACCACAAGGCCGCCGCCCTTGTCGAAGTCCACCGCCCTGAGGCCCGGCCGGGCGGGCGCATCGATGCGCTGGGCGCCGGCGCCGGCGCGCAGCAGGGCCACCTGCCCCGCCGGCGTGACCAGCACATAGCCCTCCGCCTGCGCCTGGCGTCCCCCCGCCGTGGCCGAGAGGCCGAAGATGCGCGGCTGCCCGGCCGGCGGCAGGGCGATGGTCCAGCGGCCGCCGGCGCCGGCCGGCGCGAACAGCGCCGCGCCCGAGGGCGTGGCCAGCCGCACCTTGGCGTCCGCAGGGGCGAGCCCGGAGAGCACCACCCCGCCGGGGCCGGAACGCACGGCGTCGACCTTCGGCGGCGCGAGGTAGGCGGTCTGCGGGCTGCCTGTATCGCCCCCCTCGGCGGCCTGGGGCGGCTTGCCGCCGCAGGCCGCCAGGACCAGGCTCATGGCGACGGCGGATGCGACGGCGCGCACGGCGGTCTTGGGCTTCGCGGGAACCACGGTTTGGTTGAAACTCCTTAACCCGGACCATAGCTAATCGGGCTTTCGCCCCGCGCTCGCAAGCGCGGCGAATTTTCCTGGAGTGCCGATCGATGGGGCGTGCGCCCGACAGCCTGAAATCCGTGTGCGTGTTCTGCGGCTCGTCGAACGACGCCGCGCCGGAATACCTGCGCGCCGCCCGCGAGCTCGGCGAGGCGCTGGCGAAGGCCGATCTGCGGCTGGTCTACGGCGGCGGCGGCGTGGGCCTGATGGGCGCGGCCGCGCGCGGCGCGCACGCGGCCGGCGGCAAGGTGCTGGGGATCATCCCGGACTTCCTGATCGGCAAGGAGCGGGCGCTGGAGATCGTCGAGCACGTGGTCGTCACCTCCATGCACCAGCGCAAGCAGATGTTCTTCGAGGAGTCGGACGTCTTCGTGATCCTGCCGGGCGGCATCGGCACCCTGGAGGAAGTGATCGAACTCTTGTCCTGGCGCAGGCTCGACCTGCACGCCATGCC
>Ga0308174_10001828_pt1 | contig 10188 bp, 5 predicted proteins | sample PhyPR2_FD_203894 | JGI IMG/M metagenome (GOLD analysis project Ga0308174, IMG submission 203894) | Soil microbial communities from UC Gill Tract Community Farm, Albany, California, United States - DLSLS.P.R2 | ecosystem: Environmental > Terrestrial > Soil > Agricultural land | place: USA... | reverse complement strand
GTGCGCGACGCGTGGCGCGCGCGCCTGCGCTACGTCCTCGTCGACGAGTACCAGGACACCAACGGCGTCCAGTACGAGCTGATGAAACTGATCGCCGGCGCGCGCGGCCTCTTCACCGCCGTCGGCGACGACGACCAGAGCATCTACGGCTGGCGCGGCGCGACGGTCGAGAACCTGAAGCGCCTGCCGGCCGACTTTGCGAGGCTGAAGGTCATCGCGCTCGAGCAGAACTACCGCTCGACCGGCAGCATCCTCGCGGCCGCGAACGCGGTGATCGCCAACAACCCGAAGCTCTTCGAGAAGAAGCTCTGGAGCGACCTCGGCGGCGGCGAGCCGGTGGCCGTCCTCGAGTGCGACGACGAAGTGCACGAGTCCGAGCGCGCGCTGGCGCGCGTCGAGTCGCTGCGCGGTGCAGGCGCCGCCTTCGCCGACATCGCGATCCTGTACCGCGCCAATCACCAGGCGCGCGTCTTCGAGCAGGCGCTTCGCAAGGCCGGCATTCCCTACAAGGTCTCGGGCGGACAGAGCTTTTTCGACCGCGCCGAGATTCGCGACCTGTGCGCGTGGCTGCGCCTGATCGTCAACCTCGACGACGACCCGGCATTCCTGCGCGCCGTGACGAGCCCCAAGCGCGGCATCGGCCACCAGACGCTGGCCGCGCTCGGCGCGTTCGCCGGCCGCTGGAAGTCGAGCCTGTTCGACGCGCTGTTCGCCGAGACCTTGGCCGACGCGTTGCCGCGGCGCGCGATCGCCGGCCTGCACGAGTTCGGCCGCACGGTCAACGCCCTGCAGGACCGGGCGCGCGAGACGAACGGCGCCGATGCCGCGAAGGCGATGCTGCTCGCCTGGCTCGACGAGATCGGCTACGAGGAGCACCTGCACGAAGGCGAGGAATCGCCGGCGCTCGCCGCTGCGCGCTGGGCCAACGTGCTCGATTTCGTCGACTGGATCGCGCGCCGCTGCGGCGGCAGCGGGTCGGCGGCGACCGGCGACGAGGAATCAGCGCAGAGCGTGCTCGCGGTGGCCCAGACGATCTCGGTGATCATCAGCCTGGCCGAGCGCGGCGACGAGCAGAACGTCGTCACGCTGTCGACGCTGCACGCCGCCAAGGGCCTCGAGTGGCCGCACGTCATCCTGGCGAGCGTCAACGAAGGCCTGCTGCCGTTCGCCGGCGACGAGGAAGAGGCGAGCGCCTCGCGGCTGGAGGAAGAGCGCCGCTTGATGTATGTCGGCATCACGCGCGCCCGCGCGACGCTTGCCGTCAGCGTCTTGAGGAGAAGGAAGCGCGGTCGCCAGATGCACGCGGCACTGCCGAGCCGGTTCATCGCCGAGATGAAGCTCGACGAGGTGACGCGCGTCGAAGATCCGCGCGCGAAGCTGATGGCGTTGCGCGCCGCGGCTGCGGAGCGCGCCCGTGCGCGCGGCGCCTCTACATCCCCTTGAACAACCCCGCGTAGCTCCGGCTCACCTCGAGCTTTTCGGGGTGCCCGCGCACGCTCACCAGCTGGCGCCCGCGCAGATCGCGGCTGACGCCGGCAATCATCCGCGTGTTGACAAGCGTCGAGCGATGGATCTGCCAGAACTGGTCGGCGTCGAGCTCCTCGACGAGCTCCTTGATCGGCTTTCGGATCAGCGCCTCGAGCGTCGCGGTCTGGACGCGCGTGTACTTCTCGTCCGAGATGAAGAAGAGAACATCCTCGACCGGGATCATCTGGATGCTCGCGCCGACCGTCGCCTGGATCCACTTCAGCCGCGGATGCGCGCCGGGGTTGATCTTCGCGGTCAGCTTCTGCAGCAGCTGCTGCATGCCGCTCACGTCCGGCCCCTCGCCGGCGCTGCGCTCGGCGAGGCGCTTCTTGACCCGGTCGACCGTCACCTGCAGGCGCTCGCGCTCGGCGGGCTTCAGCACATAGTCGACGACGCCCTGCTCGAAGGCCTCGATCGCGTACTGGTCGTAGGCGGTGATGAAGACAATCTCGGGCCCGTGCCAGGGCGGTGCGTCGGCGCTCGCCGGGGTCTCGGCGTCGTCCTCGTCGTCGACCGGCAGCTGAGCGATCGCTCGCGCCGCCTCGATGCCGGTCATTCCCGGCATGCGGATGTCGAGGAAGACGACATCCGGCCGGTGCTGCTCGGTCAGCGCCACCGCTTCGGCGCCGTTCTTCGCTTCGGCGACGATGTCGAGCGCGGGCCAGACCTCGGCGAGGCGCGCACGCAGCTGCTCGCGCAGCAGCCGCTCGTCGTCGGCGATGACTGCCGTCGTCATCGGGCCGGGGCGGAAAGCGGCGCCTGCCGATCGCGCCACACGCGCCACAGCAGCCAGGCGATCAGCGCGAACGGCGACAGGACGACGGCAAGCGAGGCGGCGGCGGTCAGCACGCCGAAGGCGAGGCCGAGCGCGCCCACGACGCTGCCGACGACGACCATTACCAGCGCCACCACGATGGCGACGACGACTGCCGCGACGGCGACGCTGAGCGCGACCGCGACCTGCGGCCCGGGCAGCTCGGCGAGCGGGAACGTGCGACCGTGAACGCTGATCGTGATGCCGTCGAGCGGCAGCGAGAACCACGCCGCCGTGATCAGCAGGGCGACGACGGCGGTGAGGACGAGCAGTGACATGGCGAGCGCTCCACTCCACGACTTCATCACGAGCGGTCCCCTTCGCGCTGCAGTGCCTGATAGGGCACAGTCAAGGTGACGACGGTGCCGCTCGGCAGATTGTCGGCGACAACCATCGACGCCTTGTCGCCGTAGAGCAGCTTCAGGCGCTCGCGGATGTTGGCCAGGCCGATGCCGGTGCCGGCGGTGTCGGCGCGGCCGAAGCCGAGTCCGGTGTCGGCGACGGTGACGGCGAGGCGGCCGTGGACGATCTCCGCCGAGACCGTCAGCGTTCCGCCCTCCGCCTTCGGCTCGAGGCCGTGCTTGATTGCGTTCTCGACCAGCGACTGGATCATCATCGGCGGGAACTCGGCCGAGAGCAGCCCTTCGGGCACGTGGATGGTCGCCTGCAGACGATCCTCCATGCGCACCTTGAGGATCTCGAGGTAAGGCCGGATCACCGCCATCTCGCGGCCGAGGTTGTGCTGCGTCGGGTTCGACTCGCGCATCGACGGCATCGACGCGCGCAGCAGCGCGATCAGGTTCTTCTGCATCGTGCTCGCGCGCGGCGGATCGGTCTCGATCAGGTGGTCGATCGAGGCGAGCGTGTTGAACAGGAAGTGCGGCTCGACCTGCGCCTGCATCGCCGCCATGCGCGCCTCGACGACCTGGCGCTTGAGCTGCTCGGAGTCGGCGGTCTCGGTCGCCACCGCCGCCTTGACCTCTGCCTGGATCGTGCGCTTGTACGTGATCTTGAGGATCGCCGACGCGATGATGATCAGCCACGCCAGGTCGGTGAGGAAGTCGCCGAGCTTGCGGTCGCGCATCCGCTGCACGCTGCGGACGACCTTCTCGTCGGCCGAGCGGCCCTCTTCCGCCGCCGCCGAACGCTCTTCAGCGGCTTCCTGCTCGGCCTCGGCCGCCTTTTCCTGCGATTCGCGGATGGCCTCGACGACCGCAGCGCGCGCTTCCTCGACGGCCTCGCGCACTTTCTCGCTGTCTGCGCCGGGCGGCAGCTTGATCTCGATGCCGCCGTGGTCGTCGACGCGGGCCGAGGCGCCCGACGCCGGCTCGCTCGTTTCCGACGGCGCTCCAGATGCCGCCCCCGATGCGCCGCCGGTGACGGCGCCGGGGCCGATTCGAACGCCGTTGCGGTCGATCTGCACGTTCGGCGAGATGCGCACGCCGTCCCGGTCGATCGAGATGACGACGTCGCCGCCCTTCGAGTCCTTCTTCTCGATCTTGACCCCCGGCCCGCGATCGCGCGGCGGCGTCGGCGGTGCAGGCGGCAAAGGCAGCGCCGAAGACGACGGCGGCGATGGCGGAGACGGCGGCGAAGGCGGCGAAACCCTGACCGTTCGCGAGCCGTCGGCGACGCTGCCGATCGTGTAGTTGAAGGGCGGCAGGTGCTGCAGGATGACGGCGGCGATGAGCAGCAGCACCGAGAGCGCGAAGAAGCGCTTCCACGAGATCGAGACGAGCCAGTTCGCGTACTGGTGAAAGAGGCGGATCGTTTCCGCCTTGAAGCGCTGCCAGCCGGTCGGCACCTGGCGGGCCGGCGGCGGCGACGCGTTGTCGGCCGGCGAGGGAGAGGGCGTCATGGTGCGGGGCGGTGGCCGATGCGGTTCACGGCGCCCACTGTAGAGGTGGGACCGCGCACGCCGCCACGACGCTGCGACAGGCCGCGCCGCCGGGGGGCCAGGGTGCAGCGCTGCCGGACGGACGCCTTGCCTTCGACCGGCCCCGGCCCGGCGCTCGAACGATCGTGCCCGGCGTCAGGCCGATCGCTGCGACGGCGGCGGCGGCGACGTCATCGGCAACGTCGTGTCGTCGAGCGGCAAGGTGTCCGGCCCTTGCGTCCGCCGTGCCTCGAGCGCCTGCGCGGAGAGCGCGAGAGGGCCGGCGCGCCATTCGGCCATCAGGGCGTCCCACTTCGGCCGCGCCGCGGCGAGGTGGCGTGCCTTGACGTGGCCGTAGCCGCGGATCATCTCGGGGACGCGCGCGATCTCAACCGCCAGGGCGAGGTTGGCCGGGCCGAGCGCGCGCAGCACCTCCTCGATCGATTCGCGGTACTCGGCGATCAGCTCGCGCTCGACCCGGCGCTCCTCGCTGCGGCCGAAGGGGTCGAACGGCGTCCCCCGCAGCGCCTTCATGCGGGCGAGCGCCTTGAACGCGGTCAGCATCCACGGGCCGAAGCGCTGCTTCTGCAGCTCGCCCTTGGCGTTCTTCTTCGCCAGCGACGGCGGCGCGAGGTGATAGGCGAGCTGGTAGTCCTTGCCCATCTCGCCTTCGAACTGGGCCGCGACCTTGGCGAGGAAGCGGGTATCGGCGTGCAGGCGGGCAACCTCGTACTCGTCCTTGTACGCCATCAGCTTGAACAGGTAGCGCGCGACCGCCTCGGTGAGCTTCGTGCTCGGCTTGGCTGCATCGGGCCGCGTCAGCGAGCGCGCGAATGCGATCTCGGCCTCGGCCGAGCGCACCTTGTCGACGAAGGCCTTGTACTTGGCCGCGTAGGCAGCGTTCTGGTACGCGGTCAGGAACTCGACGCGCTTGGCGATCAGGTCGTCGACGTTGCTCGAGCGCTTGACGAGCTCGATCACCTGGCCCGTGCGCACCAGCGCCTTCACGCCCTGCGGGTCGTGCGCTGCGCGCCGGCCCCACTCGAACGCGGCCTTGTTGTTGTCGACCTGGACGCCGTTCAGCTCGATCGCGCGCAGCAGCGCGGCGTGCGACAGCGGCACCCGCCCCTGCTGCCAGGCGAAGCCCAGCATCAGCGGGTTGGTGTAGATCGAATCGCCGAGCAGCTGCACGGCGAGCGTGTCGGCATCGATGCCGGCGACGTGGTCGGGACCGGCGGCCGCGGCGATCGCGGCTTCGCAGTTGCCGGCCGGGAACTGCCAGTCCGGGTTGCTCACGAACGCCGCGGTCGGCGTCGCGTGCGTGTTGATCGCGACGTAGGTGCGCCCTTCGCGGATGGCAGCCAGCGTCGCCTTGCTCGCCGTGACGATCGGGTCGCAGCCGATCACGAGGTCCGCCTCGGCGGTGCCGACCTTGGTCGAGAAGATCGCCTCGGGCCGGTTCGCGATCTGCACGTGGCTCCAGGTCGCGCCGCCCTTTTGCGCGAGGCCGGCGGAATCCTGCGTGACGATCCCCTTGCCCTCGAGGTGCGCTGCCATCCCGAGCAGCTGGCCGATGGTGATGACGCCGGTGCCGCCGACGCCGGCGACGACGATGCCCCACGGCTTTTCGGCCAGCGGCAGCGCGGGCTCGGGCGGCGTGAGCACGGCGGCCAGTCGCGGGCGCTCGACCGTGTCCTTCTTCGTGCTCTTCAGCTCGCCGCCCTCGACCGTGATGAAGCTCGGGCAGAAGCCCTTCAGGCACGAGTAGTCCTTGTTGCAGGTGTTCTGGTTGATGCGGCGCTTCCTGCCGAACTCGGTCTCGACCGGCTCGACCGACAGGCAGTTGCTCTGAACGGAGCAATCGCCGCAGCCTTCGCACACCAGCTCGTTGATGACGACCCGCTTCTTCGGGTCTTCCATCGTGCCGCGCTTCCTGCGCCGGCGCTTCTCGGTCGCGCAGGTCTGGTCGTAGACGATGACGGTGCAGCCGGCGATCTCGCGCAGTTGTCTCTGCACCTCGTCGAGCTCGTCGCGGTGGTGCACGGTGACGCTCGGCGCGAGCCGGGCGCGCGTCTCGTGGACGTCGTACTTCTCGGGCTCGTCGGTGACGACGACGACCTTGGCCGCGCCCTCGGCGTCGAGCTCGCGCGTCATCTCGGGCACCTTCATCGTGCCGTCGATCGGTTGGCCGCCGGTCATCGCGACGGCGTCGTTGAAGAGGATCTTGTAGGTGATGTTGACCTTGGCGGCGATCGCCTGGCGCACCGCGAGCAGGCCCGAGTGATAGAAGGTGCCGTCGCCGAGGTTGGCGTAGATGTGCTTGTCGGTCGTGAACGGCGCCTGGCCGACCCACGACACGCCTTCGCCGCCCATCTGGCTGAAGCTGACGGTCGAGCGGTCCATCCAGACCGCCATGTAGTGGCAGCCGATGCCGGCGACCGCGCGCGATCCTTCGGGCACCTTGGTCGACGTGTTGTGCGGGCAGCCGCTGCAGAACCACGGCGCGCGCTCGCCGGTGGCCGCGGCAGCGCCGCCCGGCCCGGCGCCGCTCGCGTTGAGCGTGATCGCGGCGAGGCTCTTCTCCTTGGCGTCCAGGAGCGCGATCCGCATCGCCATGCTGGCCAGGACGTCGGCGTCGACGCCGAGCTTGGCGAGCCGCTTGGCGATCGCCTTGGCGATGATCGCCGGCGTCAGGTCGGCCTGCGCGCGCAGCAGCCAGTGCTGGCTCGGATTGGCCTGGCTCGATTCGCCACCGCCGTCGCCTTCGCTCTCGTCGAACTTGCCGAGCACACGCGGCCGCACGTCCGGACGCCAGCCATAGAGCTCTTCCTTCAGCTGGTACTCGATGACCTGGCGCTTCTCCTCGACGACGAGGATCTCCTCGAGGCCCTCGGCGAAATCGCGCGTGATCGTCGCCTCGAGCGGCCAGACGACGTTGACCTTGTGCAAGCGCAGGCCGATGCGCCGGCACACCGCGTCGTCGAGGCCGAGGTCGTGCAGCGCCTGGCGCGTGTCGTTGTAGCCCTTGCCCGAGGCGATGATGCCGAAGCGATCGTTCGGTCCCTCGATGACGTTGTGGTTGAGCCGGTTGGCGCGAACGTAGGCCAATGCCGCGTACCACTTGTAGTCCATCAGCCGCGCTTCCTGCTCGAGCGGCAGGTCGGGCCAGCGGATGTGCAGGCCGCCGGCGGGCATCTGGAAGTCCTCGGGCAGGACGATGTCGACGCGGTCCGGATCGACCGAGATGCTCGCCGACGACTCGACGATCTCCTGGATCGTCTTCATCGCCGACCAGACGCCGGCGAAGCGGCTCAGCGCGAACGCGTGCAGGCCCATGTCGAGGATGTCCTGCACGCTCGACGGGAAGAACACGGGCAGGCCGCACGCCTTGAAGATGTGGTCGCTCTGGTGCGCCGCGGTCGAGCTCTTGGCGATGTGGTCGTCGCCGGCGATCGCGATCACGCCGCCGTGCTTGGAGGTGCCCGCCATGTTGGCGTGCTTGAAGACGTCGGAGCAGCGGTCGACCCCCGGCCCCTTGCCGTACCAGATGCCGAAGACGCCGTCGAACTTCTTCGTCTGCGGATAGAGGTCGAGCTGCTGTGTGCCCCACACCGCGGTCGCTGCGAGCTCCTCGTTGACGCCGGGCTGGAAGACGATGTTCTGCGCCGCGAGGTGCTTCTTCGCGGCCCAGAGCGCCTGGTCGTAGCCGCCGAGCGGCGAGCCGCGGTAGCCGCTGACGAAGCCGGCGGTGTTGAAGCCGAACATCGCGTCGCGCTTCCTCTGCAGCATCGGCAGGCGCACCAGCGCCTGCACGCCGCTCATGAAGGCGCGGCCCGATTCGAGGGCGTACTTGTCGTCGAGGGTGACGCTTTCGAGCGCCTTGCGCACGGCCTCGGGGAGAGGGGCATTCATCGTTGTCGACACTCCGGTGGGAAGCTGCTTGAGGACCCGATCGCCGCTCGTGACGGCGATGCGCAATAGCGAGTGTAGGGATTCGCCGACAGCACCGCAGCGGCGGTCTCTTCGGCGGCACAGCGATTGCCGAACTTCGGCGTGCTCACCTCGGCGTCCTGCCGATCGGCATCAACTGACATGACGCAACAGGAGATACGCATGAGACAGACTTCCAAGATCCTCACCCTCGCGGCCGCAGCGGCCCTCGCTTGTGGCGGCGTCGCGCTCGCTCAGACCGGCGGCGCCGGCGGCACGGGCTCGGCCGGCACGGCAGGCGGCACGGGCAGCGCAGGGACGGCCGGCACGTCCGGCACTTCGGGCACGTCGGGCACCGGCTCGACCAGCGGGTCGACGGGCGCGGGCACGAGCTCGGGCACGGGCACCTCGTCCGGCGTCGGCGCGACCGGCTCGAGCCGGTCCTCGACCGGTACCGCCGGCACCGGCTCGTCGACGAGCGGCAGCAGCACGGGCTCGACCAGCGGCGGCACGAGCGGCACCGGCTCGACCAGCGGCGGCACCTCCGGCTCGACCAGCGGCGGCACGAGCGGTAGCAGCAGCAGCGGCATGAGCGGCGGCGGCACGAGCGGCTCGTCGAGCATGGGCAGCGGCACGACTTCCGGCTCGACCGGCTCCGGCACCAGCGGCAGCAGCATGGGCTCGAGCGGCACGAGCGGCGGCTCCAGCATGAGCGGCTCCTCGACGTCGAGCGACACGTCGGGCACGACGGGGCGCAGCTCCAGCCGTCGCGCGCGCGCCGACCGCAACTGACCGGCAAGGGACTTCGGTCCCTGCGTCTGGCACCGAACGGTGATGCCGTCCGGTGCTAGACGCTCGTCGCGAACATGACGCCGACGGCGGCCGCCATCACCCCGGTGGCCGCCCAGCCGAGCCAGAGATGGCGGCGGCTGATCGTGAAGCGGCCCATGATCTTCTTCGACTGGCCGATCAGCATCAGCACGACCATGATCGGCACCGAGATGACGCCGTTGACGATCGCGCTCAGCACCAGCGCCTTCATCGGATCGAGGTCGAAGTAGCCCATCGCCGAGCCGATGCCGGTCGCCGCGACGATGATGAGATAGAACCCGCGCGCTTCGTGGAAGCCGCGCGAGAGCCCGGCTTTCCAGCCGAACAGCTCGCTCACCGCATACGCTGCCGACCCTGCGAGCACGGGCACCGCGAGCAGGCCGGTGCCGACGATGCCCAGGCCGAACACGAGGAACGCCAATTCGCCCGCCACCGGCCGCAATGCTTCGGCTGCCTGCGCCGCGGTCTGGATGTTGACGATGCCGCGCTCGTTCAGCGTCACCGCGGTGGCGACGACGATGCACAGCGCGACGGCGTTCGAGAACCCCATGCCGACGATCGTGTCGAGCTTGATGCGCTGCAGGTGCTTCCTCACGTACGCCGGATGGCGGCGCAGGCGCTGTCCTTCCGGGCGGCGTCGACCGTCCTCGACCTCCTGCGTCGCCTGCCAGAAGAACAGGTACGGGCTGATCGTCGTGCCGAGCACCGCGACGACCATCGCTGCGTACTCCTTGCCCGACACGCCGGCGGGAATGAAGGCCCAGGGACGGATCGATTCGGCCATCGCCTGCGCCCACGGGACCGAGACGACGACAACGACGGCGACGTACGCGAACAAGGCGAGCGTCAGCCACTTGAGGACGCGCACGGTGCGCTCGTAAGAGAAGAAGATCTGCATCGCGATGCAGACGGCGCCGATCGCGAGCACGTAAAGCGGCTGCGGCCCGCCCGCCAGCAGCTTGAGCGCCTCCGCCATGGCGGCGACGTCGGCCGAGATGTTGATGGTGTTGGCGACGACGAGCAGGCCGACCAGCGACACCGTCAGCCAGCGCGGACAGAGCTTGCCGATGTTGGTGGCCAGCCCGTGCTGCGTCACCCAGCCGATGCGCGCCGACAGCATCTGGATGCCGATCATCAGCGGCGTCGTCAGGAACAGCGTCCAGACGAGGGCGAAGCGGAATTGAGCTCCCGCCTGCGAGTACGTCGCGAT
>Ga0308174_10001827_pt1 | contig 10191 bp, 7 predicted proteins | sample PhyPR2_FD_203894 | JGI IMG/M metagenome (GOLD analysis project Ga0308174, IMG submission 203894) | Soil microbial communities from UC Gill Tract Community Farm, Albany, California, United States - DLSLS.P.R2 | ecosystem: Environmental > Terrestrial > Soil > Agricultural land | place: USA... | reverse complement strand
TTTGCGGGGTCGGCGACTGCGAGCCGGAAATTCACATGATCGTCGTTGGTGTGGATCCAGAGTTTCCCGTGCGCCGCATCGACATGATATTCGCGGTTGGGCTTCCGCCTCGAAATGAGCGTCAGCGGCTGCGACGGATCGTCCGCCGATACGAAGCGCACCTCGCTCGTCGCATTGTCGCCCGTGGAGACGAAGATCGTGCTGCGGTCGTGCGACTTGCCGAGCCCCACGCTGAAGCCGAGCTCCTCGGTCTCCTCGTAGAGCGTGACGTCCTCGTCCGCCGGACGCCCCAGCCGGTGATAGCGCGCGCGGTAGCTGCGCCAGTTGTCGTTGACCTCGGTGTAGACCACGCCCTTGCTGTCGCTGCTCCACGCCGGATGCCCGATGCCGACCTTCGTGATCGTCTCGATGTCCTTGCCCGTCGCAAGGTCGCGGATGCGCAGCTCGAACCGCTCCGAGCCATCATAGTCCGCAAGCGTCGCTAGCAGCTTGCCGTCCGGGCTCGCCTCTAATGCGCCGAGCTTGAAATACTCTCGGCCCTCAGCCTCCGCCGGTTCGTCGTACACCACTTCATCGCCGCCGCCGCCGACGGGCCCTTCGGCTCCGCTCAGGACAGGTTTGCGATACCAGCTGCGGTACTGCGCGCCGGGCTTGAACGCCCACCAGTAGAACCACTCGCCGTCGCGGATCGGAACGGAGCTCTCGTCCTCCTTCACCCGGCCCTTCATCTCCGCGAACAGCTGATCGAGGAGCCCCTGGTGCTGCGCCTTCCAGCCCTCGAAATAGGCGTTCTCCGCCTTCAGATAGTCGAGGACGCCCGCATCCTCGACCTGCGGATATTTGGGATCGCGAAGCCAGTGCCACGGATCCTCGATCGTGACGCCGTGGCGCTCATAGCTATAGGGGCGCTGTTGAGCGGTGGGCGGGGAGGGGAAGTCGGCCGGCTTGTCCATCCGGCGCTCTTAACGCGGTCGGCGGCGACGGAAAGAGCGAACCGGCGATGCGAACGTTTGCAACCGGTGGAAAGCGGACGAGAGGGGCCTCGGCGGCGCGTTGGCGCACGGCTGATGCATGGGTGGCGTAAACGTCAGCGCCGATTCTTCGCTTGCAATCTCCGTGGGTTAGGCCAGTCTTCCCCCACTCGGGTCTCGGGGGAGTCTCATGAAATATCGTACGATTGTCGCGTCGCTGCTGCTTGTCTCGTCTGCGCCGCTGTTCGCTGCACAAGAGCCGCTCAAGCAGCCGGGTCGCTGGGCACAGGATTATACCCACCGAAAGGCCGATCCGAGCGTGCGCTTCGGCACGCTTCCGAACGGTCTGCGCTACGCGATCATGCATAATGAGACCCCCACCGACGGCGTGGCGATGCGGATGCGGATCGGCTCCGGCTCGCTCGAGGAGCGCAACGAAGAGCAGGGCCTTGCCCATTTCCTCGAACATATGGCGTTCCGCGGAAGCACGAACATTGCCGATGGCGAGGTCGTGCATATGCTGGAACGGCAGGGTCTCCAGTTCGGACCCGACACGAACGCGTTCACCGCTCAGGACGAGACGGTCTACATGTTCAACTTCCCAAAGGCGGATGCTGCTGCGCTGGACACCGGCCTGAAGCTGTTCCGCGAGATCGGAGAGAGGCTGAACCTCGCGCCTGCGGCAGTGGATGCCGAGAAGGGGGTCGTCCTTTCGGAGGAGCGCCTGCGCGACAGCCCGCAATACCGCACCGTCAAGGCAAACCTCTCGACGGTCCTCGATGGCACGCGCCTCGTGAATCGCTGGCCCATTGGCACGGTCGAGACGATCAAGGCAGCGAACCACGACCGGCTCACCCGCTTCTATCGCGCCAGCTATCGGCCGGACAACGCGACGATCGTGATCGTCGGCAACATCGATCCGGCGGCTGTCGAGAAAAAGATCCTCGGCGGCTTCTCGGACTGGAAGGCGGGCGCGGCTCCGGACCACATCGATCTCGGCACTCCTACGGGGAAGAAGCACATCGGCGAGTTCGTCGCTGCCGGCGCGCCGGACCAACTTGGCATCACCTGGGTTGCTCCTGACGATCGACGTGCCCAGACCGAGGCGGTCGACCGCGAAAGCCTTCTGAAGCAGGTCGCCCTTACAGTGCTGAACCAGCGGCTTGCCGACCGTGCTTCGAAGCCCGGCAGCCCGTTCCTCGGCGCTGTCGCGGTAACCGTACCCTCATTGCTGCACTCGGCTGGCATAACCCAGATCGGTCTTTCGGCCGCTCCCGACAAGTGGCGCGAAGCGCTGGATGCGGCGAGCACCGAGGAGCGAATGCTCCTTCGCGACGGGGTTCAGCCAGGCGAATTGCAGCGGGCGGTGACGACGATCCGCACCCAACTGGAAGCGAAGACGGCGCAATCGTCGACGCGCAAGTCACCCGACATCGCGGACGAGATCGTCAAGGCGGTCAACGAGGACAATCTCGACACTAGCCCCGTGCAGGACCTCGCATTCGCAACTCCGGTTCTCGCACACGTGACCGCTGCTGAGGTCAACGCCTCGCTCCACGCGCTGTTCGACGCCGGCAGCCCGATCCTCTTCCGCTCGGCGCAGCAAGGTGCCGCAGGCGATGCGCAGCTCGCGTCGGCGTTGAATGCGGCCTACTCACGGACCCTTGGCGCGCAGGTGAAAGAAGCGGCCATCGATTGGCCCTACACCCACTTCGGAAAGCCTAGTGCGATCGTGTCGCAGACGAACGACGCGCCGCTCGGGGTGACGACGGTCAAGTTCGCGAACGGCACTCGCCTGCTGGTGAAGCCGACCACTTATGAGAAGGACAAGATCCGCGTCGCCGTGTCGTTTGGTAACGGCCGCGCCGCGGTGTCGCCGCAGCTGGCTCATGCCTTGTGGGAAGCGCAGGTGTATCCGCTCGCTGGCACCGCCAACCTATCCGTCGGCGATATCCAGAAATGGGCTCAGACGAGCGGCAAGGTCGCGTCCGTGAGCCTGGACGCAGGGACACGCTCCTTCGTCCTGAAGGGCAACACGCGCCCGGCCGATCTCGTGTCGCAGATGCAGTTGCTCACCGCATATGCCCGTGATCCGGGCTTCCGTCCCGAAGCGGTGGAGAAGGCGAAATCCTTTGCCCCGATGCTCGGCGGGCAGCTGGAGACGAATGCCGGCGCGGTCTACCTGCGCGGTGCACAGGCGTTGATGGTCGGTAACGATCCGCGCTTCGCCATGCTTCCCACCCTGGCCGACCTCAGCCGCGTCGATGCTTCCGACCTGCCGCAGCTTCTGAAAGAGCCGCTCAGTGGCCAGGCAGACGTAGTGATGGTCGGCGATGTCACGGTCGCCGATGCCATCAAGGCTACGCAGGACACGTTCGGTGCGGGTCCGGTGCGCAAGGCGGTAGCTTCAGAGGCTCCGCGGATTACCGTGCCGGTGGCGAAAGCGCCCGCGGTGTTCGAGCATAAGGGGCGGGCGGACCAGGCGTTCTACGGCGAATATTTCGTGCTTCCCGACTATTTCGCCGACGCAAAGGTTGCCGCCGTCGGCAACGTCGCAGCGTCGGTGCTTTCGACACGGCTCGTGGACACGGTTCGCGAGAAGCTCGGGATCACCTATTCGCCGATGGTCTCCGCCGAAAGCTCGACCGAGTTAAGAGGCGAAGGTTACTTCACTGCCGCAATCGAAACGCCGCAGGAGAATTTCGCGGCCTTCCACGCGCTGCTCGAAGATCAGCTCAAGGACCTCGCCGCGAAAAAGGTTAGCGCCGACGAGCTGGCCCGGGCCAAGCAGCCGTTGATCGAAGCTCAGCGCAAGAAGCTCGAAACCAACGATTACTGGATCACGAAGCTGACGGGCATGACTCGCGAGCCGCGCGTACGCGAGGAGACGCTTGCGGAACTTGAGAATGTTCAGGCGGTCACGGCCTCTGACGTGCAGGCGCTCGCCGCCCGATACGTTGCCGGCCACCAGCCGCTGATCGCAATCTCGAAGGCCTCGCCAGCGCAGACGCCCAGCTCGGCTCAGGCGGTCGGCGGCATGACCCACTAAGCCCACCACGCGAAGCGTCCTATTGAGGCGGCGGCAATTGCGCGCTGTGCTCTTTCGACCTCCTCCGCGGAATGTCTGCAATCGGTGGAAAGCGGACACTAGCTTTCCGGCACTTTCGGCAGCCAGATGACACCGGCGTGACTGGCGTGCGTTGCACAGAGATGAGGCATGTCGTTCTACTGGCCGCGGCGATCATCCTCGCACTCGCCAGCAGCTTCCTTGAACGGCGCGGCCCCGATCAAGGTGTCTATTGTGCGATCGGTAAGGTGCATGGCGTTGAAGTCTATTGCCCTAAGCCGAAGCTCAATGGCGGTTGGCCAGCGCCATATCTGTTTGACCGTGAAGGCGTGTCGGTTGAATGGCAACTCGGCTTCTTCGAAGACGATCTGCGGCCGTGGCCGTTTATCGCCGACGTGAGCTTTTATCTATTGCTCTTGTTGAGTGCCGAAGCTGCCGGCCGCAAATTGCGTCAGGCAATCGCCTATAAGGGGTGAACCTGCGCGATCAGCTCCTGCCTAACGACCATTCATCAACGAGAAGGGCGAGGTCAGCTCGGTGCTTCGCTAAGCCTCCAATGCGCGGAAGACGATCGCCTCGCTTCCCCCTGTCGCGCCGCAACTCGCGCTCCGTACAACCTCGGGGCGACCGGGAATCTTTAGCAGCAACAGGCTTGCGCCCGCATCGGTGCACCCGGGGGGAGCCCACACCGGCTCTTTCCAGAACTTCTCGCCCGACAATATCTGACGGATTTCCTGGACCTTGTCGGCACGCGCCTGCCGAATACCGTCCCTCGTAGCGGCCAACCACACACCATTCTCGACGAACAATAAGGCTGTTGGCGGCTCAGGATATTTCCAGTTGGGACCGGCGCCAGGGGGAGGCGGCGGGAGCATGCCTTGGTAATGCTTGGCAAAGATATATGCGTTCGCGGCAAGCGCTCGGCGGACCAACTGCTCGCCGAAAATCTGCTGCGCACTCCACAGCAAGTCCTGCTCGCCGGTCGTCCGGGTGAGGTTTACGTCCATCCGCTGCTCCTGTGTGGGAGCGGAGGTCGGCAACGGCCGCCGGTCAGACGCGACGGTCTGAACGGTTGCCGCACATCCGGCGAGCAGAATTGCCGTGCTCAAGGCGCCGAGCTTCACGGTTTGCTAAACGCTCCGACGGAGAACCCGGTTGCCGACGCCCGATGACCCCGAAAACCATGTGGCAACGGTTTTTGTTCGTCCGCAATGGGTCGCAAGCGGACGTAAGCGTACGCTGTCTCTGGTCGCTGGCTGGGACTTCCAAAAGTCGTTTGCGGCAGCAATGGTCGCGAACTCGACGGCAACGACGTGAGCGGTTGGCGCTCGCTGCGACTTGCAGTCTGAATCATCTAAATCTATGATTTCTCTAGAAAACTTCTGTGGATTAGGAACAGTCGCCCTAATCGATGCTAAGGATCCGCGATCGCCGGACGAGATCGCGGGCTCCGGTGGCTGAGAGTTGCTTTTTGCTCCCGCCCATGTGCCGCGGGAGAAATTGTGAGCAGAATCAATCAAAGCAGCGCTGACGACGCAACCCTTGAGCCGATGCTTCGCAGGCTCGGATACTGGCGAGATTTTGATGCTGCTGATCGGGCGGCCATTCTCAGTCTTCCACACACGGTCAAGGTACTTGAGCAGCACCATTACCTCGTTCGCGAGTACGATCGTGCCGAGTTCTCGTGCGTCATGCTCCGCGGCTTTTCCGTTCGTCACAAAGTCGTTGCGACTGGTCATAGGCAGATCGTCGCCGTCCATATGAAGGGCGAGATTGTAGACCTCCAGAACTCGCTGCTCGGTCGGGCCGATCACAGCGTCCAGATGCTCACCCCCGGGAAGGCCGCGATGATTCCGCGCGATGCGATGCAGCGCATCGCCTTCGACCGACCCACGATCGGCAAGGCGATGTGGACCGATACCCTGGTTGACGCATCGATCTTCCGCGAGTGGATCGCGAATATCGGCCGGCGCGATGCCAAGACCCGCATTGCTCATCTGCTCTGCGAGTTCTCGTTGCGCCTGAAGGTCGCAGGTTTGGCCGAGCAGACGAATTACGAAATGCCGATGACCCAAGAGCAGCTAGCGGACGCAACGGGCCTCACGCCTGTACATGTCAATCGGACGCTCAGGGGGCTAGAGGCAGATGGCTTGATTGCGCGTGCGACCCCGCGCTCGGTGACGATCGGCGACTGGAGGAAGCTCGCGGCGGCTGGGGATTTCGACAGCAATTATCTGCATCTCGACGCGGCCGAACCAGCACTGGCCGATTGACCGCCTGTGTCGGCTTTCGGCCGAAAGGTGAGGCTTGGATCGACGTTCAAAGCGCTTGGCTGCTAATCCAGATTATCGCCGCGGACGGATTATACTGCGTAGGGTGCGGCGCTATGCCCAAGTTCCGTGTCAGCATCGTCAACGAACATTTCGCCGCTTCAGAGGAGCAGCAGTCTGCAGACGTGGTAGCAGCCTGGCAGACAGCCATTCGGAGCGCGATAGCGATCGCCGCCGAACAAGTGTCCCACGGCAATCCCTTCTTTGGCGCTGAGGTCACGCTGGACGAGGGCAACAAGCGCATCGGTCGGTACGTGGTGTCTGTGGGTGCTACACCGCTGAAAGATTAACACTGTCAGCAATCGGCTCTGCCATTTGCGTAATCGGGCAGCTGAACGTGGCGGCGGCTTTGAATCGAAAGCGACCTAATCGCCATATATCTAGTTCGGGTGCGGAGCGGGACCGTCGTAGTTTACGGTTCGACAAGCCAGAAATAGGGTTGCCTCTAAATGGCGACGGCGCCGATGCTCGTGCCTACCCTCGCCGCGGCGATCACGAGCACGCGATGGGTTCAATCAGCAACGATCATCGTCATTATGCTATTGTGGGTCCCTTACTTCGTCGCGCTTCAACGCGCGCTGACGTAGTTATGAGCGCGAACTTACGCGCATGTTCCTAATGTCTGCTTTGGGTCGAAAGCGGACCTAAACTCGGGTGGCGAGCAGACGCCCGCTCCTCGCTTGCACTCTAGGTCTCAGATAGGTTGTTGACAGGGCGGGGCATTTCCTGCCGTGAGTGAGCAGATATAGCGGCTGATGCCCGAGCGCCCAGAAAATGAGCCGTTGTGGACGCGCCGGTCGTTGAATCTGGCCGAAGACGTTAAGCTGCGTCCGTGTCCATTCTGTTCGGCAACGAACCTAGCGCTTTACGAATATACTTATGCGAAGCTCTTCGCCGTAGACTGCAAGGTTTGCGGCGCTCAGGGGCCCCGGAACTCCTCACCACGGCAGGCCCAAATCCTCTGGAACAGGCACGCGTCGAATTGAGGCTGGAGCTAAGGCGACCTGCCTAATGTCTGCGATGGGTGGATAGCCGACGCGCGACGCGCTGAGCGCCCGAAATGACGTGAGCAACGGCACCTGCAATTCAAGCAGCGACTTCAATCGGCCTGCAAATTGTCCCGCCAAGCCATCACCTCAAGCTCGCCCCGCACCGCGTCATCGATTGGAATGACGGGCCGAACCTGAAATTCAAAGGCTGGCAGCATCGAGGCGAACTTGTGGACTTCAACGGGATCGTCGCAATCCGCCAACATGTAGCCGCCCCAATCTCCAACCCGGATAACAAACATCTCGATGTTGAAATTGGCGGGCCTTTCCCATTTACGAAACACGTCAAGAATCCTCTGCTGAGCCCTCTCATACTCAATTGCCGAACCCTGAGAGCGCTCGTTCCAGGTGATCATATATTTCATGCTCAGTGCCCCCGGGTTGGTCCAGAATGCATGGAACTGGAATCTCGAATCAATCGAGTGCTCGCATTGCTACGTCGCCCGCAGCAGCATCCGCCTCCGCAAGCGACTTAACAAGCCTCGGCAACTCTGACGCTTTGGGTCCGCTTTGGGTCGAAAGCGGACATGAGCGCATTCAGAAAATTGCTGTCCTACAGCCCAGCGGATGTGCTCTCTTCCCTGAGCGCCGGCGATCGTGCGCACATCATCGGAATCCAACGAAGTGGAGGAAGTGGAGGGAGACCCGAATTCACGCATTCGCATTCTACTTCGCCGTCTCCCGGCAAGCTCGGGGACTTTAACAGCGGGCGGCCATGGATTAGCTGAGTGCCAAGGGAGCCAAGCGCCATGTCCACCTACGCCGACCGCCTCAAAGCCCTTCGCGAGCAGCTGAAGATCAACCGGCTCGACGGGTTCGTCGTCCCGCTCACCGACGAGCATATGAGCGAATATGTCGGAAGCTACGCGCAGCGCCTCGCCTGGCTGACCGGCTTCGAGGGCTCGGCCGGTTCGGCGGTGGTGCTGCCGGAGGAAGCGGCGATCTTCGTCGACGGGCGCTATACGCTGCAGGTTCGCCAGCAGGTCTCGGCGACTGAGTGGAGCTACCAGTCGGTGCCGGAGACCAGCACGACGCAATGGCTCGAGGAACATGCGCCGCAGGGCGGCCGGATCGGCTACGATCCCTGGCTGCACACCCGCGACTGGGTAAAGAAGGCCAGGGAAGCGCTCGCCAGCCGCGGCGCCGAACTGGTGCCGGTCGAGCGCAACCCGATCGACGAGGTCTGGACCGACCGCCCCGAGGCCTCGAAGGCGCACCTCGTCGTTCAGTCGGACAAATATGCCGGCAAGTCGGCGGCGGAGAAGCGGACCGAGATCGGCGACTGGCTCGCCAGGCACCATGCGGATGCCGCCGTGCTCTCCGCGCTCGACTCGATCGCCTGGGCGTTCAACATCCGCGGGGAGGACGTGACCCACACGCCGGTCGCGCTGGCCTATGCCTTGGTCCATGCGGACGGCACCGCCGACCTGTTCGTCGCCGGCGAGAAGATCGCTCCGGAGGTCCGGCAGCACCTTGGCAACGGCGTCCGCCTCCACGAACGCTACGAGTTCGAGAGCGCGCTGTCCGAGCTCAAGGGCAGGACCGTGGTCGTCGATCCCGAGCGGGCGGTCGCCGCCATCTTCGAAGCGCTCGAGAAAGCCGGGGCGAAGGTCCTGCCGCTGCGCGACCCGACGATCCTGCCCAAGGCGATCAAGAACGATGCGGAGATTGCCGGGCAGAAAGCGGCGCAGACGCGCGACGGCGCGGCGATTTCCAGGTTCCTGCGGTGGATCGACGAGGAGGCTCCGAAGGGCGACGTCGACGAGCTGAAGGCGTCCGATCACCTCGAGGCGCTCCGCCGCGAGAATGCCGAGCTGCGCGACCTCTCGTTCGACAGCATCTCCGGCGCCGGCCCGAACGGCGCGATCGTCCACTACCGCTCGAGCGAGAAGACCAACCGTAAGCTCGAGCAGGGTACGCTCTACCTGATCGACAGCGGCGGGCAGTATGTCGACGGCACCACCGACATCACCCGCACCGTCGCAATCGGCCAGCCCACGGACGAGATGCGCGACCGCTTCACCCGCGTTCTCAAGGGCCACATCGCGATCGCAACAGCGATCTTCCCCAAGGGCACGCGCGGCAGCCAACTCGACAGCTTCGCCCGCCGGCCGCTGTGGGAAGCCGGCCTCGACTATGCCCACGGCACCGGCCACGGCGTCGGCAGCTTCCTCTCGGTGCACGAGGGACCGCAGCGCATCTCGCCGGTCGGAAGCTCGCAGAGCGGCGGCGACGAGCCGCTCCAGCCCGGCATGATCCTCTCGAACGAGCCCGGCTACTACAAGACCGGCGAGTACGGCATCCGCATCGAGAATTTGGTGCTGGTCGTGCCGCGCGAGATCGACGGCGCCGAGAAGGAGATGCTCGGCTTCGAGACCCTGACCTTCGCGCCGATCGACCGCCGGCTCATCGACGTCGACATGCTCGAGGTCGAGGAGCTGATCTGGCTCAACTGCTACCATGCGCATGTCATGGCGCGGATCGCGCCGACCTTGGCCGGCGCGGATCTGGAGTGGCTGAGGGACGCCTGCGCGCCGATCGAGGTGCCGGGGGAATGAACGGCAAGTCGCTCTACGAATTCCCGATCCACCTGGGGCTGGGAGCGACAGCCGTATCGGAGCCGCAGTTCACCGGCTTCGACTGGTACGAGGGCTATGGCGAGCGCCATGCCGCCGACGGCGCCGAGGGGCGGCTGGTCAGCCTGTTCCGCTTCGAGGAAAGCTGGACGAGCTGGGAAATGCACCCGTCCGGCGAGGAGGTGGTCTGCGTTCTTC
>Ga0308174_10001823_pt1 | contig 10195 bp, 4 predicted proteins | sample PhyPR2_FD_203894 | JGI IMG/M metagenome (GOLD analysis project Ga0308174, IMG submission 203894) | Soil microbial communities from UC Gill Tract Community Farm, Albany, California, United States - DLSLS.P.R2 | ecosystem: Environmental > Terrestrial > Soil > Agricultural land | place: USA... | reverse complement strand
TGCTTTACGTGGGCCAGCAGACGTGGGGCCGCACGCCGGGCGTGCCCTACAAGGTCCCGGTCACGGTGACGCGGAAGGTGCGGGAGCGCGTCGGCAAGGGCGCCAAGCGGCACTGGGCCACGCGCTACGTGAAGCGGACGGAGATGCGCACGGCGCGCGGGCCGCAGCCCGGCGAGACCTGCAACGCAGACTTCGTGAGCTCCAGGCGCGGCGAACGCGATGGTGTGGACGCTGCCTTCCGCACCGCGCTGGAAGGATTCCCGACGGGGACGACGGTCTTCCTCGACCTCGAGCGGATGGACAAGCTGCCGCAGGCGATGCGCGACTACTACTCGGCCTGGGTGCGCGCCATGCTCGCCGATGGTCGCTACCGGCCGGGCATCTACGTGCACACCGACAACGCAAACATCGTGTACCAGGACGTGAAGCGCGAATACGCGGCAGCAGGCCACGGTGATGAGCCGCCGTTCTGGATCGCGAAGTCCGCGGGCTTTGACGGTCGCAAGCTGCCGAGCGAGATGGGGCACGCGTTCGCCGTGGTCTGGCAGGGCGTGCTGGACATCGAGCAGACGTGGGCGGGTCACCGGATCCCGATCGACGTGAACGTCGCGGGGACACGGTCGCCGTCGTCATCGCTCGCGTCGTTCGTGAGTGCAGCGGTCGTCGGCTCCCGGTTGGGGGACTGACTGAAGGAGCGCTAGTCAGGGCGGCCCTTCCGACGGCAAGAGCGCTAGTCGGGGCGCGCCGCGAGGAACGCGGCACTTTCCGGGCGCTTGGCCCGTCGCTGCGCTCGGGCCTATGCTCCCGGGGAAACGCTCCTCCAATCCAGCCAAACGCGCCACCCCAACGCCCTGCCCGACAGGCGCGCCCCGGCGCGCCGTTCCTGAGAGCGAGCCGCAGGCGAGCGCCCTGAAAGCCAGCGCAGGCGGCGCAGCCGCCGAACGCAGCGCCCTGACGGGCCGCGTCTCACGCGGCCCGAGCCGGAAGTACGGGGAGCCGTGTCCGCTCCTAGCAATTAGATTCCTCCCATGTCCTCCTTCCCTCCGACCACTACGGTCTTCAACGACGGATACGTCGCCGAGGCCTACGAGTCGTACCGGCGCGATCCGGCGTCGGTGGATGAGTCGTGGCGCCAGTTCTTCCGCACGGCGGAGTCGCTCGCCGGTATCACCGGGGGCGGCGCGCGTGCCGCCGATGACGCGCTGCTTCGCAAGACCGCCGGTGCCGCGGCGCTGGTGGATGCGATCCGGCAGTTCGGACACCTCGCCGTGCAGCTCGATCCACTCGGCAGCGCCCCACCTGGCTCACCCGAGCTGACGCCGGAATTCCACGGGATCAGCGAATCGGATCTCGCCGACGTACCGGCCACCGCGCTCGGCTACGAGTCGGGGACGGCGGCGGACGTGGTGGCGAAGCTGCGCGAGGTGTACTGCGGCGCGCTCGCGCTGGAGTTCGCGCACGTCGGCAGTGCGGCGGAGCACGAGTGGTTCCGCACCCAGATGGAGACGGGCACGTTCACGCGCCCGCTCACCAACGAGGAGAAGACGGCCGTGCTGCGCCGCCTCACCGAGGTGGACGGGCTCGAGCGGTTCTTCGCATTCCGCTACCAGGGCTACAAGCGCTTCTCCATCGAGGGCACCGACGTCCTCGTGCCGATGCTCGACGAAGCGATCAGCCGTGCGGCCGGACACGGCGCGCGCGAGGTGGTGATCGGCATGGCGCATCGCGGCCGGCTCAACGTGCTCACCAACATCATGGGCATGCCGTACGGCGAGATGTTCGGCGAGTTCGAGGGACGACCTGGTGAACAGAGCGCCGAGAGCACCACTGGCGACGTGAAGTACCACCTCGGTTACGAGGGTGAGCGGAAGGTCGGCGACGCCACGGTACGGCTGGAGCTCGCGCCGAATCCGAGCCACCTCGAGATCGTGAACCCGGTGATGTCGGGGATGACGCGCGCCCGGCAGCGCTCCGCCGGCTCGGCGGCACAGGACGAGAAGCGCGTGCTGCCGGTGTGCATCCACGGCGACGCGGCGTTTCCCGGCGAAGGCATCGTGCCGGAGACGTTCAACCTGTCGCGGCTGCGTGGCTACCGCGTGGGCGGCACGCTGCACGTCATCGTCAACAACCAGGTGGGCTTCACGACCGATCCCATCGATGCGCGCTCGACGCGCTACGCCAGCGATCCGGCGAAGGGGTTCGAGGTACCGGTGATCCACGTCAGCGCCGACGACGCCGAGGCGTGCATCGCCGCGGTGCGGCTCGCGATCGCGTATCGCGAGGAGTTCGCGAAGGACGTGCTGATCGACCTCGTGGGTTACCGCCGCTGGGGACACAACGAGGGCGACGAGCCGGCGTTCACCCAGCCGACGCTCTACGACCTCGTGAAGGCGCATCCCACGCCGCGTGAAGTATGGGGCGCCCGCCTCGTGCGCGAGCGCGTCGTGAGCGACGAGGACGTGAAGCGCATCGACAAGGAGTTCGCCGACACGCTGGACGCGGCGCACAAGGCGATGCAGGCCGCGCCGCCGAAGGAGAGCACGGTGAAGCCGGGGCCAGCGCCGACGGTCGCCGAGCCGGCGACCGCAGTGCCGGCCGACAAGCTCGAGGCGCTGAACACGAAGCTGCTCGAGCGGCCGCAGGGGTTCGCCGGCCATGCGCGACTCGCGCGCACGCTGGAGCGGCGCCGTGAAGCGCTGAAGACGAACGGCATCGACTGGGGGCAGGCGGAAGCGCTCGCCTTCGGCTCGCTGCTCGAGCAGGGCGTGTCGATCCGCATCACGGGACAGGACGCGGAGCGCGGCACCTTTGCGCACCGCAACGCCGTGCTGCACGACGTCAAGACCGGCGGCACGTACACGCCGCTCGGCGATCTGGGTGGCAACGCGGCGCGGTTCGAGATCTACAACAGCCCGTTGTCGGAGATGGCGGTGCTCGGCTTCGAGTACGGCTTCAGTACGGCAGCGCCGGCGGATCTCGTGCTGTGGGAGGCGCAGTACGGCGACTTCGTGAACATGGCGCAGGCAGTGATCGACCAGTTCATCAGCTCCGACCGCGCGAAGTGGGGCCAGCGCAGCGGGTTGGTGCTGCTGCTGCCGCACGGCTACGAGGGCGGCGGGCCGGAGCACTCGAGCGCGCGCCTGGAGCGGTTCCTCCAGCTCTGCGCCGAGAACAACATGATCGTCGCGTACCCGAGCAACCCGGCGCAGTACTTCCACATCCTGCGCCGCCAGGCGATGCGCGACAAGCGCAAGCCGTTGATCCTCATGCAGCCGAAGAGCCTCCTCCGCCTGCCAGCGGCAACGGTGGGGATCGACGCGCTGTCGAGTGGCGCGTTCCAGCCGGTGATCGACGATGCCGCCGTCGCCGACAAGCGGAACGACGTGCGCCGTCTGGTGCTGAGCACGGCCAAGATGTATTACGACCTCCTCGCCGCGCGCGGCGACAACACCGAAGTGGCGCTGGTGCGCGTGGACGAGCTGTATCCGTGGCCCGGCGAAGCGCTCGCCGCGATCGTGGATCGCTACCCGAACATCGAGGACGTGGTGTGGGCCCAGGAGGAACCGAAGAACATGGGCGCATGGACGTACGCCGCGCCGCTGCTGCGCGTGGCGACGGGGAACATGCTCACCGTGCGTTACATCGGACGCCCGGAGCGGGCGAGCCCCGCCGAGGGGTACTCGAAGCCGCACGAGGAGGAGCAGAAGCGGATCGTTCGCGACGTGCTCACCCTCGCGGCGCCCAAGCGGAAGACCAGCAAGGTCTGATGATGGCGACGACGCGCATCATTCGTTCGGCCGCCGTCGCTCTCCTCTTCGCCCTCTCCGCGCCGCGACTCCTGCTCTCGCAGGAGCGCGGCGCGGTCACGTTGGGTGAATCGGTGGCGGGACTCGACGTCACGACGCGCGTGCTGATCATCGGCGCGCACCCCGACGACGAGGATACCCAGCTCCTCGCGTGGCTGGCGCGCGGGAAGCAGGTGGAGACGGCGTACCTCTCCCTCACCCGCGGCGACGGCGGGCAGAACCTGATCGGCAACGAGCTCGGTCCGCTGCTCGGCATGATCCGCACCCAGGAGCTCCTCGCGGCGCGTCGCATCGACGGTGGACGGCAGTTCTTCACCCGCGCGTACGACTTCGGCTTCAGCAAGAGCGCCGAGGAGACGCTGACGCACTGGCCGAAGGATTCGATCGAGAAGGATGTCGTGACGATCGTGCGCGCCTTCCGCCCGCAGGTGATCGTCGCCGTGTTCAGCGGCACGCCGCGCGACGGGCACGGGCATCACCAGGTATCGGGCATCCTCGCGCGCGAGGTCTTCGACGCCGCAGCGGACACCGTGCGCTGGCCGTCGAGCCAGACGCTCGGCCTCGGCGCGTGGACGCCGGCCAAGTTCTACCGGGCCGCCCGATTCAATTCCAGCGCGGCGACGATCGGCTTCAACGTGGGCGAGCTGAGCCCGTTGCGCGGTCGCACTTATGCGGAGATCGCGAGCGAGAGCCGGTCGCAGCACCTGTCGCAGGGGTTCGGCATCCTCGAGCGTCGCGGTACGTCGATGGATTACCTGACGCTCGAGGCAACGCACTTCGGCATACCGGTGAAGCCGGAGCGCTCGATGTTCGAGGGCGTGCAAACGGATTGGTCACGGTTCGCGAGCGTGGCGCTGCCCGCGCCGGCCCGCGCCGCGCTCGACTCGCTGCCTGGCGCGATCGCCAGCGTCCGGAGCGTGGAGCGGCTGGTGGATCCGGCGCCGATGGTGCACCCGCTCGCGCGCGTCGTCCGGCTGATGAATGCGGTGCGCGAAAGCGTGCGGTGTGGCAGCGGCCGAGTGGCACCCGACGCGCTGGCGATCGGCTGCGATGCGCCGCGCGGCGACCTCGTGGCGTCGCTGGAGACGGCGCAGCGCCGAGCGCGTGCGGCCATCCTCGCAGCAGCGGGGGTGCTGGTGGAATCCACCGCGCCGCGCGAGCTGCTCGCCGTGGGAGACACGATGCCGGTGACGGTGAGCGTGTACAACCAGGGGAGCGCGGACGTCGCCTTCGACAGCGCGCGGGTGTGGACCCAGACCGGCGGCCATCGGGTGGCAGGGCCCGGCGTGGTGGCGCGCGACAGCGCGGCGCGCGCGACGGTGCCGCTGACGGCGATGACGTCGAGCGTGCCGTGGTGGCTGGCAATCGGACGGCGCGGCGACGTGTTCGTGCTGCCCGGTCAGGGTGCGACGGCAGCGGAGAACATCGCCGTCGGTGAGGACCGGATCTACAACAGCTACGCGCAGGCATCGCTGCGCATCGCCGGCGTGCCGGTGGTGGCCGATGCGTCGCCGGTGATCTTCCGGGTCGCCGACCCGGCGCGCGGCGAGCTGCGTCGTCCCGTGGCGGCGGTGCCGGCGGTGAGCGTGCTGTTCGACGACGAAGTGCAGTACGCGCGCGCCGGCGTGCCGCTGGACCGTACGTACGCGGTGCACCTGAAATCAGCGACCACGGCACCGCGCGGGGTGAGCGTCACGCTCACGCTCCCGGCCGGCCTCCGCGCCGACAGCGCGGTGCGGCGCGTCGCCCTGGAGCCCTTCGGCTCCGCGACGCTGACCTTCCGGGTGCGGGGCACGATGCCGGCCGGCCGCTTCAATGTGAGTGCGTCGGCGGCGAGCGGCGGCGAGACGTTCGTGTCCGGGTACGTCCCGATCGAGTACTCGCACATCCCGCCGCTCCGCTACTATCGCGCAGCGACGGTCCAGGTGGAGGCGGTGGACGCGAAGCTTCCCGCCAATACGCGGGTGGCCTACATCCAGGGCGTGGGCGACAACGTGGCCCCGATGCTGTCGCAGCTCGGGCTCGCCGTGACGCCACTCTCACCCGACGCGCTCGCGCAGGCCGACCTGTCACGCTTTGGTGCGGTGGTCGTCGGTCCGCGCGCCTTTGCGGCGAGCGACGTGCTGGCGCGCGAGGCGAAGAGGCTGCAGGAGTACGCGCGCGCCGGCGGCACGCTCGTGATGCAGTACGGCCAGAACGAAATGGAGCGCACCGGGATTCTTCCCTACGCCATCACGCTCGCCCGTCCGGCGCAGCGCGTGACCGACGAGAACGCACCGGTGACGGTGCTGGACCCGAAGTCGCCGCTGCTGACGTCGCCGAACCGGATCACGAGCGCCGACTTCACCGGCTGGGTCCAGGAGCGCGCGACGTACATGCCGAGCACATTCGATCCGCATTGGAAGACGCTGCTGCGGATGAACGACCCGGGGGAGCAGCCCAACGATGCGGCGATCCTGGTTGCGCCACTCGGCAAGGGGGTGGTGGAGTACGTGACGCTGGCGCTGTTCAGGCAGCTGCCGGCGGGGGTTCCGGGGGGGGCGAGGCTCTTCCTGAACTTGCTTTCCGGGGCGCGCGGGGCGGGGATGGGGGTTGTGCCATGAACGGCAACGGCGAGCACTCCGTACCTGGTACTTCGTACGGAGACCGACATCCACGCCCCAGCAATGTGGGGCCTTTACGGAGCAGTGCGCCGCGAGGGCGCGTCGGCACCTTGCTGAGGGCAGCCCGAGGGTCTCGGTACTTCAGTACGAAGTACGCAGTACTCGCCGTTGCGTTTGCGTTACAGGCATGCTCGCACGACAACAGGAGCGTCCTCACCATCTATAGTCCACATGGAAAGGACCTCCTCCAGTACTACGAGCAGCAATTCGAGAAGGCGCACCCCGATGTCGACGTCCAGTGGGTCGACATGGGATCGCAGGAAGTCCTCGACCGGCTGCGCGCCGAGAAGGCCAATCCGCAGGCGGATCTATGGTTCGGGGCGACGGCGGAGATCTTCGAGCGTGGGGCGAGCGAGGGGTTGCTCGATGCGTACACGCCGACGTGGAGCAGTCACGTCCCCGCCGATGCGCATGATCCGAACAATCTCTGGTACGGCACCTACCTCACTCCCGAGGTCATCGCCTACAACTCGCACGCGGTGAGCGCGGCCGATGCGCCGAAGGACTGGGACGACGTCGTCGATCCGAAGTGGAAGGGGAAGGTCCTCATCCGCGACCCGATCGCCAGCGGCTCGATGCGCGCCATCTTCGGCGGGATCCTCGGCCGATCCATCGCGCAGACGGGGAACACGGCGGCCGGCTGGGAATGGCTGCGCAAGCTGGACGCGAACACCAAGGAGTACGTGCTCAACCCGGCGCTGCTCTACCAGAAGCTCGGCCGCGAGGAAGGGACGATCACGCTGTACAACATGCCGGACATCGCGACGCTCGAGCAGCGCACCAAGGTGCCGGTGGGGTATGTGTTCCCGGCGAGCGGCACGCCGCTCATCGTGGATGCGATCGCCATCGTGCACGGCGCGAAGCACCCTGCGGCGGCGAAGCAGTTCTACGAGTTCGTCACCACGGTACCCGCGCTCACCGAGGCGGCGAAGCAGTTCGTGCGCATCCCGGTGCGCGACGACATCCCCGCCGACTCGCTCACGTCCGATGTGCAGCGCGCACGCAGCGAGGTGAAACCGATGCCGGGCTACGGCAAGCTGGTGCGCGACAGCCTCGATACGTGGATGAAGTACTGGGACGCGAACATCCGGAACAGCCGCCGCGGCAAGTGACGTCTCCGGCCGGCGGCGATCAACGCGGCAGCGCGCCGGGCGCGCTCGTGCTGGAGCGCGTGACCCGACGCTATGCCGGCAATACCGAGCCGGCGGTGGACGACCTCTCGCTCAGCGTGGCGCCGGGCGAGCTGCTCGCCCTCGTCGGCGCGTCGGGCTCCGGGAAGACGACGACGCTGCGCATCGTTGCCGGCTATGAAGTGCCGGATTCGGGGCGCGTGCTGCTCACCGAGCCGAGCGGCGCGACGCGCGACCTGACGCGCGAGCCGCCACAGCGACGTGGCTTCGGGATGGTGTTCCAGCACTATGCGCTCTTCCCGCACATGCGCGTGGACGAGAACGTCGCCTTCGGGCTCGAGGCGCGCGGGGTGAAGAAGGCGGAGCGCCTCACGCGCGCGCGTGAAGCGCTGGACGGTGTCGGGCTCGGCGACAAGGCGCAGCGCGCCGTGCAGGCCCTGTCCGGCGGCGAGCAGCAGCGTGTCGCGCTGGCGCGGGCGCTGGTGATCCAGCCCAGGGTCCTGCTGCTCGACGAGCCGCTCTCCAACCTGGATCCGACGCTGCGGCAAAGCACCCGCGAGGAGCTTCGCGCGACGCTGCGTCGCTCCGGTGTCACGGCGTTGTTCGTGACGCATGACCAGGATGATGCGTTCGCCGTCGCGGACCGTGTCGCGATGCTCGAGCGCGGGCGGCTGCTGCAGGTCGGTCCGCCGGAAGCGCTGTACGACACGCCGGCGACGCGTGCCGTGGCCGAGTTCGTCGGGCGGGCGGCGGTGGTACCGGCGGAGCGCGCGGAAGATCGCGTCTGGATCGCCATCGGCGGCGTGGCACTCAATGCGCCGGCGCGCCATGCCGAGGGGGCGACGGACAAGCAGGTGCTGGCGGTGCTCCGCCCCGAGTCGCTCGTGCTGACGACGGAAGAGAACGCGCCGGCGTGGCGCGGCGAGGTCGTGGCGCGTCGCTTCGCCGGCGGCCACGTGGTCTATCGCCTGCGCCTCGCCAACGGCACCGACGTGGAAGTGATCGGTGACGGCACCGGCGCGCGTGAGGGCGAGCGCGCGGCCGTCTGCCTTGCCGGCATCCCCATCGCCACGGTCCCGGTGTGAGCAGGTCGCGTCGTTCCAGCGTCGGCATCGGCGTCGCGATCACGTCGCTCGCCCTGCTCGCGCTGCTCGGCTGGAGCGTCGTCTACCCGAACGTGTCGGTGATCATCGGCAGCTTTGCGCGCGGGCTGGACGACTGGCGCGCCTTTGCCGCGAGCCCGGCCGACATCGACGCGTTGCGCGGGACGGTCATCGTCAGCGTCGGCTCGGTGATCGCCGCGCTCATCGTGGGCATCCCGCTGGCGTTCCTGCTCACGCGCACGGAGTTCCGCGGCCGGCGGCTGCTGAGCGGCGTGGCCACGCTGCCGGCGGCGCTGCCGCCACTGGTCGGCGTGCTGGCGTTCCTCTTTCTCTATGGGGAGAGCGGCGTCATCACCCGCGTCGTGCAGAAGGCGCTGGCACTCGAGGATCCACCATGGACGCTGAGCGGGCTCCCCGCCGTGATCTTCGTCCACGCGTACACGATGTACGTCTACGTCTTCCTCTTCGTGAGCGCGGGCCTCGAGCGGTACGACACGACGCTCGACGAGGCGGCGGCGGGGCTCGGCGCGTCGCGCGCGCTCCTGCTGCGGCGCGTCACGCTGCCACTGCTGACGCCGAGCATCGCCGGCGCGATGCTGCTCGTCTTCATGAGCGCGCTCGGCTCCTTCTCCGCGCCATACGTGTTCGGCGGTGGGGCACGGGTGCTGTCGACGCAGATCCTCGTCTCCAAGCTGAACGGGGCGATGGGGCTCGCGTACGTGGAGACGACGGTGCTCGCCGTGACGGCCGTGCTCGCGCTGTTCCTGCTGCGGCGCATGGAAGGACGACGCGCATACGCGATGGCGGGGAAGGGACGTGCCACGCGCACGGCGCTGCGCTCACCGTTCGCTCGCACGCTGCTGCCGGTATTGGCGACGGCAATCGTCATCCTGCTCATCCTGCCACACGCGATGGTGGTGCTGGTGAGCTTCGCGCGCGACGGCGCGTGGACGACGCAGATGCTGCCGCCCGAGTACACGCTGGACAACTTCCGGCGGCTGGCCCAGGACCGCGACCTCTGGCAGCCGATCAGCAACAGCGTGACGATGGCGCTCGTCGCCACGGTGGCCGACGCGATCGTCTGCTTCGCGATCGCGTACGTGGTGGTGCTGACGCGCGCGCCGGGCAAGCGGCTCCTCGCGCTGCTGTCGCAGCTCCCGTGGGCGATTCCGGCGACGGCGATCGCACTCGGCCTCGCGGCGACGTTCGATCGGAACGCACCGCTGCAGCTCCGCGTGCTGCTCGTCGGGACGTTCTGGATCCTGCCCATCGCCTACTTCATCCGGAACATCCCCATCGTCACGAGCGCGGTGGAGGGATCGCTGCGTCAGATGGACCCCACGCTCGAGGACGCCGCGCGCGGGCTCGGTGCGTCGCGCGCGCTCGCGCTGCGTCGGGTGATCCTTCCCGCGGCGCGGCCGGGGCTGGTGGCGGGCACCATGCTCGCCGCCGTCGCGGCCGTCGGCGAGTTCGTGGCGAGCGTCGTGCTGTAC
>Ga0308174_10001822_pt1 | contig 10197 bp, 9 predicted proteins | sample PhyPR2_FD_203894 | JGI IMG/M metagenome (GOLD analysis project Ga0308174, IMG submission 203894) | Soil microbial communities from UC Gill Tract Community Farm, Albany, California, United States - DLSLS.P.R2 | ecosystem: Environmental > Terrestrial > Soil > Agricultural land | place: USA... | reverse complement strand
GTCCCCTGCGTGGGGAATCGTCACATCTTCGAGGATCACTCCGGCGTCGTCGCATCTGGCGCACACCGCGGCGAACGCCGACGCGACCTGCGAGTCGAGCATCGCCATGAAGTAGTCCCGCAGGACCCCGAGACGCATGCCGGGGACCACCCGTGAGGCAGGTGCCGACGGACTGTGGCCAGCTTCCCGCAGCACGTCGTAGAGCAGCCGCGCGTCCGCGACCGAACGGCAAATCGGGCCAACATGATCGAGCGACGAGCTGAGCGGCACGCATCCGACCGTCGTGATGTCGCGGAACGCCGGTTTCAGGCCGACGAGGCCGCAGACGGCCGCCGGAATGCGAATCGAGCCGCCCGTATCGCTGCCGAGCGACGCGTACGCCATCTCGGCGAGTACGGAAGCGGCGGAGCCTCCGGACGAGCCGCCTGGTGAGCGGCTCGGGTCCAGCGGATGGTGCACGGGCCCGAAGGCCGATTCCTCGTTGGTGGTCCCAAGGGCGAACTCGTGCAGGTTGGTCTTGCCGACAATGATGGCGCCGGCCTCACGCAGCCGCGCAACGCTCGGCGCATCGGATTCCGCACGATGATCACGCCGGACGCGTGACGCCGCCGTCGTGCCCGTCCCGCGCACGTCAAACAGGTCCTTGATTGAAATCGGTACGCCGTGCAGCGCACCGCGGTAATGACCGGCGGCGACCTCGCGGTCGGCGGCGGCGGCATCCTTGCGCGCCTGGTCGGCGAGTACCGTGATGAACGCATTGATGCCTGGATCGCGCTGGGCGATTCGCTCGAGGCACCGCTCCACGACTGCTGTTGCCGTTACGTGTCGCGCGCTGATGGCGCCCGCCAGGCTGACGATGGTTTGCGCGTCAGTGGGCATCCGAGCCAGGGGTCTGGACGGGCCGGTCGAATTCGCCGGTCGCGTCGAAATTCCAGTCGGCGGCACGCAGCGTCGCGGTGGCCCGCGCCAAGGTTTCGAGCAGCGGCTTGATCACGGGCAGCCCGCGCCGCTCGGCGTCCTGAGACGAGGCTTCCAGCCAGCTCTTGATGGTCATGCGACGGTCACCAACTACAGGGTACAGGTTTCAGGAAACGGAAGACACCTGTAACCTGTTGTCCGGATGCACCGCGCTACGAAGATCATTGCCACGGTCGGACCTGCGAGCTCCAGCGACGAACGGACCGCCCAACTCGTGCACGCGGGCGTGGACGTCTTCAGGCTCAACTTCTCGCATGGGACACACGCGTTGCACGGTGACGCGATCCGGCGTATCCGGCACGCGGCCCTGCAATCAGGGCGCGTTGTCGCCATCATGCAGGACTTGAGCGGACCGAAGATTCGCACGGGACTGCTGCGGGATCATCAGCCCATCGACCTTCAGGCCGGACAGGCCCTGACGATCGCTGTTGGTGACTTCGTCGGTGAACCGGGCCGCGTGGCGACGACGTATGCGGGTCTTCCCGCGGCGGTCAGGATAGGCGATGCGCTCCTGCTCGACGATGGCCGCATTCAGCTGCGGGTCGAGGAGACGAACTCGGCCGAGATTCGCACCATCGTCGTCGACGCCGGCCCGCTGGGAGAGCACAAGGGCATCAATGCGCCCGGCGCGATGTTCCCCTCGGGCCAGTTGACGGACAAGGATGCAACGGATCTCGCGTTTGGCGTAGCGGCGGGCGTCGACATGATCGCGCTCAGCTTCGTGCAACGCGGTGCCGACCTCGCCGCGGCCCGTGAGGCACTGGCGCGGGCGGGAGCGCCGCACGTTCCGATCATCGCCAAGCTCGAGCGGCCACAGGCAATCGAGCATCTGGATGAAGTGCTGCACGCCGCTGACGCCGTCATGGTGGCACGCGGGGATCTGGGGATCGAGATGCCGCTCGAGCAGGTGCCGCGGGTGCAGAAGGAAGTCACGCGTCGCGCGCGTGCGCTCGGCCTGCCGGTGATTGTCGCGACGCAGGTGCTGGAATCGATGCGCTGCGAACCGCGGCCGACACGGGCCGAGGTGAGCGACGCGGCGAATGCCGTGGACGATCGCGTGGACGCGATCATGCTGTCGGGAGAGACGGCGGCCGGCTCGTACCCGCTGCGCGCGGTCGAGACCCTTGACGCCGTCATTCGCGATGCCGAGACGATCGATCCGGTCGGCTCGATCCCGCTGGAGGACACGCGCCTGCTCAGCGGGCATGGCCGCGCGATCTGCGATGCGGCGGTCACGCTCGCCGAGCACGCAAACGCCGCGGCGATTGTCGCCATCACGCGCGGCGGCAAGACGGCGCGGGTGCTGTCGGCGTTGCGGCCGAGAGTGCCGATTCTCGCGGCGACGGATCAAGTGACGATCGCCAGGCGCCTGGCACTCTCCTGGGGGGTAACGCCGCTACTGACCGACCTGAGCGGCGAGCTCGACGCGGCAGCCCCGCGGATCGGCCGGGAACTGGTGTCCCGGGGAACGCTGGTCTCGGGTGCGGTGGTCGTGCTGGTCAGCATCAACCCGAACGTGGCGCCCGGTTCCACCAACTTCGTCAAGCTCGCGCGCGTGGACGGCTAGCCGGGCCGCGTCTCGGTGCGGAGCCGCGGTGCGGGGATAATGCCGACATGGACCCGCAGCCGCTCGCGTACACCGACGCCGAATTCCTCGACAGTGAAGAAGCCCGGCCGATCCGCATTCTTGCCGAGTACCTGGAACCGCTTCGCCGTTTCAAACAGCAGAACATTCAGGACACCATCGTCTTCTTCGGGTCGGCACGCATTCACAGCCGCGAGCGGGCCGAAGAGGCGCTTGAGCGGCTGGAACGGCGGTTCGGTCCACGCATCGGTCCCGAACGGGATGCGCACCTGGCCCGCGGGCGTAAGGCGGTGGAATGGTCACGCTACTACGAGGAGGCGCGCGAGCTGGCTCGCATGGTCACCGACTGGTCGAAGTCGCTGGCCTCAGAGCACCACCGGTTCGTGGTCACATCGGGCGGCGGCCCCGGGATCATGGAAGCAGCCAATCGCGGCGCCCAGGAGGCCGGGGGAAAGACCATCGGCCTGAACATCCGCCTCCCGTTCGAGCAGGGCCCGAATCGATACATCACCGACGGCCTGCACTTCGAGTTCCACTACTTCTTCATGCGCAAGTTCTGGTTTGCCTACCTGGCCAAGGCGCTGGTGGTGTTTCCGGGCGGGTTCGGGACACTCGACGAGATGTTCGAGATTCTCACGCTGATGCAGACCGAGAAGCTGGCCAAGCAGATTCAGATCATCCTGTACGGCAGCGAATACTGGGACCCGATTCTGAAGCTCGATCCGATGGCGGAGTGGGGGGCCATCAGTTCGGCGGATATTCACCTGGTGAAGCGCGCCGACACGCCGCAGAGCGCGTTCGACTTCCTGCACGCCCACCTCACCGAGCATCACCTCACGCCACCAACGCTGCAGGAGATGAAGGCGCCGGGCATCGCTAAGACGAGGTCTTGATAATCTTGAATCGTGAATCAGGAATCGTGAATCGGGAATCGGGAATCGTGAATCTTCAATCGTGAATCGTGAATCGTGAATCGGGAATCGGGAATCGGGAATCAGGGATAGAGAAGATACGGTGCCCGCGCCTTCCTGAAGGCGTCCTCGTCAACGCGCCACGAGTCGGCAATCTCCTCGGCTGGCATGCCCGATTCGATCTGTGTGCGCAGCGCGTCTGATCCGGCCAGGATGTCGATCGGCAGCTTCTCCTTCTCGTACTCGTACGGGGGCTGGCGCCAGAGCGGGAACGAATCCGGCAGCGCCCGTCGGAAGGCATCGATGAGCGCCACACCGGTCAGCACGGGCTTGAACGCACGACGATCGGTGACATGTGCCTGGCACCCGCCGCACGCCTGCTTTGCGTGCTTCTGGAACGTCGGTTCGAAAACGGCGGGCCGGAAATAGACCCCGGGCAGGCCGCGATTATTGAGATCGCGCGCGAAGCGTTCTGCTTCGACACCGGGTGCACCAACCAGCTCGAATGGCCGTGTCGTTCCCCGCCCCTCCGACAGCATCGTCCCCTCGAATAAGACCGTTCCCGGGTACACCACGGCGGTTTCCAGCGTCGGCATATTGGGTGACGGCATCACCCACGGCACATCGGTGTCGTCGTGGAACATACGGCGTTCCCACCCGGCCATGCGCACGACCTCGAGCTGGGCACCCAGGCCGAACTCCTCGTTGAAGAGGCGCGCGAGCTCCGCGATGGTCATACCGTGCCGCATGGGGATCGGGAACAGGCCGACGAACGATTCGAAACCCTTGCGCAGCAGCGCCCCCTCGATGTTCTCACCGTTGATCGGATTGGGCCGGTCGCAGACGATCACCGGCAGGCCGTGGCGGCCGCACGCCCGGAGGCAGTTGGCCATCGTGTAGATGTACGTGTAGATGCGCGCGCCGATATCCTGCAGATCGATGACCAGCAGGTCCAGGCCTTTCAGCATGTCGGCGGTGGGTTCCCGCGTCTCGCTGTACAGGGAGTAGATCGGCACGCGGCGCGACGGATCATCGCGGTGGGGCGTTTCGATCATGTTGTCCTGCACATCCGACCGGAACCCGTGCTGCGGACCAAAGATCGCCGCCAGCCTGACATCGTCGGCGGCCGCGAGCCGATCGACGATGTGGCTGAAGCCGTGACTGACTGAAGCGTGATTGCAGAGGATGCCGACGCTGGCGCCGCGGAGTCGGCCGGACGCGAGGAGCTGATCAGTTCCTAGTTGGACGCGGTTGGGCATATGGGTGGGTGCAATTAGACAGTCTGTTGGAACGTGCGTTCTGGTGCCTCATCAATATCCCATGCCGCACGTGCCGATATCTCCCGCATGCCCACAACCGGCTGGTGCCGGCGCTTGGCAGCCGTGCTGCTCGCCGTCTGCTTGTTTTCGTCCGTCCCTCATGCGCAGGAGCCGACCGCCGGAGCCATCCAGCCGTCGCTGCGCATTCCCACCGTGGCGGCCAGCGCTGGGGCGGCGGCGGATTGGATGACCACCTATCACGCGTTGACCAATTATCAGGTCCGCGAAACCAACCCGTTGCTGCGGCCCTGGTATGACTCGCCGTCACAGCTCATCGGAATGGGTGCGTTGATGGATGTCGGCGGGATCACCGCATGGAACCTGACGGTCGGTCCGAAGCATCCCCATGTCGCGATTGCCGGCCTCTGGGCGATGGCGGCGTTCAGATCGTACCTGGCGGTGCACAACGTCAGAAACGAGCACCGCGCCGCACGTCGCTAGACGGGCCTACCCGGTGTTGACCCATCCTCGCCGCACCAGCGCGTCACGTAACGCGTGCGCACGGGCCATTGTGCGCGGCCGCAGGTCGCAACGCTCGCCGCTGACCAACTCACCATTCGATTCGACCCGCATCTCGAAACCCTGCAGGTCGCGGTAGACGCTGCAGGCCAGCAGGCTGCCGTCGCTCCAGGCAAGCTGCCAGAGGACCGCGACCCGTTCGGACTGCACGCGTGCAGGCATCGCGAGCGTATTATGCACCCCGTGCCCGTGCCGCAGTTCCTTTTGCTGGATGACAGCTACGCCGACGTGCAGGCGTTCATCGCGATGGTCAAACGCATCGGGCTGGTCAACACGGTCAGGGCGGTCGGCACGTTAGCCGAGGCGCAGGGGTATCTGGCCGCGGCGAGCGAGTCGACGCTGCCGGTGGTGGTGTTTTCAGGCGGAATGCTGCCCGACGGCGACGGTTTCGACCTGTTCGCCTGGATGGAGGATCAGGACCTTCCCGTGTGTGCGATACCGACCATCACGCTCGAGAAACCGCTGGAGATGTATGACGTCATCGCCGCGCTGAAGGTGCTCGCCTTGCCGGAGCGCGCACGGATCGACACGACGACGTTGATGGTGCGGGTGGAACTCTGGCCGCACGGCACGATTCTCAGCGATGCGTAACCTGCCCGCCGCCTCAGGCTGACGCCCCCCGGTCATTCGCTGCGCGCGAACGGCAGGCCCTGCTCGAGATGCAGCAGCGCCTGTTTGCGCCACAACAGCCCGCCGTATCCCCCCAGCTTCCCGTTCTTGTTGACGACCCGGTGGCAGGGGATGACGATCGCGATCCGGTTCATGCCGTTGGCGGTACCGACGGCACGCTGCGCTCCCGGCGCGCCGACCTTGTGAGCGAGTTCTTCGTACGACAGCGTCCTCCCGTACGGAATCCGTAGCAGCTCGGCCCACACCTTTTCCTGGAACGGCGTTCCGGGGGCGGTGAGCGGCACGGTGAACTGCTGAAGACGTCCCGCGAAGTATTCCTCGAGTTCGCGACGGAGTCGTTCGAGATGCGGACTGTCGCCAGGCACCACCGCGCAGCCGAAGCGGCGGCGCATCGTCTTAATCTGTGTTTCGAGCTTGCGACGATCCGTGAACTCGAGCAGACACACACCGTCCTTGTTTGCTCCCGTGAGCAGCGGGCCGAGCGGGCTTTCGACCCAGCCGACCACGATGCAGTCCTCCTGGCGGGCCCGTCCGGGCGCCTCACCGAACGTGCGGGTGAACGCATCGCGGAAGCCGCTGTGCGATTCGAAACCGGTATCCATCACGACCTCGTCGAGCGCCGCGCCGCGACGCAGTTGATGCAGCGCACCCCCGAGCCGCCGGGCACGGACGAATGCGTGGAACGTCATGTTGTAGTGCGCGCTGAAGTACCGCCGAACGTGCGAGGGCTGCAGCCCCATGCGCCGCAGATCCTGATCGTGCAGCCGTCGATCGGGCTCGCGATCGACCATCGCCAGCAGCCGCTGCACCCAGTCCGGCTCACGCCCGGTGGCCCGCAGCGGATCGCATCGCCGGCATGGCCGGAATCCAGCGAACATGGCCTCGCGCACGCCTGGAAAAAACCGGATGTTCTCGGGGCGCGGCTTCCGGGCGGTGCACGATGGGCGGCAGAAGATTCCCGTCGTGGCGACACCGGTCACGAACAGTCCGTCGTACGAGGCGTCTTTGGCGAAGAACGCCCGTCGCATCTCGGACTCCGGCGGCAACGGCCGGGCTGCGGCATGGACCCCACTCACGACGAGCACGTTACCGCACCGCGGCCGCGGTGCTCCACCGCGAAATTGACATGGAATTCGAGATCACTGGCTGTCCCGGATATCCCCTGGAGCCGACGTCAATTCATGTCAATACACCGCGGTCATCCGGCACGCGTCGTCGGCCCGATTGGCTTCGACCCATTCGTACGATCGACCAAGTGTCGCCAGCGCTTCGTTCAGACCGTTGCGGAAGACGTACGCTCCCGACACATTGTCGGGAACGCCGTCTGCCGATGCCTGCCGACACGAGGGCGGCAGCGAGATCAACTGCAGGAGGACCTTGTCGCGGGCAACGCGGGCCGCGGTCCATGGCTGCAGGTGCACGCGGGTGGCGATTGCTGCGCCGACGACGGTGCAGATGGTAATCGTTGCTGCCGCGGTCCTGCGGGATCCGGAGGTCCACCCGTCGAGGAGGGCCGAGGCAAGTGCGATCGACCACCAGGCGCCGGCCAGATAGACGTAGCGCGTGCCCTGAAGGTCTGGCGTGATGCCGAACAGCCTGATCGCGGGTGCGACGCAGAGCAATGTTCCGACCGACGCCAGCACCGCCAGTCGGCGGCCGTTCGGGATCTGCCGCCACCGAAACACCCATGCCACGATGACCGCGACCAGCACCAGCGTCACCATCATCGCCATCACGGGATGAGCCTCAACGACACGTCGATGCAGCGGCAGGAAGAAGGCGCGCAGGACCCCCGACAGCAGACGTCCGATCCCGCTCGCATCGGGTCGCGGCACCAGCCGATGGTCGAGCCGGTCCGTCAGCTCACGTGCGAGCGTGTAGCTCCCCGCGAGCAGCAGTTGCAGGCCGCCGAGCGTCAGGACGCCTCGCGACAGCCGGCCCCAACGTGCCCAGTACAACAGGACGACGAGCGGCCCGGCAATGACACCAGTTTCCTTTGCGCCCATCATCGCAACCGTGAGCGCGAGGCCGAGTGCGTATTCGATCGTGCGCAGATCGCGCCGTGACGTCGCGATGATGGCCAGCAGCAGCGTGAACGTTGTGAGCGTGAGATCAAACACGCCGGATCCCCACGCCACCGGCTCGACCGCGATGGGCATCGTCAGGAACAGCGCAGCGGCACCGGCTGGCCCCCATGGCGCCGCGAGGAATCGCCTCGCCAGGACGAACACGAGCGTGGCATTCAAGCCGTGCAGCCCGATGTTCAGGGCGTGCAGCGCGGCCGGCGTGCCGCTTACCGTGGTGATCCGGGCGAGCAGCCACCAGGCGATGATCGGGAGGGGCCGAATCTGGCCCCAGTCACGCGGCGCCAGTTCGAGCTGCCGCGCCCACATCAGCAGCGCGTAGTCGTCAGACAGCAGGCCGATGCGCATCGCCGGCTGGTAAAGGGCAAAGGCGCCGCCGATCAGCAGGACCGCGACGCCGGCACCGACCAGTCGCGCCGATCTCGGAGATGTGGGCGAACCGCTCATCTCCGCTGCTGATTCACGATTCACGATTCACGATTCACGATTCACGATTCACGATTCACGATTGACGATTGGCGATTGGCGATTGGCGAGACGACGATCGATGCCAGCGCGTGCAGGGGTCGTGAGGGATCGAGCCGGGAAGCGAGCGCGCGGGCGAGGACGGTCCAGGCGCGGTCCTCGCGTCGTTCGCCGCTGACCGGGCGCAGCGGCTGCACTTGAAGCGCAGCAGCCCAGTCGCGCCGTACGTGTCCGTCGCGATCGAGCGCGAGGATCTCGAAGTCACGCCCGTCCTTGTACACGGCGATCAAACCTTCGTTCCGCTCCGGTCCAGTCTCGATCTGGACGCGCGCGATCCGCCCGAGAGCACTTTCTTCGAGGTGCGCGAAAACACCTTCGACGAGCGGGTGGCCGGACGCGAAGAAATCGATCATCTCGTTTTCAACCGCGGATTCACGATCGAAGGTGCCGATGAAGGTCGAGTCGCCGGGCACACCCGGAAGACTGTCGACGAGCGCTTCGTTGCCAAACACGATCGAGTAGGTCCGCGGGCCGCGCGGCCGCTCGAGCGTAAAACCGAGACGCGCGCAGGCCTGAGTGACGACCCGCTCATTGCGTGCGTCCAGGTCCGCCGGGACGCGCGCGAGGATCGCATCGGCCATCCCGGGCTGATACGGATCGCGGTGCAGTTCCTGGTACGCCGCTTCACGGATCCGGCTTCGCGCGGCACGGGCGTCGCCGAGCACCGAATCGAAGCGCGCGGGCGTCAGCGTGCCGTCTGGCTCGAGCGCAAGTGCCTCCAGTGCGTGTTCGAGCGGCGCCAGTTGCGGCTCGACACCGGCCATCGGCTCACGGAACAGTCCGAGCGCCTCGAAAAGTTGCACGACGTCGCGACCGATGCCCTCGGGTGGCCGGAAATAGACGATTTCAACAGGGATCTGCCGGCCGATGCGATCGAGCCGCCCGATCCGCTGCTCGACCAGCGACGGCTTCCACGGCAGGTCCCACAGAATCAAACGGCGGCAGAACTCGAAGTTCCGACCTTCTCCCCCGCACTCGGTGGATACGAGCACGCTCGGGCCGTCCGTCGCCCGGAATCTCGCCACTTCCGTGTCGCGTCGTGCCGGCGACAGCTCCTCGTGAAAAAGGCCGCTCTGGACCTGGGCGCGATCGTTCATTGCGCTGCGCAGCATGTCCAGCGACTCGCGATAGGCGACGAAGATCAGCGTCTTTTCGCCGGCATCACGCCAGCGGCGCACCTGGCCGAGCAGCCAGAGCAGGCGAGGATCGGCCGCGTCCAGCGCATCGAGCTGACGCCGCAGCGGACTGTCGTCGGCCGGCAAGAGCGGGCGCAGCGCCGCTCCGGATGACAGCACGCGCCGGATTCGGTCTGCTCTCTTACGCCGTGCGACTGGGTCGTCTGGCGTGCCGCGCGACGGATCGCCGGGCGTGCTGTGCGACGCCCGGCCTGATGGCTCCGGACGGTGGGATGCCCGATCTGCGGCCAGCTCACGAACCTCGCGCTCGAGTTGAGCGCGCAGTGGCCAACCTCCGCCCGCATCGAGATCGACGGGAATGCCGATCCGCGGTGGCAGCCCGCCGATGTCCACCCGTCGCGTGGCGCTCGTGCACGGCGGGAGCGGCTCACCCGTCGCGAGGCGGTCTTCCAGGCTGACGTCCTCCGGGAAATCGTGCGGCCGAAGCAGTTGCAGCAGCCTGAAAAATCC
>Ga0308174_10001820_pt1 | contig 10200 bp, 8 predicted proteins | sample PhyPR2_FD_203894 | JGI IMG/M metagenome (GOLD analysis project Ga0308174, IMG submission 203894) | Soil microbial communities from UC Gill Tract Community Farm, Albany, California, United States - DLSLS.P.R2 | ecosystem: Environmental > Terrestrial > Soil > Agricultural land | place: USA... | reverse complement strand
GCGACGAGGACGACGCTGGTCTGGTAGACCGCGTTGGCGTACTTCACCGACAGGGTGACCAGGGCCAGGGCGATGACGACGCCGGGCAGCGACGAGGCGACATAGGTCGCGCGCTCGACGAGGACCGACAGCCAGCTGCGGCGGCGGGCGATGAGCCACGCGATGGGGAACGCCGCGACGACGGTGACGACGCCGGCGCCGAGCCCGAGGCCGAGGGTGCTGCCGAGGGTGGTGGCCACTTCGGCAGGGTCGACCTGGGCGGAGCCGGCGAGCAGCCAGTAGACGAGGCTGCCGAGCGGCACACCGAGCGACAGCGCGGTCAGCGCGGCCATGGCCAGCAGGGCCGGGACGGTCCACCGGCCCAGGCGTGCGGGCAGCGCGCGGCGGGCGGCGCCGCGGCCGAACCGGGCCAGCCGGACCGTGCCCCGCAGCAGCGCCTCCACGGTCAGCAGGCCCAGGCAGAGGGCGATGAGCACGAGGGCCAGCACGCTGCCCGCGCTGTTGCTGAACGCCACCTGGAACTGCTCGAGGATCGCCGTCGTGAAGGTGGGGAAGCGCAGCATGGCGAGCACGCCGAACTCCGAGAGCAGGTGCAGCGACACCAGCAACATGCCGCCCAGCATGGCCGGGCGCAGCTGCGGCAGGACGGCCCGGAAGAACGTGCGCCACGGGCCCTGCCCGAGCGAGCGCGAGGAGTCCTCCATGGCCTGGTCGAGCCCGCGCAGCACCGCCGCCACCGGCAGGAACACGAACGGGAAGTAGGACAGCGTGGTGACCAGTACCGCCCCCCGGAGCCCTTCGAGGTCCGGCCGGACGGTGACCCAGGCATAGCTGTTGACGAACGCCGGTACGGCGAGCGGCGCGACCATGAGCACGCGCCAGTACTTCGCGCCCGGCAGCGACGTGCGCTCGACCAGCCACGCGGTGCCGATGCCCAGCACCGTGGTCAGGGCGACCGTGACGACCACGAGCGAGGCGGTGTTGCGCAGCAGCTCTCCGACGCGGGGACGCCACAGCAGCGACCAGGCCTGGGCGAGGCCGGTGTCGAACGCGGTCGAGACCACGACGAGCAGCGGCAGCACGCACAGCGCCGCTACGGCCAGGCTGGCCGTGACGACTGCTGGGGGCGCGGAGCTGCCGCGCGGGCGACGTGCCACCTAGAGGATGCCCGCGGCGGTCATGAGCTCGATGACCTTGGGGCCGTTGAGGGTGTAGGGGTCGACCTTGGGCGCCTGGAGCGAGGCCAGCGGCTCGAGGGCCTTGTCGGACGCCACCCCGGTGCCCACGGCGTACTCCTTGGCGTCGCTGGTGGCGAGCATGGTCTGCCCCTCCTTGCCGGTGACGAAGGCGAGGAACTTCTGCGCGTTGGCAGCGTGCTTGCTCGACTTGAGCACCGCGCCGCCGGAGATGCTGACGAACGCACCGGGGTCCTGGTGGCGGAAGTAGAGGAGCTTGGTGTTCGCGCTGCCCGCCTTGGTCAGGGCCTGGTCGCGGTACCAGTAGTAGTGGTACATGATCCCCACGGGGACCTGACCGGCGTTGACGGCCTTCATCACGGCGATGTTGTTCTGGTAGATCTTCCCGCCGTCCTTGAGGCCCTTGAGCCACGCGGCGGTCTTGGCCTCGCCCTGCGTCGCGAGGATGGCGCTGACGATGGCCTGGAAGTCCGCGCCGCCGGCGGCCGCGCCCCACTTGCCCGCCCACTTCGGGTCCTGCAGGTCCATGATCGACTTCGGCAGCTCGGCCTCGGAGATCTTGCTGGGGTTGTAGACGAGCACGGTCGAGCGCGCGGCGATGCCGACCCAGTCCTTGGACGAGGGGGCGTAGCCGGAGCCGACCTGCGCGATGGTCGAGCCGTCGACGGGGGCGAGCAGCCCGGCGCGCTCCACCGTGGTCATGGCCGGCGAGTTCTCGGTGAGGAAGACGTCGGCCGGGGACCTGGCTCCCTCCTGCACGATCTGCGACCCCATCGAGGAGTCGCTGCCGTAACGGATCTGGACCTTGATCCCGCTCTTCTCCTGGAACTTCTTCGCCCAGGCCTCGGTGAGGTTCTCGTGCTGCGCGCTGTAGATCGTGAGCTTGTCCGGGTCGAGGTTCTTGCCGGCCTCGAGGGTCCCGCCGCCGCAGCCGGCGAGGCCCAGGGCGGCGGTCGTCGCGAGGGCGATGAGGACGGTGCGTCGGGGCATCACGGTCGGGTACTCCTGGGGTCGGGTCAGGGGTGGCTTCAGGGGAGGGGCGGGCGTCTGGCACCGTGGTCGGTGGTCGCTCGCGGGCATCCTCGCCGTTGAGAAGGCAAGGCTTACCTTACTCTCGCGCTCGACCCTGTCGAAATCGGGCCTTCGGACACCGGCGGGCCGGGGGTCGTGTGGCGCCGCGCCATCTGGTGCAGCGTCCACGAGAGGAGCAGGCTTCCGCCGACCGGCACCTCCATGCCGATGACGAAGAACCGGTAGAGGAGCACACCGGCGGCTGCGGCTGCCGGGTCGGCGCCCATCCGCACGAGGTAGGCGGTCATGCCGATCTCCACGAACCCGGTGGCTCCCGGTGTGATCACGGCGAGGGACAGGACCCGCTCGACGGCGAACGCCGCGAACACCACGGACGCGGCCGGTGGGGTGCCGACGGCCGCGAGGCACAGCCACAGGAGGCACGCCTGGGCGGTCGCGTAGAGCAGCTTGCCCGCCGTGAGGCGTGGCCACGCGTGCCGGACGAGCTCGATGATGGCGCCCCGCATCTCCAGGGCACGCGCCTCCTGACCACCCGGCGAACGGTGCAGGCGGACCAGCACGCGGTCGGCGGTCGCACCGAGCCTTCGCGCCCCGACATCGGTGCCCAGCAGGACCACCGTGACCGCGACGACCACGAGGAACGCGGCGACGGACCCCAGGCCGGCGCTCAGGAGCACGTCGCTCTCGCCGCGGCCCTCGAGGGCGAACCAGCCCAGCGCCACCGCCGGCACCACGAGCCGCCCGAGAACGTCCCAGATGTTCGTGACCATGGCCCAGCGCACGAACGCGGTGGTGGTGAAACCCCAGCGACGGCAGGACGACCAGTTGACGACCGTGCCGAGCGCGCCGCCAAGGGGCACCACGTTGGACACGCTGCTGCCCGTGATGTTGAGGAAGAAGGCCCGTCGGTGGCTGAGGCCCGGGAGCGCGGCCACGAGCACGATGGTGTGGAGCCACAGCCCGGCGAGCCACACCGCGGCGAGGAGGACGAACCACGGCAGCGGCACCGAGCCGAGCACGGTACCGATCTGGGTCCACGTCGCGTCGGCGATCCGGGGCAGGCCGACCGCGAGCAGCGCTGCGGCCGTCGTGACGGCTGCCACCGCCTCGACGACCCGGGCGACGCGACGGCCCTCACCGGTCATGACGGCAGTCTCCGTCCCGCCCGGCACCCTTGGTGGGGCACTTGGTCCCGCCGCCCGCAGTCCCGCGGTCGTGGCCACGCGGCTCCGGCCCGCGCCCCCGGAGTGCGACCGCGGCCGTGGTCCGCGGCGCAGGGATCTGTGGGGGAGCCCGCGGCGCCCGTGACCGACCACCTAGACTCGGCCGCGACAAGGAGGGCCAGTGGCGGGTCGGATCAAGGCCGAGGACGTCGCGCTCGTCAAGGAGCGGTCGTCGATCGAGGACGTCGTGCGCGAGCACGTGACGCTGCGACCCGCGGGCCCGGGCTCGATGAAGGGGCTGTGCCCCTTCCACGACGAGAAGACGCCCTCCTTCAACATCCGGCCCAACGTCGGCGCCTGGCACTGCTTCGGCTGCGGTGAGGGCGGCGACGTCATCTCGTTCGTGCAGAAGGTCGAGCACCTGACGTTCAGCGAGTCGGTCGAGCGGCTGGCCCAGAAGCTCGGGATGGAGCTGCACTACGAGGAGGGTGGGCGCCCGCGCGACGGCGAGACCCTCGGCCGGCGCTCGCGGCTCCTCGAGTCCCACCGGGCGGCCCAGGAGTTCTACCACCACGCCCTCCTCAACTCCCCGGAGGCGCGGATCGGGCGCGACTTCCTGCGCGAGCGCGGGTTCGACAGCGAGGCGGCCAAGCGCTTCGGCGTGGGGTTCGCCCCGCGGGGCGGCGAGGAACTCTCACGGCACCTGCGGTCCAAGGGCTTCACCGACGACGAGCTGACCATCGGCGGCCTCTCCGGGCGCGGGAGCCGCGGGCTGTACGACCGGTTCCGCGGACGGCTGGTCTGGCCGATCCACGACATCACCGGTGACACCGTGGGCTTCGGCGCCCGGCGCCTGTTCGAGGACGACCGGATCGCCGCGAAGTACCTCAACACCTCCGAGACGCCCATCTACAAGAAATCCACCGTCCTCTACGGCCTGGACGCCGCCAAGAAGTCGATCGCCACGGAGCGCAAGGCCGTGGTCGTCGAGGGCTACACCGACGTCATGGCCTGCCACCTCGCGGGCATCGAGGGCGCCGTGGCCACCTGTGGGACGGCGTTCGGGGTCGACCACATCAAGGTGCTCCGCCGCATCATGCGCGACGAGGCCGACCTCGCGCCTGCCCGGGTCGTGTTCACCTTCGACGGTGACGCTGCCGGGCAGAAGGCGGCGATGCGGGCGTTCGGCGAGGACCAGCGGTGGGCCTCGCAGTCGTTCGTCGCGGTGGCCGACGGCGGCATGGATCCTTGTGAGCTGCGGATCGCCAAGGGCGACGACGCGGTGCGCCACCTGGTCGACGACGCCGTGCCGATGTTCGAGTTCGCGGTGCGCACCACCATCGCCCGGTTCGACCTCTCGACCGCGGAGGGCCGGGTCCAGGGCATGCGCGCGGCGGCGCCGATCGTCAACAGCATCCGCGACAGCTCGATGCGTCCGGAGTACATCCGCACCGTGGCCGGGTGGATCGGGGTGGAGGTCGAGCAGGTGCAGGCCGAGGTCTCCCGCGCCCAGCGCCTGGCGGCCCGCGACGCCAAGGCCGAGGGCGAGGCCGGCAATGGTGCCGGCCCCGGTGCCGCGGCGGGTCCCCGCGGCCAGCGCCCGGACGCAGGAGGCCAGCGCCCGGACGCCGACATCGTGCCGGAGCCGTCCTTCGAGGAGGCCCGTGCGGCCCTGCCGCCGCCCGACCTGCGCGACCCGGTGGTGTTCGCCGAGCGCCAGCTGCTCCAGACCCTGCTGCAGTACCCCGACAGCTTCGAGCCCGCCGACATCGACAGCCTCGACGCGGAGGCCTTCACCGCCCCGGCGCACCGGGCGGTCTTCGACGGCATCCGCGCGGCTGGCGGTCCCCGCCGCGGGCTGTCCACCCAGGCCTGGGCCGACACCGTGGCCGAGGCCGCGCCGCTCTCGGTCCGCGGGCTCGTCTCCGAGCTGGCGGTGGCGCCCCTGCCCACCCGCTTCGACAAGGCGACCGGGCTCCCCGAGCGCCGCTACGTCGACGCGCTCCTCGTGCGCGTCCAGGAGGTCTCCTTGACCCGGAAGATCGGCGACGCCATGTCGGCCATGCGGCGCATGGCCGCTGACCCCCATACCGACCCTGCACGGGCCCGTGCCCTCAGCGGTGAGCTGCAGGACCTGCAGCGCGAGCTGGCCCGCCTGCGCGACCGGGCGAGCTGATGGCGCTCTCACTGCGCCGCCGCCGCGCCAGGCTGCCCGAGGCGGTCAGGGACGCGCTCGAGCTCGGCCAGCGCGAGCGGGTGCTGACGTTCGCCGCGGAGGAGTCCGGTGGCCAGCCGACCGGCACGACCGTGGTGGCGACCACGCACGGCCTGTATGCCGTCGACGCGGCAGGGACGCGCACCGTCGCTCGCCCGTGGCACGAGGTGGACGCCGGGTCGTGGTCCGCGGAGCTGCACCAGCTCACGGTGACCTGGGTCGACCGGGCCACACCGGCGCAGTGGGCACTGGGCGACACGTCCCTGCTGCCGGAGACCCTCCGCGAGCGGGTGCAGGCAAGCGTCGTGCTGGCGCAGAAGATCGAGCTGGGTCCCCGTCGCTCCGCCCGTGCAGTCATCCGGCAGGACCTCGCGACCGGTGACCTCGTCGAGCAGGTCGTCCTGGGCAGGGGCGTCCGGCCCGACGACCCCGAGGTGTCGCTCGCCGCGGAGGAGGCGCTGGACTACCTGCGTGAGCAGGTCGGCCTGTCCTGACCACCGGGTGGGCCGTGCCCGCCGAGGTGGTGGCAGACGGTCGTCTTCCGCCCTGTCGACCGCGATCTGGCACCCTCTCGGTGCCGCTCGACACCGCGCCCGGCGGACGGCCCGCGACCCGGGGGTCCCGTTTTCGGATCAGCCCGGATCGTTTGCTATGGTTGCGCAGCGCCGACGGCGGGTCACGCCGAGGCACATTCCCCTGTAGCTCAATTGGCAGAGCAGCCGACTGTTAATCGGCAGGTTGTTGGTTCGAGTCCAACCGGGGGAGCGCACCACGAAGGCCCGGGTCGGCTGACCCGGGCCTTCGTCGTGGTGTGGCGCGGTGGGGCCCGGTGAGGCATGGGGAGACGCCCCGTCAGGTGTGGGAGTCAGGTGTTGGTGGCGTCGGTGGTGACGATGCCGTCGCCCCCGAGCGTGGACTGCTCCGGCGTGGTGCCGGTGACCGGCCCGCCACCGCCGACCACCGCCCGGCCGCGCCTGGACAGGCGGCGCTGGACGCGGGAGGCCAGGACCGTCAGGACGTAGTTGATGACGATGAAGAGCAGGGCCGCCACGAGGTAGGCCGGCACCGTGTTGGCAAAGGCGGACCCGAGCGTCTTGCTCCAGTTGAGCAGCTCGAGGTAGGTCACCTGGTAGCCGAGCGCAGAGTCCTTGAGGATCACCACGAACTGCCCGATCAGGGCCGGCAGCATCGCCGTGAGGGCCTGCGGGAGCTGGATCGAGCGCATCACCTGCGACCGGGTGAGCCCGACCGACAGACCGGCCTCGGACTGCCCCTTGGGCAGGGAGAAGACACCGGAGCGCACGAGCTCGGCGATGACCGAGCCGTTGTAGAGGGTCAGGCCCGTCACGACCGCGGCCAGGGGGGCGGTCTCGGCGGAGAAGAACGTGCCCCGGGCGTAGAGGCCGAAGTAGGCGAAGATCATCATGAGCAGGACGGGTACGGCGCGGAAGAACTCCACGACGACCCCGCAGAACCAGCGCAGCGCGGTGACCGACGACAGGCGCCCCACGCCGAACAGCACGCCGAACACGCCCGCCAGCACGATGGAGATCGCCGCGGCCTTGAACGTCCCGAGCAGGCCGGGCACGAGGTAGTCGCGCCACACCGCCCGGTCGGTGACGAACGGCTTCCACAGGTCGGCCCCGAGCTGGTTGGCGGCCTTCATCTTCAGCACGACGAGCACGAGGATGCCGAGTGCCACGACCAGGCCGACCGCGGCGAGGGCGGCGTGCCGGCGGCGGGCCCGCGGGCCTGGGGCGTCGAAGAGGACGGAGGCGCTCACCGCTTCACCGCCAAGCGTCGCGACAGGCTCGTGAAGAGCAGGCCGAGCGGCAGGGTGAGGATGACGAACCCGATGGCGAAGATGGCGAAGACGGAGAACGACCCCGTCTCGTTCTCGATGACCTCCTGCATGAGGCCGGCCGCGTCGCTGGTGCCGATGACCGCGGCCACGGTCGTGTTCTTGATGAGCGCGATGAGGACCGATCCCAGCGGCGCGATGGAGCCGCGGAACGCCTGGGGGAGGATGACGTTGACCATGCTCTGGCCGAACGTCAGGCCCACGGATCGCGCGGCCTCGGCCTGGCCGGCGGGGACGGTGTTGACGCCGGAGCGCAGGGCCTCGCAGACGAACGCCGCGTGGTAGACCGCGAGGACCACGATGGCCCAGCGGATGGCGTTCTGCTGCACGTCCTGCGACAGCGGCAGCCCCATGATGTAGGTGATGCCGAGGACGCTCAGGACCATCATCAGCGTGAGCGGGACGTTGCGGAAGATGTTGACGTAGCTCGTGCCCAGCAGGCGCAGGACGGCCACGGGGGAGACGCGCATGACGGCGACCACGGTCCCGAGGACCAGGGCGCCGAGGGCCCCGAAGAAGGCCAGCCGGATCGTCAGCCAGAACGCGCCGAGCACGTCGTAGCTGCCCAGGATGTCGCCCATGCAGGAACCTTCCGTCGCAGGGTGGGGGCAGGGGTGGAGCGGGCCGTGGGGTGGGTGGTGGCGTCGTGCTCGCCCCGGCGCCACCCGGTACGCCGCCCGCCCACCTCCCACACGTGGGGGAGCGGGCGGCGTACCCGGCTCTCAGGCCGTCAGGAGCAGGGGTCCTGCTTGGGCGGGTTGGTCGCGCTGTCGACCTTGAAGCCGGCCGGGCCGAGGTTCTTGTCGACGGCCTTCTGCCACTCGCCCGAGCTGATCATCTTGGCGATGGCGGTGTTGATCTTCTCGCAGGTGGCCTTGTCGCCCTTCTTGAGGCCGATGCCGTAGCGCTCCTCGGAGAAGGTCTTGCCGACGACCTTGAGCTTGCCCTTGTACTGGTCCTGCGCCGCGTAGCCGGCGAGGATCGTGTTGTCGGTGGTCAGGGCGTCGACACCCTTGGACACGAGCGCGGCGACGCACTCGGAGTAGGTGCCGAACTCCTGGAGCTGGACGCCCGGGTACTTGTCCTTGACCTTCTGCGCCGAGGTCGAGCCCTTGACCGAGCAGAGCCGCTTCCCGGTGAGGGTCTCGGGGCCGGTGATGGTGGTCTCGTCGCTGCGGACGAGGAGGTCCTGGCCGGCGATGAAGTAGGGGCCGGCGAAGGAGACCTTCTGCTTGCGTTCGTCGGTGATCGAGTAGGTGGCCACGACCATCTTGACCTGGCCGGTCGAGATGAGCGTCTCGCGCTGGGCCGACGGGGCCTGGACCCACTGGATGTCCTTCGCGTCGTGGCCGAGCTCCTTGGCCACGTAGGTCGCGACGTCGACGTCGAGCCCGGTGTAGGTCGAGCCCTCCTTGAGCCCGAGGCCGGGCTGGTCGAACTTGATGCCGATCTTGAAGTCACCACCGCCGCCACTGCCACCCTTGCTGGCACTGTCCCCGCACGCGGCCACGCTGAGCGCGAGCACCGTTGCGGCGGCGATCGCACCAAACTGACGAACCTTCATTGATTTCCTCCTGGGTGTGGTCGCGCCGCCGGTGCGGACGCGGTCGAGCAGGCCGAGCTGGTCAGTGGGTGAGGATCTTCCCGAGGAAGTCCTTGGCGCGGTCGGACCGCGGAGCGGTGAAGAAGGCCTCGGGCGCCTGCTCCTCGACGATCTGGCCGTCGGCCATGAAGACGACACGGTTGGCGGCCTTGCGGGCAAAGCCCATCTCATGGGTGACCACGACCATGGTCATGCCCTCCTTTGCCAGGCCGACCATGACGTCGAGGACCTCGTTGATCATCTCGGGGTCCAGGGCCGAGGTGGGCTCGTCGAAGAGCATCACCTTGGGGTCCATGGCGAGCGAGCGGGCGATGGCCACGCGCTGCTGCTGACCACCCGAGAGCTGCGCGGGGAACTTCTGCGCCTGGTGGGCCACGCCCACGCGCTCGAGCAGCTCCATCGCGCGCTTCTCGGCCTGCGCCTTGGGCGTCTTGCGCGCCTTGGTGGGGCCCAGGGTGACGTTGTCGAGGATCGTCTTGTGGGCGAAGAGGTTGAACGACTGGAACACCATGCCGACGTCGGCGCGCAGCTGCGCCAGCTCCTTGCCCTCCTCGGGCAGCGTCCTGCCGTCGATGGTGATCGAGCCGGACTCGATGGTCTCGAGCCGGTTGATGGTGCGGCAGAGCGTGGACTTGCCGGACCCCGAGGGACCGATGACCACGACGACCTCACCGGCCCCGATCGACAGGTTGATGTCGCGCAGGACGTGCAGGTCGCCGAAGTGCTTGTTGACGTCCTTGAGGACGACGAGTGGCTCCGTCATGCCCGAAAACCTACCCCTAGGCGCGCTCCAGGGAACCATCCGCACCGGCAGCGTCACGCAACGGCAACCTGCCGCCGAGGTCCTCAGGCAGTCGAGGAACAGCTCGAGGTGAGACGAAAAGCGCTCCCGGCCACCCGAAGGGGCGGACGGGAGCGCTGGTCTGCGGTCCGTCCCTGGAGCCGGGCCGCGGCCCGCCGAGTGGATGAGCTCGGACGGGCGGTGTCGGCGGGCTCTGCTGCTGGAGTGGGGGTGCGCTGGGCGGTACCGACCTCATGAAGGTAGCGCGGCCGAGGGCCCGGCGACATGGGCCTTACCGGACCTTTGCCTTGACGGGGGGCACTCCATACCGGGGCTGCCCGATGTGTCC
>Ga0308174_10001819_pt1 | contig 10202 bp, 9 predicted proteins | sample PhyPR2_FD_203894 | JGI IMG/M metagenome (GOLD analysis project Ga0308174, IMG submission 203894) | Soil microbial communities from UC Gill Tract Community Farm, Albany, California, United States - DLSLS.P.R2 | ecosystem: Environmental > Terrestrial > Soil > Agricultural land | place: USA... | reverse complement strand
GCTTCTATCCGGAAATTTGCCCCTAATCCACCACGACGTGCGTGCCTTTCGTCTCGTGTTTGGAGAGATGCTCGATGCGGTCGTCAATCAAGCTGCGAATGCCCTTCAGGAACTCGACTCGCGAGTTGCGGAAGTGGTCTTTCGTGGCGTCGCTCCAGCATTTTTCCAGCAGCGGCAGGGCCGTCGCGCAGAAAAAGCATCCGGGGCCATGAGTGTGCTGTTTTTCATCCATCGTCAACTCTCCTTCATTTCCACCAACAACATATTATTTTCCAACTTTGCGCGCGTCGGGGAAAGGGATGCCATGGAGGTGGGCAGTCCGATGTGCCGGCGCAGAGTGCCGATCTCCACCACGAGTTCGTCGCCCTTTTTGAAGAGGCCGACTTCGCCTTTGGCGGCGAACGGCAAGCGCAGGCGTACCTCATACGCTCCGTCCGTCTTGGCGAAACTGTACGGCGCCTCGGTGCGGGTCACCGCCGCCGGGTCCTCGTCAGGTTGATACAGAGCGCGCGCCAGTTCCTCCAGGCGCTCGCGTCCCAGCACTTCGTGGGTGAACAGCGGCACGCGTTTCACCGGCACGGGCGAGAAGTAGGCATCGATCTCGTCGAGCACCTTGGCCTGCGAGACGCGCCATTCCTGAAAATACTGGTCCGTGACCTCGGCGGGAAGCACGCGATTCACCGCCACAGCGTCCACGGTGAGGCCATGCAGAGAAAAATAGACGAACGCACGCTGCGTTTCCCGAAGCACCATGCGCTCGGGATTGGTCACCAGCCGTACGCTCGTGATCTGCGGATTCTCCAGCAGTTCGCCGATGCCTTCCAGTTTGCCGAACAGGTTTTGGATATTCGCGAAGTAGCTGTCCGTGGGAAGCTCTACCGGCGACACGCGGTTCGCCAGCGGACGCACAGCCTTCAAGATGCCGCGCTGGAACGGGAAGATGTGCTTCATGTACCACTCCAGGGTGGTCGGCATGGAAACGAAGCGCAGCGATTCGGCGGTGGGGGCGCAATCCAGCACGATGACGTCGTAGCGCTCCTCGCGGCGGAACTGGTTGACGTACATCATGGCGCTGAGCTCTTCCATGCCGGGGAGGATAGCGAGCTCTTCGGCTTCCACATCGTTGATGCCGGTGGTGCGCAGCACACTAACCACGTAGGTGGAGATTTCGCGCCAGTGCCGCTTGATTTCATGCTGGATGTTCACCTCGTGGATGTCGAGGTGCTCGCCAATCGTGTACGGGTCGCCCGTCTTGGAATGAAAGAGCCCGGATTCCAGCTCGAAGGAATCGGCAAGGCTGTGGGCGGGGTCCACGCTCATGACCAGCGTGCGGTGCCCCAGACGGGATAATTGCAGTCCTGTCGCGGCGGCCAGGCTGGTTTTGCCGACGCCTCCTTTGCCGCTGAAGAGCAAGATGCGCATATTTAATGGTACGCGCTAAAGTTTCTCCGGTTTCGGGTCGATGTGATGCACATGTTCGAATGGAACCCCGAGTACAGCGTTGGAATCGCAAGCATCGATTCGCAGCACCAGGCTTTGTTCCGCATGGCTGCGGAACTTTACACGGCCATGTCTTCGGGTCAGGGCAAAACGGCTCTGGCTCGCATCCTGGAACGGTTGGTGCAATACACGGCCGCGCACTTCGCCCATGAGGAGCGGCTGATGCGGCTCTGCGACTATCCCGGGTTCGCGGAGCATAAGAAGGAACATGAGGCGCTGACCAGTCAAGTCATGCAGTTTCAGGCCGATTTCCTTTCCGGCCGCACTGCGATGTCCGTTCAGCTGATGCAGTTTTTGCGGAGTTGGCTGGATTCGCATATTCGCGGCCGGGACCGGCTGTACGTCCCCGCGATGGCCGCCAGAGCGGTGGCCTAGCCTCTTATGCCAAATTAGAAGGGTGGAGACCTTTTTTGTCCAGAACTTCGGATGCCGGGCAACGCAAGCCGATGGCGCGGCTTTAGAGTCGCTGCTGGCCGCCAAGGGCATGGATGCCGTATCGTCGCGGCCGGCCGCGGATCTGGTGGTGCTGAATACGTGCACCGTAACCTCGGCCGCCGATGATGACGTGCGCCAGACGATCCGGCGCGTGCACCGCGAGAACCCCGCGGCGCGCATTCTGGTGACAGGTTGCTATGCGCAGCGGGCTCCGCTGGAGTTGGCGGAGATGCCGGGCGTGGAATGGGTGGTCGGCAATTCGCACAAGACGCAGATCGCCGAGCTGGTTTCGCTGGGACCGGATACGACGCCTTATCACGGCAACATACATGTCGGCGATATCTTCGCGCAGCACGATTTTTTATCCGCGCCGGTGGAAGATGCCGCGGGCGATCGGACGCGCCCAAACCTGAAGATTCAGGATGGCTGTAACAATCGCTGCTCGTTTTGCATCATCCCTTTCGTACGCGGGCGCAGCCGCAGTGCGCCGGCGGATCAGGTGGTGGAGCAGGTGCGGTCACTGGCCAAGAAGTACCGCGAGATCGTGCTCAGCGGCATCAATCTCGGCCGATGGGGGCGCGAGCCAGGCAGCACGATGCGGCTGGCAGACCTGGTTCGGCTGCTGTTGGCGGAAACGGCTGTCGAGCGGCTGCGGCTCAGCTCCGTGGAGCCGATGGATTTTTCGGATGATCTGTTGAACCTGATGGCAGCATCGAAGCGCATCGCCAAACATGTCCACGCGCCGCTGCAAAGCGGATCGGACCGGATTTTACGTTTGATGCACCGCAAGTACCGGCCGCGGCATTACGCAGAGCGTATTCTGAAAGCGCGAGGGTTGATGCCGGAGGCTGCCATCGGAGCGGACGTGATGACCGGGTTCCCGGGTGAGACGGATGCGGACTTCGAAGCCAGCCGCAGCTTCATCGAATCGCTGCCGTTCACCTATCTTCATGTCTTTACGTACTCGGAGCGGCCCGGAACGCCTGCCGCGGAGAACGCCGCCGCCGTTCCCATCACCGTACGCAAGGAGCGCAACCGGATTCTCCGCGAACTTGCCGCCGTCAAGAATCTGGAGTTCCGGCGGTCCATGCTGGGCCGAAGCCTCTCCGTCGTGACCCTTCACGACGGGATTTCAGCGCTGAGTGACAATTATCTGAAAATAACCCTTACCGCCCCGCGGCAACCCAATGCTATTTTAGATGTTCGAATAGATACTTTGACGGATCAGGGCCTCCATGAGTCCGTCCTTTGACACCCATGCCGCCGTCCCGCTCGCGACTCTTCTCCGCGCTCACCGGCAGACTGTCGTTGCGTGCGAAAGGCATTCTGGTTGTCGCCCTTCCGGTAGCCGCGCTGCTCGTCCTGATGGTCGCGTTTTATCAACTGGAGAAGCAAAGCCAGCAGGCGCAGGCGTTGGTGGAGCATACTTTTCAGGTACGCTCGGAGATTCGCCAGTTGATGATGGACACCGGCACGTCGGAAGCAAGCGTCCGCGGATATCTGCTCTCGCGAAACCCGTCGTTTCTGGCCAGCTACGACGCCACCGCTCAGCAGATTCCCGCACGCCTGACGGCCATTGCGAAACTGACGGCCGATAATCCCGAGCAGCAGGCTGCGATTGCGAGGGTCACCGGGCTGGCCAATCGCAGCATGGAAGCGCTGAACGCACTGCGCGGCCACACCGGGAGCGCGCCTGCGCTCGACGAAAGTCGCGCCATCACGCAGCAACTCCGGCGCGAGCTCGCGCAGATGCAGAGGCGCGAGGACGTGCTCCTGCAGCAGCGCACGGAAGACGTTCGTCAAGCGCAGGCGCACTTGGAATCGGGCACCCTGGCAGGCGGCGCACTCGGGCTGCTCGGCGGAATTCTAGCGGCCCTGTTTTTCAGCAGCGGCGTCGTGCGACGCGTGCACGCGCTCGAGGCCGACGCCCGCAAAGTCGCGCTCGGCGTGCCGGTGACCGGAGAGATTGACGGGAGCGATGAAATCGCAAGGCTCAGCACCACCTTGCAGCAAACGTCACGACTGCTCACCAGACAAAGAGAAGACCTGCAGGAGGCGCAGCGCGACCTGGAGGTTCGCGTTCAGCAGCGCACCGCGGAGCTCAGTCAGGCGAATGAGGAATTGCGCCGCAGCAATGAGGTAAAGGAGATCCTCGTCAGTTCCACGCCGCTCGCCATCTGGACGCTCGACTTGGATGGCAAGGTCTCGTTTTGGAACCCGGCGGCCGAAGCCATATTCGGCTACCCGGCGGACGAAGTACTCGGCAAGCCGCTGCCGGTTGTGCCACCGGAAGGTTGCGAGGAGTATGCCGAGTGGCTGGAGCGCTTCCGCCGCGGCGAATCGCTGAACGGCGTGGAGCGCAAGCGCGTAAGGAAGGACGGCACACGCATCGACGTGGCCATCTGGACAGCGCCGCTGCGCGACTCCGCCGGACGAATCGCCGGAACGATCGCGATCGATAACGACATTACGCAGACCAAATCGCTCGAGGAGCAGTTCCGCCAGTCGCAAAAGCTGGAGGCGGTCGGACGGCTGGCAGGCGGCGTGGCGCACGATTTCAATAATCTTCTCACCGTCATCATGGGCTACGTCGAAATGCTGAGTGCCGAGGTGCAAGGCCAGCCGGCCCTACTCGATTATTCTCAGGAGATTCAGTACGCCGCCACGCGGGCTAGCGCACTGACGGCGCAATTGCTGGCATTCAGCCGCCGGCAGGTAAGCCAGCCTAAGGTGATCGACCTGAATGAGGTGGTCACGCATTCCACCAAGCTGTTGCGGCGCATCATCGGCGAGGATATTGAAATCTCCACGCACCTGGCTGCAAATCTCGGCAAAGTGAAAGCCGACCCGATCCACATCGACCAGGTAATCATGAATCTCGTGGTGAACGCGCGCGACGCCATGGGGACAGGCGGCAAGCTCACGATCGAGACAGCCAACACGCTGCTCGACGCGGATTACGCCGGGCGGCACATCGGGGTGAATCCGGGCCACTACGTGCTGCTGGCCATCAGCGATACCGGCAGCGGCATGCCTCCAGAGGTCCGCAACCGCATCTTTGAGCCGTTCTTCACTACGAAAGAGGCCGGTAAGGGCACGGGCCTCGGGTTGAGCATCGTGTACGGCGTGGTGAAGCAGAATCACGGCGAGGTGATGGTCTACAGCGAGCCTGGCCGAGGCACCACATTCAAGATTTATCTGCCGGCTGTCGAGGTTGCCGCCGAAACCGAAGCCGCCACTCTGAGCACCAGCGACTTGCGGGGCAGTGAGACCATCCTGCTCTGCGAGGACGAGCCGGGCATCCGCAAACTCGTGCACGCGATGCTCGCTAAACATGGCTATCGCGTCCTGGAAGCGCCGTCGCCCGAAGAGGCGCTCGATCTCGCCCGGCAGAACGGGCCGATTCACCTCCTGCTGACGGATGTAATCATGCCGCGGATGAACGGGTTCGATCTGGCTCGCACGTTGCGGGCAGAGCGGCCGGATACGCGTGTTCTATACATGTCGGGCTATACCGATAACCGGGTCGGAGCCACGTGGGAACTCGGTCCGGACACACCGTTTGTGCAGAAGCCGTTCACCGCTACCGTGCTGGCGCAGAAGGTGCGGGAGGCCCTCGCCGATTCGCCTCGCCCGGCGTGACTGAAGTCGCGTGCTACCATCGCCAAAGATGCCAACCAAGATCACGTGTCTGAATAACGGGCCCATTCGCATTGAGGGAGAGTTTGAAATTCTGGATCCGAGCGGCGCCGCCTTCGGACTGGCCGGACGCACGGCAATCTCGCTATGCCGCTGCGGGCAATCCGCCAATAAGCCGTTCTGCGACGGCAGCCACAATCGCACTGGTTTCTTCCATGAAGTGACGGCTCGTGAATTGCCCGCGCCCAAACCAAAACTGTAGCGACGGGTTTTCGACGTTAGATGAACGCCGGTAAGATCCTGGAATCCGCGTTCATCTGCGTCCCGAAATCTTTTTCTGTGCCTTCGGCGCCGGTGCGGCGGCGAGTTTTGGCGCCCGCATTGCAGCGACGGCCGTTATGACAATCAGCGGCCATACCTGGACCAGCAGCCGGCCGAGCGCCGTATCGAGTTGCCACTTCAGGTCGTAGCCGGTCACCAGAAAAGCTCCGAAATACCCGAGCAACAGCAGAAGAGCGACCGAGCCGCTATACACCGCCGCACGCAAGCGCTCGCGTTCCAGCCCGCATGCGACACCGAGCGCAATCAGCGGAAGCACCGGGTGATACCAACTCGTCGACATCGCCGCGATCTCGCGCCCAAATGCCGCGAGGATGATTCCGGCGCGGCTGAAATCGGCGGCGCGTGATGCCAGCCCGCCGCCGCTCACGCCGGTAAACGAGGTGGCCAACTTGGGGAGCGATAACTTAAACGCGACGGCCACGAGAGCCACCGGCAGCGCGCCTGCGAGTGCCAGAATCGCCGCCCGGCGCTTGATGACTGCGCTCACCACCAAAAAAATCGCGAGGAACAGCAGCCCTTCGTCTTTCGTCCATGCCGCGAAGCCGGCAAGAATGCCGGCGAACACCGGCCGATCCAGCATCGCCAAAAGCACGGCGCCGGCCATATAACATGCCAGCGGCACGTCCGCATACTGCGCGGGCGCCTCTCGCAGCAGTGCCGGACTCGCCAGCAGCACCAGCCCGGCAGCCAGCCCCATAATGGGACCACGCAGCGCTGCCACACCGCCGGTGACCATCGCAATCAGCGCGAGAAAGAATGCGTAGCCCGTCGCGATGGGCGCGAGTTCGGAAACGGAATGGCTGAACGCCCAACAGCTCGCGATGAAAGAGGACAGCAGCAGAGGATACTCGGGATGGCTCGCCGCGCCGAGCACCGGCGACCACGCACGCGCCGCGAATCCATCGCCGGCCGCCAGATAACGGGCGCGCATGTTCCAGATGGCCCACGCGTCCCAATTGCCTTGCGGATTCGATTGCCATGCGGCGGCGAACGCCAGCGTCACGATGACCAGCAACAACGCGACCGCTGCCGCGAACGTTAACTTCAGCCCGCGGCTCTCCGAAACCTCCGCAGTGCGCGGCCAGCGCCGCTTCCACGCCAGAAACGCGCCGCCAAAAATCGCGGTCATCTCCATCGCTATCGCCAGGGTTGCGCTGCCGCGCAAAACACCGATGAAGTAGAACAGGGCGCTGAGCCCGATTCCGCCCGCCGCGCCCGCGCCGCTCGCCACTAGTATGCCGCCCCACCGCGGCCGCAGCGCTGCGAAACCGCCCAGGGAAAATGACAGCGTCACGCCCAGCACGATCGCCCACACCACCCAGAACAGTTCCGTCACGGCTTCCCTGCCCTGCGATAAAGCACCACGCCGTTGCCGAAATCGTGTTGCAGCATGAGACCGTCCTTCGCGTATGCGAAGAAATCGCCGGGACGCGTAAAGTTTCCGAGCACCCACTCGTGATTCGCACTGCGCTCGATCATGCGCGGCGCAAGGGTATACTCCGCGGCCGTGAACATGGCGGTATCGGCCGGTCCTCCCGGGGCGTCCGTGATGTAGCCGAGCACAGCATCGCGCGGCACGGCGGCCGCGAGAGGAGCAAGCCGTTCAGCCTGTGCGGCCACCATATACGGATCCGCGTTCTGGCGCTCGTAGGTGGTCTCTTCGTTGTAGAACAGCACCGCACCGCAGAGACAGAGCACCGCGGCGGCGCTGAGTCCGGCAGTGGTACGGTTCATTCGCTGATCTCGATCTTCGGACCCTGTTCCCGCGACGCCTCCGCCGCCTTCTCAACCGCCCGCTTGGCGAGCTCGATGAACGGAGCGGCGGACGCGCCCTCCCGCAGCACGATCGGCTTGCCGCTGTCGCCGCCGATGCGCACTTCCGGGTCGAGCGGCAGTTCCGCCAGGAAGTTCACGTGCATTTCCTGAGCCGTGCGCCGGCCGCCGCCGTGACTGAAGACGTCTATGCGCTCGTTGCAATGCGGGCAGTTCAGGAAGCTCATGTTCTCCACCATGCCCAGAATCGGCACACGCACCTGGTGGAACATGAAAATGGCTTTCCGCGCATCCTCCAGCGACACGTCGCTCGGCGTAGTCACCACGATCGCGCCGGTGATGGGCGCCGTCTGAATCAGGGAAAGCTGAACATCTCCCGTGCCCGGAGGAAGGTCAATAATGAGGTAGTCCAGCTCGCCCCAATCGACGCCGCGCAGGAACTGCTGAATTACGCTGTGCAGCATGGGTCCGCGCCAGACCAGCGGCTTATCACCGGGGTTGAGAAACCCCATGGACATCAGTTGTACGCCGAACTTTTCGATCGGCTGAATGCGCTCGCCATTTGCCATCGGCGTGCGGCTGATCCCCATCATGAGCGGCACGTTCGGGCCGTACACATCCGCATCCATGAGGCCGGTTTTGTAACCCAGCGCGGCGAGCCCGACCGCCAGGTTCACCGATACTGTAGTCTTGCCGACGCCGCCTTTTCCGGAGCCCACGGCGATCAGGTTCTTGACACCGGGAATGGGCAGTTTGGGCGGTGTGCCGGGTTGATTGGGAGTCATCGCATCTATCGTAACAGCCTCGCGCTACCGCGGCGCCAGGAATGCTAATGCTAACTCCCTTTCGATGTGCTACTCTAAGTGTCTCATAATGCGTACAGTTGACTTAATTCAGCGCAAGCGCGACGGGGAGGAGCTCGCCCCCGAAGAGATCGCGTTTCTGGTAGATGGTTACACGGCGGGCGATATCCCCGACTACCAGATGTCCGCCTTTTTGATGGCAGTCTATTTCGCCGGCATGACGGATCGCGAGGTGGGGCCGTTGACGGAATGCATGCTGCGTTCCGGCGGTACCGTGGACATGACCGGCGTTCCCGGCATGAAGGTGGACAAGCATTCCACCGGCGGCGTGGGCGACAAGACCAGCTTCATCGTGGCGCCGCTTGCCGCTGCCGCGGGCGTGGTGGTTCCGATGATGAGCGGGCGCGCGCTGGGCCACACAGGTGGAACGCTGGACAAGCTCGAATCCATCCCGGGCTTCCGCACGAACCTCACCGCGGAAGAATTCACCCGCCAGCTCGCCGAGCACGGCCTCGCGTTCATCGGCCAGACCGACGAGCTCGCGCCGGCGGATCGCAAATTGTACGCTCTCCGCGACGTCACCGCGACCGTGGAATCCGTGCCGCTGATCTCGTCCTCCATCATGAGCAAGAAGCTCGCCGAGGGTATCGACGCGCTGATCCTGGATGTCAAGGTGGGCTCGGGCGCGTTCATGAAAAAGCAGGTGGATGCCCGCCGGCTGGCGCAGACAATGGTGGCGATCGGCCGTCGCATGGACAAGAAAGTTCGCGCGCTGATCACGGACATGAACCAGCCGCTCGGCTATGCCGTGGGCAATGCGCTCGAAATCATGGAAGCTTCGCAGACCCTGCAGAACGCGGGTCCGGAAGACCTCACGAAGCTCTCGATCGAGCTCGCTGCGCACATGATCCAGCTCGGCAAAAAGGCCGCGACCGTGGAAGAGGCGCGCCGCATCGCCGAAAGCCACCTGGTGGACGGCTCGGCATACCGCAAGTTTAAAGCAGTGGTTCAGGCGCAGGGCGGCAATCCGCAAGCGCTGGACAAGTTCGAGCTGTTGCCGAACGCCACCGGCATGCGCGAGATCGTTTCACCGCGCGGTGGCTACGTCAGCATCATCGACGCTCATCTGATCGGGATGGCCAGCAATATGATCGGCGCGGGCCGCGATAAGAAGGAAGACGCGATCGATCCGGCCGTCGGCATCATTCTGGAAGTCAAAGTCGGGGAAAAAGTGGACGCGGGCAGCATTCTTTGCCGCCTTTATTACACCAGGGAAGACAACGTGGAAGAAGCGGCCGAACTGGTGGAAGACGCCTTCCGCATCTCCGCGCAGAAGCCGGACGAGCGCTCGCTCATTCTCGAAGTCGTAGGCGTCTAAGAATGGGGCGGTTTACGGGACTTCTGGGGCTGGCCATTATTCTGGCGGTCGCCTGGTTGTTCTCCAATCACAAACGCGACATCAAGCTGCGCATCATCTGTTGGGGCATGGGGCTGCAATTCGCCTTTGCACTTTTGGTACTGAAAACACCTTTCGGCCAGATTTTCCAAGGCATCGGCAAGGGCGTGAACGCGATGCTCGGCTACACCGAAGCGGGCAGCGAGTTCGTGTTCGGTCCGTTGGGCAAAGGCTCGGGACCGTTCGGGGTCCTCTTCGCATTTCAGGTTCTGCCGATCGTCATCTTCATCGCGAGCTTCTTCGCGATCCTGTAT
>Ga0308174_10001818_pt1 | contig 10202 bp, 16 predicted proteins | sample PhyPR2_FD_203894 | JGI IMG/M metagenome (GOLD analysis project Ga0308174, IMG submission 203894) | Soil microbial communities from UC Gill Tract Community Farm, Albany, California, United States - DLSLS.P.R2 | ecosystem: Environmental > Terrestrial > Soil > Agricultural land | place: USA... | reverse complement strand
AGAGCTTTGGGAGATGAGGTCAGGAGGACCGCCGCCGCCCCTCCCACTGCGACGGCTGCTCCTCGTCCTGTGCTGACTCCTCCCACGTCTTCTGTAGGGCGCGCGCTATCCCGAGCTCCATCTCTGGTGACGTGTGGCTGTACGTCCCTTCGACGCCCTGCAGCTTGTGGCCCATGCGCTCCTCGACCGCGACGCGTGGGTGTCCCTGCTCATCCAGCCAGACCTTGTGCCCGTGGCGCAGACCATGCGGCACCATCTCGGCCAGGCCGTCGACCGCCGGCAGTGCGGGCTGCGCGCGGCGGCCGCGGCGTACGGGCTCGGCGTCCTGGCCCTCGAGGATCGGCTTCCAGAAGCGGCCGTAGAACTGATCGTCCACACGGAGGGGGCGGCCGCGCTGCGAGGGGAACACGAGTGTCTCGTGGGCGTGGGCGGCCAGGAGTTCGGAGAGCAGGTCGCCGAGGAACGGCGGCAGGATCAGCGTCCGGTAGCTGGAGTACTTCGGCGGGATGAGGGTGAACCCCTTGGGCAGCAGCAGTGTCTGGCCGGCGCGCAGGCGTGCGTCGGCGTCCAGGTCGTTCGCCTTGGCGATCTCGGCGCCGCGCTTGGGGTCGGTCAGGCGGAGCTCGGCGATGGACTTGAAGGTGTCGCCTTTGCTGACGGTGTGCTTCGCCGGCTCGGTCAGCCATTGGCCCTGCCACTGCACGCGCAGGGACCGGCCGTACTCCAGGCCGAGGAGCTGGACCTGGTCGCGGCGGAGGCCGGCGACCTCGCCCATGCGCAGGCCGGTGTAGGCGACGGTGAGGATCATGACGTACCACTGGAAGCCGCGCAGGGTCCGGGCGTTGTCGGCTACGAGCCGGACCTGACGGGGTGTGGCCCACACGTAATCGTCGTCGGCCTCTACGGCGACGTGACGACCGCGGCGCCGCTTGGACGCGGTCGGCATTGGGTTGAACGGGATGAGCTTCTCTTCGACCGCGTCGTCGAGGAGCATCCGCATCAGGCCTTCGACGGCCTTGATGTAGTTGGGCTTGAAGCGCTGTTTGAGCTGGCCCTGCCAGCGCTTGTAGCTCATCGACGTGATGTCGCCGATGGGGGTGTCCTCCCACTGCGGCAGGATCACTGCGCGCAGGCGGCTGGCGTAGGTCTGGCCGGACATCTCGGAGACGTCCATGATCTCTCGCCACTCGGTGACCCACTCGCCGAACGGTTTGCGTCCGTCGCTCGGGTTGATGAAGACCTTGCGCTTGACGTCGGTCTCCTGGGCCCTGCCGTAGTCGAGGGCGTCTTGCTTCGTGGGGAAGCCGCTCTCGGATGCGTACTCACCGCTGGGTAGCTGGTACCTGACGCGCCAGGACTTCCCGCGCTTCTCGGCGTATGCCACGCCCTGATCCCCTCCGGGCTGATGACGGCAGGCACCCCTGACTGCCGATCACCTATCCAGGACTACGCCGGCGCGGCCCCCTTGAGTGGGCAGTCAACCTGGCTGCACGCGGCGCAGTCGCCTCCTTGTCGCTGTACCAACTGGTGCGCTATTCGCCAGGTACCGGCATCGGTGAAGACCTTGGGTGTCATGACGCAGACGATCCCGCCTTCCACCTTCGCCGACCAGCCGACGAAACTCGGCCCTCGGTCCAGCACGATGAACTTGTGGTGCTGCATAGGCCCCCTTCCAGCGCGTGCCGTTACGTGTGGTTGACCCTTACACACACCGCGTTGTGGCCGAAAGAAGGTAGTTGAACTCAGAATCGAACAGGCAGTAACGATCCAGTTACAGCAAAAAGTTGTACAGCTAGCGCATTGCTTCTGGGTCGGCCGACTGCACAATGCCGCGCTTCTGCAGTTCGGCCAGGATCTCCTTGCTCAGCTCCGCCATCTTCCCGGCCGGCGTGTCCGGCAGGGTTGCGATGATCGCGTGCTGCACAGCCTGGTTGACGTTATCTGCCGTTCGGGCCACGGGGGCAATGCGCACCCCCTCGGCCTCCTCGCCAGCCAGCTGCAGTTCGGTAGCTCCCGCGATCACTGCCATGCAGGCGCCGGGCGCCAGGTCGAACCCTCGCTCGACCTTCGTGTACGTGACGTCGTGCACCGACTGCCCCTTCTCCACCCGCGAGTAGGTGGTGATGGTCAGGCCGGCGGCGTCGGCGGCCCGCTTCTTGTGCCAGCCGAGCTTGGTGCGGTGCTGGGTGACGAGGCGGGCGAGTCGGAGCCGGCCGTCGTGGTCGGTGTTAGCCATACGCACATGGTCCCAGGAACAGCCAGGAACCGCCAGGAACACAACTCAGCCACCGGGTTCCCGTGTCCGATGCTCACAAACCCTGCTCATCAGAACCTGCCAGTAACTTGCATCGGCTACTAGCTTCTACTCGCTTCTGCTAGCAACATCTAGCAGAAGCTGTTAGCTTCTCTGCATGACGGCACCCCGAAGCACCTACGAGGTGGATGGGGCGGCAATCCGCAAAGCCCGCATGGCACGCGGCATACAGATGGCCGACCTCGCCCGCACCGCACGCATCACGAGCAGCTACCTGTCGCGGCTGGAAACGGGCGTGCGACGTCAGATGCGGCCGCCCACCTACCAGGCGCTCCGTACCGCCCTCGGTATTGCGACCGACGACAACCAGCTGCTCGCCGACAGCGAGCCCGACACCGAATGAGGTGACCTGATGCCCGCCAAGACCCCCACGGCTCCGACCACTCCCGTCGTGGAGGACTTCACGAACGTCGACGAGACCGCCCGCCGCCTCGGCATCGGCCCGCGCCGACTGCGTGACGGCGTCAACCACCACGGCTTCCCGGCACACCGCATGGGACGCCGGCTGATGTTCAGCCCCGAGGACCGCGCCCAGATCGCCGAGATGCACCGCATCCCCGCCCGGCGCAGCAACGCCCGACGCGTACGGGTCGCCTGACCCTCACTCGCCAGAACGCCCAAGGGGCCGCGCAGACCCTGCCCGGTCTCACGCGGCCCCACTGAAGCCGTCACCTCACCACTCTGAAATGAGGTTCACGTGGACCAGGCTACCGAGGCCACCACGCCCACCGCACCACTGGCCGTCGACTCCTTCGAGCACGCGGCCGCCGTCGCCGCACGCATCGTCAGCCGCGTCGAGCCGAAGCCCTCCTCGGTCCGGATCGACCCGACGTTCCCCAGCGGCTGGACCATCACGCTCGCCTTCCTCTCCCACGAGGTCCGCGGTCTCTTCAGGTTCGCCGCCTCCGTAGACGTGCCCGTCAGCCGCGTATCGCAGGGGGACGAGTTCCACCTCGAGGCGCTTACCCACGTGGACGAGGTCGAGGTACGCGGGTTCGCCTTCGCCACCACTGAGCAGGTCGCGCAGTTGCAGGACCCGCCCGTCTCCGACACGGTGGTGCCGGCCGTCACCCCCACCGTCGGCACCTCCCCGACGGACATCGTGGTGCCGGACACCGCGCCCGTCCTCTCGCTCGCGAAGGCCGCCGTCTCGGGGCGCGCGCTGTGAGCCGGGCCCCGCTGCAGCACCAGCTGCACACCCGCCTGGAGCTGGCCGCCCAGGTGTTGGGCCTGCCGCTGACCGGCGAGCACCTCGAGCGCCTGGCCGTCGAGCTCACCCCGGCCGTCCGGGCAATCCTCGCCGAGCAGGCCGCCGAGCTCACCGACACCGCGCCCGTCACCTACGCGGTAGCCGACCCGGCCGTCCTCACCGACGTCATCACCACCGAGTACGCCGGCTGCACTTCCCGCACCGGGGCCGACGTCGACGAGGACTCGCCCGCCGCGTTACTGGCCGCCGAGCTCCGCACCCGGCAGCCCGACGTCGTCGCCACCGACGTGCCGACCTCCACCTACCTCGGCCTCACCGTGCACCCGCAGTCCCCGCACGCCTGGCGCTGGTGGCTCGACAAGCTGAACGTCGCCGCCGAGGCGGTGATCATGCAGGACGGCGACGCCTACGCGGTCGGCATCGTCGGTGACGTCGCCGTCCAGGTCCGCGGCCGCGACGTGGCGGAGCTCCTCACCGACGAGGGCGCGGCCCGGCTCATGGGCCTGCTCGCCGAGGCACCGCCCCGGTGACGACGAGTGACCCGCACGTCCTGTGGGCCGTGATCCTCGCCTCGGCCGGCTCCTACCTGCTGCTCGCCCTGCTCGTGAAGTACCTGCTCGACGAGCACAGCGCGCAGCGCAGGACGCCGGCCGGGGACGAGGCCGCCCCCGCCGCACCTCACGCCCGACCTGCCGCGCCCGACGAGACCGCACCCATCACGACCGTGCAGTCCGCCCGGGCCCGCCACCGCAAGGGATGACCCGTGGAACTGATCGAGGAAACGTACTTCGGGTGGGACCCGCTCACCCACACCGTGGACTGCCCCGCCCCTGTGTGGGACGCCGTCGAGATCCGGCGCACCACCGGCGCCCGGCCGTCCGCCGGCGACACCACTGAGCACGCCTGCGCCAACGAACTGTGCGGCCACGCCCGGGCGTTCGAGCGGGTGCAGCTGCGGCTGCTGTGCCGGGACTGCGGCACCGTCCGCATCGTCTCCGGTGAGGGCCTGACCGAGGCCTGCACCCACACCTCCCTCACCGGCTGGGGCCAGGCCCCGCGCCAGGTGGGCCAGGTGTGGCTGTGGCCCGGCCGCCCCGTCGTCCCCGGCGGTGACCCGCACCAGTACCTCGTAACCCGGCAGGCGGCCGCGCTCACCCGCGCCACCGTGTACGGGATCATCACCGGCTACCGCAACTCCGAGGGCCGCCCCCGCTGGATCGCCGCCGCGGTGCCCGACACCGACGGCGCCCACCAGGTGTCGATGCTCCGCTGGCGGCACAGCTCGAACGGGCTCGCCGACGTGGCGGCGGCCGCCGAGTGGATCGCCACCGCCGAGGACCGCGCGCAGCGCCCGCTGGAGGTGGCGGTCTGATGCCGACCCGTGCACAGCGCCCCCGGCTGCCCGAGACCAGCGCAGCCCAGAAGCGCGCCCGGCAGGAGTGGAACGGCGGCAAGGTCGGGGCCGGCCGCGCGCCGGCCGCTATGCCCGCTGTCGAGGCATGCCCGGTCGACGGCTGCGGCAGCCTCGCCGACCAGCCCAAGCCGAGCCGGATCATGGTCCGGGTGAGGGTGGCCGGGACGGGCGAGCCCGCCCGCTGGTACTGCCCCGGCCGCTGCGCCGCCATCGGTCGCGCCCTCGCTGAGATCCGCAGCATCGGCCGCCCGCAGGACGGTGAGACCCGGTGACGGCGCGAACGGACACCATCGCCGCGGTGTTGCGCCGCCCCAGGCTGAAGCGGCCGCTCCTCGCGCACGAGCTGCGGCAGCACGTGGTGCAGGGCCTCGGCCCGGGCACCACGGCCGCGGACTGGACCGCGACCGTGCCGCAGCTGGCCGACGCGATCGACACCGCTCTGCAGCGCCAGGAGCAGAAGGACACCCGCTGCCGCGTGCGGCCGACGGCGGGCGAGTCCACTGCGCGGGGCCAGGTCCTCGCCGCTCTGCAGGCGGCGGGCCACGACGCGGCGGCGGCCGCCGAGCTGCTGGCCGCCGCGTTCCGCGAGCCGCACACCGACCCGCCGGACACCGAGTTCCGCGAGACCCTCGCGGGCGGCCACGCCCTCGTCGTCGAGCACGGCGACTGCGAGCTGGTCGGCTCCTGCCAGTGCGGCCGTCCCCTCGGACGCCTCGCCGCACACGGGTCCGTCGACGGGCTCGCTGCGCTGTGGGAGCGGCACACCATGACAGAGGTCGGCCATGGCTGACGCGGCCGGCCGTGCGCGCCGGCAGGAGCTACTCGAGACGATGCGAGCTGAGCCGGGCGACTGGCCCACCGGCCGGGTCCGCCGCTTCTACCAGGCGAACGGGTGGGGCCCGAACCGGAGCGTGGCCCGCCGCGACCTGCGCCTGCTCACCGCATCCGGCCTCCTCCTCGAGCTCAGCCCCGACAACGCCCGTGTCTACCGGCTGAACCACGCCCGGGACCCCCGGCTCGGGCCACGGCTGGCAGACGCCGGTCACCACTCCGTACCGGATCCGGCACCGGCCGCACCGCAGCCGGTGACCACAGCCCATCCCTCTCAGCTCGAACGGAGCGTCATGACCACCCGCACCCAGCCCTGGTTCGTTTCCTTGGAGGACAGCGTGTCCGCCCTCGGCGCGGCCGCCCGCGAGTGCCAGGCCGTCTACCGGGCCGCCGTCCTCGCCAAGGGCAGCGCCGACCTCGACCGCCTCCGCCTCCACGACGGCAAGGTCATCCGCCGTACGGGCAGCTTGACCGCGGATCACGAGCCGCACCTGGCCGCGCTCAGCCGCATCGGCTCCGCCCTGCTCGACCAACTGTTCCAGGCCACCAACCTGTACGACGAGGCCGCCCGGGCCTACGCCCACGGTGCCAACTGGGCCATACGCCAGGTCCTCGCCGGACAGCAGCCCGCCCACGTGGAACTGGAGGTCGAGCCGAACGGCGTCCACTACGTCCTCACCGAGGCCCTGCCGCTCCTGCAGTTGGACCGCTACGTCGGCACGGCCGCGCTCGAGACGGCTCGCCGCACGTACGAACGCTGCCTGGTCGCGCAGTTCGAGGCCGACGGCATCGCCTCGCAGAGCCACGTCGCGGACCACGAAGCCAGCGCCATGCACGAGGCCCTCGACATCGCGGCCGGTATCCCGGACGCCGCGTACGCCTACGGCGTCCAGGCCGAGGCCGCCCTGTCCTACGCGCTGCTGCCCGCCGCGGGGTTCACACGGGAGTGACGAGCAGACCGCAGTGCACCTGGTCCAGCCCGCCGCACGCGCTCACCTACGCGCGGCTCTACCCCAGCGGCTGGTGGTGCGCCCGCCACACACCAGCCGCTCAGCGCGGCCGGCCAGAGGCCCCGCCCGGGCCGGGCTGGCCGATCCACCGCCAGCCCCCACCTGGCCCCGAGTCAGAGGCCGCCGACCCCGCCGGCACCGAACACGAACAGGACACGCCATGACCGCACCGACCGCGCCCCGCATCCCGACCCCGGCCGACCTCGCCCACCGTCCGCCACTGGCGCCCGCCCGCCCTCCGGCCGTCCCGGTGCCGACGGCCCCGGCCCTCGAGGCCGCCTGCGCGGCGGCCGACGCCATCGCGCCGGGCAAGCTGACCGACCGCGAGCACTTCCGCAAGACGTACCTGCTCGGCCTGCGCGCCAGCCGCATGCCCGCGCACGCCCGCCTGGTGGGGCACGACCTGATGTGGCGTGCCAGCCACGCCACCGGCCGCATCAGCCCCAACCTGCAGCCCAGCACCGACGCGATCGCGTACGCCACCGGGCTGACCACCGGTCAGGTAGACGTCGCGCTGCAGATCCTCCACACCCGCGGCTGGCTCCACTACCGGGTCCTGCAGTCCGGCCCCCGCACCGGCCAGACGGCCATGGCCCTGACCATCCCCGCCCTGGCCCTGCAGGAGATCCGCGTCCAGCGCAGCAGCACCCGCCGCACCGCCACCAGCTGACCGCCACCCGCCGACTGCCGGGCGGGCGCTGACCACTCCGCGCCCGCCCGGCGACCAACGAACAGGATCGACATGGAGCAGAGTTTCAGGACCCCCAGCCGCTACTTCCTCACTACCAGCGGCGGTGCTGGAGTCAACACCGACCGCCGGTGCAGCCACGGCAAACCGGCCGTCTCCTTCCACCTCTTCAGCCAGCTCGCCGGCGTCGACGAGGACATCGCGTTTCTTCTCCCGACCTGCGCCGCGGCGCCCCTCTTCGGCGCGGCTCTCGCGCACCTCGAGGCGTGCGAGGGCCAGGCCGCGGCCGACGAGTTCATGACCGAGATGCTCGCGGCCCGGGACGAAGCGGCCCGCATCCTTGCTGCCCGCGCGACCCAGGACCAGGCCACCAAGAGCGCCTGCTGCGAGGCCTCCGTACGCACAGCCGGCCGCGAGCACACCTGCGGCCGCAGCGCCGCCACCGCCAACTGACCCGCCCCAGCTACCCGAAGGTTCTCGATGTCCGCCGCCGCGCTCGCAGCCGACCTGGCTGCACCGCACCCGGAGCCGCAGCCCGCGGCCGCCGGCGTGCGCCCGCGCGGCGGCGACACCGCGGTGAAGGTTCCACTGCGCCTGGTCGTAGGCGCTCAGTACCCCGATGCGGCCCTGAGCGTCTACGTCAAGATCGCAGCACTCTCGCAAGGCCGGGCCTGCGAGGCCCGGGTCGACACCCTCGCCCAGTACCTCGGCATGTCCAAGAGCGCGGTCGAGCGAGGCCTACGCCCGCTCACCCAGCCGGACCCCGTCGACAACTTGATCGAGGTACCGACAATCCGCCGTGCCTACCGCGACGGCCGCGGCCGCTCCGCAGAGCGGTCGACCCGCCCGCTCGCCGACGGCGAGCTGTGGGTGCGCATACCCGTGCGCGCCGCCGAGGCCCTCACTCCGCGGCTGCTGCGCCTGTACGCGCTGCTCGCCTACGCCACCGCCCGCCGGATCCCGGTGACAGCGGCCGAGCTCGGCGAGATGCTGCACCACCACTCCGGGCAGAAGGCCAGCCAGGCGCTCGGCGAGCGGCAGGCCCGCCGCCTGGTCGACGAGCTCGACGCCACCGGCTGGCTGAACGTCGGACGCCGTGAGGGTCAGCGTGGCCGTCACGCCTACGAAACGCGCCGCCACCCGCTGAGCGCCGTACCCGCCCGGGCCGCCGCTCCGGCCGCCGACGATGACGCAGCCGCGGACGGGGAGCAGCTGCCGCTGTGGGAGGGCGAGGCACCGGACATCCATGACGGATCGGGCCCGGACGATCATGACGGATCCCTCGCGTCTAAGGAAGACCACAGGACTGACCCACATGAGAAGACGCAGCTGGGTGGGGGTATCCGCCGTAGGCGAGGTGACCGTAAGTGGGTCGCGGGACCTGTGGATAACCCGGTGCCGCCCGCGTTCGGCCGTGGTGATCTCGTGCTGCGCACGGATGGCCAGACCGATGGCCCGGGCCCGGCCGCCGGCCGCCCCGCCTACACCGGCCCCGTCCTGCAGCTGTCCCCCCGAATCTGGCGCGTCCTCGCCCCCGTCCACCACGAACTCGCCGACATCCGCCCGTACCTGATGCGTCGCATCGCCCGCGAGATCGGCGCCCAGCTCGACGCCCCCGGCGGCAGCGAGCAGCGGCTGACCGACCGGCTCGCCCGCCGCTACGCCACCACCGACACGATCCGCGACATGGGCCGCTGGCTCCTCGGCGCAGGCCTCGCCCGGCACGGCTGCCCGCACCCGGACTGCGAGTCCGGCGTCATCTGGCCCACCGGCGCCGACTGCGAGACCTGCGCCGTCAACCGGCAGGTCGCCGCCGCCCGGGCCCGCCGGGACGCCGAACTCGCCGAGCAGGCCCGGCTCCTGGACGAGCGCCGTGAACAGATGCTGCGCCAGGCGGAGGCCCTCGAGCGCGAGCAACAGCGCGCCGCCGGCCGCGCCCGGGCGCAGCTACTGCAGGAGCGGGACGAGGAGCCGCTGCCCGCCGCGATGGCCGGTGAGCGCCAGGCGGAGCCGGTGCTGCCGCCCGCGCGGCCGCTGCCCCGGAAAAAGACGTACCGCGAGCGCGATGCGGCGTCCGACGAGGAGATCCTCGCCGCTGTCGCCGAGCACGGACCCGTCGTCGCGCTCCACATCTACGGCCACCTCAGGACCCTGCCGCTCCTGCACGGCCACCACCACGACCCCGAGACCGGTAGCGACCGGAGGACCCATGCCCAGTGACCACGACGTCGCCCAGTGCCCCAGCTGCTACGCGCGGATCCGGTGGGCCATCACCGCCCACGGCCGCCGCCAGGCCATCGATGCCGACCCCGACGAACGCGGCAACCTCGCCGCCTACAAGGACCACACCGGCACGCTGAAGGTACGCGTCCTGGCCGGCGACCGCAGCCAGCTCGAGGGCGCCGAGTGGCAGGCCATGCCCCACGCCGCGACCTGCACCCGCCCGCGGCCGCGCACCCGCCAGCCCTCCCGGCCCGGCCGACGCGCCGCCGTCCGCTACGGCACCTGGCGGTGGGACCGGTGACCACGGCACCCGACCTGGTCCCGAACGAGGACCATTCCACCGGCACCGCCTGGCGCACCCCGTCCGCCCCGCCGTCGGCGGCCGCCTTGCCCGAGCACATCACCCCGTGCACGTCCGAGGAGCAAGCCCAGCACCTGGCGCAGCTCACCGAAGCAATCGCCGGCTTCTCCGTCGGCCAGGCCCTCGCCAGGCACCGCAGGCAGGCCCCGTG
>Ga0308174_10001817_pt1 | contig 10203 bp, 9 predicted proteins | sample PhyPR2_FD_203894 | JGI IMG/M metagenome (GOLD analysis project Ga0308174, IMG submission 203894) | Soil microbial communities from UC Gill Tract Community Farm, Albany, California, United States - DLSLS.P.R2 | ecosystem: Environmental > Terrestrial > Soil > Agricultural land | place: USA... | reverse complement strand
CGCCAGCTGAGACAGCTTACTGATTCCCATGCGTCTGGCATCTTCACCCCGAACCACCATCGCAAACGTGTTGTTGAAACCCAGGGGCGCCATCACCTCCAGGTGGAAGCGCTGCTGATAGGCACTCTTCACCTGGTCGTAGACCGACTGGGGATCGCCGGAATAGTTTTCTTTCAAAACGGCGGCCAGTGCGGTGCCGGTGTACTCCACGTAACTATCGATGCGGCCGGATAAGATTGCCTGCTGGCATATGTAGGTCCCCGCAAGGTAAAACCGGCGTTCAACCGGCGCGGAACAGGCGCGGCTCAATGCCTGCGCCAGTAGCTCACCGAGAATGAGTTGCTCGGTGAAATTTTTTGATCCCACAACGATTTCTTTGGCGCGGGGGGTGCATGCCGTGGCCAGCGTTAGAATGCCCGCGGAAACGAAGAGGCGGCGGTCCATGCTAGTGCTGCCGCCGGGCAAGAAACTTTTCCAGTGCTCCAAGGGAAGCGTCGGCTGCCAGCGCCATTAACGCCGCCGGAAGCGCTCCCGCCAGGATCACACCGTTATCCACCATGGCAATGCCGCGGAAGATGAACTCGCCCAATCCGCCGGCGCCGATTGCCGCCGCGATGGTGGCCACGCCGATGGTAATGACGACGGCAGTACGAATTCCGGCGAGGATCACCGGCGCAGCCAACGGCAGCTCCACCATCGTGAGCACCTGTCGCGAAGTCAGCCCCATGGCGAGCGCCGCCTCGCGTACCGGCGCATCTACGCCGGTGATTCCCACAAATGTGTTGCGTACGACCGGCAGAAGCGCATACAGCGCGAGCGCGACGATAGCCAGCCTGTCGGCCCGCGCCCCCAGCCAGGGTAGAGGCAGCAGCAATCCGAACAGAGCGAGACTGGGAATCGTCTGGATGACATTGGTGCTACCCAGCACGACGGTTTTCATCCTGGGGCGGCGCGTCAGCAATATTCCCAGCGGAACTCCGACGGCGACCGCAATGAGGGTAGAGATCGCAACCAGCCACAGGTGTTCACCGGTAAGCGTCAAAACCTCGCGCGGATGTTTAAAGATGAAGTTCATTCAAGCTGGCTCAAACCGAGCTTCAGTCCATTGCGCTGAACCCATGCAGTTCAGCCGACCTGATCGGGGCACCCACTGGTGAGTTCTGCCACGCGCTCACCCGGCTATGCGTGATCGCGGCAATAGCTTCATGCTTCGTATCAGGGCACGACTATAGGTCGTGCCGGAGCGACAGTCGGAAGCTTGGGCTTCAGCCCCCTTCCATATCTAAAGAAGCTCCGCGACGGCTCAAGCCGGCTGCAATATCCGGCCTTGACTGGCAGTCCTTGACTGGCACGATTAGACTCGTGCCCTGATACAAACCTTACCTTCCCAACCGCTGCTGCGCCGCCTCTACTACCTGCCTGTACGACTTTGCCAATTCGTCTTCGGCTTTCCAAAACTCCTCGGCCGTGTACATACCCCGCAGCCGCCCGGTATCCATCAAACCGATGCGATCTCCCAGCATCAGAGCTTCGCCAACATCGTGAGTGACGAACACAACTGTCTTCTTCAGCGTCTGCTGCAATTTGTGGAATTCCACCTGAATTTCCGAGCGAGTGATGGGATCGAGCGCTCCGAAGGGTTCGTCCATCAGCAATATGGGCGGATCAGCAGCCAGCGCCCGCGCCAGCCCCACGCGCTGACGCTGTCCTCCTGAGAGTTGATGAGGGTAGCGATCGCCGAATTGCTCGAGCGGTAAGCCGACCAATGCGAGAACCTCCTGCAGGCGCGCATCGACCCGCGGACGCTCCCATCCTTCCAGTTTTGGAATCAGTCCGACGTTTTCGCGGACCGTGTAATGAGGAAACAATCCGACGTCCTGGATGGCATAGCCCATAGAGCGCCGCAGCCGGACACCGTCCCATTGCGCGAGCGCTTTGCCCTGCACCAGCACTTCACCGGACGTAGGCTCAAGCAGACGATTGATCATCTTCAGGCAAGTGGTTTTGCCCGACCCGCTGCGCCCCAGCAACATCAACGTCTCGCCGGCTGCCACCTCGAAGGTGATGTCATCCAGCAGCAGACGGTCCGGGGCGATCCGGTAGGCAACATTGCGGAAGTCGATCGAAGTGGCTGCTGGCTGCGTCATCGCGCGCTCGGTTACCGTATTGGAGACTCAGCCTATCAGAGTTCCTCCGGCATTTTACTGGCCCGCAACTTGGGCCGACGGAAGGCAAGCTCTGACGGCAGAGCGGTTATACTCAAGAGATTCCCATGCCTAGCAAGCTGGATCGAATCATTGCGGCCACTCGCTCGCGCTTGTCCGAAACCAAGCCGCAATCTGACCTGCGTATTCTTGAGCAGCGCGCCGCCGCTCACCGGCCACGGGGCTTTCGCAACCACCTTAAGCATGTCGGCAGCTCTGGTCCTGCGATCATTGCCGAGCTGAAAAAAGCGTCTCCCTCGAAAGGGTTGATACGGGCTGACTTCCCGGTCGCTGAACTCGCTTCCGAACTCGAACACGCGGGTGCCGCCGCACTGTCCGTACTGACCGACAGACCCTACTTCCAAGGTTCGCTTGCCAATTTGCAAGCCGCTTCAGAAGCCACGTCGCTTCCCTGCCTGCGCAAAGACTTCATCGTCGACGAGTTCCAGTTGGTCGAAGCTCGCGCCCATGGCGCAGATGCCGTGCTGCTGATTGTTGCCGCTCTTTCGCAAGCCGACCTGACTGATTTGTCGCGGAGAGCTAAGGCTCTCGAATTGGACGTGCTGTGCGAAGTCCACGACCGTGATGAACTGCAACGCGCGCTCGACGCCGGGTTCGATACCGTCGCCGTGAACAATCGCAATCTGCATACCTTCCGCGTTGACCTGAACACGTCGCTTGAACTCGCGGGGCTCATGCCCGAAGCGATTCTGAAAGTTGCCGAAAGCGGGATCGAAACCGCTGAGGATATAGCCCGGCTGCGCGCCGTAGGATTTGGCGCTTTTCTTATTGGCGAAACGCTGATGCGCGCCTCGCATCCCGGTGAAGCATTGAGCACCCTGCTGTCGTAAACGGCGGCTGCCGTATGACCTGGACCAAGATTTGCGCGACAACCAATTTGGACGATGCCAGGCTTGCCACCAACGCCGGAGCCGATGCCCTGGGATTCATCTTCGCGCCCAGCCCACGACAGGTTCAGCAGAAGACGGCTGCCGCAATCATCGAGGCGCTTCCGCCGCAGATCGGGAAAATCGGTGTCACTGTGAATCAGTCGCCTGAGGCGGTCGCTGCGCTCGCACAGAACGTTGGCTTGACCGGAATCCAGTTGCAGGGAGATGAACCCGGCGACCAGATGCGGGCCTACCGCTCGGCACTGCCTGGGCGCATGATCATCAAGACATTGCAGGCGCAGCAGGTGCTTGCCGCCGGCGAAGACTATCTTTCGCGATATCGCCTTGCGGCCGAGTTCTTCGACGCTATCCTGCTCGACTCCGGAGCGCCGGGGCAGCGTGGCGGAACCGGAGTTCCCTTCGACTGGCAGGCGATTGCGCCAGTGGTGTCGCGCATCAAGCAGTGGAGCACGGTGATTATTGCCGGCGGCCTCACTCCACAAAACGTTGCCGAAGCCGTACACATATTCGAACCATGGGGCGTGGACGTCGCGTCTGGCGTGGAACACGGACCCGGCCGCAAACATGAAGCCAAGGTGCAAGCGTTTGTGAACGCCGTGCGAACGGCTTCGTTTTCGGAAACGCTAAAGCAGTAATTATGCCGCGATTGCGGCGCTCCGAATATAACGATCCGAACCTTAACGGTCTGAACCCAACGCTCGAAACGTAACGATAATGATCAGCTCTGAGATTCCTTATGGACCCCGTTTCAAATAACGACGCAGACATCGCTACACCAGCTGCGCCCAAGCAGCGCCGGTCCCGCGCCGTGCCCGGCCGCTTCGGGTCCTATGGCGGACGCTTTGTTCCCGAGACGCTGATGGCAGCGCTTCAGGAGCTGGAGGCGGCATACGCGTCAGCTCGCAAAGATAAACAGTTTCGCAATGAATACCACCGCCTGCTGCAGGAGTTTGCCGGCCGGCCCACGCCGCTGTTCCTGGCGGAGCGTCTCACCCATGAGCTTAACGGGCCGAAGATTTACCTGAAGCGCGAAGACCTGCTGCACACCGGGGCGCACAAGATCAACAACTGCATTGGACAGGCATTGCTGGCGCGCCGTATGGGCAAGCAGCGCATCATCGCCGAGACCGGCGCGGGCCAGCACGGCGTCGCCACTGCGACGGTGTGCGCGCTGTTCGGTATGGAGTGCGTCGTCTACATGGGTGCGGAAGATATGCGCCGGCAGGAGTTGAACGTGTTCCGCATGCGCCTGCTCGGCGCCGAGGTACGCTCGGTCGAGTCCGGATCGAAGACGTTGAAGGACGCCATCAACGAGGCCATGCGCGACTGGGTCACCAATGTCCGCACCACACATTATCTGCTGGGCAGCGTGCTCGGGGCGCATCCTTACCCCACGATGGTGCGCGACTTTCATCGCGTTATCAGCATTGAAGCGCGGCGTCAGATACTGCGAGCCGAAGGCCGCTTGCCGAATGCAATCATCGCCTGTGTTGGTGGAGGCTCAAACGCCATCGGCGCGTTTTACGAGTTCATCAAGGATCGTGATGTCCAGTTGATCGGCGTCGAAGCCGGAGGCCGCGGTCGCGCCATCGGCGATCACGCTGCGCGATTCGAAGGCGGCGGTCCGGGCGTGTTGCAGGGCACTTATTCCTGGGTGCTGCAGGATCAGGCGGGGCAGATCGCGTTGACTCATTCTGTGTCAGCAGGCTTGGATTATCCGGCGATCGGACCCGAGCACGCCTGGCTGCATGATCAGGGTCGTGCGGAATATGTTTCGGCCAGCGATGCCGAGGCGCTCGACGCGCTGAAGCTTTTGGCGCGCACCGAAGGGATCATCGCTGCGCTGGAGTCGTCCCACGCCGTGGCAGAAGTGATCAAGCGTGCACCGCGGCTGCCGAAAGACAATATCGTTATCGTGAACATATCCGGACGAGGCGATAAAGACATCGGTATCTTGCGGGAGAATCTTGCTTTTTAGGTTTCAGCTTTCGGGTATCAGGTTTAGTGTCGGTGGTCAGTACTGATTGCTGATTGCTGAATCCTGACAACCGACAACTGACCACTGACAACTTCTTTCAAATGCCGCTCACGTTCAAACGGAAACCCGGTCTCGTCGCCTACATCACCTGCGGTGATCCATCACTGGAGGTGTCGCGCGATGTCGCACTGGCGGCCATCACGGCCGGCGCCGAAGTAGTTGAGTTGGGAGTGCCGTTCAGCGATCCGGTAGCCGACGGCCCGGTGATTCAACGCGCCAGTGAGCGCGCGCTTCGCCAGGGCACAAAGCTCGACAGTGTTTTGCAAGTGGCGCGCGAAATTCGCGAGCAGTCGAATGCCGGCATCATCCTCTTTTCGTACATGAATCCCATTCTGCAGTTCGGGATCGACCGCTTCTGCGCGTCGCTGGCCGCAGCCGGAGCCGACGGAGCGCTGGTGACCGATCTTCCGGTGGAAGAAGCTGGCAATTATTTAAATGCGATGAAGCATCGCCGGCTTGCACCTGTTTTTCTCGCGGCGCCTACCAGCACCGACGAACGCTTGCGCAGCATCGCCCGGCATTCGCGCGGCTTCATCTATGCCATCTCGCGCACCGGCATCACCGGCACTCGGAGCGAAGTGGCCGGAGACGCCCGCAGCCTGGTCGCGCGGCTTCGCAATTTCACTCACCTGCCGATTGCGGTGGGGTTCGGCATCTCGAATTCCGAGCAATTCGCCGAGGTCGGAGAATTCGCTGACGCCGTCGTCATCGGAAGCGCTATCGTACAGAGAGTCGAAGAAAATCCCGGGCACGAAGCGGAAGCCGTATCGGAGTTTCTGTTTTCCGTTACCGGGGTGGAGGGCCGGGCGGGACTCTCGGGTTCCGGCGCGACGGCAACGTAATCGGGCGGCACTATGGATATCGCTGACTGGCGTGGGCAAATCGATGAGGTGGACCGAAAGCTGGTGGAGCTGATCAACCAGCGCGCCGAATGCGCGCTCGAAATCGGGCGCCTCAAGCGCAACTCGGACCTGCCAGTTTACGAGCCGGACCGCGAACGCATCATCTTTGACAACATCGCGCGCAATAATACCGGCCCGCTTTCGACCATTCAGCTGCGCCAGATCTTTGAGAGGCTGGTGGACGTCATGCGGCAGATTCAACGCGACGAGATGGTTGCCGAGGACGCGAAGAAGTCCGGCAACGTTGGTTGAGTTACAACGAGAGCAATCATCGCCATTCGCTATCGCCAGAGATGCAGAAGCAAGACAGCCCAGATGACCACAAAGAAGCATCGCTCGCTGACGTTGCCGACGTGGTTACGTTCTGCCGAAAAGCAAAGAGCGAACACCGAACCGCGAATCGCGACAGTGCAAACGCAGGAACGAACAAGCTGAAAGCCGACGGCTGAGAACTGACAGCGGACAGCTATCCCCAAGGAGCCCCTAGCAACCCATGATTGTCGCGATGCTTGAACACGCTAGCGAAGACCAGATCCAGGATGTCACCGACCACCTGATGCGCATGGGGTTTGCGGTGCATCGCACCACCGGCGCGCGCCAGTCGGTGCTGGCGGCTGTGGGCAAGCGCATCGACTTCGATACGCGCGACCTTGAGGTGCTGCCCGGAGTTGAAAAGGTTCATCGCATCAGCGCGCCTTACAAGCTCGTCGGACGGCAGTTTCGCGGCCACGACAGTGTCATCAAGCTGGCCAACGGCACGGAGATCGGCGGCAAGGAAGTGGTTGTCATGGCCGGCCCGTGCTCGGTGGAATCGCGCGAGCAAATCTTTCTGGCTGCGGAACAGGTTGCCAAGGCCGGCGCCAAGGTTCTGCGCGGCGGTGCCTTCAAGCCGCGCAGCTCTCCCTACAGCTTCCAGGGCATGGGCCTCGACGGACTGCAACTGCTGCGCGAAGCCGCCGACGCACACGGCCTGATGGTGATCAGCGAAGTCATGGAAATTTCGCAGATCGAGCCCATGCTGCGCTACGTCGACATCTTCCAGGTCGGCGCGCGCAACATGCAGAATTTCAATTTATTGCGCGAGCTTGGCAAGATCCGTAAGCCGGTGCTGATGAAGCGGGGCATTGCGGCCACCATCGAAGAGATGCTGCTCTCGGCGGAATACATCATGTCGGGCGGCAACTACGACGTAGTGCTGTGCGAACGCGGTATTCGGACTTTCGAAACTTATACCCGCAACACACTCGACATCTCGGCCATCCCCATTGTGCACAAGCTCTCGCACCTGCCGATAACGTCTGACCCATCACACGGCACGGGATTGCGTGACAAGGTTGCACCGATGGCTTGCGCCTCGGTCGCAGCCGGCGCCGATGCCCTGCTGATCGAGGTGCATCCCGATCCCGACCACGCTCTCTCCGATGGCGCGCAATCGATGTTCCCGGAACAGTTCGCTGAACTGATGACCCAGTTGCGCATGATCGCACCCGCTGTTGGGCGGACCATGGCGTAGCGTGCCCATCCACCAAATCACGATTGTCGGCACAGGCCTGATCGGCGGCTCGGTCGGTTTGGCGTTGCGTGCGACTGGCTTTGCGGGGACAATCGTCGGCTGCGACCGGCCGGCGGTGTTGGAAATCGCGCAACGGCGCCTTGCGATCGATCGTGCCGATGCCGACCTCGAACGCTCAATCGAAGGCAGCGACGTGATTCTGTTCGCCACACCCGTCGGTTGCATTCTTTCGCAATTCGAAGCGGTCGCGCCAATTGTCGCGCCGAATACGCTCATCACCGATGCCGGCAGTACCAAGCAGCAGTTCGTGGAACGCGCGCGCATGATTTACGGAGCCGGAGCCCACACCCGCGTGCTGCCCGGTCATCCTATGGCCGGCAAGGAACACGGCGGAATCGAGAACGCCGACGCCAATCTATTCCGCGGCGCCGCCTGGCTGATTACACCAATCGATCCGGAAGCACCTTATACAGCCCGTCAGCAGGAGTGGCTCGATCTGCTCGCCGCTAACGGCACGCGCCTCATCACTGTCGATGCCGAGCGGCACGACCGGCTCTGCGCCTGGGTCAGCCATTTGCCGCAGATGATTGCCACCGCCTTGGCTACGGTTTTGCGCGATGAGCTTGGGGACGACGAAGCCGTCAACCAGATCGGCGGGCGCGCCTTGCGCGAGATGACGCGCATTGCCCACAGCCCTTATTCCATGTGGCGCGACATCGCGCTGACCAACAGCGCTAACATCGAAGACGCGATTCTCCGATTCGAGCAGCAGCTGACTCACCTGCGCGAGAACCTTCGCGGGCCGGCATTGCGCGAACTGTTCGAAAGCGCCAACAAGTTTGGGAAGGATCCGACGCCGTTGGACTAAGTGCAGTACCGCAATGGTGGGCGCCCCCTGTGGTCTGTCATCCCTTCGCTTGGCTCAGAATGACAAGACTCTACAGCTCAACTTATTGACGTTTGATACGTGAAGAAGATCCGGCGAGCTCCTACTCTCACCGCTTGCCCGCCTGCGCCATCTCCGTCTCCGCGTACAGCGCCTCGATCTCGGCACGGTAACGTTCTTCCACCTTCCGGCGGCGCAGCTTCATGCTTGGAGTTAGTGTCCCGTCAGCGATGCTGAGTTCGTGGGGAACCAGCAGAACTTTCTTCAGCTTCTCAAACTGCGCCAGGTTGCCGTTCAACTCGTCGACTATCTCCTGGTAAAGGGCGCGCACCTTTTCTGAGCGAATCAGTTCTTCACGCGAGACGGTATGCAGGCCGTGAGCTCTCGCCCAATCCTCCAGCACGGTGAAGTTCGGAACGATCAGCACCGCCGGGAAGCGCCGTCGATCCCCCAGCAGAGCAACTTCGCCGACGAACAGGTTCACTTTGAGCGCGCTCTCGATGGGTTGGGGCGCAATAAACTTTCCGCCGGAAGTCTTAATCAGGTCCTTCTTGCGATCCACGATCGACAGAAATCCGTCGCTATCCATAGTGGCGATGTCGCCGGTTTTGAACCAGTCGTCCTCAAACGCCGCGGCGGTTTCTTCCGGCATCTCCCAATACCCTTGGAACACTGACGGCCCACGCACCAGCAGTTCGCCATCACTGGCCAGGCGCAGCTCGAGGTTCTTCAGCGGCATTCCAACTGTGCCCATCTTGTGGCTGCCGGGAACGTTGATCGCAATGACTGGCGACGTCTCCGTCAATCCGTAGCCCTCATGAATCACGATGCCAATATCGGCGAACCAGGCAGCCAGGTCGATCCCCAGCGGGGCTCCGCCCGAAAGAAACAGACTCACGCGGCCACCCATTTTTTCGATCACCTTCGAAAAGACGAGCTTGCTGGCGAGCTTCCAGTCCATCGCGGTCGGGCGTTTGCCTGCCAGAACCGTATCGCGATGCTTGCGACCCACACTCAAACACCAGTGCAGGATTTTGCTCTTCACTCCTGTCGCTTTGAGCTGCACCTGGTTGCACAATTTCTCGTAGACACGCGGGACGCCTACAAACAGCGTCGGCTTGGTTTCGAGCATGACAGTGGGCAAATCGTCGATCACCGGGCAGTAGGCAACGGTCACGCCGCGATAGAACAGCAGGTAATCCAATGCCCGGGCCGTGATATGCGACAGTGGCAGAAACGAAATGCATACATCAGCAGGACCGATATCAACCAGGTGCCGCGTCATGCTGAGGTTCGAGGCGATATTGCCGTGCGTCAGCACTACGCCTTTCGGAGTGCCGGTGGTTCCCGAGGTATAGATCAGGGTAGCGACGTTCTCCGGCTGCACGCTACGCGCAATGCTCTCCAATTCAGCATCGGGCCCGGGCTGGGCATCGTAAAGCATCTCGCCCATTGGGATGACGTCGTGCAGATCGCTGCCGTCATCCATGATGACAATCCGCTCCAGCCGCGTCAGGGGAGTAAGAGGGGCAATCTTGTCGTATTGCTTCCGCGAGGAAACGAACAGCACCCGCGCATTCGAGTGCTGCAAGATGTGCAGGCATTGCTCGGGCGTTTGCGTCGCGTAGATGGGTACATCAATGGCTCCGAGCAACAGCGTGGCAAAATCGACGATCGCCCACTCCGGCCGGTTCTCGCTCAGAATAGCGACGCGATCACCTTTGCCGATTCCCCAATCTCTCATGTGTC
>Ga0308174_10001816_pt1 | contig 10203 bp, 11 predicted proteins | sample PhyPR2_FD_203894 | JGI IMG/M metagenome (GOLD analysis project Ga0308174, IMG submission 203894) | Soil microbial communities from UC Gill Tract Community Farm, Albany, California, United States - DLSLS.P.R2 | ecosystem: Environmental > Terrestrial > Soil > Agricultural land | place: USA... | reverse complement strand
TGTAACCATTTCTGACGAGGACAAAGCAGAGTGACCATCCGTGAAATCGGCGGGCTGCTCCGGTCGCGGCAGCTTTCGTGTGTCGAACTGGTCAAAGAATCGCTGGACGACATCAAAAGGCGGGACGTCTTCCGAACCCTGATAACCATCACTGAGGAAGAGGCGCTGGCGGAGGCGCGCATGTTGGACGCAGAACTCGCACAGGGCAAAGATCGCGGTCCGCTCCACGGTATCCCAACCGCTCACAAAGATATCTTCTATACACGGGGCATTCGCACCACCGGCGGCTCTCTCATTTTTCGTGATTTTGTGCCCCAATACAGTGCAACGGCCGTCGATCGTCTCGCGACCGCGGGAGCCATTTCGGTCGGCAAGACCAATTTGCACGAACTTGCTTACGGAGCGACATCGAAGAATCCGCACTATGGATTTGTATTGAATCCGCATAACACCGCACAGGTAGCGGGCGGATCCAGCGGAGGCTCGGCTGCCCTGATAGCCGCGAATTTTCTGTCTTACTCGTTGGGAACCGACACAGCAGGGTCCATTCGGATGCCCGCCTCTTACTGTGGCGTGGTCGGCCTGAAGCCCACCTACGGCCGCGTGAGCCGCTACGGAATACTGCCTCTGGCCTTCAGCCTGGACCATGCCGGACCGCTAGCCGCAACGGTGGAAGACTGCGCGTTGGTGATGAACGTAATCTCCGGTCCGGATTCCAATGACCCAAGCTGCGTCGCCCGGCCCGCTCCAGACTTTACAAAGACCTCTCTAGCCAACCTGAAGGGTGTGCGTATTGGCGTTCCTCGCAATTTCTATTTCCATCACGTTCACGAGGAGGTCGCCTCAGCCGTCAAGCGGAAAATTTCTGAAATCGAGTCCCTTGGCGCATCTGTTTCGGAGGTACATCTTCCCGACATGGAGGAAGCCAACACGGCGGCGCGCATCGTTCAGTTATCCGAGGCGGCCTCGCTATATACGGGCCGTGAAGATCCGACGCAATTCGGTGACGATGTATGGGCGCTGATCGAACAGGGCAGGATGCTGCGTGCCCATGAGTACGTGAACGCGCAGCGCGTCCGTACCTTGTTCCGCCGCGAGTTCGACCATCTATGGGAAGGCGTCGACCTGCTGGTCACGCCCACCACGCCCATGACTGCTCCAGGAGTAGACCAGACCACTGCGAGATTCGGCGATTACGAGGAAGACGTTCGCATCGCGTCGACGCGGCTCTGCCGGGCCACGAACTTTCTCGGCGAGCCTGCTCTGTCGATGCCCTGCGGCAAAACAGAAAAAGGGCTGCCGATCGGATTGCAACTGATCGGAGCCCCCTTTACTGAGTCCAAACTTCTGGCTATCGCCAGGCTTCTCCAGAACTAGCGTGATCTCTCGAGCGGCAAGCCCGAAATCTCAATGGCGCGCCACCCGCCGTCCAGCGAGATGACGTTTTTGTAACCCATCTTCTGCAAATTATCGGTGGCCAACGCCGACCGGAAACCTCCTCCGCAATACAAGACCAGCTTTGTGCTCTTGTCGGGAAAAGTGGTCTCGATGTCGCGCTCGATCACGCCTTTGCTCAGGTGGACGGCACCAGCGGCGTGCGCGGCGTCCCATTCGTTATCCTCGCGAACGTCCACAAGCTGCCCCGCGTCGCCCGATTCGCGGAGGCGCTTGTACTCCTCGATGTCGATCTCGCGAATGCGCCGCTTGGCCTCGTCTACGATCCGAAGAAAACCGGGACTATGATGCTTTTCCGCTGAGCTCATGGCTTACTGCACTCGTTCGATTTTGGCGCCGGCCGCGGCCAGTTTTTCTTCAATCCGCTCGTAGCCGCGATCCATGTGATACACGCGATCAATCAGAGACTCACCCTGCGCCACCATCGCGGCCAGTACCAGCGAGGCGCTCGCCCGAAGATCGGACGCGATTACCTGAGCGCCGGTCAACCGTTCCCTGCCCGCCACAATCGCCTGCCGTCCCTCGATACGAATATTTGCGCCCATTCGCGCGAGCTCCTGCGTATGCATGAAACGGTTTTCGAAGATCGTCTCCCGAACCAGGCTGATGCCGTCGGCTACAGTCATGAGTGCCATGTACTGCGCCTGAAGGTCGGTGGCAAAGCCGGGATACTCTTCGGTCGTGATATCCACTGCCTTCAGCTTTCGCGAGCCGCTCACGCGCAACGCATCGGCGCCCGCATCCTCTATCTCAATGCCCGCCTGTCCCATCTTCAGAGTAAGCGCCGCAATGTGCTCGGGATTGCATCCGGTCACAACTACGTCGCCTTGCGTGATAGCTCCCGCGAGCAGAAATGTGCCGGCTTCGATTCTGTCCGGAATGATGGTGTGCTCGGCTCCATGGAGTCTCTCGACGCCTTGAACCTTGATAATGGAGGTCCCGGCGCCCTGAATTTTGGCTCCCATCTTAATAAGCAGATCTGCCAGATCCTTTACTTCCGGCTCGCGCGCCGCATTTCGAATGACTGTTTCTCCGCGGGCCAAGACAGCCGCCATCAGGACATCTTCCGTTCCCGTGACGGTAATCCGGTCGAAGTGAACGGTTCCACCGCGCAATCCTTCGGGAGCCTGCGCCTCCACATACCCATGCTCCTGCTGAATGGTGGCGCCCAACTGTTCCAGCGCGACCACGTGTAAATCGATAGGCCGGGCTCCGATGGCGCAACCACCCGGCATGGACACACGCGCCCGCCCGGTTCGCGCCACCAGCGGCCCCAATACCAGGCTGGAAGCGCGCATCGTTTTCACCACGTCGTAGGGAGCTTCAGGACGGTCCAGCGATTTCGCGTCGATCGACACCTTGCCGTCCACGTCGCAGATCTTCGCCCCAGTATGCGCCAGCAACTGTTCCATCGTGGCGATATCTTTCACTTGTGGAATGCGATGGAGCGTGACAGGCTCATCGCTTAAAAGGCAGGCTGCCAGAGCGGGCAGGGCGGAATTTTTGGCGCCACTGACGGGCAATTCACCGCTTAAGGGCGTACCGCCCACAATTTTAAATTTATCCATCCGTACCTAAAATCAAGAATCTGCGGGAAAGGCGCTTTCCTGCAAGGCGACCCGCAAGCGGCCCTTTGCCGCCGCAAGCCGGGCTTCTGCTTGGTCGCGCGACAGTTTCCGGTCGTGCATCAAAATCGCCGTGCGCACCGAGCCAGCGTCGGTCAGCAGCCTGGTCGCCTCATCATAGGAGACGCCTGTAATTTTCGCAATAATTCGGCGGGCCCGATCCGTCAGCTTATCATTCGTGGGCTGCACGTTCACCATCAGGTTTCCGTAGACATAACCCATCCGAATCATGACGCCGGTACTGATCATATTCAGAACCAGCTTGGTGGCAGTTCCCGCTCGCATTCTGGTTGATCCCGTCACGATCTCAGGACCAGGCACCGGGGTGACCGCGATTTCCGCCGCCGAAGCGACCTGAGAATGCGGCGTACAGCTAAGGCCGATGGTCAGCGCGCCGATTGATCGCGCAAATTGCAGGCCACCAAGCACGTAGGGCGTCCGCCCACTGGCCGCGATCCCCACCAGCGCATCCCTGGCGCTAAAATTTCTGTCCTCTAAGTCGCGCCTCCCCTGGGATGGGTCATCTTCCGCCTGCTCCACCGAATGCCGCAGCGCCCGGTCGCCCCCCGCTATAATCCCTTGCACCAGTTCCGGAGGCGTATGAAAGGTGGGCGGGCACTCGGAGGCATCCAGCACGCCGAGCCTTCCGGAGGTTCCAGCTCCCAAATAGAACAGTCGTCCGCCCTTCTCCAGTCTCTCTACAATTCCATCCACCGCTTGGGCAATTTGGGCGAGTTCCCGGTTCACAGCCAACGGAATCTCCTGGTCTGCCTCATTCATCACCCGCAGGAGTTCAGAAGTAGACAAACTATCTATGTCTGCCCACGACGGATTTTGCGTTTCGGTTATCGATTCAGACCCCATACGTTGCACAAACTGTCCTTAAAATAGAAAAGGCCGAGGGGTATTCACCCGCTCAGCCTACAAAATCTCAACCGTCTAAAAATCTAAAGAATCAGGCACTGAAGGAGCTGCCGCAACCGCATGTGGATTTCACCTGCGGATTGTTGAACTTAAACCCAGAGCCTTCAAGCGTTTCCACGTAGTCCACCTCTGCGCCATCCAAATACAGCATGCTCGCCTGGTCAATAAACACCTTCAGATCGCCAAAGCTATATGTCTTGTCCAGCATATTAGGCGCGTTTTCGAACGCCATCGAATAACTGAATCCAGAACACCCACCCCCCACAACGGAGATGCGCAGTCCCGCTGGCTTTGGATCCTGCATCTGCAAAATCTCGTTGACCTTCCCGACGGCTGTCTCGGTTAACTGAATCATTCCAATCTCCTTACCAATATGGCTGCATTCTTAGTGTACAACCAAAAATCCCTGTCTAAAAGATGCAATCGCCCTAGCCCAGGCTTCATATCACCTCCCGCCATCCGAAAATACTGAGTTGTCGCCCTGGGCGCCCGGCACTTGCGATAATGGGCCAGATACCGGCGCCAGGAACTTCAAGTTTCTGGAACCCGTTCCATAAGGGGCACGTCTATCGCACCGTATGAGCGGGCTAAGCGCAGTTCTTCCTTTTCCGGCAACAGCCGGGGAGACCAACCGGGCGAAAACCAAATTGGATCATCGAACCACCGAAGAGGCGGCGTTAGTCCGGCGGGTGCAGGGCCACGACGAGTTGGCATTCCGCGAAATCGTGGAACGCTACCAGGCCAAGGTCTTTTCCATCATCTATGGAATCCTGCGAAATCGCAACGACGCGGAAGACATCGCCCAGCAGGTATTTGCAAAGATCTACTTTTCGATTAAGAACTTTAACTTTCAGAGTTCCCTGCTGACCTGGATCTACAAAATCACCGTAAACGAGTGCTACGACTACCTTCGTAAGAAGAAGGTTCGCAAGCTCGTCTACGAAAGCGATTTTTCTTCCGACGACTCCCTTCGCATGGAGAATTCGGAACCGGCCACGGATCAGGCGCCTGCTGTGGACCAGCGCTTGGCGCAGCACGATCTCGTATTGAAGCTTCTCTCCAAGATTTCGGAGGAAGACCGCTCGCTGATTCTGCTCAAGGAGGTGGAAGGGCACTCGGTGGAGGAGTTGTCGGAGATGACCGGAATGAACGAGAACACCATAAAGGTGAAGCTGTTCCGGGCTCGGCAAAAGCTGATGAAAGCGGCGGAAAGGCTGAATAAAGGCCCCCTAACGCCCATAGCCGAATAGGTTTTACTGTGTTTGCAATTGGGTGTACATTTGAAGTTAAGGCGGACATTTAGATCCGCCAAAAGTTGTAGAAAAGTTTAAAGCTGTTGAGGGAATCATGCACGGGTCCGTTCGGGATCGGTTAGAAAGTCTGCTTTCCGAGGGCAGTTCGACGATCGAACGCCGGGAGGTGGAAGAGCATTTGTCTTCGTGCGCCGAATGCTCGTCGGAGCTAACGGCGATGAAGACGCAGTCGGAACTATTACATTCGCTTCGCGCGCCACAAGAGGTGGAACCTGCAGTAGGTTTTTACGCCCGAGTGGTTCAGCGCATCGAGGAACGCGCGAATACCTCCATCTGGTCTGTTTTCATTGATTCACCTTTCGGTAAGCGGCTCGCTTACGCTTCGCTGGCCGTCGCGCTACTTCTTGGTACGTACGTGGTCACGGAAGAATCCCAGGATGGCCACCTGGGCGGCAGAGTAGTTGTAAGCCAGAACAGCAGTTTTACACCCGTTATTGGCGATCAGCAGGAGCAGCGTGACGCGGTCCTAGTGAACTTTGCTTCTTACCAATCAGGAACTGGGCAATAGTCACATTGGGAATTAAGCAACGCCGCTCTATGTTGCGTCAGGATGACACGGGATGGTCCAACCCTAAAGTTCTCTCCATCCTCGCCCTTGTCTTTATCTGCGGGATCACCGTAGGCTCGGTTGTAACCCGCCAATACCTGCATTCGAAAATGCACTTCCGGCGGGAACTGGCCATTGAAGATGCGAACCGGTTTGGACTCCAGCGTCTTCAGCGGGAATTAAACCTGACGGCCGCCCAGGAGAAAACTGTCGCAAGAGAACTCGACGATTACGCCAAGTATTACCAAAACATCGAAGAAGAGCGGGAAGATGTGGCTGAGCACGGGCGTCAGCGTATTCTCAGCGTCTTAAACGATGAACAAAAGAAGCGCTTTAACTCTATATTTCACACCCGAACGCAGCCCTAAACCCTTTACGGGACGTTAGGAGCCTCTGCCTCGGAGCGCTTCTTTTTACACTTTTTCTGAATCGCCTCTAATAGCCGTGCTTCAATCGCCGGTGGCACCGGCTGAGCCTCCCGACCCTTGAAAACCTTCAGCGTTTTTTCCGTCGTATCACAAACCACCCAGCAATTGGGGCACTCACTCACGTGCTTCTGCAATTCACTACGTTGCTGGGGATCGAGCGATTCATCAAGGTAATCGCTAAGTTCTTCCAGAAACTGTTTACAGGTAAGCAAACGCGTCGTCCCCTTTTCGCCTGAACTGCCGGGTCAGTTTTTCGCGAAGCTGCAGTCTAGCTCGCAGCAAGCGGCTCTTCACCGCTGAAATCGATAAATTCAAAGCCTCTGCGGTCTCCTCTATGGACAGCTCTTCGATGTCTCTCAGTATGAAAACGGTGCGGTAGGCTGGCTTCAAACTTTGAATCGCCTCATCCAGAACTTCGGCCAACTCTTCTCGTGAATACCGCTCCTCGGGATTCTCATCCCAAACCGCAATTTCCCGGACAACAGAGTCTTCACCTGTATCGATGGGGTCATCGAGCGGCACAGTCCGGTCGGACCGCCGCTTCCGCAGCTTCATCAGCGCTTCATTTACCGCAATCCTCACCAGCCACGTGTAGAATTTAGATTCGCCGTGGAAGCTGTCCAGGTGCGTGTACGCTTTCAGGAAGCTTTCCTGCAGCACATCTTCCGCGTCATCATCATTCTGCGTGATCTGTTTCGCCATGCGGAACACACGCCGGTCATAATGCTTCACCAGCTCGGAAAAGGCGTCCAAATCGCCGGATTTAGCCCGGGCGACCAGCGCCGATTCGTCAAAACCAGGACTTACGCTTGATGTGCTCACGCGAGGAAGTAATTTTAGTCTAGCAGCAGCGAAAGCGATTCTCCTCGTACCCGGGCCCGTGGAGGGAATGGCTTCGCCCGTGCACGGCCGGACATTTATGGACGCACTGCCTCGTTGCGCCGGCTTTCTGGCCCCGGTCGGTCAACTGGGGCTCCGGGGGCCTGCAAAGCCGGGTCAGCATACCTGGAAAGTACTGTCCATTTGATACCCTCGTAATGACCCCGTAATCATGAGCAGTTTGACCATCACCCTGCCCGATGGCAGCCACCAGACCGTCCCGCAGGGCACTCGGCCCATCGATGTTGCTGCCTCCATCAGTCCCCGGCTCGCTTCCGACGCGATCGTCGCACGCGTGAACGGCGATCTTTACGACCTCACTCGGCCGCTCGAATCCGACGCACAGCTCGAAATCCTGACCACCAGGAACCCCGAGGCTTTGCACGTGTTCCGGCACTCCACGGCGCACCTGTTAGCCGCGGCCGTTCTGGAGCTTTACCCGGAGACCAAACTGGGCATCGGTCCACCCACCGATTCGGGATTCTACTACGACTTCCAGCGTGACGCGAAATTCACCCCCGAAGACCTGGAAAAGATCGAAGCCCGCATGAGGGAACTGCAGGCCAAAAATCTGCCCTTCGAGCGCAAGCTAACGGTGAAAGCGGACGGCCTCGCCAAGTATAAAGATGACTGGATGAAGCACGAACTCATCGAAGAACGTGCTGGGGACGTTTTCACTGAGTACACGCTGGGACCGAATTTCATCGATTTCTGCCGTGGCCCCCATGTGCCCTCATCTGAAAAGCTGAAGGCATTCAAACTGCTCTCCATTGCCGGCGCCTATTGGAAAGGCAGCGAAAAGAATCCCCAGCTTCAGCGTATCTACGGCACCGCGTTCTTCACCCAGAAGGATCTCAACGATTACCTCAATCGTCTGGAGGAAGCGAAAAAGCGGGACCACCGTAAATTGGGCAAGGAACTCGGGCTGTTCGCCGTCAATGAACTCGTGGGAGCCGGTCTGCCGCTGTGGCTTCCCAAGGGCGCGACCGTAAGGCGGGTGCTCGAAGAGTACATTTTGGACCTGGAGCGCAAGACCGGATATCAGCACGTCTACACGCCCGATCTCGCCAAAGTCGAGCTATATCAACGGTCAGGCCACTGGGAACACTATCACGAGGACATGTTCCCGCCCATGGATCTTGAGACCGAACGCATGGTGTTGCGGCCGATGAACTGCCCGCACCACATTCTTGTTTACGAGACCAAGCCGCACAGCTATCGTGAACTGCCCGTGCGCATCGCCGAACTCGGCACCATGTATCGCTACGAGCGCTCCGGCGTTCTGAGCGGTTTGAGCCGGGTACGCTGCATGACCTTGAACGATGCCCATATCTTCTGTACGCCGGACCAGATCAAGGAAGAGTTTACGAAGGTAATGCAACTGGTCGAGGAGGCTTACCGCGCCCTCGGAATTACGCAATACCGCTACCGGCTCTCCCTTCGCGACAAGGCCAATACCGAAAAATATGTCGCCAACGACGAGATGTGGGAGCTCGCGGAGCGCGTCCTTCGTGAAGCCATGGATTCACTTGGACTGCCTTATATCGAAGCGCCCGGCGAAGCGGCCTTCTATGGGCCGAAGCTAGACATTCAGCTGGCCGATGTGATGGGCCACGAGGAAACGTACTCCACCATCCAAATCGACTTCCACCTCCCGAATCAGTTCAACCTGAAGTACGTGGGAGCCGACGGGCAGGAACACCGGCCCGTCATGATCCATCGCGCCATCGTCAGCACCATGGAGCGCATGGTCTCGTATCTGATTGAACTCTATGGGGGCGCATTCCCGGTTTGGCTTGCTCCCGTGCAAGCGGTAGTACTTCCCATCACCGACCGTCAAAATCCTTACGCGAAGGATCTGCATCAAAAGCTTCTGGATGCCGGCATCAGGGCAGAACTCGACGAGCGCAGTGAAAAGGTCAACTTCAAAATACGGGAAGCGCAATTGCAGAAAGTTCCATTTATGCTTGTCGTAGGAGACCGCGAGGCGCAGGCTGGCCAGGTCTCCGTCCGCAACCGCAAGCACGGCGATCAGGGCGTCCAGGATGCGGAAACCTTCATTGCCCGGCTCCGGGAAATCATCGACAGCAAGGCTGTCACCGAGTAAGGAACTAGTTGCTCACAACAGTCATCACCCTCCTGCTTGGCTGCAGCCTCGTCTACTGCCTGCTGATGATTGTGGCGGCCCTGCGATATCGGCCGCAGACTCATGCGCCGTCAACGCGACAGGCGGCCATCCCTGTCTCTGTATTAAAGCCGCTCTCCGGTATGGACGACGGGCTTCGTGAAAATCTGGTCTCGTTCTTCGAACAGGATTATCCGCACTTCGAGATCATCTTCGCCGTACGCCACGAACACGATCCGGCCCACGACCTTGTCGTCTCCTTGATGAAGCAGTATCCAGCCGTCAGAAGCCGGATCTTGATCACGGGCGAACCGCCCTACCCAAACGCAAAGGTGTACAGCCTTAGCTTGATGACGGTCGCAGCTACTTATGACCTCCTGGTGATGAGCGACAGCGACATCCAAGTGAGCAAAAGCTTTCTGCGGGGGATCGCCGCAGAATGGGAGTCTCGGCGTTACGATATCGCCACCTGCCCTTACCACGCCGTGCCTGGTAATACGATCTGGTCACGCCTGGAAGCCGTTGGCATGAACACGGAGTTTTGGGGCGGTGTATTGGTTGCAAAACTGGTGGAAGGAGTCCGCTTCGCCATCGGTCCCACCGTTGTTGCCCACCGCAAAGTGCTCGACGCCATTCCCTGGGCCACGTTAAGCGGCTACCTGGCAGAAGATTTCGTCCTCGGGCAGCGTGCCGCTGAACTGGGTTTCCGGGTCGATCTGTCGCAACAAGTAGTGGAGCATCGCCTCAACGGTGAATCCATGCAAAAGAACCTGGCCCACCGGTTGCGCTGGGCCCGAAGTACCCGCCGCTCCCGGCCAGCGGGATACATTGGGCAACTCTTTACCTATCCCCTACCCATGGCATTAATTCTCGTGGCCGTTCACCATGCCGCCTGGCCGTTGTTGGC
>Ga0308174_10001815_pt1 | contig 10205 bp, 11 predicted proteins | sample PhyPR2_FD_203894 | JGI IMG/M metagenome (GOLD analysis project Ga0308174, IMG submission 203894) | Soil microbial communities from UC Gill Tract Community Farm, Albany, California, United States - DLSLS.P.R2 | ecosystem: Environmental > Terrestrial > Soil > Agricultural land | place: USA... | reverse complement strand
CGGCGATGGCGGCGGTCTGCGTGACCATCGCAATCATTTCGAGGTCGCGATCGGTCGGACTCCGCGGTTCGCGATAGTAGGTTGCAAACGTGCCAATCATGGCGCCATCGGAAGCGCGGATGGGCGTGGACCAGCAGGCCCGCAGTCTATGCTTCAGGGCAAGCTCGCGAAAGTCCGCCCACAGAGGATCGCTGGCGATGTCGGAAACATAAACCGGGTTGCCCGTGTAAACCGCAGTGCCGCAGGAGCCTGCCTGGGGCCCAATCTGGAGGTTGTGAATCGCGGCACTGTATTCAACGGGTAGGCTGGGCGCCGCACCGTGCAGCAGGCGGTTGCCATCCTCCGACAGGAACAGGATCGATCCCAGAAGCTCTCCGCCCGAGGGTCGCTCAACCACCAGAATAAGCTCTTCCAGAACCTTCTCGATTGGATCGCCCGCCGCGATCCGCCTGAGAACATTCCGTTCGCTTTCGAGCAGTTCCGTGGAACGCGTCCGGCCCGTCATCAAGATCCCGCTTTATTGGTACGCGCCCGCCACCGAGGTGCTTACAACCATCCCGCGAACCAGCCAAGCCTGCCGTCCGAGAAAGGACAACAGTCAGTCCCTCCACCCCCGCCATTTCTCAGGGCGGACCGGACGCCACATCAGATAGGCGAGCAGCAGAATCACGGAGCCTAGAGGAATCCACATCAGCTGGTACCAATAGAAGAACGGGATTCCAGCGATTTCCGGTGCCGCGCGGTTGTAGAACGGCACCCACATCATCGCGAAATAGGGAAGCGCCAGAAGAAGCGCAATCAGCACTATCCGTTTCACGTGCGTACCCACCGCGTCGCCATCAGGATAATAGGGAAAGCGCCTCTCTCGGCCAACTCCCAAATGGAATGGCGATGCGCTACTCTCGATCTTCTAAGAAGGGGGATACCGATGACAATGCGTGTTCTGATCGCCGGGATTCTTGGCGGCATCGCGATGTATTTATGGTCGACGATTGCGCATGTGGCGCTGCCTTTGGGCCAGGTCGGCTTCAGTCACATGCCGAATGAAGCGGCCGTACTCTCTGCGGCGCAGGCTTCAAACGGTGACAAGGATGGCCTCTACTTCTTTCCTTGGGTTGATCCCAAGGACCCGCAGATGATGCAGAAGATGAACGCGGCGGTGAAAGCCAATCCGTCCGGTCTCCTGCTCTATCATCCGCCGGGACATGGCATGACCGACATGGCCGCGCCGATGATCGGCGAATTTCTCAAGGAAGTGCTACAGGCATTAATTGCCGCATTTCTTGTGTCGCTTGCCGTCATCGGCACCTATTGGGGACGCGTCGGTTTCGTCACGTTGATCGGTGTTGCCGCGGCAATCACCACCAATGTCTCGTACTGGATTTGGTACGGATTTCCGGCAGACTATTCGCTTGCCGCTGTTTTTATTGAGCTCCTGGACTACATAGCGGCAGGCCTTGCGATTGCGTGGTGGCTCGGCCGCAAATCGGCGAGCGCGGTGACCGCAGCCGTGGCAGCTTAGCATCCCTGACTGTCCCATGCCGGAACAGTACCGGCTGGGACAGGCCCTTTCTGGAAGTTCGAATAACAGGGCTAAATCCCGGCTCCGGCGCTCGGTCTTTGTCATGAAATTCCTGTTACGGTCCCTCCATGGTCCGGGCCGTGCATAGCTGCGGCCGGTGTCATCGGAGACAACACATGACCATCCTGATTGCTAAAGCCGCCGCTATACCGAAAGACGGTCTCGAAGAACTTGGCCCCGTGAAAAAGCCGCTCAGCTGGCCCGCCGCGCTTTTGGTCGGCAAGAAGTACATCGACGAGGCGCCGGGCATCGACAGCATGGGGATTTGGGAATGCTCGCCCGGCCGTTGGCAGCGGACCATCATGCAAGAGGAATTCGCGCATTTCGTGACGGGTAGCGCCCGATTCATTCCAGCCGAGGGCGAACCGATCGATATTCGTGCCGGCGACACGATCTGGTTTCCCGCAAATTCCTCGGGGGTCTGGGAAATCAAGGAAAACGTCCGCAAGGTTTACGTGATCATCGACCGTCCGAATTTCTGGCGCCGATTGAAAATGTCGCTCAAGATGATTTTGGAACCGCTGTTCGCCTCGTCATCCCCATCTACGCAGCCTGCCGCTACTGCCGGACCAGAACGGGCACTGGTGTGGCGCTCAGCGCAAGCGGACCCGCAACAGCCCTGAGGTCGACAGCTTAAAACTAACAGCGACCAAGTCGGCCCGTCTGGCGGATTCTGCTATATCCAGGCGATGGCGGATACGGGAACAAGGCATCGATTAGGGCTGCGCCAATGGGTGGAACTGCTGTTGGGCGCAGCCGCACTCGCTGTTTCAGCTATTTCGTTGTGGGTGGCGGTCGGCACCGAAAATGCCAATCGGCAGATGGTTGCTGCTGCGTCGTGGCCACTGCTTCAAGTGGATACTGCCAATCTGGCGGAGAATGGGCGACCTACCATTACTTTTTCGGTGATCAACGCCGGTGAGGGATCCGCGAAGCTGAAGACACTTGAAATTCGATGGCGTGGAAAAACTTACAGCGGGTCCGCACCGCTTCTGCGAGAATGTTGCGGCTACAAGCCATTCGTTGGACCGGCCGACCTCAACGATACGCGAGGCTCTGGTTTGACGACAGGCGGCGTACACAATGTGGTGGTTCGCGCGGGCGAGAAGCACACGTTCCTGCAAATGCCGTTGCGCGCGGACAATGTTGCGGCTTGGCGAAAACTCGATGTCGCGCGACGTGAACTAAAATTCCGCGCCTGCTACTGCTCTGTGTTTGATGAATGCTGGATCAGCACACTCATGGACCTTGAACCGCAGAAGGTAAACCGCTGTCCCGCAGTAAGAACGCCATACATCGAATGATGTTTTCCTATTGCAGGTGAGACAGCCGCCGGTAGCTGAGCGCTTCCGCGATGTGAGCGCGCTGAACGGATTGCGCACCAGCGAGATCGGCGATGGTGCGCGCGACGCGCAGCACACGGTGGTAACCGCGAGCGGTGAGCCGCATCGCTTCTGCGGCATCCGTAAGCAGACGCTTGCCCACGGCATCGGGCATTGAAACGGAATCGAGCACCTCACCTTCCGCTTCCGCATTGGTGCGAATGCCGGAGCCATTGTAGCGCTCGCGCTGTCTGTTTCGAGCATTCGCCACGCGCTCGGCGACAGAGGCCGTGCCTTCGGAAGGCGGTGGCAGGGCCAGATCCTGAGCTGACACGCTGTTCACTTCGACATGGATATCGATCCGGTCGAGCAGCGGTCCCGAGAGCCGCGTCTGATAATCCGTGCCGCATTTCGGTGCGCGGCCACAGGCCTGCGCCGGATCGGAGAGATAGCCGCAGCGGCACGGGTTCATGGCGGCCACCAGCTGGAAACGCGCGGGATAACGCACATGCGCATTGGCACGCGCCACCACCGCTTCGCCGGTTTCCATTGGCTGCCGGAGCGAATCCAATACCGCTCTTTGGAACTCGGGCAGTTCGTCCAGAAACAAAACGCCCAAATGGGATAGCGACACCTCGCCCGGCTTCACGCGCAAACCGCCGCCCACGAGCGAAGCCATCGAGGCGGAGTGATGTGGATTGCGGAACGGTCTGCGGCGGGAGATCGCGCCATCGCGCAATTCACCCGCCAGGGATTGCACCATGGAAATTTCAAGCGCTTCGCGCGCGTCCAGCGGCGGCAGCAATCCCGGAAGGCGCGCGGCGAGCATCGACTTTCCGGCGCCGGGCGGGCCGATCATCAGCATGTTGTGGCCGCCCGCTGCCGCGATTTCGAGCGCCCGCTTGGCCGTCTCCTGCCCCTTCACATCGCGCAGATCGGGAAGCATCCCGTTCTCTTCAGCGATTTTCGCCGCAGGGGGATTCAACACCTGAACGCCTTTCATGTGATTGACGATGGCGATGAGCGACGGTGCTGCAATGATTTCCAGGCCGCCTGCCCAGGCCGCCTCCGGGCCGCAGGCGACAGGGCAGATCAGGCCACGCCCCGCTTCGGACGCTGCGAGCGCAGCCGGCAATACGCCAGCCACCGGCGTGATCTGCGCATCGAGCGACAGTTCGCCCATCGCGGTGTAGTGCGCCATTTCGCTCGCCGGCAGCACGCCCATCGCAGCGAGCAGTCCAAGTGCGATCGGCAGATCGTAATGGCTGCCTTCCTTGGGCAGATCCGCCGGCGCAAGATTGATGGTGATCTTTTGGTGCGGCAGCGCGAGGCCGATGGCGGAGAGCGCCGCGCGCACCCGCTCACGGCTTTCCGCGACCGCCTTGTCGGCTAGCCCCACGATGCTGAAAGGATTGTTTACGCTCGTCTGATTGGCAACGTGTACCTGCACGTCGACTTCGCGTGCCTCGATACCCTGGAACGCGACCGTGTAGATGTGAGCGACCATGACCTCCCCCGAAGGCGGAGATCTGGCCTGCGCACGATGCGCGGTGCAAGCCGTCACGCGTCGCGGTTTGTCGCAAATGCTGTCGCAAATTTTCGCCTGTTCGGTCCGGGACAAACGTTCAGAGGAAAACTGCGACGGTGATTGCCGCAACAAGAAAGCGCACGAGATAACCGAGACTATGCGCCCCGACGATTGCCCAATCCAACTTCATGAAGAAGCCGTTGGTGATCATCATTACCAAGGGGCCCGCAATCCAGGCAAAGATCGCGAGACCAAGCGCCGGCCAGAGCGTGTTGATGCCGGCTAACACACAAATCGCAACGAAGCCCGCAGCGGCCACGAAATCGAGCGCGCAGGAGTAGAGCACGGCGGTGCGGTCCTTGCCGCCAACAATCCCGTCCCGCCAAACTTCCGGGTATTTCATATACCGGTCGTGAAACAGCATGCCCATGAACAGCCAGTCGCTGAAGGTGGAGACAATCCCCGCCACCAACACGGCCAGAACCACCAAGCCCGACATGTGATCCTCCCCTCGTCTGCCGAAGCTTACTTGGGTACGGCGTCAAATGCGATGGTCGTGCGGCTCGCGGGAGCGTGAAATGGCACGGTGCCGTGCCACATATAGGAAGGGAACAGAAGTAGTGTGCCGGGCACAGGTTTTATAGCACGACGCACCGGTTCTGTGATTCCGACATCGAAGGAAGGTTCGCCAAATTTGATCCAGCCCTGCTTTTCTTGCTGGTCCTCGATCGTCTCGGGCACCGCGATGTAATAGGCCGAACTGATCCAGCCTTTCGGGTGCACGTGGTTGGTGTGGAAACCGCAATCGTGCAGCCGCGATGACCAGGAACCGGCATAGCGGAACACAGGATGCCGGCGGCGCAGCAGGGGATGCTCGCCGTCTTCTCTCATCCGCGCAATATATGCGGTGATGGCGCTGTCGATCTGCGCGCGCAACCCTTCCACCAGATCGTGGCCGGCTCCGAACAGGTCTTCCACGGTTTGGGTGCCGCCGCGCAGGCTCTGGTCGAGGAACTCGCGCTTATCGGAATGCAAACGGTCCAGCCACGCATTCAGATCGCGGTTGAAGCTCGACATGTCCGAATAACCATCGGGTGGAGCGAGTTCGAAAACCTGCACGAAATTTTCATAGTCGTTAAGCCACTCCTCGCGCGCATCGCCGGAAGCGCGCAGAGCCAAGCCCCACATGGCAAGCGCATGCTGGTTGTCCGGCGAAATCCCCATCGCCCGCTCGGCAGCGGAGAGCGCTTTGCTCGCATCTCCTCCCCGCAGCAATGTTTCCGCAAAGTTCACCCAGGCGTGCCCGTTCTCTGGTTCCATCTTCAGCACGGTTTCGTGTTCGCGAATGGCAGCGCCGAAATCGCCGGTGCGTGCGTGAATGACGGCCAACCCGTCGTGCGGCATGACATGGTCGGGCAGGAGCGGCGCCGCGCGCTCGAAATTTTCTCGTGCCGCCGCGTAATCGCCGAGCTGGAGCAGGAAGTTCGCCTTGTTGAGCCAGATGTATCCGATCTCCGGATACAGCATTCCGAGTTCGTCATAGGACCGCAGAAATTCATCATCTCGCTGCAGCCGGTACAGCAGCTGATTGAGATCACGATGCGCTGTCAAATCGAGAGGGTCGCGCGCGATCGCGACACGATAAGCTTCGACCGCCTCATCCATGCGCCCGAGGTGCTGCAGCACGTTGCCACGATTGTAGTCGGCGAGCCGCAGGTCGGGCGCCAGCTGTTGGGCGCGTGAAAGAGCGTCCAGCGCCTCAGGATGGCGCTGCTGCAGCTTCAGCGAGACACCAAGATTGTGGATGAGCTCCGCTGCCTGGCGTGGATCGCGCGCCGCCGCCCCAATCGCCGGGCGTAGCAACGCTTCCGCTTCTTTCGGGCGATCAAGGTCGTTGAGGACACCCGATAGCGCCTGCTTCAGGGGAAGCCAGCTCGGCTGTAGGCGCATCGCGCCTCGTAGCACCTTCTCGGCCTCGTCCAGCTGCCTCAGCGATTGCAGCGCCAGAGCAAGATTGAGAGACGCTTCCACGAAATTGGGTTTTAGTCGCAGCGCTTGCCGGAATGAGGCCACCGCTTCGTCATAGCGCCGCAGCGTATAGAGACTTGTGCCGAGATTGTAATGTGCCTGTGGCAGCTTCGGTTCGGCAGTAATGGCGCGGCGATAAAACTGTTCGGCTTCGAGGGCTCGGCCCTCCGCACGGCGCAATGCGCCAAACAATTGTAGTCCGACGGCGTTCTCCGGCTGGTCCACGAGAACGCGTTCCAGCGTGGCTTCCGCCGCGACGAACAGGCGTGCACGGACATGCTCCGCCGCCTGCTTCAGCAGCGTCTGCGTCTGCACCGGCGTAAGAGATTGTTCGGCCATTTGGTTCATTGGGTAAGCTTATCGTGAATGACTTGTCGGCGCGCCATCTTTGGTTCTCAATTGATAGCGCGTAGCACCTGCTTCTGAAACCAGGCGACGCCATGCTCATGCTTGGGCGAAAGCCGGCCGGTCTGATAGATGCCGGCGTCGAGATTGCGCTGCACAGCTTCGCAGATGTCGATGTCTTCCTGGGTGGTCACCAGCGAGGCTGCAATCTGCCGCTCGATTTCCGCTTCGTCGGCGTCCTCTGAAAACAGGAAAAGATAATCAAGCCGCGTCCGGTCCACGGAAATCGGCCACATCCGCTCCATCAAAATACCATCGGCATAGACGTTCACGCCAAGACAAGGCCACGTCCACGCCCACAGGCCCGCAATCGGCGCATCGTTCTTGGGCGTGGCGCGATAGAATTGTGCCGGCGGGTCAATCTCGGTCCCATAATCCGCAGCGATGGTGGAATTGAGCATCGGATGCAGTACCGGGATGTGGTAGCCCTCAAGATAATTCTCGACATAGGTCTTCCAGTTGCACCGCATTTCATGGCTGGAGGCACGCGGGTTGTGGAAGCGCTCGGCGGCGTGGTGCTGCATGCGGCGCTCGAGTGGGGCAATCGCTTCTCCCAACTGTCGGGCGTTTGCATCCATGTTGACGAACACGAAGCCACGCCACGTATCGCACTGCAATCCAAACAGCGCGTAGTCGCGCGGGTCGAACCCTTCCGCCGCGCCAAAGTCCCGGGCGCTGGCAAGGCGTCCATCCAGTGCATATTTCCAGGCATGATAGCGGCAGACGAGCGCATTGGCGCAATGTCCCGTACCGTCTTCCACCAATGGCCCGGCGCGATGGCGGCAGACATTGTGGAAGGCCCGCACTTGGCCATCCTCGCCGCGTACGGCCAGTACCGGATAACCTGCAAAGTTCGTGGCGAGATAGTCGCCCGGCCGTGGCAGTTGGCTCTCGTGCGCCAGGAGTTGCCATGTGCGCGCAAAAATCTCGCGGCGTTCGAGTTCGTAAACCGCGGCATCGCCGTAGAGCCGCGCGGGCAGGGTTTCAGGAGCAGGCTGGCGCATGAGATCGTCATAGCGTAGCTGCGCCGCCTTGCGAAGGGCTGGTTTCCGCCTCTAGGTTGATGCCGAACCGTCGTTTGGGTCTGAGTTCATATCGATGTCCCGAAAATTTGAAGGCACAGAGCGTTACGTCGCGACTGACGATCTGCGCATTGCAGTGAACGCCGCCGTCACGTTGCAGCGTCCGCTGCTGGTTAAGGGAGAGCCAGGTACCGGCAAAACACAGCTCGCCTACGAGGTGGCCGACGCCTTGGGCGCGCCGCTGATCACCTGGCATGTGAAATCCACCACCAAAGCACAGCAGGGCCTCTATGAATACGACGCCGTCACGCGTCTGCGCGATTCGCAGTTGGGCGATCCGCGCGTGAAGGAGGTGAAGAATTACATCAAGAAGGGGAAGCTGTGGAACGCCTTCGAGTTGGAGACACACCCTGTTCTCTTGATTGACGAGATCGACAAGGCCGATATCGAATTTCCCAATGACCTGCTTCTCGAGCTCGATCGCATGGAGTTCTTTATCTACGAGACGGGTGAGACGATCCAGGCGGCGGTGCGCCCCATCGTGATGATCACCTCGAACAACGAGAAGGAGCTGCCGGACGCGTTCCTGCGCCGCTGCTTCTTCCACTACATCAAATTCCCCGACCGCGAGACGATGCAGAAGATCGTCGATGTGCACTATCCCGGCATCAAGCAGAAGCTGGTGAGCGAGGCGTTGAATGTCTTCTACCAGCTCCGTGATGTACCGGGGCTGAAGAAGAAGCCATCGACCAGCGAGCTGCTGGATTGGCTTAAGTTGCTGTTGAATGAGGACGTGCCACCGGAGACTTTGCGCGAGAGAGAGCCGCACAAGCTCATCCCGCCGCTGCACGGGGCGCTGCTCAAGAACGAGCAGGACGTTCACCTCTTTGAACGTCTCGCTTTTTTGGCACGCCGGGAGGCGCGAAGTTGATGGGCATGCGAGCGCTTCTGATATTGCTGACGGCGCTTGTCCCCTGCGCCGCGTTCGCACAAAGCGGTGGCGATACGTTTTCCGATCGCGACGATGGGGCGAAGGTGCATGTGTCGGGATTTGTGTGCCCGCAGCGCATCGGCGAGTTCGAGCGCGACGCGGTGGGTGAATACGATCCGCAGAAGAACCAGGATTTTTGTGCCTACGGCGCGCTGGACGGGGTGTACGGCACCATCACCTTGGCGCCGCTGAATGGTGGCTATGACCCCAAAACCTCGTTCGCGGATGATTTTCGCGGACAGGAAGCGACCGGTGGCAAGCGTCTGTCGGAAAACATGGTCCGGCTAAATGGGTCGCCATTGGCGATCTACACGCGGACCTACCGAACGGCCCGCGCGGAGGCGCTGGAATACCGCATCGTATTCGCCGGAGCGGCGGTGAAGAACTGGGTGGTACAGACGACTGTCGAGTATGGCGACCCGCGAGACACTCAGAGCGAGGCCGAATTCCTGCGTGCGGTGTATGCCGCGGCGGAGCGTCAGATCGGCGCCCACTGAATGGGGGAGGGAATCGAGTCACGCAAATCGATCCCGCGCTGGTGCGGCGCGGCGCGCGGCTGTTCAAGCTGCTGGGAAAGGAAAAACTCACGCTGGCCACCGCCGAGTCATGCACCGGCGGCGTGATCGCCTCCATTCTGTCCGATGCCCCCGGCGCGGGCGATCTCTTCCACTGTGGATTCGTATTGTACACCAAGCGGCACAAGATTGCTTTTGGCATTCAGAAAAAGCTGATCGAAGCAAGCGGCATTGTCAGCGAAGCTGTGGCACCTGCAATGGCGGAAGGTGCGCTCAAGCATTCGCCCGCGGATATTGCGGTCTCGGTAACCGGTGTGGCTGGGCCTGAGCCGGACGATGAAGGCAATCCGGTAGGATTGGTGTGTATCGCCGCCGCACGGCGGGGACACGAAACGCTGGCACTGACCCGCCGGTTCAAATCCATGGATCGTGGTGAAAATCCGCTGCAAGGCCGCCGAGCAAGCTTTGAACCTGGCGTACAAAATCGCGCGGGCTTAACTCCCGCAGGTGAGAGCCACGCGTGTTCCGCAAACGAACCCAGCGTTAACGATTCCCGCAACATAGTTCGCGTGGCGCGGGCAGCCGGCAGGCGGTAGACTCGCGAGTCAGGCGGACGGGGGAGAATCGGATGCGCGTTTTTCCGGCGGCGGTGTTCACGACATCGATTCTGGCGTTTGCCTTGGCGACGCAGGCCCAATCGCAATCTCCGGCGCCTCCGAGCCAATCGGTACCCGCGGCAGGGTCGAACTCTGCGGCTTCGCCGCCGCCACCGCCCAACCCGCTTTCCACCATTCTGACAAAACTTACCGATA
>Ga0308174_10001814_pt1 | contig 10206 bp, 8 predicted proteins | sample PhyPR2_FD_203894 | JGI IMG/M metagenome (GOLD analysis project Ga0308174, IMG submission 203894) | Soil microbial communities from UC Gill Tract Community Farm, Albany, California, United States - DLSLS.P.R2 | ecosystem: Environmental > Terrestrial > Soil > Agricultural land | place: USA... | reverse complement strand
CGCCATGCGGATGATTGTGCAGCCGCCACCAGCCTGGTTCGGGTTGCGAAAGTGCGAAGGAAAATCGACCATCGTTGAAATCATGGGCTGCAATCGGGAATGGTTCGAAAGGGCCATCGCCGAAACCCACATCGGCGAGATAGGGGCCTTCCGGTAGTTCGGCCTTCAGCACCAGATGATTGCCCACCATGATGTCGCCCATGGTCTCGCGCGTTACGCCACCGGCCATACGCGTAACGTCGAACCCGAGCTGTTGCAGCGCCCAGCCGAAAAGCCCATTCATTTCGTAGCACCAGCCGCCGCGACCGCCTTCAACGATCTTTTCGTAGATCGGGCCGATCTCTGTGGTGACAGGACGGTCGAGTTGTACGTCCAGATTTTCATACGGGATTGCAAGCAGGTGGGCGCGGTGAAGCGCGCGCAGACCATAGAGGTTTGCAGAGGGACGCTCGCGCAGCCCGATGCGCCGCAGGTATGAATCAATTTCCATACGGATCAAATGGCTCCGGCGTTTTTCAATGCGTCGATCGCCGCATCCGAAAAGCCCCAGGCGGAGAGCGCGCCTTCGCTGTCCGGTGGTTGTGGACCGTGTGGCACGTCCGGCGGCGTGCGGCTGAAGCGCGGCGCCGGCGCGGGCTGTGTCACGCCGTCGACCTCAATGAAGGTGCCCCGAGCCATATTGTGCGGATGCTTTGGCGCTTCCGCCAATGAAAGCACCGGGGCGTAGCACACATCGCTGCCCAGCATGATCGCATCCCATTCGTCGCGCGTTTTCGTTTTAATAGCCGACGCCACCTTTTCCTTCAGCGATGGCCAGGCAGTGCGATCCATCTGTGCGTCGAATTCAGAATCGCTTAATCCCGCCTTGTCGCGCAGCTCGCGATAGAATTGCGGATCGAGGGAACCGAGCGCGACGTATTTTCCGTCCTTGGTTTCATAAGTGTCGTAAAAATGCGCGCCGGAATCGAGGAGGTTCACGCCCCGCTCATCGCACCAGATGCCCGACGCGAACATTCCATAGAATACACTCATCAGCGATGCCGATCCTTCCGTCATCGCGGCATCGACCACCTGCCCTTTGCCGGAGTTGCGAGCCTCGAGCAGCGCGCAAGCCATGCCGAACGCGAGATACAGAGCGCCACCGCCGAAATCGCCAGCCAGATTCAGCGGTGGCACTGGCTTTTGATCTGCCGGTCCGACAGCATGGAGGGCGCCGCTGAGCGCGATATAGTTGATGTCATGACCGGCGGCCTGCGCCAGCGGTCCGGTTTGTCCCCATCCTGTCATGCGGCCGTACACCAGTTTCGGATTACGCGAGAGGCAGACCTCCGGTCCGAGACCGAGGCGCTCCATCACGCCGGGGCGGAAGCCTTCGATCAGAGCGTCCGCCCTGTCGAGCAGCGTCAGCGTTGCCTCCACTGATTCCGGCTTCTTCAGGTCGAGGGCAACGGTTTTGCGCCCGCGTAAGTAAACCTCGGCTTTACCCGAGATACGGCCGCCCTTGCGGTCGAGGCGAAGCACCTCCGCGCCCATATCCGCGAACAGCATCGCTGCAAACGGGGCGGGTCCAAGCCCGGCGAATTCGATAATGCGAAGTCCCTGAAGCGGCCCCATGCGCCACCGGATAACGGCATCGATTTCTCTAACGTGTTTGCCGGTGGGGGTAAATCAGGCAGCCGCGGCGACGACGCGATTGCGGCCTTCGCGTTTCGCACGATAGAGCGCCTGATCTGCGCGATACAGCAAAGCCTCGGCGGTGTCGTTGCCAGGCTCGGAACCCGCGATCCCGATGCTGATGGTGACATTCAGCTTATGCGGCTCCCGGCTGATGGGAAACGGGGTCGTCTCGACGCCGCGGCGCAAGCGTTCCGCCACCACCGAAGCAAACTCCACATCGGTGTCCGGCATCACCACGACAAATTCCTCACCACCGAAACGGCAGGCGAGATCGATCCCGCGCACATTCGCTGAAATCCGGTTTGCGAATTCGCGCAGCACTTCATCCCCAATATCGTGACCGAACCTGTCATTGACCGATTTGAAATGATCGATGTCGAGGATCAGGAAAGCGAGCGGGTGCCCGGATTTGCCCGCATTGGCGATTTCTGTGTCCAAATGCCGGCTCATGTAATGGCGGTTGTAAAGTCCCGTGAGCTGGTCGGTGATTGCCATTTCGAGGGTGAGTTGCACGTTGTAGCGCAGCCGGTCCGTGTAACGCTTCCTGCGCAACTGCGTTCTTACGCGCGCCACGAGCTCATTCTGGTCCACCGGACGCGTAAGATAATCGTTCACCCCCATTTCAAGGGCCAGCGTCAGTTTGCGACGGTCTCCTTCGCTCACCAGCACCAGGATGGGAATACTGCGGCATTCCGGGAGGGAGCGTAGCTGAGAGCACAATCGCAACCCATCGAAGCCGCGTAGGGACAGACTCACGATAATCAGGTCCGGTTCGCCGCTTTTCACGTGCGCCAACGTTTCCTCGAAGGTGCCGACGGCGAAGACCTGGTTTTGCGGCTGCAACCCGGCCGTAATCCACGTTACGGATTCCGGCCGGTCGTCGATAACGAGAATGCGGCCAGTAGGATCGACCGACTCTACCAGCGTTTCCGCGGGGTCGATCAGTCCCATGCTCTGGCCTGTTTCCTCGCGCAGGCGCAACTCGTCCGTCACCATCTTGAGACGAACGAGGCTACGCACGCGAGCAAACAGCGCGGCATCGTCCACAGGTTTGGTGAGAAAATCATCGGCACCTGCTTCGAGGCCGGCAACGCGATCGGCGGGCTGATCGAGCGCCGTCACCATTACCACAGGCAAATGCGCGGTCTTGGGATTCTGCTTGATGCGGCGGCACACTTCGAAACCGTCCATCCCCGGCATCATCACATCCAGGAGCACGATGTCGGGTGGTTGCTCTTCTACTTTCGCAAGGGCCTGCAACCCATTAAACGCGGAAGCAACTTCGAAATATTCGGCCGTGAGTTTGGCTTCGAGGAGCTTTACGTTGGAGAGAATGTCGTCAACAACGAGAACACGCGCGGTCATGACACCTAACCGATGAACCGCCTCACGGTGTCGAGAAAGCCCGTGACGGAGATCGGTTTTGATATATAGGCTTCGCAGCCGCCCTGGCGAATGACCTCCTCATCGCCCTTCATGGCGAAAGCGGTGACCGCAACCACGGGGATGGCCTTCAGCGAATCGTCCTCTTTCAGCCATTTGGTGACTTCCAGCCCGGAAACTTCCGGCAACTGAATATCCATGAGGATAAGGTCGGGATGGTGTTCGCGGGCAATATCGAGGGCTTCCATGCCGTCCTTGGTCTGCAGGATGTTGTAGCCGTGAGCGTCCAGGAGGTCGTGGAAAAGCTTCATGTTCAGCTCATTGTCTTCGACAATGAGCACTGTTTTGGTCCTGACGTCCATGTGGCGATCTCCAGCCCGCGAATGACCGGCATTCCAACCGGCAGCCCCGTCCCCCGCATCTGCCCGCCGGACGATACGGTTTGGCAAGTATTACGACCAATGTCTTAACGGTCTCTTGACGTTTGGGCTTCTCCGGTGAGCCATATTGCATGGCTTGTGGGATGCGGATCGGCGTCGATCTTGGCGGCACGAAAATCGAAATCCTGGCGCTTGCGCCGGATGGGTCCGAATTGCTGCGCGAGCGCATACCCACGCCACGCCATTCTTATGAGGCCGTGGTCAGCGCGATTCGCGATCTTGTGCTCGATACCGAGGCAAAAATTGGGGAGGCGGGATCTGTGGGCCTTGCCATTCCCGGGATTGTGAGCCCGAAAACGGGACTGGTGAAGAACGCGAACTCCACGGTTTTGATCGGTCACCCACTCGACAAGGATCTGGGCGTTGCTCTGAACCGGCCCATTCGTGCCGCCAACGACGCGAATTGCTTTACCTTGTCCGAAGCAACCGATGGCGCCGCGGCCGGACGCGAAATCGTTTTCGGCATCATCGCGGGTACGGGCGTCGGTGGTGGCATCTGTGTCGGCGGTAAGCTGCTCACCGGGGAGCATGCGATTGCCGGCGAGTGGGGCCACAATCCCCTCCCCTCGCCATCGCACGACGAAATTCCCGGTCCGGCTTGCTATTGCGGCAAGCGCGGCTGCATCGAAAGCTGGTGCAGTGGGCCCGCGCTCTCCGCGCAATTCGAAGCCACGACCGGACAAAGGCTGCAGCCCACAGCCATTGCCGCTGCGGCGGCGAGCGGCGACTCTGCGGCTGCGGCGATGATGGACATTTATCTCGATCGCTTCGCCCGCGCCATTGCCATGCTGGTCAACATTTTGGATCCGCATGCCATCGTCATGGGCGGCGGCTTATCCAACATCGACGCATTCTACGTCGACCTGCCGAAACGCGTGGAGCATTATGGGTTCAATCCCGAAGGCGAGACCGTGATCGTGAAGAACCGCCACGGCGATTCCAGCGGCGTGCGCGGTGCAGCGTGGCTGTGGCCGCCGGAAGAAACCGACAGCGGTTTGCCCAAGTGACGGCGCTCTGCCGCGATTGTCTGACCGGCGTTGTCGGCGGCGCAGCGCGGTGCAGAGTGTGCGGCGGACATCGCATCCTTTCGCATGCCGAACTCGATACCTTATCCATCGCCCATCTGGACTGCGATGCCTTTTACGCCGCAGTCGAAAAGCGCGACGATCCAAGCCTCGCCGGGAAGCCCGTCATCATTGGTGGCGGCAATCGGGGTGTGGTGTCCACGGCCTGTTACGTTGCACGGACTTACGGCGTGCGGTCGGCAATGCCGATGTTTCAGGCCCTGCAACTCTGCCCCAATCCGGTGATCGTCAAACCGCGGATGGCCAAATACGTGGAAGTGGCACGCGAAGTCCGCGCACTGATGCGCAACCTTTCACCGCTCGTCGAACCGCTCTCGCTGGATGAAGCCTATCTCGACCTCTCCGGTACTGAGCGGCTTCACGGCGCGACGCCGGCGAAAACTCTTCTGGCGCTTGCATCGCGCATTGAGCGGGAGATTGGAATCACGGTTTCCATCGGACTCAGCTTCAACAAGTTCCTTGCGAAACTCGCCTCCGATCTGGACAAGCCCCGCGGCTTCGCCGTGATCGGTCGCGCCGAGGCCAAGGCTCTTCTCCGCGATAAACCGGTTTCGTTTATTCGTGGCGCAGGTGCAGCGCTTCAGGCGCGCCTTGCAAAGGATGGCCTGACGCGGATCGGCCAGTTGCAGGATGCGAGCCCGCGCGAGTTGGCCAAACGCTACGGCGGCACGGGCCTGTGGCTGCATAAGCTTGCCAATGCAGACGATACACGCAAGGTCGATCCTTCTGGCGAATTGAAGAGCATCTCATCCGAAACCACGTTTGAAACCAATTTGAGAGATTTCCGGGAGCTGGAGCGGATCCTGTGGCGGCAGTGCGAACGGGTGGGTGCGCGTGCGAAGGTTACCGGACTCGGCGGAAGAACTGTCGTGCTGAAACTAAAGACAGCGTCGTTCCGTATCCGCACGAGAAGCGATTCCCTGGATGCGCCGACGCAACTCGCAGACCGCATCTTTCGTGTCGCTCGTGAAACCTTACGGCGCGAGGCAGACGGCACATCGTTTCGCTTGCTGGGGGTGGGACTGCACAACATTTGCCCGGAAACGCAATGCGATCCAACCGATCTGGTTGATACGGGCGCAAGCAAGCGCGCTTCCGCCGAGCGCGCAATAGACCGGGTGCGAGCCAAATTCGGAGACGCCGCGGTCGGCAAAGGACGGGGGCTGCGCTCAACAGGATGATGGCAGGCGCTCGACACGCATCAGCTTCGCGCTCAGGGTGAATTGCGGATATATCAGCGAGAAAGAACCAAGCAGTCCATTGGCGTACAAATTCGTTGCGACTTCAGACTTGGGCAATTCGCTATTGTTCGAGAAGTAACTGATCAGGATCGGCCATGCTCCGCCGATTTTAAGCAGTCCCGCCGCATCCTTTGCCGCTTCCGGCCGATTTGCCGACAGACGGCCAATTCTCGCGGCGGCAGTAACGAGAGCGCTGCGTCCGCCACCCTGAAACACGAGATGATTATCGACATCATGTCCTTTCTGCGCTGCTTCGAGCATGGCACGCGAAAAGGCCGTGGGAAGCATTGTACCGCGCGGAAGTGCGAACGATTTGTCTTTCGTGGTGAACGTCACTTGGCCACCGCCATCGGCGGCAAGTTTTGCGACGCCGTCATGGACCTCGGTGCCCTCGCCGCTTTGCGTATTGCGCACATGAAAGCGCAGGGTTCTCCCATCTGCGCTTTCCCACGTTTCGATCGTGAAATCCGTGCGGATGGGTTGACCGTCTCTGTAGGTCACGTCGAGAAGCGAGCGCTGCACCGTATGGGTGCCGCCGCAGCTTGTATGTGTCTCCACAACGGTACGGCCACGCGCCGTGAACACATAGCCCGAGGTCAGCGCCAGCGAGACATCGTAAATCTCGCGGGCCGAAAGCGAAGCGGTATGCGGCGCATTTTTGGCGAAAGCTGCACTCGCCAAACTCATCGTAAGCGCAACCACAAGATCGCGCATGTATTCGACCTTCACCGGAAAAGCCTACCGCCCGGTTGAACAGCACCGCAAGACAATGGCAGAGTGCGCCAACACGAACGAGGGGGAAGACATGCCGAACCGCTTCTGGCTGACAGTTGCGATAACTGCCACGGTTTCCATAACCGCGACGGGGCCGCTTCGGGCAAGCGAACCGGTGGCCTCGAAAGCCGTATCTTTCGCAATCAGCCAGCCGGTTCGTGCGCTGCCGCCGGAAACGAACAACCGCGAGGCTTCGAACCCACCGCGTATCAACCCACTCGCGGCCGAGCGTGATCACGGACAACGCGGTACCTGGACAAGGGGTAAAGCTCCTGCGGATCCGCTCGCCCAGGTCTCACAAAATCGTGCAGGTCCGAAATCCGACCTCGATCTGCGATTCAAAGGCATCGGCAATCCCTTTGCGTGCGGGGGCTGCAGCCCGCCGGACACAAACGGCGATGTCGGGCTCAATGAGTATGTGCAGATCGTCAACGCCACGAAGATTGGTGTTTATGACAAGGCAACCGGCAAACAGCTGAGCGTCTTCGACCTGGCCACCCTGTGGACCGACGGCGGCCCTTGCACAGACGACGTCGGCGATCCTGTTGCGGTGTTCGACGCGATGGCACAGCGCTGGATCTTCACGCAGCTGGCCTCGCCGCACCACGTGTGCATTGCGGTGTCACAAACCTCCGATCCGCTCGGGGCCTATTACCTCTATCTCTTCGATGTGACGGACTTTCCGGACTACTTCAAGATCGGCGTGTGGTCCGATGCCTATCTCGGTACGGCCAACCAGACGAGCTACGCGGCCTTTGCTTTCGACCGCGCGAAAATGTTGGCCGGCGATCCCAATGCTGGCGTGATCAGATTCGCTGGAGAAACCAATCTTATGCTGCCGGCGAATGTCAGCGGCGCATTGGCGCCGCCGCCGGGCGGCTACTTCTACACCTTCAAGGACGATGAGTTTCACGGCGGCACGGACCGGATCGAGCTGTTTCAGCTCATCGCAAACTTCAAGCATCCCCAGAGAAGCAAATTCAATCTGATCGATACCTTCAATATCGCGCCATTCACCTACACCGTCTGCGGCTTTTTCAATTTCGATTGCATCCCGCAGAAGGGCACGTCGGTGCTGGTCGATGCAGTGAGCGAATGGCCGATGCAGCGCTTCGCGTATCGCATGCTGCCAACGCAGGAAGAGCTTGTTGGCGTTTTTACCGTGGGCGGCGGAACGGCGGATCCGGGTGCGGCGCCGCGCTGGTTTGAGCTGCGCAAAACCGGCCGCAAGTGGAAGTTGATCCAGGAAGGCACGCAGGATCTCGGAGACGGACTCAACCGCTTCATGGGCAGCATCGCCATCGATCAGGCGGGCGATATTGCGCTCGGCTATTCCGCCTCCAGCGCCAACGATCACCCGAGCATCCGCTACGCCACCCGCCGTCCGACCGATCCGCTCGGTACGCTGGGGCCGGAACAGGTTTTGAAAGCCGGCAAGGGCTCCCAAACCAGTTCCGATCGCTGGGGCGATTATAGCGCAATGGTGGTCGATCCCATTGGCGGATGTCAGTTCTGGTACACCAACGAATTCTATCCGGTTGATTCCGGTAGCAATTGGAACACGGAGGTGGGCGCCTTCGCGGTGCCCGGGTGTGCTGCACACTAGCTTGAGATCGAACGGGCAACCTTAGTCCCACGTCACGGGTGCGAACTGCCATTGCAACATCGCAGCCGGTACACGTCTCCACATCGTGCGGCTGCTTCGCGGTTGCGAGTAGCGTGGAAACGACGATGGCATGGGAACATGCACAATTGGCCAATCATGCCATAGTCTGCGCATGAAATGGATCATGGCGGTAGTGCTGAGCATCGGTATCGCTGGGGCGATTGCCTGGTACTTCGGCTATTTTCCAAACCACGTTGATGATCTGAAATTTGTAGCTGTCGAGCCGATCCGTGCTGCAAACGACCGTAGAAACCTTCGCCTCCTTTTCCGGAGCGACTACAATCTCCGCGCACTCGCTAACAGCAGCGGCACGTATGGCCTGTGGGCGCGTTTCGGTTTCTGCCCCTGGCATCGAAGTCCGAGCATTAGCATAGGGCGCGTTGAGCACAACGGCGTTGATCTAGATATCTCCCCTGCCAGGTTATGCATGTGGCAGAAAGGACAGTTCAAAAGCTGCAAGATGGTAGATGACACACCTCAGGTGCGCGCAGAGGTCGCTAGCGCTCAAAGCACGAAAGGGCCCTTCTTCTACGAAGTGCGATTCACCTATCGCGAACAATGGGTGGACTATAAAGCTGAGTACGGCGGCCGAACACAGCGTCGTTATCCGCTCCCGTCGTCGTTCCAGAATGTCTGCGTAAAGATCGACGGTTATGTCGATCCACCCGGCCTGGAGGGAAATATCATCGTTATACCCAAAGTCGCGATCAAGAACGCGCTGGGTACTTTCAAACCAGAGCCGCTCGATCAAAAGCGGTGGAGCAACAATCATAGCCAACTTGCGTGTGAGCCTCGTTCTTTCACGGGTAAACAGCGCCTAACGCTGAAACTCGGCCCAAAACACGGCGCCGAACTCGCCGTCCACCGGATATCAGACGATACATGGTGGATTCTCGTGAGCAACGATGCCCCAGTGAAAGACCATTCCCTGATGACGGAGCGAGCTTTCAGCGAAACAACGCAATTGCCCCTGGACCGCGATGTAACGGGGTTCCGATGGTGGTCAGCTACGAGCCCGCAAGAGCGGATATTCACCAAAACGGGAGATTACCTGATTTATCTGTTGGCGCATGGCAATGAAAATCTCGAAACCGATAAGCCGGGTTTCGGCTGCCTCGTCCACTACACCAAGAACTAACTAACTCGCGTCGTGAGTCCCGATCGACCCGTAGAGATCAGGGCGGCGGTCGCGAAACAGACCCCAGCTCGCGCGCATCCTGGCGATGTCGTCGAGATCGAACGCGGCGGTGGTGAGGCCTTCCTCCGTGCGCCCGATTTCGGCAACGATCGCTCCCATGGGATCGGCGATGAATGACGAGCCGTAGAACGTCATTTCGCCACCCTGCCCTTTCTCGATGCCAATACGATTGCTTGCGACCAGCGGCACATAGTTCGCGCCGGCATGGCCTTGCATGACGCGACGCCAGTGATCGCGTGAGTCCACAGGCGGCGCGGGCGGCGGCTCGGTGCCGATCGCGGTGGGATAGAACAACACTTCCGCGCCCATCAGCACCATGGCCCGCGCGGCTTCCGGAAACCACTGATCCCAACAGATGCCGCAACCGAGCACGCCGAATTTCGTGCGCCACACCTTGAAGCCGGTGTCGCCGGGCGTGAAGTAGTACTTCTCCTGATAACCGGGACCGTCCGGGATGTGCGACTTGCGGTACAGCCCGAGTACCGTTCCATCGGCATCGATCATCGCCAGCGAATTGAAATGCGCGCGCCCGGCACGTTCGAAAAAGCTGAGCGGGAGCAGCACACCGAGTTCCTTCGCCAGCTCCGCGAACTCCGCGATGAGCGGGTTGTTCTTGAACGGTTTGGCCAGGCCGAAATGATCCGCGCATTGGTCCTGGCAAAAGTACGGCGTCTCAAACAACTCCTGCAGCAGAATGACATTGGCGCCCTGAGCCGCCGCGGCTCGGACCATCTCCTTCGCC
>Ga0308174_10001813_pt1 | contig 10206 bp, 14 predicted proteins | sample PhyPR2_FD_203894 | JGI IMG/M metagenome (GOLD analysis project Ga0308174, IMG submission 203894) | Soil microbial communities from UC Gill Tract Community Farm, Albany, California, United States - DLSLS.P.R2 | ecosystem: Environmental > Terrestrial > Soil > Agricultural land | place: USA... | reverse complement strand
CGAAGGCCGGGTCGTTTCGGGGCACGGCCGGCGCTTGCTGGTCGAAAGCGGCGACGGCGCACGCATCCTTTGCCACACGCGCGGCAAGAAGAGCGATGCCGTCGTCGGCGATCGCGTCCGCTGGCAGGCGTCGGGAGACGAAGGCGTCATCGAGGCGATCCTGCCGCGCGCCAACCTGCTCTATCGCCAGGACGAATTCAAGACGAAGGCGTTCGCCGCCAACATCGGCCAGCTGCTGGTCGTCGTCGCCGTCGAGCCCGTGTTCAGCGAGTCGCAACTCGCCCGCGCGCTGATCGCAGCGGCCGACGCCGAGGTCCCCGCCCGGATCGTCCTCAACAAGCGCGACCTGCCGACGTTCGCGATCGCACGCGAGCGCCTCCATCCATACGACGCGATCGGCGTCGAGGTGCTCGAGCTCGCGTTGAAGCACGAGCCCGGCGAAGCGAGCGCGCGTCTCGCGCCGCTGCTCGCCAACCGGGCGACGCTCGTCCTCGGCCCGAGCGGCGCCGGCAAGAGCACCCTCGTCAACCTGATGGTCGCCGATGCCAAGGCGCAGATCGGCGAGATCTCGCAGGCGCTGAACACCGGCCGGCACACGACGACCGCGACGCAGTGGTACTGGCTCGACGCGGGGCGAACGAGCGCCTTGATCGACTCGCCCGGATTCCAGGAATTCGGTTTGCGGCACATCGCCGGCGATCGTCTGGCCGCGTTGATGCCCGACATCGGCCGCCACGCGAGCGAATGCCGCTTCTACAACTGCACGCACCGCCACGAGCCGGGGTGCGGCGTCCTGGCCGCGCTCGGCCGGGGCGAGATCGCGGAGTCGCGCTACCGCATCTACCGCGAGATCTTCGCGGAGCTGTAGTCCGCGTCGCGGCCCGCTAGCCGATGAGGTTGGCGAGCGACAGCAGCGCGAGCAGCAGCATCCAGAGGACGACCGAGCGCCAGACGAGCGCGACGACGCTGCGCAGGTGGCCGAGCTGCGGCGGCGCCCCCGGCGTCGATCCTTCGGCGGCGGCCGAGTCGGGCGGCGCACCGGCCTCGAAGGTTTTCGCGCGGTCCGGCGTGAGGCCCGGCGCCGAGCCGCCGCCGAGGCGGACGCCGACCGCACCGGCCGCCGCCGCCAGGATCACGCCTTCGTTGTCGTGCTTCCAGAGCGACGCGTCGCGACGCCAGCAGTTGACGGCCTCCTCGAAGTTGCCGACGACCGCGAATCCCGACGCCGTCAGGCGGGCCGGCACGTGGTCGAGAAGGTGGAAGAGGCGCAGCGACAGCTCGCTCAGTCGCTCGTTGACGGCGATGCCGGCGCTGCCGCTCCGATACGCCCAGTAGCGGCTGACGAACTCCGCGAGGCGGAACAGGACCGCACCGGCCGGACCGAGTCCGAAGCCCGACAGCAGGACGAACCAGAAGAAGACGCCGAAGACATGCCGGTGCGCGGCGAGCAGCGAATGCTCGATCAGGTGGCGCAGGAAATCCGACGTGCGCAGCTCGCTCGCATCGAGGTGGCGCCATTCGGCGAGCAGGCGCCGCGCCTCGATCTCGTCGCCGCGCTCGAGCGCCGCGCGGATGTCGGTGAAGTAATGGCTGAACTGGCGAAAGCCGAGCGTCAGGTACAGGACGGCGACGTCGAAGGCGAGGCCGAGCAGCGTGCTGATGTGCGCGAGCCCGATGTAGACCGCGGCGCAGGCGATCGTCGGCAGCAGGACGGTGATGCACCAGACGACCCACGCGTGGCGGTCCTTGCCGGCGTCGAAGTTGCGCGCGGTGCCGCTGATCCAGCCGGTCAGGGAATAGTGGATGACGTTGCCGCGAGGCAGTGGCTTCACCTGCTCGAGCAGGAGCGCCAGCAGGACGGCGAAAAAACTCATCGCGGGCGATCATAGCGGCGTGCCTCCTGCGCGGACGCGCGGCGCGAGGAGAGAGACGCCCGCGATCAGGCCGCGAGGAATCGGTAGAGGTTGCGCAGCATCGCCGCCGTCGCGCCCCATATGAAATAGCGGCGCGAGACGCCGTTGGCATCGACCCCGTGCCACGGGATCGAGAAGAACCGGCGCGTCGCGCCGGCGACTTCGATGGCGTGGCGCTGGTGATTCGCCGGGTTCATGAGCCACGCAAGCGGCACCTCGAACACCTCGGCGACTTCGAACGGATCCGGGCGCAGCGACGCGCCCGGCTGCACGAGAGCGACGACGGGCGTGACGATGAAGCCGGTGCTCGTCGTGTAGGTCGGCAGGCTGCCGAGCACCTCGATCTCGAACGGCTCGAGGCCGATCTCCTCGTGCGCCTCGCGCAGCGCGGTCGCCGTGGCGTCGGCATCGCTGTCCTCGGCGCGGCCGCCGGGAAAGCTGATCTGCCCCGGATGGTCGTTGAGGTGGTCGGTGCGCTGCGTCAGCAGCACCGTCATCTCGTCGCGCAGGACGAGCGGCACGAGCACCGAGGCGTGCGTCGCCTCGCGCTCGATGATGCGCCGCTCGATCTTGATCTCGGGTTGCCACGTCGGCGGCTCGACGAAGCGCTGCCGCATCGCGGCAGGATCGAAGCTCGCCGCAGGAACGGCGGGAAGGTGATCGTCGGCGCCGAGAACCGGCAGGCTCTCGGGATCGAAAGGCAGGCTGGCCGTGGCGGGCCCCCGGCGGCGATTACGCCAGCTTTTGCCTGACGGCGAAAGCGGGCGCGCCGCTGCGCGGCGGCCGGCTGCGCCGGCCCGACTTCATCACGCCAGCTTTTCCTTGATGCGCGCCGACTTGCCCGAGCGATCGCGCAGGTAGTAGAGCTTGGCACGCCGAACGTCGCCGCGGCGCTTGACCTCGATCGAGGCGATCAGCGGGCTGTAGGTCTGGAAGGTGCGCTCGACGCCTTCGCCGCTCGACACCTTGCGAACGATGAAGCTCGAGTTGAGGCTGCGATTGCGCTTGGCGATGACGACGCCTTCGAAGGCCTGCACGCGCTTGCGCGTGCCTTCGACCACGTTGACGCTGACGATCACGGTGTCGCCGGGCGCGAACGCCGGGATCGTGCGGTTGAGGCGAGCGATTTCTTCCCGCTCGAGGGTCTGGATCATGTCCACGGAGGGCTCCTGCGATCGTGCACGCGCGCCGGGTCGGCGGTTGGCGGGCCGAAGAACAGCCCTTGTTGTTGCGAGGAGCGCGTGGCTCCAGCGCGGCAGAGGATCGAAAAACCCGAAATTATAGCTTCCGCGCCGGCCGGCGAGCGAGGTAGGCCTCGTCCGCCGGCGACAGGAGGCCGTCGCCACGGGCGCGCGCCAGCAGGTCGGGGCGACGATCGGCCGTCAACGCCAGCGACTGCTCGCGACGCCAGGCGGCGATCGCCGCGTGATTGCCGGACATCAGCACATCGGGAACGGCGGCGCCGGCCGCGAGGCGCTCCGGCCGGCTGAAGTGAGGACAGTCGAGCAGACCGGCGGAAAAGCTGTCCTGCTGATGCGAGCGGGCGTCGCCGAGGACGCCAGGCTGCAGGCGCGCCAGGGCGTCGAGGAGCACGAGCGCCGGCAGTTCGCCGCCCGAGAGGACGTAGTCGCCGATGCTCAGCTCGAGGTCGACATGGGCGTCGACGAACCGCTGATCGACGCCTTCGTAGCGTGCGCACAGCAGGATCGCGCCGGCGCCGGCCGCGAACTGCTTAACCGTCGGCTGGCGCAGCAGGGTGCCGGCCGGAGAGAAGCTCACGAGCGGGGCGGGCGTCGCCTCGGCGCGCGCGGCGCGGATCGCGGCGAGCGCACGCTCGAGCGGCTCGACGAGCAGCACCATTCCGGGCCCGCCGCCGTAAGGCCGGTCGTCGACGCGCGCATGGGGCGGGTCGCCGTAGTCGCGCAGCGACCAGAGGTGCACGTCGACCTGACCCGGCTCGAACGCGCGCCGGGTGACGCCATGGACGAGATGGGCCGAGAACAGCTCGGGAAACAGGGTGATGACGTCGATGCGCATGGCGGGCGCCGCGGCGCTAGTAATCCAGGCCCCAGTCGACGACGATCCGGTGCGCACGCAGATCGACGCTGTCGACATACGCCGACACGAACGGGATCAGCATTTCGTCGCCGTCCCCGGTCGGCGGCTCGATGCGCAGGACGCTGTGCGGTCCGGTGTCGAGCAGGCCGACGACGCTGCCGAGCGCGATGCCTTCGCGGTTGACGACAGCCAGGCCGATCAGGTCGGCCCAGTAGAACTCGTCCGCAGCGGGCTCGGGGAACTGCGAGCGGGCGATGAAGATGCGCGCGCCGCGCAGCGCCTCGGCGGCGGTCCGGTCCGCGACGGCGGGCGACGAAGCGATCAGGCCGTCGCCGCTCTCGCGCACGCTGGCGATGTCGAGCGTCGCCGGCAGACTGGCTGCGCCGCCCGGTCGGCGGGCGCCTTCCGACGGCTTGAGGTGCCAGCGCGATGCGGCCAGCAATGCCTCCGGCGGGTCAGCGTAGGGCAGGACACGAAAGGCCCCCTTCAAGCCCCAGGCCTCGCCGATGCGGCCGACCTCGAGGGCATCGTCCGGCCACGGCGCCAGCGCTTCGCGGGCCATGGCGCTGCAACGCCCGTCGGAAAGACTAGGCGGCCGCGCTCTTCGCCTGCTCGACCAGGCGCTTGACCGTCGGCGACATCTGCGCGCCGTGTCCGGTCCAGTGCTCGACGCGGTCGAAGGCGACGCGGAGCGGCTGCTCGGCGCCCGACGCGACCGGGTTGTAGAAGCCGACGCGCTCGATGAAGCGGCCGTCGCGGCGAAGGCGCGAATCGGCGACGACGATGTTGAAGAAGGGGCGCTTCTTCGCCCCGCCGCGGGCCAGCCGGATGACGACCATGGTGATTTACCTCGATGACGGGACGGATCCCGCGAAAAACCGCGCATTATAAACTTCGCCAGCCTCTCGCCCTCATGACCCGAATCCTGATCCGTCCGAGCACCGCCGACGACCTGCCGGCGGTGACCGCCATCTACGGCTGGCACGTGCGCCACGGCACGGGCACGTTCGAGATCGATGCGCCCGCTGTCGACGACATGGCGCGGCGGCGCGACGACGTCGTCGCCAAGGGCCTGCCCTGGCTCGTGCTCGAGGAAGCGGGCGAGGTCTGCGGCTACGCCTATGCCAACCAGTTCAGGCCCCGGCCGGCGTATCGCTTCTGCCTGGAGGACTCGGTCTACCTGGCCGCCGACAAGGCGGGCCGAGGCTACGGTCGCCTCCTGCTCACCGAGTTGCTCGCGCGCTGCGAGGCCGCCGGTGCGCGCCAGATGCTGGCCGTCATCGGCGATTCGCAGAACGGCGGCTCGATCGGCGTGCACCGGGCGCTCGGCTTCATGCACACCGGCACCATCACCGCCGCCGGCTGGAAATTCGACCGCTGGCTCGACGTCGTCGTCATGCAGCGGCATCTCGGGCCGGGCGCCGCCACGGCGCCGGCTTGACGCCTCGCGCCGCACCGGCGGGTCGACCGCGCTCGCGCGCCGTCGCGACGTGGCTCGCGCTCGTCGGCGGCGGCCTCGGCCTGCATCGCTTCTACCTGCACGGCAGTCGCGACGTGTGGGCCTGGCTGCACCCCTTGCCGACGCTCATCGGCGCCTACGGCTTCTGGCGCATGCGCGACTTCGGCGTCGACGACGCGCTCGGTTCGCTCCTCGTGCCGTTTCTCGGCGTCATGCTGGCCGCGACGATGCTGCAGGCGATCGTCTACGGCCTTGCCAGTGACGAACGCTGGGCTGCGCGGCACGGCGCGGCCTCGGCCGCACTGCGCCGCGGCGGACTCACCTACTTCGGTGTCGTCGTCGCCCTCGCCGTCGGCACGTCGATCGCGGTGGCGACGATCGCCTTCACCGCGCAACGCTACTTCGAGTCGCGCATCGCCGTCACTTGAACAGCACGAAGCTGACGCTGTAGAAGACGCCGGCGACGAACGCCGTCGCGGGAATCGTGAAGATCCACGCCCAGACGATGTTGCCCGCAAGGCCCCAGCGCACCGCCGCCGCCCGCCGCACCGAGCCGACGCCGACGATCGCGCCGGTGATCGTGTGCGTCGTCGAGACCGGAATGCCGAGCGCGGTGGCGAGAAAGAGCGTGATCGCACCGCCCGTCTCGGCGCAGAAGCCGCCGACCGGCTTCAGCTTGGTGATCTTCTGCCCCATCGTCTTGACGATGCGCCAGCCGCCGAACATCGTGCCGAGGCCGATCGCGACGTAGCAGCACCAGATCACCCAGGCCGGCGGCATGGTCGACGCCGCGCTCGCGTAGCCCGAGGCGATCAGCAGCATCCAGATGATGCCGATGGTCTTCTGCGCGTCGTTGCCGCCATGGCCGAGGCTGTAGAGGCCCGCGGAGACGAGCTGCATGCGCCGGAACAGGTTGTCGACCCGAAGCGGCGACGCGCGGCGGAAGATGTTGGCGACCAGCACCATGAGCAGCGCGCCGAGCAGGAAGCCGAGGACCGGCGAGACGAAGATGAAGATGACCGTCTTCCAGATGCCCGCGGGGATCAGGGAGCCGGTGCCCGCCTTGGCGATGACGGCGCCGACGATGCCGCCGATCAGCGCGTGCGACGAGCTCGACGGGATGCCGAACCACCAGGTCACGAAGTTCCAGGCAATGGCGCCGATCAGCGCACCGAACACGACGTGATGGTCGACCACCCCCGGCTGCGCGATGCCCTTGCCGACCGTCGCCGCGACGCTCAGGTGAAAGATGAAGATGGCGACGATGTTGAAGAAGGCCGCGAAGACGATCGCCTGTTGCGGCTTCAGGACGCCGGTCGAGACGACGGTGGCGATCGAATTGGCGGCGTCGTGAAAGCCGTTCATGAAGTCGAACGCGACGGCGAGCGCGACGAGCAGCGCCACCACGCCGAACGAAATCTCGGTCGGTGTCATGAAAGCGGGCCGCTCAGGAATTCTCGAGGACGACGCCCTCGATCAGATTGGCGACGTCCTCGCAGCGGTCGGAGATCGACTCGAGCAGCTCGTAGATGGCGCGCAGCTTGATCAGCTCCCGAACGTCCTTCTCCTCGCGGAACAGGCGCGACATCGCCGAGCGCATCACCCGGTCGGCGTCGGACTCGAGGCGGTCGATCTCCTCGCAGGTCTTGAGCGCAGCGGCGGCGACGTCCGGCGTGCTGATCTTGGGAAGCAGCGAGACGGCGTGCTGGACGCGCTCGCAGCATTTCGCGCTCAGGTCGCCGAGGCGCAGGATGTCCTCGTTCATCGCCTGGACGTCGTAGAGCGACATCGTCTCGCTGGCGTCCTGCAGCAGGTCGAGGATGTCGTCCATCGCGTTGATGAGGCCGTGGATCTGCTCGCGGTCGATCGGCGTGATGAACGTCTTGTGCAGGAGCCGGTTCACTTCGGCGGTGATCTTGTCGGCCTGGCGCTCGGCGTGACCGACCTCGTTCGCGTGCTTGTCGCGCAACTCGGGGTCGGCGTAGTGCTGGATCAGCCGGATGAAGGCGCGCGCCCCCTCGGCGATGTAGGCGCCGTGCTGGTTGAAGAGCTCGAAGAAGTTCCCTTCGCGCGGCAGCAGCTTGCCGAACAGCATCTTGTTCCTTTTGTCGAGGGTCAAAAGCGAGGAAGTGTACGAGCGCTCACAAAGCGCGCGGGTGTCGGTGGTGCGTTCCGCGACAATGCCGCCCACGCCCCACCCCCGGGGGCGAGGACCGTCGATGACAGGAGACCAGGCACCGCACGCGAACCCGCCCGGCGACGCCGTGCTCACCGTGCGCGAGGTCGAGTGCCGGCGCGGCGATCGCGTCCTGTTCGCGCCGACGAGCTTCGCCGTCCAGGCCGGCTCGATCGTCTGGATCCGCGGCGCCAACGGCCAGGGCAAGACCACGCTGTTGCGCACGCTCGCCGGCCTGTCGGCGCCGGCGGCAGGCGAGCTCGTCTGGGCGAGCGCGCCCGGGACCCCGCCTCGGCCGCTCTACCTCGCGCACGCCAACGCCCTCAAGGAAGATCTCACGGTCGCTGAATCCCTCCGCTTCCTGCTCGACCTCGCCGGCGACCCTGTCGGCCGCGGCGACGTCGACGGCGCACTCGAGCGCTTCGGCATGGCGAGCCGCAAGGACGCGTTCGTGAGGACGCTCTCGCAAGGGCAGCGTCGGCGCGTCGCCCTCGCGCGCCTGGCGGCGCAGCGAGAGCTTCAGCCGTGGCTGCTCGACGAGCCGTTCGATGCCCTCGACACCGCCGGCGTCGAGCTCCTCGCCGGCGTCATCGCGCGGCATGCGCGGCGCGGCGGGGCGGTCGTCCTCACCAGCCACCTGCCGGTCCCGATCGACGAGCCGGTGCCGGCGATCGTCGCCTTGCATGAGCCCGCGCTTGCATGAGCGGCACGTTTGCCGTGCTCGTCGCACGCGACCTGCGCCTGGCGGCGCGGCGGCGCGTCGACGTCTTCCTGCCGATCGCCTTCTTCACCGTCGCGGTGAGCCTGTTTCCGCTCGGCGTCGGACCGGAGCCCCAGACCTTGCGCCAGATCGCGCCCGGCGTCGTCTGGGTCGCTGCCCTCCTCGCCGCGATGCTTTCGGTGACGCAGCTCTACGCCGCCGACCACGCCGACGGCTCGCTCGAGCAGATGCTGCTGGTGCCCGGCGCGCGTCTCTCGATCGTGATCGCCAAGGCGGTGTCGCACTGGCTCCTCACCGGCCTGCCGCTGGTGGTCGCGGCGCCGGTGTTCGGCCTGCTGTTCGACATGTCGGCCCCAGCGATCGGGTCGCTCGTCGCCGGCCTCGTCCTCGGCACGCCGGTCCTCAGCCTGCTCGGCGGCCTGGGCGCCGCGCTCACCCTCGGCCTGCGCAGCGGCGCCGTGTTGTTGATCCTGATCATCGTCCCGCTCTGCATTCCGGCGATCATCTTCGGTGCCGGCGCGGTCGCGGCGGTCGAATCGGGGCTGTCCGCGCGCGGCCACTATTCGGTCCTCGGCGCGCTCCTCATCTTCACCGCCGTGCTGGCGCCGATGGCAACGGGTGCCGCCCTGCGCATCGCGACCGAGTGAATCCCGCCCCTCCTTCATCGTGAGTACGAATCTGCGCCTCTTCCGCTTCGCCTCGCCGGCGGCCTTCTATCCCCTGGCGGGAAGGCTGGTGCCGTGGTTCGCGGCGGTTGCCGCGATCCTCGCCGCCATCGCCCTGTACCTCGGCATGCTGCGCGCGCCCACCGACGCCACGCAGGGCGACGCCTACCGGATCATCTTCATCCACGTGCCCGCCGCCTGGATGTCGATGATGCTCTACGTTGTGATGGCGTTCTGGGCGGCAATCGGCTGGGCGTTCAACGCCCGTCTCGGGTCGATCGTCGCCCGCGCGATCGCCCCGACCGGCGCGATGTTCACGTTCCTCGCCCTCTGGACCGGCGCGCTCTGGGGCAAGCCCACGTGGGGTGCCTGGTGGGTCTGGGACGCCCGCCTGACTTCCGAGCTGATCCTGCTCTTCCTCTATGCCGGCTACATCGCCCTGGTGTCGGCGATCGACGACACGCGCCGCGCCGATCGCGCCGGCGCCCTGCTGGCGATCGTCGGCAGCGTCAACGTGCCGATCATCTATTTCTCGGTGATCTGGTGGAACACACTGCACCAAGGGGCAAGCGTCAGCGTCACCGCAGCGCCGAAAATGGCAAGCGTGATGCTGCTGGCGATGCTGCTGATGACACTCGCGTTCTGGGCCTACGCGTTCGCGGTCATCTTCGTCCGCACCAGGGCCATCGCGCTGGAACGCGACAATCACGCGGCGTGGGCCGCAGATGCGGTCGCACGGGCGCCCATGCGCCAAGGAGCAAGCTCGTGAACTGGAACAGCGCCGCCGATTTCTTCGCCATGGGTGGCTACGGCACCTACGTCTGGGGCTCCTACGCGGTCGCGCTCGCGTGCATGGCAGTCGAGCCGATCCTCGTCGTGCGGCGCCACCAGCGGGCGCGCCGTGAGCTGCAGGGAGCGTCGCGATGAAGCCGCGCCATAAGCGGATCGCGATCGCCGCGGGCATCGTCTGCGCCGTCGGCGCCGCCGCGGCGCTCGTCCTCGACGCCTTCCAGAGCAACCTCGTCTTCTTCTACTCGCCGTCGCAGGTGGCTGCCAAGGAAGCGCCGAGCGCGCGCACGTTCCGGCTGGGCGGCATGGTCGAGAAGGGAACCTTGAAGCGCGACGGCAAGGTGGCGACCTTCATCGTCACCGACACGGCCAAGTCGATCCCGGTTCGCTATGAAGGCATCCTTCCCGACCTGTTCAAGGAAGGC
>Ga0308174_10001812_pt1 | contig 10207 bp, 11 predicted proteins | sample PhyPR2_FD_203894 | JGI IMG/M metagenome (GOLD analysis project Ga0308174, IMG submission 203894) | Soil microbial communities from UC Gill Tract Community Farm, Albany, California, United States - DLSLS.P.R2 | ecosystem: Environmental > Terrestrial > Soil > Agricultural land | place: USA... | reverse complement strand
AGCTTCTCCGCGCTGCGCTCGGGCGGCACGGCGACGCTGATCGGCATGATCCCGGTCGGCACGAAGATCGAGCTGCACGGCGTCGACTTCCTGCGCGAGCGCCGCATCCAGGGCTGCATGATGGGATCGAACCGCTTCCGCACCGACATGCCGCGGCTGATCGAGTTCTACCTGCAGGGCCGGCTGCACCTGGCCGAGATGGTGTCGGCGCGCATCGCCCTGGCGCAGATCAACGACGGCTTCGCCGCGCTCAAGGCCGGCGGCGTCGCCCGCAACGTGATCGTCTTCGACCGCTAGCGACCGTCGGCCAGGCAGGCGATCAGCGTCGAGCGCCCGCGCTCGCGAGTCATGCCTTGAGGTCGAACTCGACGTGGACGAAGTCGCCGCGGTAGGTGATGTCCGCGACGTAGATCACGCGTCGCCTCGGCCCCGTGAAGACACGCCGCACCTCGGCGACCGGCGCGTTGACGTTGATCTCGAGGTGGTGCGCGACCTCGAGGTCGGCGGTCGAGATGGTCAGCACCTGGCGCGCGGCGACGATCTTCACCGACGGCATCGCCATCATCAGCGGGATGACGGTCTCCTTGCGAAAACGAGTCGGGTGGCGCGCGAAGATCTCCGCGTCGAGGTGGATGTCGATGACGCAGTACGGCCGGCCCTCGTGCGCGTGGACGCGGCGCATGTAGACGTACTTCGGCGCGGCGACGCCGTCGTCCTTGTCGAGGCGCGGGCTGCGCGTCGATTCGTCGATGTTGAGGATGGTCGGCTGCGTGTCGCGGTACACCTCGGCGAGGCTTCGCAGCGACGTCTCGACGCGGAGCCACCGGTCGTTGCTCGGCGCGCCGGTGACGAAGGTGCCGCGGCCGCGCTGGGGCGACACCAGGCCGTCGCGCGTCAGCCGCTCGACCGCCTGGCGCACGGTGACGCGCGCGACCGCGAACTCGGCGACCAGCTGCTCGAGCGACGGCAGCTTCTCGCCTTGCTTCCAGACGCCCTTGACGATGCGCTGGCGGAACAGGTCGGCGAGCTGGACGTAGAGCGGCGCCTGGGCGTTGTCGAGGATCACGCAGCGGCCGCCTCGCCGGCGCGCGCGTTCGACCTTCGGCCCGCCGCATCCTCGCGCACGAGCGCCGCGCCTTTTTCGCCGATCATGATCGCCGCCGCGTTGGTGTTGGTCGAAACGATGCGCGGCATCACCGACGCATCGATCACGCGCAGTCGATCGACGCCGCGAACGCGCAGCCGGGGATCGACGACCGCGGCGTCGTCGCCGCCCATGCGGCAGGTGCCGGCGGGGTGGAACACGGTGCCGCCCTTGGCGCGCGCGAACGCCTCGAGCGCGGCCGCCGTAATCACATCGTTGCCGGGCAGGTACTCCTCGCCGGTGACGAGGCCGCGGAACGACGGCTGCGCGTAGATCTCGCGCAGGATGCGAAGGCCCGCCACGAGCACGTTGGCGTCGCGCGGATCGGTGAGGTAGCCGGCGCGGATGCGCGGCGGCGCCAGCGGATCGCTGGCCGCGATCTCGACGTTGCCGCTCGATTCGGGTCGGCACTGCGCTGCGGATGCGGAAAAGCCCGAGAAGCGATGCAGCGGATCGCCGGGCTTGTCGACCGAGAGCGGCATGACGTTGAAGAGCACGTCGGCCCGGGCATCGCGCGCGTGCTCGGTCGCGACGAGGCCTCCGACCTGGCCGGCGCCGACGGTCAGCGGGCCGCGCTGCCGGAACAGCCACTGCGCGCCCATCTGCGCGAGGCGGAGCGGATTGCGGACGTCGTCGTTGAGCGAGCGTCTTTCCTTGAGCTTGACGATCACGCGCGCCTGGTAGTGGTCCTGGAGGTTGCGGCCGACCTCGGGCGAATCGGCGACGACGTCGATGCCGTGCTGGCGCAGCAGCGGTGCCGGGCCGACGCCCGACAGCTGAAGCAGCTGCGGCGACTGCACCGCGCCGGCGGCGACGATGACTTCGACGTCGGCATGCGTGCGCTTGCGATCGCCTGCGCCCGGCGCGCCCCGCGCGCTGCCCTCGATCCATTCGATGCCGCGCGCTCGTCCCGCCTCGATGACGATTCGCGTCACCTGCGCACCGGTCGCGATCGTCAGGTTCGGCCGCGGCCGCACTGGCGCCAAGAACGCCGTCGCCGCGTCGCAGCGCCAGCGGCCGCGCAGGGTGAGCTGGTAGCGGCCGAGGCCGTCGGACTGGGCGCCGTTGAAGTCGGAGGTCAGCGGGTAGCCCGCCTCGGCGCCGGCGGCGAGCCACGCCTCGCAGTAGGGATGGTCGTTGCGCAGGTCGCAGACGCCGAGCTCGCCGCTTGCGCCATGCCACTCGCTGGCGCCGCCCTCGTACGCTTCGGAGCGCTTGAAGAACGGCAGCACGTCGCGGTAGCTCCAGCCGGTCGCGCCATTGACGGCGGCCCAGTCGTCGAAGTCGGCGCGCTGGCCGCGGATGTAGAGCAGGCCGTTGATGACGCTCGAGCCGCCAAGCGCCTTGCCGCGCGGCCACGCGACCTGGCGCGAGCCCGTCGCCGCCTCGGGCTCGAGCGCAAACTGCCACGAGAAGCGCGGGTCGTAGATCGAACGGAAGTAGCCGACCGGCAGGCGCAGCCAGAAATGACGCGCTTCGCGGCCCGCCTCGATCAGGAGGACGCGGCACGAGGGGTCTTCGCTCAGGCGATTGGCGAGCACGCAGCCGGCCGAGCCGGCACCGACGACGATGTAGTCGTAGCCGAGGCTCTTGACCACGTCGATCCTCGCTTCGCTCAGCCCTTGACGGTCTGCAGGTAGAGCTGCGGATCGAAGTACTTCGCCGCCGGCACCGGGCTGGCGATGTTGCCGGCGACGGCGAAGAAGTCGGTCACCTGCTGCAGCCACTTGGTCGCCGTGCCGTCGGCGTAGAGCTTCCTCCACTCGGCCGACGTGTAGTACTTCGAAAACTTCATCGAGTCGCGGAAGTCGGCGAGCGGAACGTCCTTGTACTGCGTCTTCTGGAGCGTCTCGGCGGCGCCGTCGAAGTTGGCGAGCATCGAGTCGTTGACCTCGACCCAGCCGGCGACGAGCGACGTCAACGCGGCCTTGTTGGCGTCGTAGAAGTCGTTGCGCGCGGCCCAGCCGCCCATGATCGCCGCCTCGGGGAAGAACGCCGACGCGTCGACGACCTTGCGCGCGTTCGCGACCTTCTGCTTCACGGTCTGGTCGAACGGCACCCACAGGGCGACCGCGGGAACAGCGCCCGAGACGAACGAAGTCACCGCCTCGGCCATGCGCTGGTTGACGATCTGCACGTCCTTGGCCGGGTCGAGCTTCGCCGAGCGCAGCGCGCGATCGAGGAAGACGTGCGCGGTGGTGCCGGTCGTCGTCGCGATCTGCTTGCCCTTGAGGTCGGCAATCGACTTGATGGAATCGTCACGGACCCACAGTTGAGCCGTCGCGTACTCGATGTTGTTGAGCAGAAAAACGCGCCCCTGGCCGCGCGCCGGGAAGTTGGAAACGACGGCGCCGGTCGAGAGCACGTCGAGGCTGCCGCCGATCATCGCCTGGAACAGCTCGAGGCCGGTCGTGAACTGGATCAGCTCCAGCTCCAGCCCGCGTTTGCTCCACGCGCCCGATTGCTGGCCGAGCCAGATCTGGCCATCGACGGCTGGCGTGTGCAGGTAGCCGACGCGCAGCTTGGTGCGCGCCTGGGCGAAGGCATTGGCAGCGAAGCCAGCGAGCGCTGCCGTGCCGGCAGCGGCGCCGGCCTGAAGAACGGTTCTGCGGCGAAGGGTCATGGTCGTCTCCTGCTTGGGGTGTCGTGATCGGTCTTGAAGCTTTTCGCGCAGCCCTGCGGTCGGCCGCTAACGAACCGCGACGGGGACGGCCTGCCTCGCCTGCGCTTCGTACTCTTCCATCACCAGCTCGCGGATGCGCGCACGCAGCTCGGCGAAGCGGTAGTCCTCGTGCACCGATTCATGGCGCGGGTACGAGAAGGGAACGTCGACGATCGTCCGCACGCGCGCCGGCCGCGCCGTGACGACGACGATCCGCGACGACAGGTAGATCGCCTCGTCGACGGAGTGGGTGACGAGCAGGACGGTCTTGCCTTCGCTGGCGAGCACGTGCAGCAGCAGGTCCTGCATGGCGGTGCGCGTCTGCGCGTCGAGCGCGCCGAACGGCTCGTCCATGAGGAGGAACTCGGGCTGGACGGCATAGGCGCGCGCGAGCGCGAGGCGCTGACGCATGCCGCCCGAGAGGTGCTTCGGGTGATGGTCCGCGAAGTCCTTCAGGCCCATCAGCGCCAGGTAGCGCTCGACGACCTCGGCGCGCTGGCCGGCATGGCGCGCATTGGCGCGCAGGCCGAGGCCGAACTCGATGTTGGCGCGCACCGTCAGCCACGGAAAGACGCCGTACTCCTGGAAGATCACGCCGCGGTCGGGGCCGGGCCCCTTCACCGGCTCGTGGTCGAGCAGGACCTGGCCGCGCGTCGGCTTGACGAAGCCGCCGACGATGTTGAGCAGCGTCGTCTTGCCGCAGCCGGACGGGCCGATGATCGAGACGAACTCGCCCTGGCGAATCTCGAGGTCGACGCCGTCGACGACGGTCATCGGCCCTGCCGCGGTCGGAAAGTCGACGCCGACGTCGTCGAAGCTCAGGCGAACGACGTCGCTCATGAGGCTGATCATCGGCAGGGTGTCGATCTGCGTCGCCATGGCGAGTCCCCGGCCTAGGCGATCCGGTCCTGCCAGGCGACGAGCCGGCGCGTCGCGAAGCGCAGCGCGAGGTCCATCGCCAGCGCGATCAGGCCGATGCAGATGATGCCGACGTAGATGATGTCGAGCTGGAAGAACGACGACGCGTTCTGGATGAGCGCGCCGAGTCCCTGCTGCGCGGCGATGAGCTCGGAGGCGACCAGGGTCGCCCAGGCGACGCCGAGCGCGACGCGGATCGCGGTGAGGATGTGCGGCACGGTGAGCGGAACGATCACCTTGGCGAAGATCTCGGCATCGCTGGCGCCGAGCGTGCGCGCGACGCGCACGTAGATCGGGCTGATCTGGCCGATGCCCTCGACCATCACGATCACGCCGGCGAAGAACGAGGCGTAGAAGAGGATCGCCGTCTTGGCCGCCTCGCCGATGCCGAAGTAGACGATGACGAGCGGGATCAGCGCGATCGGCGGCAGGGCGCGGAAGAAGTTGATGAGCGGATCGACGAAGGTGCGCACGCTCCGGTACCAGCCGATCGCGAAGCCGACCGGCACGGCGACGAGCACACCGAGGAAGACGCCGATGAAGACGCGTCGCGTCGACATCCAGACGTCGAGCGCGAGGCGGTCCTTCGCGAGCTCGACGAACTTGGCGAGCACCGCGTGCGGCGCCGGAACGAGCGACGGATTGACGAGGCCGCTGGCGCGCACCGCGTACCAGAGGGCGACGATGGCGAGCCACGGCGCGGCGATGAGGGCGGCGCGGTGCAAGGGGTTGTTCGCTTGCGGCTGCAAATTGACAAACGTACTATCGACCATCCCTTTATAGCGCAGCGCAATGCCCATCGCCACCCGGGATAGCCACCGTTCTCCGCTTCCCGCCATCGCTCGCGTCGAGGCGCACGTGCTGCGCTGGCCGGTGCGGGTGCCCGTGCGAACGTCGTTCGGCGTGATGCACGACCGGCCCGCGCTGCTCGTTCGCGTCGAGGACGACGAAGGCGCGTTCGGCTGGGGCGAGGCGTGGTGCAACTTCCCGTCGTGCGGCGCCGAGCACCGTGCCCGCCTCATCGAGACCGTGCTCGCGCCGCTCGTCGTCGGCCGCAGCTTCGCGTCGGCGCGCGCGGCCTTCGACGAGCTGTCGGCCCGAACGGCGGTGCTGGCGGTCCAGTCGGGCGAGCCCGGCCCGATCGCGCAGTCGATCGCGGGCGTCGACATCGCGCTGCACGATCTCGCCGCGCGGCGCGCCGGCCTGCCGCTCTGGCGCCATCTCCTCGACCGGGCCGGCGCGCCTGCGGGCGGGGCTGCGCGCGCGGTGCCGGTGTACGCGAGCGGCATCAACCCGGACCGTCCGGGCGACACCGTCGCCGCGTTGCGCGAGGCCGGCCACACCGCGTTCAAGCTCAAGGTCGGCTTCGGCGAAGCGTGCGATGTCGACAACCTCGTCGCGGTGCGCGCCGCCGCTGGCGCGAGCACCGCGGTGATGGTCGACGCCAACCAGGCCTGGGACGTCGACACGGCGATCGCGATGGGCAGGCGCCTCGCCGAGGTCGCGCCGGCCTGGCTCGAGGAGCCGCTGCGCGCGGACCGACCCTGGCCCGAATGGCAGCATCTGGCCGCGGCGTGCGCGATTCCGCTCGCTGCCGGCGAGAACGCGATCGGTGTCGACGCCTTCGACGCGCTCATCGCCTCGCGGGCGGTGGCGGTCGTCCAGCCCGACGTCGCGAAGTGGGGCGGCGTCTCGGGGATGCTGGACGTGATCGGCCGAATCGATGCGGCCGGACTGCGCTTTTGCCCGCACTACCTCGGCGCCGGCGTGGGCCTGCTCGCGTCGGCGCACGCGCTCGCGGCCAACGCGCGCGACGACGGCTGGCTCGAGGTCGACGCCAACGACAACCCGTTGCGAACGCTGCTCTGTCCTCCGCTCGCCGCCTTGAACGGCGGGCGCATCACGCTCGACGCGACACCCGGGCTCGGCATCGATCCCGACATCGCCGCGTTGCGCGCGATGTGCGAGGCCGCCAGCGCGAGCAGCGCGCCGTCACGCGAGCGGGCTTGAGGCGGGCTGCGGTTCGGCGCGAGGAGATGCCCGCACCTACAGCGCCGGCTCGGTTTCCTGCAGCGCCTCGTAGAGCTTCGCGAAGGCGGCGTCCGGCTTGCCGTCTGCGCCCGCGAGCTTCGCTGCGACGCTCGGCGGCAGTGTCGCCAGCGCCGCTTCCGCGCTGTCCTTGCGCGCCACCGCCGCGGCGAGCAGGCAGGCGCTGCGCAGGACGAGCTCGAGCGGGCCATCGCACTCGGCGAGCGGCTGCGCCGATTTCTTGATCGAATCGGCGACGCCCTGCGGAAAGCCGAGGCTCTCGACCCAGAGCGCGCTGACGGCGGGATGGTCGATGCCGAACGAATCGAGCTCGACCGCGGCGAGCTCGGCACCGCGCAGCACCGCGAAGCCGCTGAACATCGCGTTGGCGATGTCGGGATAGGTCTGGCAGAGGATCAGGTGACCGGTGCCGTGCAGGAGGCCGCAGGTGTAGGCCTCCTCGGCGTCGGCCTGCAGGCGCGGCGCGAGCTTGTTGGCGGCGGTCGCGGCGATCAGCGCATCGCGCCAGAACACGCGCAGATCGAGCCCCGGGATCTCCTTGAACGACGACGACACGCCGCAGGCGACGATCAACCGGTTGAGCGCCTGGATGCCGATCAGCGCCACCGCCGCGTCGATCGACGCCATCGAGCGCTGGCCGCCGAAGAACGCCGAGTTGGCGAGGCGCAGCACCTTGGCGCTCAGCACCGGATCCTGCGCCAGCGCTTCGCCGACCTTGCGCGTGTCGACGTCCGGATCGCGCAGCGCCGCGATCAGCTGCTGGACCACGCGCGGAATCGTCGGCAGCTCGACCTTGCCGGCGGCGATGTCGTTGATGAAGTTGGGCGTGCGCGGATGGCTCGGCTGGTTGTTCTCGACGACGCGCTTGGTCGGCTCGAGCGTGTAAGCAGGCGTGTGGGCTTCGATCATGTCGCGGCTCTCTTCGGCAGCACGAGAGGAAAGCTGAAAGTGTTGACGATGCGCGGACGGCCGAGACGTCCATGAGTCGCGTGAAGTGAGGCTTTCTCCGCGTTTTCTCACGCCGGCGCCGCTAAGATCGACCCGCCCCAGCCGTGCCGGAGTCGTTCGCCTGTGCTGATCAACTGCGTCGCCTACGAAGACGGCAACCGCCTTGCCGATTGCCCCATCGACGCCATCGGCGAGTACGTCAAGCGGCCGCGCTGCTTCGTCTGGGTCGCGCTCAAGGACGCGAGCGCCGACGAGCTCGAGAAGATGCAGCGCGAGTTCGGCCTGCACGATCTCGCCGTCGAGGACGCGCGCCACGGGCACCAGCGGCCGAAGATCGAGGAGTACGGCGACACGCTGTTCGCGGTGCTGCACACGGTCGAGCTCGGGCCCACCGACGATCTCGTCGTCGGCGAGGTCGACGTCTTCATCGGCCGCAACTTCGTCCTCTCGGCGCGCAACCGCACCCACCAGGGCTTCCTCGGCGTGCGCGAGCGCGCCGAGCGCGAGCCGCACCTGCTCGCGCACGGCTCGGCGTTCGTCTTCTATGCGCTGCTCGATGCCGTCGTCGACCGCTACTTTCCGGTCATCGACGCGCTCGAGACCGACCTCGAGTCGATCGAGGACCAAATCTTCGAGCCGCACCTCGGCCGCGCCAACATCGAGCGGCTCTATGCGCTCAAGCGCAAGATCGGCGTCGTCAAGCACGCCGTCGCGCCGCTGCAGGAAGCGGTCGCCAAGCTGATCAGCGGCCGAGTGCCGCAGGTGTGCAGCAACAACCGCGAATACTTTCGCGACGTCTTCGATCACCTGACGCGAATGAATTCGTTGCTCGATTCGTTGCGCGACACCATCGGCACCGCGATCCAGGTCAATCTGTCGACCGTCACGATCGAGGAGACCGAGATCACCAAGCGGCTCGCCGCCTGGGCCGGCATCTTCGCGGTCGCGACCGCGTTTGCGGGCATCTGGGGAATGAATTTCCAGAACATGCCGGAGCTGAAACTCGCCTGGGGTTACCCCGCGGCGCTGGCCATCATCGCCTTCGCCTGCGTCTTCATGTGGTGGCGCTTCCGGCGCGCCAAATGGCTGTAACCGCCGCCTCGTCCTGACCGGCGCGGCGAGCCGTCCGCTGGCGCGCTGGCGCGCGGGGCGACGAGCGGCGCGGTCGCGGGATCGCGTTTTGCTACCTCCGCTGTATCTGCTCTGGCTTCGGCCGTCGCTCGGGAGGGGGCTCCGTTCGCCTTTCGCGCCGACCGCGGCCAGGCGGACCGCCGGGCACGACCCGGCGCTGGTGGTAAGGAATGCAGCAAGACGGGGACCGGCGGCGTGCCGGCCCGAACGACAGACACTGAGGCCGAGATGGACGCGCTGACCGAGATCCAACCCGCATCGCAGATCGAGGACGAGGATGTCTACGACCTGATCGTCGACTGCCAGTCGTTCATTGCCGAGATCATGGAGCGCCGGCTGCCGAAGTCGGTCGAGCGCCAGGGCTCGCTGCTGCTCGGCCGGCTGAACGCATCGCTCGACTGGCAGACGGTGCACTGAGCGCGCGTCCGCGATACTGCGGGCTGCCACTCCCGGTGCCCGCCATGCTCCAGCTTCGACCGTCGTGCGAGCACTGCAATCGCGCCTTGCCGCCCGATGCCGCCGAAGCGCGCATCTGCAGCTTCGAGTGCACGTTCTGCGCCGATTGCGTGACCGAGGTCCTGCTCAACGTCTGCCCGAATTGCGGCGGCGGCTTCGAGGCGCGGCCGATCCGACCCCGGCGCAACTGGCGCGGCGACAACGACGTCGGCCACCATCCCGCGAGCACGACGGCTCGCCAGGCACCGGTCGATCGCGATCGGCACCGCGAGTTCGCGACAGCGATCTCGGCGATCGCGCCGCGCGACCGCTGAGCTCTCGAAGGGATCAGGCCGGCTCGAGCACGTGGATCGCGCGGTTCGCGGTCCACTCCCTGACCTTGGCCGCGTAGGCCTTCATGTGCGGCGCGATCGCATGCGCCTGCAGCGCCTCGACCGAGGCCCACTTCTCGACGACGACGAAGGTGTCGGCACCGAAGCGTGCGAAGCCCGGCGCGCCGTCGCGAACGTCGATGACCGCGTCGTAGCCGAGGCAGCCGTGCTCGGCGCGCACCGCGTCGACGTTGGCCCGCCAGGCGTCGAGGATGCGGTCGCGCATGCCGGGCAGCGCGGTGATGATGGCGAGAACATGGATCATCGCGAGATCTCCAGGGAGCGACGGCCGACTGTACGGCTTGCCCGCGCAGGCAACGCGGCGGCGACGTCGCCGTAGCATGTGCCATGACGCCTGACCGGTGGGCCGACCTCGGCTTCGCTGCCGAACACGATGCGCCCATCGCGTACCTGGCGCGCGTGCGCGAGTACTACCAGGCGCTCGGCTACGGCGCGCCGTACGAGTGGGCGCACTACGCCGACGTGCCGTACCGACCGCTCTCTCAACCGCTGTCGGCCTGCCGCGTC
>Ga0308174_10001811_pt1 | contig 10211 bp, 7 predicted proteins | sample PhyPR2_FD_203894 | JGI IMG/M metagenome (GOLD analysis project Ga0308174, IMG submission 203894) | Soil microbial communities from UC Gill Tract Community Farm, Albany, California, United States - DLSLS.P.R2 | ecosystem: Environmental > Terrestrial > Soil > Agricultural land | place: USA... | reverse complement strand
CCAGCGCGAGCAGACAAAACATCAGCGCCCAACGACGCCGCGACACGCTCCAGCCCAAGAGCACGAGCCAGCCCACAAGGACGAGGAATCCGAGGTACAAAAAGGGATCGTGCGGATCGACTTTCCAGCCGATCGCATACCCGCCGTAATCCAGCGCCTGCCGGCGGGGCGCGACAAGCAGGAGGAAATACCGTCCGATCAGCACCACCGGCATCAGCACCCTGTCGATTCCGGCGCTTCGAACCATCGGGTTCATTGCCCATTCGAGGAAGGCACGGTCCCAGAAGAATCCGAACGTGAGTTCGCGCAGGAAAATGTACCCCGCCAGGACGTAGCAAAGGCTAAGCGTTAGCCAGAGCCGCTGCTTTTTCTCCATTCGCTCGGAAATGCGCGCCCGTCGAACAGGGACAAGGGCCAGGACCAGCAGCGGGAAAAGCATTCCCTGCTCTTTGCTCAAAAGCGCGACGACGAAGCACCCGACCATGCCCAGTATTCGGCCTGGTGTCATCGACCTGCCCAGGAACAGACACAGCCCGCTGACCGTCGCCAGAGTGCACAACGATTCCGACCGGCCGACGAGCCCCGCCACGGCTTCCACGTGCGCCGGATGAACGGCGAAGAGCATTCCCGCCATCCAGGCGACGCGTGCGCCGGCGAGTCGATAGCCCAGTTCCGCCACGGCCGCGGCGGCGGCCGCGTGCAGGATCCAGTTGACCAGATGAAATGCCCACGGCCGGTCGCCGTGGGCGACTTGCTGGATGGCAAAGCTCAGCGACGTCAAAGGCCGGTAAAGCTTGTCCACCGAAGGCGTGTAAGGCCGCGTGAAGAACTGATACCAGAGGCCCGGGTGAGTCATCCGCGGGTCGTCGTGGATCACCGGCCCGTCGTCGTAGATGTACGTCCCACCCAGCGTGCAGGCGTAGACCAGAAGGGCCGCCAGCGCGGAGACGATCGCAGGCGCCGCACGGCGAGCCGGGGAGCGCTGCGGGTGCGTTTCGGTCAACAAGGAAGAATCAGCCACAGGCATCCCGAATCCCGCCGAATCCGAAGTCAAAGCCGCCCCTCCGCTCTCCCGACGTCGAACTTAACATAACACTGATTATCGGACGTAGGGGGGTGGGGTCTGTGGACGGGGTCACGACCCCGTCCCCTGGCTGGCCAGGTCTTCGAGGCGTTCGTCGATGAGCCGGCAGGCGGAGATGGCGTCGAAACTGCGGAACTCCTTGCGCCAGTCCGGCGGAGCCAGCGTCCAGCCGCCGGCGTCCAGGGCGTCGCTGATCTTGGCCGCCAGGTCGGTCGGGTTGTTGCGGTAGAGACATTCGCCGTGAAAGATCGGCGGGATCAGTTCCGGGTAGACGCCGTCGTCCGGCGCCACTGGGCGACACCCGGCCAGCATCCCGCGGACCAGCAGGTAGTCCGAGGTCGCCCTGGGCTTAACGCTCACCAACACGCTCGACTCGAGCATTCCGACCACCTGGGCCGGCTCGTCGATCTCGCGGATGGTGAGCCGTTCCCATTCGTTGGAGAGTTGCTTGACCGGGCCGACCGTGATGAGCCGAAATTTCCGGCCAGACTGGTGAACGATTTCCAACGCCCAGTTCAGCAGCTTCACGTCGGCGTCACGGGTCTCCACAAAGATCGTGTCCTTGCGCCGGACCGGCTGCGGGAACGCAAGCTTCACCTCCGAGACGTACCCGAGATCCAGCGGCGGCGGGACGAGGTGCGATTTGGTGGCGATCGCCTGCATCGGGTTCCGCATCATCAGCTCGGGATGGCGGGTTACCAGTGCCGTCCCGCGGGCCTGGAAATCGTGCTGATGGTAGACCGAGTTGAACCAGATTTCCGAAGCGGCCATCGCGGTGTTGAGATTGACCAGTTCGTGCGGCCCCCCCGTGCGGGCGTTCACTGCCGGCAAGTGATTTTCGTGAAAGTAAACCACGGACGGCCGCGACGCGAGTTCGGGGACCAGCCGGTAGAGGTTCGCGAGGTTCATCGCCTCGCTGGTGAAGAGCACATTGAACTGGCCTGTGAAATGACGGCCGAGTTGTTCCGCGAACCAGTTGGCGGCGGCGGCGAGGCGCCGTTCCATCCGGCGGGGCGGGAGTTTCAGCAGCGTCCAGCGATGGCGGCTGCACCGCATTACCGCCCCCAGCATCGCCCGGCGGATGCCCCCGTAGAACGGCTCCAATGCGAGGATGTCGAGCTGCGACCTCATCCCTGAGGGGTTCCTGCATCAAACAACGTTTGCCAATCAAGTACGGCCATGCAGGGCATTCAAACCCGTCCCAAAGAGTTTACCCGCAGGGATTTCCCAACTTATCTACAAGATAACCCGTTACCTTGTCCAAGGCGACCCGCTCCTGCGCCATCGAATCCCGCTCGCGAATCGTAACCGTCTGGTCCTGTGCCGTCTGCCCGTCAATGGTGACGCAAAAGGGCGTTCCGATCTCGTCCATCCGGGCGTAACGCCGGCCGATCGCCTGCTTCTGATCGTATTCGCACGTGAAGTGCTGCCGCAGGTCGAGATAGAGCTTCTCGGCCACTTCGGGCATGCCCTCTTTCTGCACCAGGGGGAACACGCCGCACTTGATGGGCGCAAACTGCGGCCTAATCGACAGCATCTCGGTGGTGCCCTGCCGATTCGGGTCGTTGCGGTACGCCTCGCAAAGCACCACCAGGACCGCCCGTGTCAGGCCGCTCGCCGGCTCAATCACGTTGGGGACATACCGGCTCTTGGCCTTAATTTCCTCGGGGCTAACGCCCTGCTCCTTCAGCTTCACCTGGAGGTCCTGGTCGAAGTAGTCGAGCTTCTGGCCGGAGTGCTTGGAGTGTTGGGACAGGTCGTACTCGCCGCGGTGCGCGATGCCTTCGAGTTCCCCAAAATCCGGCGCCGTGAACGGGTACCGGTATTCGATATCCACCGTCATCTTCGAGTAGAACGAAAGCTCGTCCGCCTCGTGGTCGCGGAGTCGCAGATTGGATTCGGAGACGCCCAACGAGCGCCACCATTTCATCCGCTCGTCTTTCCAGAATTCATACCATTTGCGCGCCTCGTCCGGGTGGCAGAACCACTCCATCTCCATCTGCTCGAACTCGCGCGAACGGAAGATGAAATTCCGCGGAGTGACTTCGTTGCGAAAGCTCTTGCCAATTTGAGCGACCCCGAACGGCACCTTTACGCGCGTGGTGTCAATGATGTTTTTGTACTGGAGGAAGATGCCCTGGGCCGTTTCCGGCCGCAGGTAGGCCTTGGATTCTTCGCTCTGCAGCGCGCCGACGTAGGTCTGGAACATCAGGTTGAAATCACGCGGCTCGGTGAGCGTGCCGGGGGTGCTCACGTCGGGGCCGACGACCTGCTGGCGCTGCTCCGCGGAGAGCTTGGTGAAGGGCGTGAAGCCTTCGGGAGGCAGAACCTCCCCGCCACCAGTTTTGCGTGCGAGCTTATCGATCTTTTTCACGAAGACGTCGGACGCATCGTCGCCGGAGAGGACCGCGAACAGCCCGAGTTCGTCGGTGTTCCCGCTTTTCCGCTTCACCCGCGCGGCGGCGACCATCAGGTGATCGGCACGGTAGCGCTGCTTGGTCTCCCGGTCGTCTACCATCGGATCACTGAATCCGCCCACGTGGCCCGATGCGACCCACGTTTTGGGATTCTGAACGATGGACGAATCGAGGCCGACGATATCGATCGGGTGCCCGTCCGGGCCGATCGGCGGGGTGATGACCATGTTGCGCCACCACCAATCCCGGATGTTGTTTTTGAGCAGGACGCCGAGCGGGCCATAGTCCCAGAAGCCGTTCAGGCCTCCATAAATTTCGCTGGCGGGATATACGAACCCGCGGCGCTTGCAGAGGGAGACAATCTTCTCCATGACGGACGGGGTGGTTGGTTCGGCCATGGGCTTGTTCTCTTCGTGTTTAGCGGGCGAGCGTGCTCGCCGTATTCGCGTCTGTCCGGCGCAGAGCCGGCGAGCAAGCTCGCCGGCTACACGGGGATCAGTTTGATCAAACGCAATCGGCACCCGGCAGCGTGCCCGGCCGCGAGGGAACCGCCCCGCCGGGGCGAACCTCGCTTGCCGAAATGCCTGCTGCCGGGTGCCGAAGTCTTGGGTGACTCGAGCTTGTTCGGCTTGGTGCGACTGCCGCGCGTCAGGCCTTCGCGGCGGTGGTACCCGCGCCGGCCTTGGCCGCCCGGACCGTGTTAAGCCGCTTGGCCAGCCGCGAACGCCGGCGGGCCGCCGTGTTCTTGTGGATGGTCCCCTTGGCCGCCACCTTGTCCAACCGCTTGGCGACGAGCCTCAGCTCGCCTTCGGCCTTGGTGAAATCGCCAGCGGTCAGCGCCGCCGTAAATCCCTTAACCTGGTTCTTCAGCACTTCCTTGCGCGCGCGATTCCGGGCGCGATGCTTTTCGTTCTGACGGACTCTCTTCTTGGCGGACAGTGAATGGGCCACGTTGCTCGTCTCCTGGATCGTTAATTCAATTCACCGCCGAAAGCCCGGCCGGTGAGGCGGAAAAGTCTAGCGGGATCGCCGGAAATGTCCAGCGACAACACCTTTATCGCGATGGTGAGGATGGCGCCTTCGCTTACCCGGAACCTGAGCAGCGGAAATCAGAGTGCCCGCGCGGAGCCGCCATGAGTCAGGACGTTGCACTGGCGGCGGCACGAAGCTTTTTGATGCGGGCCTGGACGTCACCGAAATTGAAGTTCCACTGGGCAACCTGGCTGTACGCCTTCAGGGCCGTCGGCGTGTCCTTCTTTTCTTCCAGCGCTCGGGCGTACCAGTAGTACATCTTCATCGACCGCTCGTCCCCCTTGGCCTGGTACTCGTCGATGACCGCCTTGAGCGTGTCGGCGGCCTCTTCGGGGAACCCAGCGGCAAGAAACGACTGGCCCAGCAGGATCGACGCTTCCGTCCGGTGCTTCGGGTCCGACCGCACCTGCTGCAGCACGGGAATCGCGTCCTGGTGCTGCCCGAGTTGAAACATCCGCGAAGCGACCTGGAAACGGGCGTTGGTATCGGTGGGATAGTGCTCGAGAACGAGCTTGAATTCTTCCAGCTCCGTTCGCAGCCGTTCGGCCAGAAATTCCTTGTACTCCTGGATCCGCTCGTTGTAGTCGGGGTCGTTCTTGCTGGTTTGCAGGTCCTGACGTATCGATCGGTCCTGCCGGGAGAGCTGCGCCATACGGATGACGCCCTGCCGCTGGCGATATCGAAACTGGCTGGTCTTCTGGTAGGCCGCGTCCAGTTCTTCGATGGCCCGATTCTCGTGCTCGAGCTGTTCAGTACGGGTCAGCGAGTCGATGTACTTGCTGAATTTCGACCAGTCTTCCGGCGCCGCCTTCCAGGCTTCCTCGGCTTCGCTGATGGCCTTGACCATCGCGTCTTCGGCGTGGACGTCCTTGTCGGCGTCCATCAGCTTTTCCTGTACCGCGACATCCCGCATGCTCTCGCGGAAGCTCTTGGCGCTGCCGTACTTCCCCTGGGACATGGTCAGGTGGGCCGCGAGATTCTTCATCTCGTGCTGAAGCTCCATGTCATCCGGCCTCAGCGTCGAAGCCAGATAGCAGGCATCGGTCGCGAGCTTGTACTCGCCTACCGAGCTATAGATGTCGCGAAGAATGATGAATGTCTTATAGTCGGGTTTTTTCGCGTCGGCGTTGGTCCGTTGCGCGATCGGGCCGATCCAGAGCACCGTGTCGTAGCAGCCGGCCTTGAACGCGGCCTGGAAGAGGCTCACCATCCGCCCCGTGTCGCCCGGCGAGTAAGCCAGCAGCTTCTCGGCGTTGAGCATCGTCTGCTTTTCGTCCTTGGCCTTGGGCATCTTCATCCTGTCCATCATGCCCATGTCTTTGCCGCCCGACGCCTTGCGCTTCAGCGAAATGTCGCGCAGGAGCTGGTGGGCCTCGACGTTTTCGGGGTCCACGTTCAGACCCTGAATGTACATCTCGATGGCATATTCGAAGTTGCCGGTGTCGGCGACGGTCTTGCCGCGGTCGAAGAATACTTTGGCTCGCTTGCGGTCTTCCTCGGGGATGGCGCGGTAGTTCTTTAGAAGGTCGTCTTCCCCCGAGATCTTGCCGCCGTTCGTATCAGCCACGTTTGTTCCTGGTGCTCGCATAATCGCCGTCTGGAAATCGGTCCCGAGCGGCTTGAGTTTACGTCCCCGCCAGTCGCCTACAATCGCAAAAAAACCACTGTAAACTTAGCCGCTGCAATGTGTCAACAAGTCACGACTGCGGTTCGACTTGGCGTATATTCTAGGCCCGATCGATCGATAACAACATGCCTGATGAACTGAAAATCATCCTTTATCCCGACCCTCGCTTGAAGAAACGTAGCGAGCCGGTGACCGTATTCGATGACAATCTCCGCGATATGGTCGTGCAGATGTTCAAGCTGATGCGCGAGTCGCATGGGGTTGGGCTCGCGGCCCCGCAGGTGGGCGTCAACCTTCGATTGTTTGTGATGAATCCGTCGGGCGAGCCGGGCGACGACCAGGTGTATATCAACCCGGTCCTGAGCGATGGCGATGGGAACGACGACGCCGAGGAGGGCTGCCTCAGCCTGCCCGACATTCGGGTCAAGATCACGCGCGACAAGGCGATCACCATCCGCGCGCAGGATCTGGACGGCACGCCATTCGAGCAATCGGCGACCGGCTTCGTCACTCGCGTCTGGCAGCACGAGTTCGATCACCTCAACGGCATCCTGATCACCGACCGAATGGGGCCCGTCGCGAAGATGACTCATCGCAAACGGCTCAAGGAGCTGGAAGACCTCTACAAGAAGAAGGGCGGGTAGCTCCTTGGCCGAACCAGACGGGCTGCGTGTCATTTTCGCGGGCGCGGGCGAGTTCGGACTGCCGACCCTCCGTGCGCTGCTGCAGTCCGGCCACGAGATGGTGCGGGTCGTCACGCAGCCCGACCGCCCCGCCGGCCGGGGTCGCGGGATGACCCCGACTCCGATCGGCAAGTTTGCCGACGAGGCGGGCATCGGCGCGCTGCGCACCGCCGACATCAACTCCGAATCGCTCCCCCCCGCCGACGTGATGGTGGTGATCGCGTTCGGGCAGAAGATCGCGCCGGCCAAGGTAGATCATCCGCGGCTCGGAAGCATCAACCTGCACGCCTCGCGACTACCCCGGTATCGCGGCGCGGCGCCGATCAACTGGGCGATCATCAATGGAGATCCGATCGCGGGGAATTCCGCGATCCGTCTCGCCCAGCGAATGGATGCGGGATCGATTCTCGCGCAATCTTCGATCCCGATCGGCGAGCTGGAAACGGCCGGCGAGCTTCACGACCGCTTATCCGAGGACGGTGTTGCTCTCGTGCTCGGCACCCTCGATCAGCTTGCATCTGGGACCGCAACCGAACTCCCACAGGACGATTCCCTCGCCACAATTGCCCCCAAGCTCTCCCGTGAATCGGCCCGACTGGACTTTTCCCGGCCCGCGGACGAACTGGCCCGCCGGATTCGCGGGCTTTACCCCTGGCCGGGGTGTCGGGTGAAGATCTGCGACGCAGAGGGGACGGAGCTTTCGCGCCTTCGACTGGTCCGGGCCCGGGCTCGGGCCCGGGGAGACGATAACCGGTGGACGCCGGGCGAAATCACGTCGGCGGGGCTGATCGAAACGGGACAGGGAAGCCTCGAACTGGTGGAGATCCAGCCCGACGGAGGCCGGCTCATGTCGATCGAGGCCTACCGCCGCGGCCACCGCTGGCAGGCGGGACTGCATTTAAAAGCCCTCGATTGATGTCCCCCCCGCCCCCGAGCCGATCCTGAAGAACAATGGCTCCTGATCTGGTACTGGTCGTCGCAGGAATTGCCGCCGCCTGGGCCGTGTTGGGGGTCATTGGCGGGGAACGCCAGCGCATGCTCCAGAACCTGGACGCTTACCGCCTGGCTGAGGCGCCCATCTCGCTCGACCCCGCCCGATCCACGCGCGCCGAGGCGGCCCCGCCCGCCGCAAGAAGGGCCGCCGGTTGACGCCGCTTTTGCCCCCTTTTACACTTCAGTAGACAGCGGAACAGACCTTTTACCGCCCTACTGAGGTCCCCGTGGACAAACCCACCGCGCAGCGTTCCGTGGAAACCTCCACGGCCCCCTCCTCTCTCAATTGGATTTACCCCGTCGTTTCCGTCGCCGCCCTGATCATATTCGGCGTAGGACTCTACCTGGTCCTGGTGGACCCGAAGAACAACTGGACGATGCTGGCTGCCGGTTGCGTGAGCCTGATTGCAGTCGGCGTGACCTGGCCAATCGCCTACGCGCTGGCGGCAAGCCGCTCCGACCTCCGCGAGGACCGGCAGATCAGCTCGCGCATTCACGACCGGCTCGAGCAGATGACCACGCTCGTGGGCCGGGTGAGCGAATCCCAGTTGCTCAGCGATCGCGCCAAGTCGGTCGCGTTCCGTGAGAAAGACCGAGACGCGATCCGCCGGGCGATTCACGAGGAAATGGGCCGAGGAGAATGGGAAGCCGCGTTCGCGTTGGCGGATCAGTTCGAGCAGGCGTTCGGGTCCAAGAGCGAAGCCGACCGGTTCCGCGGCGAGATCAACCACAAGCGATCCGAAGACACGCAGAAGCAGATCGCCGAAGTGGTGGCGGTCATCGATCGCCACACCCGCAACGAGCAGTGGACGGCCGCCGTTCGCGAGGCCGAGACACTGCACACGCGATTCCCCAACGACGACCGGGTCCGCAACCTCCCCGCCGACATCGAGCAGCGCCGGCAGTCTCACAAGAAACAACTGCTCCAGAGCTGGCACGAAGCCGTCGCCCGCCACGACACGGACGGGAGCATCGAGATCCTCAAGCAGCTCGACAGCTATCTCACGCCGGCCGAAGCCGAGTCGATGCAGGACACGGCGCGGGGCGTGTTCAAGGAAAAGCTGAACAATCTGGTCGCCCAGTTCTCCGGCGCCATCCGCGAGCACAAGTGGGCCGAGGCGGTTCGCACCGGCGAGCAGATCCAGAGCGAGTTCCCCAACTCCCGCGCGGCGCAGGAGGTCAAGGAGAAGATGGACATGCTGCGTCAGCGCGCCAGCGAACCCGCGGCCGCGTCTGCGTAATCGCGAACCGTCGTCGAGTCATCTGTACGCCGCTTGCGGCTTCGCTAATCAAGTCTCTGATTCGCGAAGCCGCAAGCGGCTGCTCCAAATGCCCGTCCCCCGCTGCCAGTACTTCTCCCCCTCCGACGCGGCCCGCGTGTGCAAGCCTCGCCGACACGAGAGCCCTCCTGAGCATGTGACACTCCCCTCCACGCGCGAGCTGCGGTACGCTTGGGACATGTCCGAGGGACAGCCGAGCACGAAGCCGAAATCGACGCGGGAGGACGCGCTAGCGGTCTTGCGCCGCTTGCGCGACGCGGGTCACGTCGCGTACTTTGCCGGCGGGTGCGTGCGGGACCTGCTGCTGGGGAGATCGCCCAAGGATTATGACGTCGCGACGGACGCGCCGCCCAAACGCGTGCGGGAGTTGTTCACCAACACACAGGCCGTCGGGGCCGCGTTCGGCGTGATCCTGGTGCGGCACCGGCAGAGCCAGATCGAGGTGGCGACGTTTCGAGCGGAGGGCGCATATGCGGACGGCCGGCATCCGTCGGAGGTGCGGTTCACAACCGCGGAAGAGGATGCGCGGCGCCGCGATTTCACCATTAACGGGCTGTTTCTCGATCCGCTGACGGATCAGGTGATCGACTACGTGGGTGGCCGGGAAGACTTGAAGAACGGCGTCTTGCGCGCCATCGGCAATCCCGCCGAGCGGTTCGAAGAGGACAGCTTGCGGCTGCTACGTGCGGTGCGGTTCTCCGCGCGCTTCGGATTCCCGATCGAGCCAGACACCGCGTTGGCAATTGTCGCGCACGCGCCGCAGCTGAAGCGCGTCAGCCCCGAGCGGATCGCCGAGGAGCTGCGGATCATGTTGACCGCCCCCACCCGGCCTGCCGCTTGGCACATGATATGGGAGCTGAAGCTGATTAATACCGTCTTCCGATTCCTGAAATTGTCGCGTCGCGAGCCGATGCAACCGGGGCCCTTCCTGTTTGGCCAGGTTTCGCCCGGCGAATCGATCCCTTTCGGATTAGCGCTCGCCGCCGCGACGGTTTGCTACCGATTGAAGCTGGACAAGGATTTGGCTGATCCGCGCGTGCCATTCTCAAAGCCGCAGATGATCGCCGCAGTGCAGGCCATGCGGCAGGGCTTGAA
>Ga0308174_10001810_pt1 | contig 10211 bp, 10 predicted proteins | sample PhyPR2_FD_203894 | JGI IMG/M metagenome (GOLD analysis project Ga0308174, IMG submission 203894) | Soil microbial communities from UC Gill Tract Community Farm, Albany, California, United States - DLSLS.P.R2 | ecosystem: Environmental > Terrestrial > Soil > Agricultural land | place: USA... | reverse complement strand
ACGCCGAACATGTCCAGCGACACCGCCGAGAGGATCAGTTTGTTCTCCCAAACAAAACGAATTCCACCCAGCAGCGATTGCAAATCGCGGGCGGCGCCCCCGGGGTTCTTCGCGGTCCGGCTCTTTATCAGCCCAAAGCAGAGCAGCGTCAGGATCGCGAATAACGTCTGGAGCAGATAGACGAGGCGGCTTCCGCTCAGTGCAAGGATCAGTCCTGCCAGCGCCGGGCCGCTCACGTTCGCAATCTCCTGCGCACTGCTGTTCCACGTAATCGCGTTGCCCAGATCTTCGAGTGGAACGACCTGCGGGAGCATCGCGCCGCGCGCGGGCGCCTGGAACGTGCGCGCGACCGCGGTCATCAGCAGGCATGCGTAAATCGCAAACACGGAGCGAAATCCCACCGCGAGCAGCAACGACGCTGCTACGTACAGCCCCTGAGTCACCACCATCAGGGTTCGGCGATCGTAGGTGTCCGCGACATGGCCCGCGAATATCGACAGCAGCAGAAAAGGCGCAACCTGCACGAATCCGACGTTGCCGAGCACCAGCGCGGAGTGCGTTTGCAAATACAGGTCCCAACTAACCGCCACGGACAACATCTGCAATCCGAAATTCGAGAGAAACGCGCCGCTGATCAGGAACCGGTAATCCTGATGGCGGAACGATCGGTAGGCGTCCAACCTCTGAGCGTACACTTGTGATGCATGTTGATTCTTCATGCGAACATTCACGTCAAGGCGGAGCACGTCGAGGCGTTTCGCGCCGCAACAATCGAGAACGCAACCAACAGCCTCAAAGAACCCGGTATTGCACGCTTCGATTTTCTCCAGCTTGCGGACGATCCCAACCGGTTCGCGATCCTCGAGGTCTACCGTAACGAAGAAGCCGCCGCCGCTCACAAGCTCACGCCCCACTACACGAAATGGGCCGCGGCGGTTACCGATATGATGGCCGAGCCGCGCGTACGCTCCTGGTATAAGACCGTCTTCCCCGGCGACGAGACCTGGTAGCGGCGCATGCGTTTTGAATTCGCCACCGCGGCGCGAATTGTATTCGGGCCGGGAACGGTATCCGAACTTCCCGCGCTTGCAGCCGCATGGGGCAAACGCGCTTTCGTCGTCACCGGCAAGGACAAGATCCGTCACGCGGGCATCATCGCCAATCTTGAAGCCGCCGGATTCCATTGCGCGCTCTTCGGCGTGCCGGGTGAGCCGACCGTCCAAGCCGTTCGGGATGGATCACAACTTCTGAAGGACCGCGCATGCACCCTTGTCATCTCAATCGGCGGAGGCAGCGCGATCGACTCCGGTAAAGCCATCGCCGCGATCGCCTCCAATCCGGGAGACGTTCTCGACTATCTGGAAGTGGTGGGGCGGGGAACGCCCTTACCTGACGCGCCGCTGCCGTTTATCGCGGTCCCGACCACCGCTGGCACGGGCTCTGAGGTTACGCGTAACGCCGTGCTCGGCTCGCCGGAACACGGTGTAAAGGCGAGCCTCAGGAGTGCTGCAATGCTTCCGAACGTCGCACTGGTTGACCCGGAGTTGACCTTTTCGATGACCCGCTTCGCCACCGCTACGACCGGTCTGGACGCGATCACGCAACTCATCGAACCGTATGTTTCATCGCGGGCAAACCCTCTGACTGATTCGTTTTGTCTCGAAGGACTGAGAATGGCGGCGGGCAGTCTGCCGCGAGCTTATGAAAATCCCAAGGACGCGGAAGCGCGCACCCGGATGTCGTACGCGAGTCTGCTTGGCGGATTAGCGCTGGCAAACGCCGGACTCGGGGTGGTCCATGGTTTCGCGGCTCCGATCGGCGGGATGTTCGACGCCCCGCACGGAGCCATTTGCGCAGCACTTCTTGCGCACGGAATGAAGGCCAATATCGCCGCTTTGCAGGCGCGCGCGCCGGAAAGCCAGGCTCTTGCCCGTTATGCGGAGATTAGCCGCATCATAACGGGTGATTCACACGCTTCGGCCGAGGATGGCGCCCGCTGGATCGCCGCGCTCGTCCGGCAATTAAAGATCCCCGGCCTCCGCGAATATGGAATCGGGGCACAGCATGTCCCCGGCATTGTCGCGAAAGCGGCCAGAGCCAGCAGCATGAAGGCCAATCCGATTGTGCTGACCTCGGTCGAGCTGGAACAAACGGTTCATGCCGGGTTGTAAACTGGGGCCAGGATGAGCGAAGAAATCCCTCAGGACAGTGTTGAAGAGCGCCCCGCACTACCTGCACCGGATTTCGATTTTCTAGTCTATTCCCTTCGGCTCCAGGCGGAAATGAATCTCGGGCTGCTGCCCCTCGGCGACAATCAGGAGCCGGATTTCGAGCTCGCGCGCCACAATATCGACCTGCTTGCCATGCTTCAGGAAAAGACGAAAGGCAATCTCAATACCGAGGAGCAGAGGGCGCTCGATAATTCGCTGGTGGAGCTTCGATTCCGGTTTGTCGAAGCCCAAAAGAAGCAGTCCGCATAATAGCTTTAGATGCCGCTGAAAATCAGGGTGTTGGGTTCCGGCACGAGTTCCGGCGTCCCCACGATCGGCTGCGGGTGCGCTGTATGCCGATCTTCCGATCCGCGCGACCGGCGGCTTCGTCCGTCTATCCTGCTGAGAACGGAATCTTCCAACATCGTCATCGATACCACGCCGGACTTTCGCCAGCAGGTGCTGGCAGCGGGGCTCGACAGGCTCGACGCCATCGTGTATACCCACGCCCACGCCGATCATATTTTCGGCATGGACGATGTCCGTCCCTTTAACTTCCGCCAGCAATCGAACATCCCGATCTACGCCACGCCCGACACCTTTGCCGTGATACGCCGGGTGTTCGACTACGTATTCGATGTTCGAGAGCGCAACACGACCGTGCCAAAGATCGATGTCAATCTGATCGGCGCTGACGTGTTTCAGGCCTGCGGACTGACGTTCGAGCCGATTCCGATCCTGCACGGAGAAGCTTCCATTTTCGGTTACCGCTTCGGCAATGCGGCTTATTTAACGGATCACAGCGAAATTCCCGAGACTTCGATGCAGAAGTTGCGAGGACTCGATGTGCTTTTCCTCGACGCACTCCGGCACAAGCCGCACCCGACGCATTCGACGCTCCAGACCTCGATTGCCACCGCCCAGGCCCTGCAGGCGCGGCGCACGTACTTCACGCATATGTGCCATGACCTGGGGCATGCGGCTACCGAAGCCTCGCTTCCGCCAGGAATTTTCCTCGCCTATGACGGTCTCGAAATCGAGGTAGCGGGCGCGTGAGGGTTTTCCATTCCGTCGCCGAAGTCCCGTCCGGCTTCGGGCCTTCGGTGGTCACCATAGGCAATTTCGACGGGGTGCATCAGGGCCACCATGAGATCATGCGGCGCGTCGTCGAAATCGGACGCGAGCGGGGGCTCACCTCCACAGTCCTCACCTTCGACCCCCACCCGGCCCGCATACTCGCTCCGGACCGTGCGCCGAAACTAATCATGACGATCCCCCAACGGCTGCGCAGGCTCGAGAACGAGGGGATCGAAGCCGCTCTGGTATTTCCGTTTTCGCCCGACTTCGCCAAACTCAGCCCGGAGGAATTCGTCGTCCGCATACTTGCGGGCGTGCTGAAGGCCCGCTGTGTGCTTGTCGGAGAAGACTTTCGATTCGGCTTTCGCCAGGCGGGCAATATCGACACGCTGCGGACGCTGGGGCAGGCCCATGGTTTCGATCTGCAGCCCATTCCAGCCATAACCCGCGGCGGCGAGCGGATCAGCAGCACGCGGATTCGCAATCTCGTGGTGAATGGGCGCGTATCGAAAGCTTGCCGCATGATGGGCTCCCCCTATTCGCTCGAAGGCAGCGTGGTGAGCGGGCAGGGCATCGGATCGAAGAAGACGGTGCCGACCCTGAACCTCGCGGCTGAAAACGAATTGCTGCCGAAGACCGGAGTCTACGCAACCCGCACGCGCGATGAAAATTCCGGCGCGGAGTGGCGCTCCATCACCAACGTTGGCTATCGGCCGACATTCGATGGACAGGCCCTGACGGTTGAGACGTTCCTTCTCGACCCGCCGCCGCCCGAGCCCCCGCGGCGCATCGAAATTGCTTTTCTGGCGTTCGTCCGTCTCGAAAAGAAATTCGAGGACGCCGGGGCGCTCAAGGCCCAGATCCTTCGCGATGCAGCCGCCGTCCAGCGATTTCATCGGCGCGTGAGTCGCCTGCGCGTGGGATAATCTTTTTTTCATTCGGGCGCCCAGACTCGACTACACCACAGAATAAGGAGCTTATATGAGCCTCTCCGCGGGCAAGACACAGCACATGAATGCGCTCTCGAACAGCGCGGGAATTATCGCAGCCGCCGCCATGGATCAGCGCGGCAGTTTGAAAAAAGGCATCGCAAGCGGCAAGGGTATCCCTGAGGATCAGGTTACCGACCAGCAAATGGAGGAGTTCAAGGTCGCTGTCTCCCGCATACTCACACCCCACGCCAGCGCCATTTTGCTCGATCCCGAGTGGGGCTTACCCGCTGCCAAAGCGCGCGCCGCCAACGCCGGCCTGCTGCTCGCATACGAAGAAACCGGGTATGAGGCCACCGACCAGCACCGCATGCCCGATCTGCTGCCTCACCTTTCCGTCAAGCGGATCAAGGAAATGGGCGCGAACGCCGTCAAGATTCTGCTGTACTACACGCCGTTTTCTCCTTCCGACGTGAACGATATCAAGCATGCGTTCATCGAGCGCATCGGCGCCGAGTGCGAAGCGCTCGACATCCCGTTCTTCTGCGAATTCGTGGGATACGACGAGAACGGCAAGGGTGAGAAGAGCCTCGATTATGCAAAGAAGAAGCCGGCGGTCGTCAAAGGGTCAATGGCCGAGTTTTCGAAGCCGCAATATAAGGTCGACGTTCTGAAGGTGGAAGTCCCGATCAACCCTACGTACGTGGAAGGCAGCCGGGGGTTCAAGGGCGAGAAGGCGTATACGCGCGCCGAAGCACTGGATCACTTCCGCGATGCCGCCTCCGTCGCAACCAAGCCGTTCATATATCTCAGCGCCGGCGTCAGTAATCCCGTCTTTATCGAGAACCTGGAATTTGCGGCCGAGAGCGGGACGAAATACTCCGGTGTTCTCTGCGGACGAGCGACCTGGCTCGATGGCGTGAAGATCTACGGTGAGAAAGGCGTCAAAGCCCTTGAGGACTGGCTCTCGGTCGAAGGTGTGAAGAACATCGAAGCGGTGAACGACGCCATCAAGGGCGCCACCTCTTGGAAAAAGATGGTTTAACCATTTCCGTGGCGCGCGAACTCGTGCCCGCCGGGTCGAGACGGCCCGGGCAACAAGCCATTTCGTACTCTGGTAACTGGGGCAGCTCGGAACCGGTTATCCAGGTCCGCAGGAGCATCCATGGTATTCTCTATAGAGAATACGGAGATTAAGTTTTGACCCATTCTGAAACGTCCGTCCTCGATCTTCGCGACAATTTCAATCACCAGCACGATCAAACCGTTCGGACCGAAATTGAGGCTTTTCGGGAGAAGGCGGCAGAGTTCCTCGCCGGCAAGATTACCGACGACGATTTCCGTCCCTACCGTCTGCGTTTCGGCTGCTACGGACAGCGGCAGCCGGGTGTTCAGATGATGCGGACAAAGGTCCCCGGCGGACTGCTGACTGCCGCGCAAATGGAGCGTTTGGCTGATGTTGCGGACGCGGTCGGCGGGGGCAAGGGCCATCTGACGACCCGTCAGAACATGCAGTTTCACTTCGTTCCCCTCGAAAAGTTCGCTGACGCCATGCACATGCTGCACGATGTCGGGATGACCTCGCGGGAAGCCTGCTACAACACGGTTCGCAATGTCACGGCTTGCCCTTATGCCGGCTTAACGAGACATGAGGTTTTCGACGTGCGGCCATGGTCGCGCAAAGTGGCGTATGCGTTCCTGCGTAAGAGCCTGACGGATGCGATGCCGCGCAAATTCAAAATTGCGTTCGACGGCTGTACAAATAGCGATTGCACGATCGCGGCCATCCACGATGTGGGCGCGAAGGCCGTCATTCGCGATGGCGAACGAGGGTTCAAGGTTGTGATCGGCGGAGGCTTGGGGCCGCTGCCCGTTGAGGCCCGCCTGCCCGATGAGTTTCTTCCGGAAGACCGTATTGTGAGCCGGATCGAGGCGGTGCTGCGGGTCTTCAATCAATACGGAAACCGTAAGAACCGCAACATGGCGCGCCTGAAGTTCGTCATGCGCGAGCGAGGTTTCGAATGGCTGAAGGAGCAGGTCGATAAGGAATACGCCGACATTCTCGAGAATGGCGGTATTCCGGTTCCGGCTGAAGTTCCCGAGGGGTTCGGCGGCTATCTGAGCAAACCGCAGCCGCTCGGTACGGGCGCCCTGCTACCGGTTGTGAATAAGGGCAGTTCGGGGGATCCGGGCTTCGACCGCTGGCTCGAGGCCAATGTCGAAGAGCAGAAGCAGACCGGTTACGCCATGATCACCCTGAAAGTGCAGCAGGGTAACCTCACCAGTTCGCAGATGCGCGAAGTAGCGAAAATTGCTCGCGAAGCCGGCGATGGCTGCCTGCGCGTGACCGTCGAACAGAATCTCGTGCTGGGCTTCGTCCAACTGGCGTATCTGCCGCGTGTTTACGCCGCCCTGAAGGCGATTGGACTTGGCGATGCCGGTGCTCGCGAATTGAACGATGTGGTCACCTGCCCGGGGGCATATTCATGCAATCTGGCGCTTACCAAGGCTATGAACCTGGGGGACGCCCTGGAAGACGCGGTTCGCGGGTATGACGATCCAAGGCTACGCGACCTGCAGATCAATGTCAGCGGCTGCCCCAATTCCTGCGGCCAGCACTGGACGGCGGAAATCGGCTTCTATGGCAATGCCCGCAAGATCGACGGCAAGGAAGTCCCGCACTATCAGATGCTGCTGGGCGGCGGTTATGACGAGCAGGGTGTCATGCGGTTCGGTCTCCAGATCATGAGTCTGCCAGCCCGGCTCGCCCCGCTCGCGATGACTAGGGTGCTCGATCACTACAAAGCCAACTATCGCGATGGCGAGACGTTCCGCGCCTATGTGCTGCGCCACAAGGTGGAGTTCTTTAAGAAAGAACTGCTCTCCGATCTGGCGAAACCCTCTGGCGACCCCGAGATGTTTATGGATTGGGGTGATGATGCGGCCTTCTCGCTGAAGCTCGGCCGCGGCGAGTGCGCCGGGTAGGTCTCACTGAAAAAGCGATAATTGTTCGTTCCGTCTTGCCGAACGGCGGGGCTTGCGGTCATCCATAACCGTCCTTCCGCCGAGCGACGCCGAGATCGTGCGCTCATGCTCGATCACCTTATCGAAATGCGCCGAGGGTTGATAACGGCGTGCCATCGTCTGGACCAGGTGGTCGAGCTTCCTCAGCCCGTCGATTTTGTCGGTATCGCCGATCCTGGCGTGATCGAGCGCTTTGCGCAGGACCCCGATCGATTCGTCGTATGTCTTGAGCGGCACCGGGAACGGGTGGCCATCCTTTCCTCCCAGCGAAAAAGAGAACCGCGCGGGATCACTGAAACGTGTGGGCGTGCCATGGATCACCTCGGCCACGAGCGAAAGCGTCTGTAATGTTCTCGGTCCGAGCTTTTCGGTGAGCAGGAGCGAGGCGAAATCGCGGGGCTCCTTTTCGTAGGCGGTCGCGAGAACCGCGCCGAGCCGATCCAGATCGACATCTTTCGCGCGAACGTCGTGATGCGCCGGCATCACGAGTTTGCGGGCCGTGGCGATCGTGACGTCCGGCGGCTGGCGCGCGATTTCAAGAAGCGCGTCCTGTGCGGGGAGGGCCCGTTTGTCGATGAGATTCAGGATTTCACCTTCGTATGCGCCTACGATGCCGGTGTGCGGTTCGCAGGTGAAGTCGCGGATCGATGGCGAGTGCCAATGATAGCGGCGCGCCAGACCTGAGGCGTCGTTCATTCCCTGCTGGACAATAGCCCAATCCCCGGCCGACGTCAGGATGAACGAATGGAGGTACAGTTGGAATCCATCTCCGATCGCGTTGTTGTCCACCTTTGCGGTCAGGCGGCTGCTGCGGACCAGAGCGTCGCCCGGTAATCCCGTCTGTTCGGCGATTTCGAGTAGCTCGGCGGGTGTTTTGCGCGACTGTTTGCCGCGGCCGCCGCACACGTAGATGCCAAGTTCCCGGGCACGCGGATTGAGCCCGCGCTTCAGGGCCCCCAGAACGGAGGTGGTAATCCCGGAGGAGTGCCAATCCATCCCCATTACAGCCCCAAGAGCCTGAAACCAGTACGGATCACTGATGCGGGAGAGAAATTCGGCGTGCCCGTAATGATGGACGACCGCCTCCACGATCGCTGTGCCGAGCTTCTGCATACGTTCCGTCAACCAGGGTGGGACGCGGCCGCCGTGAAGCGGAAGATCGGCAAACCCGGAACGCTTCATCTGCTTCAATCTTACCGGCTGGCGACCAGGCGTGCGATTTACAAAACAGCGGCGCTCGAATGAATTCCCGCGGATTGCAGGTTCTCCGCCATCTTTTCCAGTGCCGCCCGATGGATCTGTGACACGCGGCTCTCATTAATCCCGAGTTCGTCTCCGATTTCCCGCATCGTTTTCTCGCCGTTGTAGTACAGGCGGATTACTGATTGATAGCGGATAGGCAGTGTTTCGAGTGCGGAATTCAGGACCGAGCTGAGCTGGCGCTTGCCCGTCAGGACGTCCGGATTCAGGTCTTCACTGGCGGGGAATTCCGGCGCGCTTTGATTCTCATCGTCGGCCCGGCGAGTCGAAGCGGATAGCAGCCCGACCATGCGGAGCTCGATCGCCACATGCCGCCAACGCTCGATATCCATTCCCATCTTTTCGGCGATCTCATGCTCGGTGGGGTTGCGTTCCATGGTGGCTGATAACTCCCGCGTGATCTCCTCCAGCTTCTTATGGCGGCGGCGTAAGTCGCGCGATGCCCAGTCGAGATCGCGCAGGCTGTCGAGTATGGCTCCCTTGATCCGGTGCTTGGCGTACCCGCGGAATGTGACTTGTTTGTCGTCGTCATATCTTGCGGCGGCATCCATTAGTCCCATAATTCCGGCATGAATCAAGTCGTCGAGATCTACGTGAACCGGTAGGTTCTCATATACGCGAATTGCGATGGCGCGAACGAGCGGCAGATGTTCGACGACAATCTGGTCCCGTTTTGCGGCTGCCGATTCAACGGCTTGGATCTGACGTTTGGTGGCGGTGGTCATGGCTTACGTCTCTGTAGATTGCAGGGATGCGGCCAAAACGAGCCTTGTACGAAAGCTCTAGTGCTCCAATCAGTTACGGCATATCACCAAAATTGCGGAATCGCTTTGTGGTTCGGGATGGCATGCGAAAACGGAACACGCGTTCCAACGTGGAACGAATCCCAACCGAAACTACCAGCCTGCCCGCCAGGCAATAAGGGTTTTCGCGATCAGTCCCGCGAAAAGGATGAGTACCGCCTTGAAGACCAGACCATGCAGAAAGATGCACGCGAGTCCCAGCAGAACGGCATAAGCAATGAGCGCGGTGACGAACCTTGCGTTCATGACGGTGCTTCATTTTGACATGCCTCCTCAAAAGTTCCGGACCACAACGAGCGCTCCCCATGCGCTATTGCCGCTGGCGTCGTAGGCGCGCAGCACGATCGTGTTTGTTCCTTTCAGGAGAGGGACAGCAGAAGCGAGCCAGTGACCCGTTCCGGTCGCGACACCCGCCGCGCCTGCCGCCGTTTGCCAGGTCACCTTGGTAATGCCCGTCCCCCCGCTTGCCGAACCCCCGATCGAGATTGCGGAGGCATTGATGGTGCTTACGTTCGACGAGGGCGAGGTGATCGAGATTGCGATCGGAGCGTGCGGTGCTCCAGGCGGCGGCTGTGGTGGATTGAACCCGACAGTTGCGGTTTGCGTCACCGCCGCTGTCGCGGAATCGAATGCCGAAACGCTGATTTCATTTGATCCGGTGACGAGCGTAATCGGTCCGGATGTCCATGAGTTGGCGCCCGAATGGAAAGCCGCCCTGCCGCTATAGCCATGGTCCGTCTGCCACTGGACAGAATAAGGCCCGGTTCCTCCCGAAACCGTGCCGGTGAGCGCGGTCTCGGGGGTCGTGACTGACGCAGGCGCGGAATCCAAAGTGAGCCGAAGAGCGGAAGCGGTGGGATTCGGGCTCGGCGTGGGCTGCGCGATTGGGTCCGAGCGACCGCCTTCCA
>Ga0308174_10001809_pt1 | contig 10211 bp, 10 predicted proteins | sample PhyPR2_FD_203894 | JGI IMG/M metagenome (GOLD analysis project Ga0308174, IMG submission 203894) | Soil microbial communities from UC Gill Tract Community Farm, Albany, California, United States - DLSLS.P.R2 | ecosystem: Environmental > Terrestrial > Soil > Agricultural land | place: USA... | reverse complement strand
ACGCACCACTTTTCGCAACCTCGTTACACTCGCATATGCACTGGCGCTGCTCGGCGCGCCATTTTTTCTGGTAACTGCCAGCGCGGCCGCCGCCCCCGTTGCAGCCCTTGCCGTCGATCAAGTCGCCCCAGGCGTGTTCGTCCATGTTGGCAAGCACCTGCCCCTGGATGTGCCGGGCCACGACGACATTGCCAACATCGGTTTCATCATCGGTACTCGTTGTGTCGCGGTGGTCGACACTGGCGGATCGGTGCGCACCGGCAGGGCACTGCGAACTGCAATTCGTTCGCGCACCTCATTGCCGATCTGCTATGTCATCAACACGCACGTGCATGTCGACCATGTGCTTGGCAATGCTGTGTTCAAAGGCGACAAGCCGCAATTCGTAGGTCACTTTCAGTTGCCCGCGTCACTGGCGCGCAGCCGCGCCGTCTTCCTGCGCGAGTACGCCGGTGACTTCGACGCGCCTGCATCGGCCGACCAGATCATCGCGCCGGACCTGACTGTCCGCGACACGCTCGAGCTTGACCTGGGAAATCGCAAACTGAGCCTGCGCGCGTGGGCGCCGGCGCACACGGATTGCGATCTGACGGTGTTCGATGAAGGCAGCGCCACACTATGGACCGGCGACCTGCTGTTTCGCGAACGCATTCCGGTGCTCGACTACAGCCTGAGGGGTTGGCTGGAGGACATCGACAAACTTACGCGGATTCCGGCGAAGGTGGTCGTGCCCGGCCACGGCAGCATCTCTGATGAGATCGCGGCGGCATTTGCGCCCGAGCGCAGATACTTGCAGGCGCTGGATCGCGAAGTGCGTGCCGACCTCGCCGAGGGCAAGTCCCTGAATGAGGCCAGTGTCGGGCTGCAAATCGAGCTGGAAGAAAAACCGCATTGGCTGCTGTGGAACACCGCGCATGCGCATAACGTAACGCGCGCGTATCAGGAACTCGAGTGGGAGTAGATCCAGCGGCTACTGAGGGCGGGAGTCGACGGCGGTTCCTCAAACTCGCCGCGCTCGCCGCCGTTGGCGCTTCGGTAGCGCGCGCCGCCAGGGGCACGAGCGGCCGCGTCGTGATCATCGGCGGCGGTTTCGCCGGCGCCCACTGCGCACTGCAGTTGCGCACGCTCGCCCCGCTGGTCGATGTGACGCTGATCGATCCCGATGCGCGATACGTCACTTGCCCGATGAGCAACGGCGTGTTGGTCGGTTTGCGCAGCGTGCAGTCGATCACGTTTTCGCGAACCGCATTGCAGCAGGCCGGCGTGCGTTACCGGCGTGATCGCGCGCTGTCGATCGATTCGTCGCGCCGAAGCGTGCAACTTGCGTCCGGGGAATCGGTGGACTATGAGCGGCTGGTCGTGGCGCCCGGAATACGCTTCCTGCCTGACGGTATCGAAGGATACGACGATGCCGTCGCTCGGCGCATGCCACATGCGTGGCACGGCGGGGTGCAGACGCAGTTGCTCGCGCGCCAACTCCAGGCAATGGATGACGGGGGTGTCTTTGCGATCTGCGTACCTTCAGGACTCATGCGCTGCCCGCCGGCACCGTTCGAGCGGGCCAGCCTGATAGCGAATTGGATGATCCGGCATAAGCCGCGCTCGAAGGTGCTGATATTCGATGCCAACAACCATTTCCCTCGCCAGGATGTTTTCACTGCCGCATGGCACGAGCGCTACCCGGGCCGGATCGAATGGTTTGGATCCACCGATGGCGGCACCATCGACCGTATCGAGGTGGCCAGCATGACGCTGTACGGCGGACGCGGCGCCCAGCGCGTTGCGGTCGCCAACGTCATTCCGCGCCAGGCGCCCACATCGATCGCCGTGGAGTCCGGGCTTGCGAGCGGGCACGGCTGGTGCCCGGTGCATCCGCTGACGTTCGAATCGACGCGGGTCGCGAACGTGCACGTGATCGGCGATGCATGCATTGCCGGCGCGATGCCAAAGTCCGCCTCGGCCGCGGTCAGCCAGGCCGACCAGTGCGCGCGCGCGATCTGCGCTCTATTGAGCGAAGCCGCGGTGCCGGCGCCGGTTTTCGAGAGCGTTTGCTACAGCTTCGTGGCACCGGACCAGGCGCTTGCGATCCGCGGGCGCTTTGTCATCGCGGAAAGTGAGATTCGCCCGACCGACAGCCCCGAAGCGATCACAGAAAACCATCAGCCTTCGCAGGAAGCGGGCCGTGCTCAGGATTGGTATCGGAAAATCGTGAGCGACTCGTTCGGAGAGCGATTGGCAGGTACTTGAGCGCTGATAGCTGCGCAAGCTCAGGTGTGCTGAAGCGAGCGACGGCGCATTCCTGGCTTGGATCGATCAATGAGTCGCGCCTGCCGCGAAATGCAAATCATCACCCGTCGCCAGGGCGGTCTCGATGCATAACGTGAGTGCTTGGATCATCGTGGCCAGGGTCATGCTCGGCGCGTTGTAGTGCCGGGTTGCCTGTTGCGGCAGGAATGGCACATGCACGAAGCCGCCGCGCGCACGCGGCCGCAGCTCCTGCAATTGGTGCAGCAACCCGAACATGACCTGGTTGCAGACGTAGAGTCCGGCGCTCTGCGACAAGACTGCCGGAATGCCGCTGGCGATCAGCCCCTGCAGCATGGCTTTGAGCGGCAATGTGGAAAAGTACGCGGATGGCGCATCGCGAATGACCGGGACATCGACCGGCTGTTCGCCGGCGTTGTCGGAGATGCGTGCATCGATCAGGTTGATTGCGACGCGTTCGAGGCATATTTGCGAGCGCCCACCCGCCTGGCCAACTGCGATCACCAACTGTGGCCGATTTCTTTTCAGCAAGGCGCCGAGTACGGTCAATGACCGCCGGAATTCGGTCGGCAGGATCGCGCCGACCACGGGATGGCCGGCGATGCGCTTGCCATCCAGGGCACGGGCGATCTCAAGCGACGGATTGTCGATTTCACCGGCGAACGGTTCGAAGCCCGTGACCAGCACCGGACGGCTCGCAATTTTTTTCTTGTTTGCCGTCGTCATCGGAAAGCCAGCCATTCAAGCAGCATCAGATTGACTGCGAACAGTACCAGAGCGGTCGGCCACTGCGCCCGAATCACCGCGTTCGGGTCGCGCAATTCGAGCAGTGCGACGGGCACGATGTTGAAGTTCGCCGCCATCGGTGTGAGCAACGTGCCGCAGTAACCGCAGAGCATGCCGAGCGCGCCGATCACGGCGGCATGGCCCTGGTGTTGTCCGACCAGCAGCGGCAAACCAATGCCGGCCGTAATGACCGGAAAGGCCGCGAACGCATTGCCCATGATGATCGTGAACAGCGCCATGCCCAAGGCGTACGCCACTACGCAGGCTTCGCGGGACTGCGTCGGGATTGCCGCGGACACCAGCTGCGCGACGGCGTCGCCGACGCCGGTGGCCGCGAACACCGCGCCGAGCGCCGCCAGCAGCATCGGCAACAGCGCTGCCCAGGATAGTGCATCGAGCAGGCGCGAACTTTCGCGCAGCGCGGATAATGGCGCGGCGCGCGTCAAAGCCATTGCGGCGAGCGTGGCGATGACGCACGCGACGCCGAGCACGGCCAAGGTCGCTTGTTTGGGATCGAACAGCGGAATATGCGGCGCTTTCAGGTACGGCAGAAGCAATACCAGCGCAAGGGTCACCAGTGGGATTGCGAGTGCCGGCGCAAACAGGCGATTGCCCAGACCCTGCGCGCTGGCACGCCGACGCTGGGCATCTCCGTCATGGGATGGCTGGCGCCGCAACAATCCGGAACCTGCGATCAGGGCCAGCGCGATCACGCCCAGTCCGGCAATCTGTGCCGGCAGCGCGTTGCCGGCGGAAGCTGCCGCTTCGATCGCGTCGCCGCCGATGAAGCTCGCCGCGAGAATCGCCCAGAACGCCGCTGAAGCAAACCGGCGTGCGATCAGGTCGAACCCGCTCGCTGCCGCGAACAGGGTAGCGCAAAGCCAATAGACGTACTCGATGCGGATCATTTTGTCGACGGGCGCCTGGTCCGCCAGACAAAAAAGTATGGTGCAGTCTGGCCGATCACGAGCGGCCGTCCTTCTCCGAGCTTGCGGCATCGCGCTTCCCAATGCGGCGCTGGAACCAGGCAATGCGCAGCGCATGGATCACGAAGGCTGCAAGTGCGGTCGGCAACGCCCAGATCGAGATGCTGCGCGGATCGAGCTCGATGCCGTGTTGCGCGAAGAACGCCTGGATCAACAAAACGCCGCCGAAGGCGATGAACACGTCTTCGCCGAAAAACAGGCCGACGTTGTCGGTTGCCGCAGCCAGGGCCTTGATGCGCTCGCGTTCCGGATCGCTAAGTTCAGGTGCGATCTTTTCAGCGGCCGCTTCGGCCATCGGTGCCAGCAATGGGCGCACGGTCTGCGCATGTCCGGCGATCGTAATCAGCCCGAACATCGAGACGATCTGGCGCAACCCGAGATACGCGACCAGCAGGCGCGCAAACGTCAGCCGGCGCAAGCCGAGAATCCAGGCGTGGGCGTGTTCGCGCAAGCCGGCGCGTTCCAGTAAACCGATCGTCGGCAGGGTCAGCACGATCACGAGCAGCGTGCGATTGGAGACGAACGAGCGGCCGAGCAGCGCGAGCAGGTCCGGTGGCGACAAGCCCGCGAGCAAGCCGCTGACGATGCCCGCGGCGACGACTACCAGCGCCGGATTGAGCCTCCAGGCAAATCCGGCCACAACGATCGCCACACCCAGCAACGGCCAGTAGTTCATGCGCGCCTCGAGCAGAATGCCGGTTTCAAGCGGTCATCCGTTGTTTTCCTTCTCCCACCGGGAAAGGTGGCGCAGCGCCGGATGAGGGTGCGAATACGGCGTGCTTCCCATCGTCAATCCAGCGCTTTACGCAGGCGTTTGGCGAATTCGGCAGCATCGCTGCGGTCGCCATGGACGCAGATCGTGTCGGCACGAATCGCCAGGGTGCCGCCGCCGCGAACGTTCACAGTGCCCTGGGTTGCAATCAGCACCGCTTGCGCCACCGCGGCGTCGACGTTGTGGATGACGGCATCGGCTTGACTGCGCGGTGTCAGCGAGCCGTCGGCCTCGTAGCGGCGATCGGCAAATGCTTCGTGGGCGACGGCGAGCCCGGTTTCGGCGCCTGCCTGCGGCAGTGCGCTGCCGGCGAGCCCGAACAGGGTGAGGCCAATATCGAAATCACGTGTTGCTCGCGCGATGGCGTGCGCTAGAGCGGCATCCCTTGCCGCCATGTTATACAGCGCCCCGTGTGGCTTCACATGCGCGAGGCGCGTGCCGGCTGCGCGCGCGAACGCCGCCAGTGCGCCGATCTGGTACAGCGTCATGGCGTAGGCTTCAGCCGGCGTCACGCGCAACTCGCGGCGGCCGAAGCCTTGCAGGTCCGGCAGCGACACGTGGGCGCCGATCGCTACGCCGTGCGCGTGGGCCAGCTGCACGGTTTGCTGCATTGTGGAAAAGTCACCCGCGTGGAAGCCGCAGGCAATGTTGGCCGACGTGATCCAGGGCATCACCGCGGCGTCCTGGCCCATCTGCCAGGGGCCGAAGGATTCGCCCATGTCGCAATTGATGTCGATTTTGCGAGCGCCAGGGGCCGAGGGCTGAGAGCTGAGAGGCATCGTTCAGTGGCGGAGGTGTTCGTGGATGGTCTGGAACAGTGCGCGCAGTGCACGCTCGCGTTCAAGATAGCGCGACTGGGCTTCGGCAAGCGAGATCTCGACGAATCTCAGGCGATCGCCGGGTTTGCGCTGGGCGAGGCGTGAACGATCGACTTCCGCCACCTGGGCGATTCGCGGATACCCCCCGGTCGTCGGCGCTTCGGCCATCAAGACGATTGCCTGACCACCCGGCGGAAGTTGCACGGTGCCCGGCACTACGCCTTCGGATATCAACTCGAGTGGAGTCCGCAGCGCAAGCGCTGGCCCTTCGAGGCGGTAGCCGACGCGATTGGATTGCACGCCGATGCGGAACTCGCTATCGAACAGCGCGGTCTGCGAATGCTCATCCAACTGCCCGAAATGCCTGCCGCGCTGGACACAGACGGGGACAGCCGGGTCTGGTTCGAACCATGGTGAAGGATCGACCGACCAGCGTGCCGCAACGATGCTGCCTTTTGCACCGCGGCGGGCCGAATTCGGCGGCAGCTTCCCGAGCATGCGCTCGAAATCATCCCTGCCGCTCGTTCCGATCGGCAGCTCGTCGCCGCCCGCGAGCACGCGGCCACCCAGCGGGCCGAGGTGCGCGTTGACATCCGTGCTGCGGCTGGCGAGCACAGGCACAATGTCGAAGCCGCCGCGGACGGCAAGATAAGCACGCGCCCCGGCGCGCGCGATGCCCGTGTCGATTTCACTGCCACCGCGCACCAGCAGCGGTCGCCAATTCGGCAGCGGTTCGCCGCCGGAGCGTGCATCGAGATCCGCCCCGGCCAAGGCGAGGACACAATCGCGCTGCACCTGCAGGCGCGGCCCGCGCAACGTGATTTCCAGCGCCGCTGCGTCGTCGGGATTGCCGACCAGGGCGTTGGCAATTCGCAGCGCGATTGGGTCCATGGCACCGGCGGTTCCGACCCCGTTCGCCGCTTGGCCCCGGCGCCCACGATCCTGGAAGCTGGTTAGCAGTCCGGGTGCAAGGACGCGCATGCTCATGATAACGACAGGCGCACAAATTCGTCGGGATCCATCGCCCGAAAGCGCACCGATTGTCCCGGCACGAGCAGCGCGGGTTGCGCGCGTGCCGGATTGAACAATTCCAATGGCGTGCGCCCGATCAATTGCCAGCCTCCCGGCAGTTCGCGTGGGTAGATGCCGGTTTGCGCGCCACCGATCGCAACCGATCCGGCTGGGACGTGCGTGCGCGGTGTTGCGCGCCTTGGCGTGTGCAGCATCGGATCGAGCCCGAGCAAATAAGCAAAGCCGGGCATGAAGCCGAGCATCGCGACCTGATAGGTGCCGCCGGTATGGCGTACGATCACTTCGTTCGGATCGATCCCGGCATGCTCGGCGACGGTCTCGAGGTCGGCGCCGTAATCGGCGCCGTAACAGACCGGGATTTCCAGCGGTTCAGGTAGCCCTGCCAATCCGGGTCCTTCGCCCTCCCGGCCAGCTTGCGCGCTGCCGGAAACACTTTCGCCTTTGGCGCTTCTAATCAGTTCCGCGATCGAGTCCGCGATACGCTCGTAAGGGGACTGCACATTGGCCGGATCGGCCCATGCGCCAAGGTCATAGTGAACACAGACACTCGCATACGCGGCCGAGACATCCGTTACACCCGCCAGTTTGGCATTGCCGAGCAGGTTCGAAATTGCAAGCGCACGCCGATTGAGCGAGGCGTCGATCCGTTCGCCGATCCTGACCAGCAGCGCGCCGTCGCCAAGCGGTTCGATGGAGCTGTCCTGACGATCATCGCCAAGCGGGCGAGTCATGCATCGCCTTCCAGATGCAGTGCGGCGCGCAATTGCGCGATGCGCCGCCTCAATACCGCGGCTTCGAAAAGCACCCGCACGCCGACATTCCAGACCGGGCGCGGCCAAGCAGCATCCACGCGGTAGCGTGCAATGACATGCACGTGCAGTTGCGACACGACATTGCCGAGTGCGGCGATATTGAGCTTGTCGGGCTGGTCGAGCGCATGCAGCACTCGCGCGCAGCGGTCGACCTCGTCCAGCAGCAGATGCTGGTCTTCGTGCGACAGATCGATCAGGTCGCACAGATCCGGCTGACGCGGCACGAGCACCAGCCAGGGAAAGCGCGCATCGTCGAACAGCAGCACGCGTGACAGGGCGAGATCGCCGACGCGGTGGGTATCGGCCGCGAGGCGCTCATCGAGGGAAAAGCGGTCTGCATCCATGAACGTTCGCTTTCGGCGCCGTCATCGGTTATCGCGATCCTGCATCGACTCGACGGCGCCGGGCGCGCAATGATCGTTGCGAAGCACGCGGCTCATCGCGCTCGACGGATCAAGGCATTTGCGCCGCAGTTCGGAATACTTCTCGAAGCACGTATCGGGGCAGCACACACCGGCTTCTTCCCAGGGTTTGGCGGTCGTGCAGCGCGGCGCAGCCTTGAAGCAGGCATCCATTGCGGTATTGGGGTCGCTGGCGCGCTGGGCGCACTCGAGCAGCATCGTGGAGCAGGCGTTGACGACGTAAGTTGGGTCGGTTCGCGCCATGCCGATGGATTCCGGGCTCGGCGCCTTGACCTTTACCGCGTCAGCCGGTGGCGCCCAGCTGCTGCAATCCTTTTTCTCGTAGACTTTCGGAACTTCTTCCGGCGGCGGAGGCGGCGGGGCTGGGGCAGCCTTCGGGGGCGGCTCGGGTGCCTCCGGCGCCACGACCGACTGCGCGCCTGCGCGCATCTGGATCTGCTGTTGCGAGGTCTTGTCCTCGCACGGCGTGTCGCTGAACGTGACTTTTCCATCCGCCAGCGTGCACTTGTACATCGCGCGACCGGCCGCACTGGTACTGAGTAGTCCCAGGACGAGCGCATAGACGGCCATGCGCAGCAGCCCGTGCATTCGGCGCGCCCGGCGCGTGCTTTCGATAGTCAAGATCGAACTCCCCTGGGGCATCGCGCTCAATATAGCGGCGAACGCGGCGCAACGCGAACGCGCGCGCCTAGCCCGTTTGCAAGTTGTGCCGGAAGAAGGCCAGAGTTCGCTCGCGCGCGAGCCTGGCGCTTGGCGCGTCATAGTGGTTTGGATCGACATCGCGGTTGAAGGCGTGGCCGGTCGGGTAGGTATGGACATCCATATCCGGGTAGGCCTGGCGATGTTTCTGCACGGCTTCGGCAGGGATGCTCGAATCGCGTTCGCCGAAGTGGAATATCACTGGCGCTTGCGGTTTTTCAGCCAGGAACGCCACGTTGCGAGCGCCGTAGTAGCTGACCGCCGGCAGGCCAAGACGGGTCGCGGCGAGCAGCGCAACCGTGCCTCCCCAGCAGTAGCCGACCACGCCGATTTTTCCGGACGATTTGATCGCCTCGGCGGCGCTCGCGACGTCCTCGATCGCGCGATCGAAACTGATTTCGCCGACCAGTGCGCGCCCGCGCTTGAAGCTGTCGTCATCGTAGCCGAGTTCAACACCGCTCTCGACGTGGTCGAAAAATGCCGGGGCAATGGCGCTGTAGCCTTCGCGCGCGAACCCGTCGACCACGGCGCGCATATGGGCATTGACGCCGAAGATTTCCTGGACCACGACGATGCCGCCTTTCGGTGCTCCGGCAGGTTTGGACAGGTAGGCACTGATGCACTGCATGCCTGCGGTGTTCAGGTTAATGGATTCACCCATGGCGACGGCTCCGATGTCGGCCACAGCGTAAACGCGTGCCGGCCGATGTCAACCGGACACGTGGATCGCTTTGGGCTCATGAGCCCGCAATGCTGGCGACGGCTATAATGCGTTTTCTCCGCTGCAGTCCGCCATGTCACGCAAGAATCCAAAAGTCGGTTTCGTCAGCCTCGGCTGTCCCAAGGCCCTGGTCGATTCCGAGCGCATCCTGACGCAGTTGCGTGTCGAAGGCTACGATATCGTGCCGAGTTATGGGGCAGCCGACGTCGTAGTGGTGAACACCTGTGGGTTTATCGATGCAGCGGTCCAGGAATCGCTCGACGCGATCGGCGAAGCGCTGGCCGAGAACGGCAAGGTGATCGTGACCGGGTGCCTGGGCAAGCGCGCCGATCTGATCCGCGAAGCGCATCCCGACGTGCTCGCGATCACCGGACCGCAGGATTATGCGAGCGTCATGGGCGCCGTGCACAAGCAACTGCCGCCGAAACACGATCCATTCGTCGACATCGTGCCGCGTGGACGCCCGCGCGCTGCTTCCGCTGCGGACGACATCGGCATCAAGCTCACGCCGAAACACTACGCATACCTGAAAATTTCGGAAGGCTGCAATCATCGCTGCACCTTCTGCATCATCCCGTCCATGCGCGGCGATCTCGTCTCGCGGCCGATCGATGAGGTACTGGTCGAAGCCGAAAAGCTGGTCAGGAGCGGCGTGCGCGAGTTGCTCGTCATTTCGCAGGACACCAGCGCCTATGGGGTCGACCTCAAATACAGCGAACGCAGCTGGCGCGGCAAGGACTATCGTACGCGCATGACGCAACTGTGCGAAGGCCTCGGCGAACTCGGCGCGTGGGTGCGGCTGCATTACGTCTATCCCTATCCGCACGTGGACGAAATCATTCCGCTGATGGCGAGTGGCAAGCTGCTGCCGTACCTGGATATCCCGTTCCAGCACGCC
>Ga0308174_10001808_pt1 | contig 10212 bp, 5 predicted proteins | sample PhyPR2_FD_203894 | JGI IMG/M metagenome (GOLD analysis project Ga0308174, IMG submission 203894) | Soil microbial communities from UC Gill Tract Community Farm, Albany, California, United States - DLSLS.P.R2 | ecosystem: Environmental > Terrestrial > Soil > Agricultural land | place: USA... | reverse complement strand
ATGAGAAAAGGTTCGAACGCGCGCCGTTCGGCTAATTCTCCGAATCGCCAAAGTGCTTTCGCCGAGGAACTAGCAAAGGCTCTCTAGACCTGCCGCGCAGTTCCCGTTTTCTTTACCCTCCTCCGTCCGGTCTTCTTTCCCATATAACCTACTACCCGTTTAATTTGCGTCGAGGATACGTGTGGCCGCGGGCCGCCCTCGACGTGTTATACTGCGCAGCATTATTCCCAAGATGACAAGCTGGGACGTTCTCATTCTTCGTATCTGTTTCGTGGCGCTGGTCGCCGCGCTGGCAGGAATCCTCCGCCCCTTCGGGCTGCCCTTCACGGCTGCTGTTATTGGTGGCATTGCGATGGCGGCTGGCGCGACCGTGGCTGCACTTCGCGTGCATCGAATGAGCTTGGAGGCCACGATTGGCGCGTTTGCTGGCGCTCTTGCTGGGGCGGTTCTTGGTCTTATTTTTTCGCTGGCGCTTCAGCAGGCATCTCTCCTGCACGGCCCGACGCTGCAATTCTTCCGCTTGGTTATCCCGCTGTTAGGAGCGTATGTGGGACTTTTGGCAGGGACCGGCAAATCGGAGCGGCTGAAACTGGAGTTTCCGGGCCTCGCTCGCGACCGCCTCAGCGCGTCTCATCATAAGCTTCTCGATACCAGCGTACTTATTGATGGCCGGATCGCCGATATCGCCGAATCGGGATTCCTCGATGGGCAGCTTGTTGTTCCGCAGTTCGTACTTCACGAATTGCAGCTTGTCGCCGATTCAGGAGATTCGGCCAAGCGCAATCGTGGCCGCCGCGGACTGGACGTGGTCCAACGGCTGCAGAAAATGCCCGGTATAAAGATCGAAGTATCCGGCCGCGACTTTCCTGCCGTCAGGGAAGTGGATCTCAAGCTGATCGAATTCGCAAAACTCGAAAGCGCAAAGATTGTCACCAACGATTTCAACCTGAACAAGCTGGCTCAGGTGCAAGGTGTTGAAGTGCTCAACATCAACGAACTGGCCAATTCTCTGAAGCCGGTTGTCTTGCCGGGCGAAGTGATGCGCGTTTTCATTCTGAAAGAGGGCAAGGAGCACAACCAGGGGGTTGCTTATTTGGACGACGGCACCATGGTAGTGGTCGATAACGCCCGGCGTCTCATTTCAAAAACGGTGGATGTAACGGTAACCAGCGTGCTACAAACCACCGCCGGGAAGATGATCTTTGGCCGATTCGATGAGCGCCTGCAGTCCACCGGGCCCGAACATCGCGCCAGCGCCTCTGCCGCGAGCTAAAGAAAGGAAAATCGGGCTCAGTTTCTGAGTGCGGCGACTGGGACAGCCGGGCCTGGTTCGGAACGGCCCAGCGTATCGTAGAGCGGCTGGACCGGTTTAACTTCCGGATTCGCATTGGCCACAGATATTGCAAAGACGCGGATCTTATCATTACTCGGCAGAGTGATGGTTTTTGCTCCGGCCGGTAGATCGACCGCATAGCCAAAGAGGTAGGAGTAGGCGTAGGGCACGTTCTCTCCCTTGGCATTGTGATGATGATCGCAGTACCAGGCCAGGCTCGCGCGCTTGATGTAGCCCGGCTTAATGCCGGTCATCTCGGCGTAATCATCATGCTGGGTTCGCGCCGGCCGCCCGCGCCGCGCTGGGACAAGAACATCCTTCGCGATCCATTGCCGGTCATCCCACTGCCCGATGAAGCCACCCCAATCCTCGATGTTTAGATGAAATTCTTTGCCACCGGCTTTGAATCTCGCGTCCTGGTCGCCGTCCGCCGATGCCGCCAATATGTACACGCGATTGTAACGGCCAGCGGGCAGAGCAATTGTCTGTCCGTTTGCCGCAATCGCATCCGGCGAGCCGGTCTTCGAAGGCGCCAGGTGAAACTCGACGCCATTGAAGGTAATCTGGTGCGGCAGCATCTCCGCAGGAATTGCATTGCCCTTGCCATCGAGGCCGCTGGTTGATTGCGTACCATCATTGCTGGCGGCTGCGATGTCATAATGCAGCGGCACGGGCGCTGAATGTACGCCGGCCACCGTGCTCCGCGGCCCACCGAGCTTGATGGCGAAGGTGCGCGGCTGATACGCACTGAACGAAGTTTCCAGCGCGCCATCAGCAATTTTCGCCGGCCCGACCGGTTGCTCCTGGCCGTTCACTTCGCGGGCGGCAGCGATGGGCGCGGCAAACGATATCCTGACGCCGGGCTGCGGCTTGCCGTCGAGTTCTACCGCGCGCAGAATCAGTTCATCGCTCTGCTCGGCCCTTTTCAGCGCCATTACTCGAATTCGCGGGCTGCTGACCTTCAAGAGAGAAAATTCTCGGCCGAGATGGCCAGCGTGCTTAGAAGTCTCGAAGGCGATTAGCGGATCGTTCAATCGTTGTCCCTGCCAATCGGTTTCCGCCGCGCGCCAGCCATCAGCATGCGCGGTAAAGCCATAGACGAACTCATGGTGTCCTAGATCCTGGGTGGCCTGGTCGGGAAAGCCGCCGCTGACTCCGGGGGTCCGCATCAGCGTCAAGCGAATCGTGTGGTCATTCGGCTTATCCGATCCGTTCTTGCAATCGGTCAGTATGGTTGCACCGAACTTACCGGTCGCGTCGGTCAGATCAATCCACTGGTGCGAAGGTACTTCAAACTTCTTAGGCTCGGCGGTGGGCCGGTCGATAGTCCCGATGCCCCAGTTGTAGGTCGCAATACGGTTCGAGGCAGTCAAAGGAAAAGTCGCTTTCAGGTTCGACTCGCGCGTGTTCCAGTCGATGGCGTTCGCGAACTCGACCCTCTGTCCCGCGCCTCCAGCCGAGAGCCTGATGGTCTGAACGAATTTAGAGCCGGCGGTTTCGCGCGTCACTTCCAGGGCTACGCGCGCCGGTCCGTTCTCCACCACTCGAATACGCGCCGGGCCGCTGACGTATGCCTTAGGCTCCGCCTGTTCCTGATCCCAATCCATGTTCCAGGCCGGCCATTGCTTGGGGTTGTCGTAGAAAATGGCGAGACGCGCCGGAGCGGCCAGCAACTCCCTGCCAATCGACTTATCGAAGATGCTGGAGACGTTTCCATCCGCATTCAGCTTCACGCGATAGTATTGGTTCTCTAGCGAGCTTTCTGTCGCCTGCAGCCTGCTTCGTTCAGCGCCAGCGCCCGGCTGCACGTCGTATACCCCATAGCCGACCGACGGTACCGCAGCGACGAACAGGACCTTACCGTTCGATATCTGCGCCGGAACTTCGCCGTTTGGGCCGGTCACGTGAACTGCATCCGGCATACCGCCAGGGAAGGCTACATTGGCTTCCACTACATCTTCTCGCGCGATGTTCAGAGGATTGAACACAACTACCGAAATGCCTTTTGCCCGGGTATCCAGCGCCGCGGCAACTGCTCCGGTGGCATCATTCAGCACATTCGCAAACTGGTTCATCGCGATCACGTCGTCGTTCCAGGCGAACTCGTAGGCCCTGGGAGTCGCCGTGCCGGCGGCGATGTCATGGAACTGGCCGCCCATAACAAGCGTCCAGGCGTCGTTCAGGCGCTGGATTGGATAGGATCGTGCGCCGAGCCATTCAGCGGTGATGGAGGCCTTCTCTGCCGCGTCCGCCAACAGTTCTTCTTTGCGCAGCCAGCGCTTCTGGTACGCCTGCGATGTCAGTGAACCCGCCGAATGATTGGTTAGCTCCATTTCTCCGGTGTAGCGCGGGAGACCGGCGGCTTCGGCAGGCGTAATGTTGAGAAACATCTGCTCCGCGGTCGAGGAAATCACATGCACGGGCCCGTTGCCGACCTTCACGGCGGGCCACTCAGGATGCTTCTGCCCGCGGAAGAAAAACTGACCTTCGGGCGGCAGACTGGCGGTTCCTTTCGTGACGATTTCTTCGAGCCGCTTTACCGACTCCTCGTCCGGAGACCCGCCTGTGTCGCCGGTGCCGTAGTAATGATAGTCGGTGTAAACGCCACTGACTTTGCCGTTGTTTTCGACGCGTGCGGCCCAATCGCCCTGATAGCGATCCTGATCCTGTTGCGCTTGAAACTTAGCGAACGCCTGCTCCTGTTTCTGAAGCGCAATATAATCCTGGATGTCCTTGCGGTCGAATGGCTCGCCCGCCTTTTGGCCCGCTTGGAGTTTCTGACGTGCGGCCTGCAGCTTTTTTTGAACCTCTTCGAGAGTTGGGTTGGGCGGCGGGGGCGGCAGTGGTTTGCTGAGATCGGTTTCGATACCTCCGCTGTAGCTGCCGGGATTCAGACCAGCGAGTACGCTCTCACCATCCGGCCCTACCCAGACACCTACGTTGAAGGGTGTGCCTTCCGGAGTTTTCTCGCGCGATTCCGGACCGCCGCCGTCTGCTGATGAGCCCCACACCAGCTTCTGTGTCGAGAATCCTTTCACGCCTGCGTGCGCCAGGATGGCCGGCAGCGAAGCGGGAAATCCGAAGCAGTCCGGCAGCATGTATTCCGCGCTGGCCTTCCCAAATTCCTTGCGGAACCAATCATTCCCGTACAGGACCTGGCGGATGATGGACTCGGCGCTGGGCGCATTCACATCGCCCTCTTCCATCGACGAGCCCGCCGGGAACCATCTTCCCGAATCCACGTAGCTCTTCACCTTCGCGAAATCCGCGGGGAAATATTCCTTCATGAAACGGTAGCGATTCGCGCCGCTGAAGTTGAAAATGTAATGGGGATACTTGTCAAACAGTTTGAAATTATCCTCCATGGTCTTCCGAATGTATTCGTTGATGACCTGCGGATACTCCCAGCGCCACTCGGTGTCGAGGTGGGCGTAGCCGACGACGTAAAGACTCGGTTGCTTCGTCAGATCGGGGTTCTTACTGTTTTGCGCATGGGCCTCGCAGAAAGGGATCAAACAAGCTAACGAGAGGGAGAGGAAAACTGCAAAGGATCGTGACATATTCAACGCGCATCAGTTCGGAGGGGCTGCGCAGTTATAATACCGAACGATCTCAATCGCAAATTATGTTCCTTTATGACTCGGCGCTGCTCGCCGCCCTGCAAACGCCGCCGCAATCGATTGCCGACGTGCTCCAAACCATGCGGACAATCGACGCCACATGCAGCGATGGTGATGGTGTGAAATGGTTCAACTGGCTGTATAGCCGGGTAACAGAAGCGGTTGAAAAGCGAATCGCCTCTGGAGGATTCACCGACGGCCGCTGGCTCGCGGAACTCGATGTGCAATTCGCTCGCTTATACTTTGGCGCTCTCGAGGCGGAGCTTTCCGGTAAACCGATGCCGGATTGCTGGCGGGCGCTCTTCGACCGCCGTGAACAGGCCGCGACAGCCCGTATTCAATTCGCCTTGGCCGGCATCAACGCGCACATCAATCGCGATCTTCCGGTAGCGATTGCCGCCACTTGCCAGGCCGCCACAACCGTACCGCAACACGGCACGGCGCAATATAGCGACTACACCGCGCTCAATTCAACACTCGACAGCCTGATCGAATACGCCAAGCATGAACTGTACGTGCGCCTTCTAGGCGACCCGTTGCCGGCCATCTCTCATCTGGAAGACACAATTGCGGCGTGGAGCGTCAGTGCGGCGCGCGAGGCGGCATGGCAGAATGCCGAGGTTCTGTGGCATTTACGCGTGTCGCCGCCGTTGTCCGCGAAGTTCATGGATACTCTGGACGGGCTCACCACAGTAGCGAGCAAAGCGCTACTGGTTCCGGCGCCGTAATGGGAGCGGAAGCAATCGGCAAGGTGCGCATGACGTTCCAGGCGATGTTCCGCGCAACTTGCCAATGCTCCAGCACTAGGTTCCATCGGTATGGATCGATTCCGTGATCTCGGCTGTGGGCAAAGAGGGAGCAGCAGTGTGCCTCTCCGGTTCATCCTTCATGCTGCTGGCTTTGTTTTTCGGCAGCACAGAGGATCTATTCCGGTTTCAATCTATGAGTTCCAAGGTCTCCTACTGCTTCAATTTGTGTCGATGTTCTTGGCGATGTCGAACTTCACCCGCGCTTCGAATTCCTTGAACGACATACCATTGTCGTAAGCTGATACATCTGGCTCAAGTTCGAGTGGAAATACACGCCCATCCTGAATTAGGTAGGAATTGGAAATCATATCGGTTTCGGTTCCAGGCGGTGTCCATATAAATAGCAGATACTGCTTTCCGGTATCCAAAAAGCCTTCTCGCGGCAGTATGAAACTCGTCATGTGCCCTGAGGGGAAGAGGACTCTACCACCCATTTGTACGGCTCTAATCTGCCCGCCTTCCACAAAACCATGTTTCTGTTTCCCTTTAAGTACCTTCGATATCTTCAATGAGTAACGAGAATAGACAAGCGTATGCGTGTGGTCTATTTGAGAATTCGCAGCAACCGGAATTGCAATTAAGACTGCCTCGCAACTTCGGGCTGGCAACGCAGATGGCCGCCCTACGCTTTCGACAAATGTCGTTGCTATAGACGTCGCCTCGGAAGGGCCAGGCACTCCGGGGTCCGTGATTCCTCTTGAAAAGCCCCAACCTTTGAATCTGTCCTCCCAGGCCCGGTCCGCGCTGTTTTCCTCCGGCTTTGAGGTCAAATCCAGCAGAGGAGGCACACCGGAGTGGGGAGGCAAGGCCGCCAAGACTCGGCTGAGATGGGCAGAATATGCGTCCTGTAGCATTCGCAGCCAAACATCGCTGTGCGAACCCTGTTGGCTCAGACCTGCTCTTGTCATTACGACACTGGCAGCCAAAAACACGATCAGTCGACGCGAACTTGCCTTACGGGCGGGAGAGGGCAGGGGAACCACCTTGCGTAGCCTCCTTCTGTGCTTCCGCGATGAAATCACGCAGTTGCTGAGCATCTTTAATTCCCGGGATACGATGTCCGTTTATAAACAAGGTGGGAGTTCCATCCACTTTGTTTGTGGACGCCAGATTCATGTCGCGAAACACTAATCCCAGCGACATTTCGTTATCAAGGCAGCTTTGGAAGGTCTTCAGGTCCAGTGCTTTGATGGGCTGAGCGTACTCAGGAAGCTTCTGTTTAACGTTAGCAGCTGTGATGTCTTCTTGATGTTGGAAGATCTGGTCATGCATTGACCAGAAGGCGTCTGCGCTTTGCAATTGGGCGCACGCGGCTCCCTCCGCCGCCACTCGCGCCCACGGATGTATAGATAAGGGCATATGGTGAAACACGACACGAACACGGTCCTTCTCGTCCGGCCAGACCTGCTCCAGTAAATCCGCGAATTTCTTGCAGTACGGGCATTCGAAATCCGAAAATTCAACAATGGTGACGGGGGCAGTATCGGGACCTTTGCTTGATCCACGGTTCTGCGCCAGGCCGGCGAGAAGCGCTTCAGCCTTCTTCCGCTCGACTTCGACCGGGTCAATCGTTGTATCGAACAGCTCACTCGTAAGAAAGCGCCCGTCTGGCGACAGGTACATCGTGACCTGCCAACTCTTGACGCGCGTTTTTCCCTCGAATGTTAGTTCGTGATAGCACGTATCTCCATAGGGTTCATCTTTTATAAGCCTGAGCTCCGTTCTGTCATTGAGCTTATACTCCTTTCGAACATAGCTCACTAGAGCAGAGCTCTTATCCGTGGGCATAACCGGGCAGTTCTGAGCGGCACCGATTGTGCAAAACAATAACAGCAGGAGCGAGACAGTTTTATACATGTTTAGTGGCTCCCGGACAAATTGAGTGGTTCTACACTGAGAAATACGTCATAGCAGACGTCATGCCCGTGTCCAGCATCGTCCCAGATTCGCGATCGATACCGGAAACTGTTTCCGTTCGCATCCACGTACTTCAATAGGTGGTATTTAAGGTCGATCCGGAAAATGCCCATTTCCGCCAAGCTATGCAGCTCCTCCGGCTCGCTGATCCCGTTGTGGTTTGTATCGATCCACAATTTCAATTGATCGTAGACCGCATCGCCTGGGTCAATCACACCATTGCCATTTCCTCCATTCATAGGATCATCGAAAATGGCCAAGGCATGATAACCGTTGGGATCGTCGCTAGAAGGCTGCGGCGTCATATTGCCGAACAGTTCGGTGAAATCATCGATCGTCCCGTTGCCGTTGCGGTCAAGCGCCAGCCAGCCATTCCGGTATTCTTGATCCGGCCAACTCATCTGGAGTAAGGGACCGTCGGGCTTAACCCGGAACTTCACTCCATGACCCATGTCCGTGAGGTGAAATCCTTCGTCAAAGGCGTCCACAACAATGGGGCTGCAGGAGTTATTGCAGTTTGGGAACCAGCCGCCGGAATTCTCTTGGCAACTGGGAGTTTCTCCGGGACAAGAACAGACGGCAGTATCCATGCAGATATTGCCGCACCAAGTCTTGCATGTTCCGCCGCTACCTCCGGTGCCACCACCCCCACTAGTGGGACACTTTTGCGGGGCGAAGTTGCTGCAGGCAGAATTACACCCATCGCAGGCAGTCCCATTGCAGGTGTATTGACTGGTTTGGCCGGTGTCCATGAAACCGACCGCTGTTCCGTTTGTGCACGTGGGCTGTGCGGGCGGCGGTGCATCTTCTGCGATGCAATTCGCATAGTCGGGCAGATGGGAGTCAATAACCGAAATATCACGGTCATTGGGCCCGGCTAAGGCTTCGGGAAAGTTCTTTGCAAATCGATCCCAACCGTTTGACTCTGTTGTTGGGACGGGTTCGTCTGAATCCATTACTGTGTAGCTATGAACAAATTTGTTGGTCAGATTCACAGTTCCACACTGATAGCAATCGGCCAAACCAAAAGTATGCCCAAGTTCGTGAGCGAGGGTATTCGTCAGAGCTTGACTGTCGGTCATCCCTTCTATGATGCTGGTGTCCGCTGATAACAGGCGATCAGAGGCATCCGGCGCCCACCTTCCGGTAATGCCTCGAGCATACGAATTCGGATGTTTTGGGTCTTTAGAGGGAATACTATTATCACCTACAGTGTGCACGTATACGCTCTGAGGACCTCCGGAGCTAATGTATAGCTGAACGGGGACCACACTTGCGCTGTAATGGGCAGAATAGTATCTCAAAAGTCCAGTATTCCAGTTCGCCACGGCTGTACCTGCCCATCGGAGATTCTTTGTTTTGAATCCAGATAAACCAATATTTACTCTGGCCCCGCATGGCCACGCGGTCTGTGTCAGGTTCCAAGGAGGAGGTATGTTCGCAGGATCTGTAATTGCAGATTGATAATTCGAGTCGTTCTGCGGTGCGGTCAGGATCCATGGAAGATTAGTACTATTCGTGTCACCCGAATTGCTCGGTGTACCCAGAAGAGCCCAGCCGGACCAAGGACCGCCTGGAGATAGTTGCCAATTGTGGTAGACACCGGCTCCGGTCAGCCCAAAGATCTCCTGCCGGCCGTCAAAATTCAATCCAATTGAAGGGGCATACATGATCGCGCCGCCAAGAAACGTCCATCCGGCCCAGCCGTTCGCCTGCGTATTGTAGAAAGGATTGCTATTGGGATTGACAACAAAGATATTGATGTTTCCGCTGCCGTCTAAATCACCGTTCGGCGAGCCGGTAATAATACCTCCCAGGGAAGCCCAGGCGCTCCAGCCAGCACCCGGAGTTATTTGCCAGATGTGCCAGCCTGCATTGTCGGTTCCTTGCGCGAAGACTTCCAGCCGGCCGTCGTTATTTATCGCGACGGTTGGACTGGTAGCGATGCTCGCTCCGGTCAGCGCGCTCCAGCCACTCCATTGTCCTCCGGGAGTTTGTTGCCAAAGATGAAAAACCGTATTTCCTCCCCCGAGGGCGAAAATCTCCAGGCGGCCGTCGGCATTTTCAATTACCGAGGGCGACCTCATGATACCCCCGCCAAAGCTGGTCCAGGCAGTCCAAACGGTACCGCCCGGAATCACCTGGGAAGCAGTCCATCCGGCACCGTCCGCGCCGCGCGCAAATAGCTCCAGGCGTCCATCGAAGTTCATGGCAACAGTTGGAGGCGATGAAATACTTCCGCCGATCCAAATCCATCCGGACCAACCGCCGCCAGGCGCAGTCTGGTAATTGTGATAAACGCCGCCGCCCGCCATGCCGAATATTTCCAAACGCCCGTCAGCGTTTGTGATTGGAACGGGCGCGCCGGTGATGACGCCTCCCAAGGAATACCAGCCCGTCCACGATCCTCCGGGCGAATTCTGCCAGGCATGCCAGGGACTTCCGTCTGAAGCCCGCGCGAATAATTCCAGACGGCCATCGACGTTAGTTGCTACGGTTGGTCCTGACCTGCCCCGATTTTTTCTGCCAAGCG
>Ga0308174_10001807_pt1 | contig 10215 bp, 7 predicted proteins | sample PhyPR2_FD_203894 | JGI IMG/M metagenome (GOLD analysis project Ga0308174, IMG submission 203894) | Soil microbial communities from UC Gill Tract Community Farm, Albany, California, United States - DLSLS.P.R2 | ecosystem: Environmental > Terrestrial > Soil > Agricultural land | place: USA... | reverse complement strand
TACATCAAGCGAACTCACGACGGGCACGCCCATTGTCGCTTCGTGAATACCGTAGTGGGCTAGGACGTCGGCTTGCCCCTCTGCGGTAGCCGCGCCATGGCTACCCATTGCCGGAAAAATGAAAGGCCTTGCGCCATGCTCTTTCCAGAATCCGACCACTGCTTTGACGATCGTCGAAATATTTGAAATGCCGCGGCTACCAACGCCAATTGCAATCCGCGGATTTTTCGGAACTCGGGAAACGAAATCGGAGTTCGAGAGCTCAGTGCGAATGTGCTCGGGAATATTCGAGATGGAGCGGTCCGGAAAGGACTGGTGCGCGAGTACAAATCTCGGCAGAATCATGCTCCCAGAATACCGCTGGAAGCCGCCAAAGCGTACCGCTTCACTCTCCCAACGTTGAACGATTCGATCGGTGCTCTGTGGCCTCCGGCGCCGCGTAGCGCCAGATCGTGTTCCCTAGAGCTTGGCGTATTCCGCCTTGGCTCGCTTCAGAATCGGGAGATCGGGGTCGGCGTCCTTCCATAGCGTGAGAAAGTCCCCGTAGGCGCTTTTCGCCTTAGCCTTGTCTCCGGATAAAGCGTACGCTCTCCCGAGCTGCAAGTGCGCCAGAGCGCCTACCGGATCCGCGAAAACGAGGCCGCGGTGATCGAGAACCTTTTGGAACTCCGCTGCCGCCTCTCGGCCCTGCCGTGTTTCGAGGTACGCCTCACCGCGCACATAGGCGGGGTAGAGCCCGCCGAACTTGGCAAAGAATGCTGTGCCCGGCAGCGCGAAATCGTAAGGAAGTGCCTGTTGCAATCGCTCGACGGCGTCTAACGGCGCTCGATGCGCGAGTGCAAACAGCGCATGCAGAGTGGGAAGATACTCGAATTGGACCGGGGTATCCTCGGGAAACCGTTTCTCAAGATCGGCGGCGAGCCTTTGAGATTCGGCCGAATCGCCTGAGAGTGCCAGCGCATAGGCAGCGGCATATTCCACATCGCGGCCTTTTGCAAGCTGCAGCGCTGCCCGAGCGCGCTCTTTTGCAGCGGCGGTGTTGCCGAAATGCGCTTCGCACACCGCCTCAGAGGCCTTATAAAGCGCAGCATTTTCGCTTTTCCCGGCCTGCTGCGCCAGGGCGACCGCGCGCTCCCACATCGACCGCGCTTGCCCCATTTCGCCGGAGCTAGCGAGCACCAGCGCCTGATGGTGCGACATCCAGTCCTCCGCATGCTCTCCAGGAGCGCGCGCGATTTCGCGATCCATTCCCGGCCGGTCGCCCGCAACAAACGCGAGATAGTAACGGAAGACCAGAAAGTCCGGGATTTCCAGCTTGCGCGCCGCCGCACCCCGCAAGGTATCCGCGGCTTCCGCAAATCGGTCCAAAAAGAAATAGTGTATGGCCGAAACATACGAAAACGAGTTGTCCGGATTCAGCCGAGCGGATTCTTGAGCCGCTTGAATGCCTTTTTCGTATTGGCCCGTGCCCTGCGTTCCCCAGCCCGCCAAAACGGCATAGGGGAGCCAATCGCGCGGATACGCTTGCGTCCACGATTCGAGGTTCTGCAGCTCTCTGGGAAGGTTTCCCGTGACCTGACGGTCATAAAGAAAAAGGAGCCAGCGCCTTTCCCGGTCACTGACTCGATCCCGAAGCTCGTAGGCTTTGCGGGTGTAGTCCATGGCAAGATCGGTTTGGCCCATATTCCAGTACGTGATGGACAAATCACCAAAGGCCATGGCGAATTGCGGGTCGATGGCGATTGCGCGCTGAAAGTGTGGGATTCCGGCAGCTCCACCGTGTAGGTAAATAGCGCTGCGTCCGGCAGTATACGCCTTCAGAGCTTCGAGAGACGATGTAGTTGCCTGCTCCAGCGGGGTCGAGTGCTCTTGAATGGTGGTGAGCGATTCGCCCAGCCGTGTCCTGATTTGAACGGCCGTTCGGGAGAGCGCATTTAACACCTCGTCTTTCCCAGCCGCCTGCGCCTGCGCCTCCGCGAGGACAGCCCCGGTAGGGCAATCCTTGGCGCGCAACCATAAAACATACTGGCTTCCGAGGCCCGCGATCGAGCCTTCCAGAACCGCCGTGCTGCCGGTGCGCTCGCAGATCTCGCGGGCGATCTCCGGAGTAAGCCGCGTGTCCGGCGGCCGGTTCATGAGATGCACTGTTTGTTTGATGCTGTCGTCCGATAGGAGTTTAAGGAACGGGGACTGTTCCAGTTGCACGGCCAAGCCGTGGCGAAGCGTTTGATCGAACACCGCGTCGCCGGTCTTATTCTCGAATTCCCCCAGAACAATCGTGTCTTGCGCCGTGAGCTTCGGGGCGCTGTGGAAATAGAAATACGCGGAGGCAACAAGGGCCAGAACAACCGCGGCGGCCGAACCGATTTTCCAGGGGATTCTTGCCGTGGTTATTCGTTCCAGCTCCCTCTCCAACTCGGCAGCAGATTGCCAGCGGTGCCCAGGGTTCTCTTCGAGACAGCGGTTTACGATCCTTTCGAGTCTTCGCGAGCGGATGCGCTTCCGCTGAGCCCCGACTCGTCCGCCCGTCAACATTTCATAAAGGACGCAGCCGAACGAGTAGATATCCGTCCGAGCATCGGCCGGTTTGCCCTCCCTTTGCTCCGGCGCCATGTAAGCTGGCGTGCCCAACACCATGTGGCTGGCCGTAGCTGTTTCGTCCGTGCCCGATTTCGCCAGTCCGAAATCCAGAACCTTCACCCCGGACTTCGCGATCATGATGTTACCCGGTTTCAGATCGCGATGAATGATGCCTTTTCCGTGCGCCTCCGTCAGCGCGGCTGCGGTCTGGGACGCGTACAGGAGCGCCGTCTTCAAAGGAAGAGGCCCGCTTTTGAGCCGCGCCGCGATTGTGTCGCCCTCCACCAGTTCCATCACCAGGTAGTTCGGCCCGACATCATAGAGGGCACAGATGTGGGGGTGATTCACTGACGAAATCGCGCGCGCCTCGCGCTCGAAACGGACGCTAAACTGCTCCTGCGTGATCTTCACAGCGACAGCGCGGCCTAATCGCGTGTCTACCGCCCGAAAAACTTCGCCCATGCCGCCTGCGCCGAGTTTGCCTTCGATGCGATACGGACCCAGGCAAGTGCCCGCAGTCAATTCGGCGACAGTCGAATATTCCAGCAGTTCGGTGACGTTCTCCAGGGCAGGCCGATCCAAAAATGCGCCACTGTCTGGCTGTGCGAGAAGAGCCTCGATTTCGCGGCGCAATTCGGGATCTGTCTGCTCCAGCAGCGCCGCCCGCCGCTCGCCGCTTGTCTCGCGAGCCGAGTGGTACAGCTCTTCCAGTTGCTGGAAACGCTCCGGGGTCATCTGTGTCCCGCCGATGGGTTCCTTATTATAGGCCTAAATCGTTGTATGGCTTAACTCGCGCAATAACCAAGCCCTGGCGAGATCCCAATCGCGCCTGACGGTCCGCGGCGAGATGTCGAGAGCCGCGACGATTTCCTGCTCCGTCAAGCCGCCGAAATAACGCAACTCGACCACCTTGGCTTGGCGCGGAGCCACCTGCGAGAGCACTGTCAAGGCCTCGTCCAGAGCAAGGATAGACCGTTCCGGCGTCACTGACAGGATGGCTGTTTCCTCAATGTTTACTTTGACCGCCAAGCCGCCGCGTTTGTGCGACCTGCGGGCGCGAGCCGCGTCTACCATAATCCGCCTCATCATCTGCGCCGCCACTGCAAAAAACTGTGCACGCGCGTGCCAGTCGATATTGGTTGCATCTACCAGGCGGATGTAGACCTCATGAACCAAAGCCGTCGTCTGGAGCGTGTTGTCCGGGTGCTCATTCTTCATGTACCGCCGAGCCATCACGCGCAATTCCCCATACACACACTCGGCGACGCGATCCAGGGCCGCCTGATCGCCGCTGCTCCAGGCCCTCAGTAATTGCGTGATTTCGGTAGGATCGTGCGCCAACACACAGCCCGCTTCCCAGCACAAAGAAAATACCTCAGTCGTGGCCGCTTTTGCCGTCCGCTTCCGCCTGTATTAGCGGAAGGAGAACAAGTCTACCATGCTCTCCTCCAAAAAAACAGGAGGCACAAATGAAACGCATCGCAACAATGGCACTGCTGCTCAATCTCGGTCTCGCAAGCGTCTACGCGCATGAGAAGCCCGTAAAAATGACTTTTTCGGGAACTGAGGGGGCCAGTGCGATCGATCTACAATTACCGGACCCACATACCGGCGACAAACATACCGCTGAATTCAATTTCGCCGGGAAAGGTACCCTGGGCTCGTTCACCTTTCGTAATGTTGAGGCCGACGGAGATTTCCCGCAGCACTCCAGCACCTGCCCGGCCACTCAGGTTTATGTTCAAACCATCGCCGGCGCGGGCGTATTTCGCTTCGAGGATGGAAGTCTATTGAAGGTCAAGCTCACAGAGGGATTCGATTGCATCGATTTCGAGGCTCTGGAGGCCCACTGTACCAGGATTTTTCAAATCACTGGCGGAACCCGTCGTTTCAAGGATGCGTCCGGCATCCTTACGTTGACCGAGACGACGGTGCCGGTGGCCGACGCCTCCAATGACCCCGCCCAGCCCGTCTTTTTTGCCGCTACGGGCGAATTTGTGGGAACGGTTGCAGGAGTGGCGAGAGAGGAGGAGGAACGCCCAGACGACCGGCAATAGGAAAAGCATAAGTCCCGGCAGGCTCCGTCTGGAGTCGGGACATTACGGACGTGAGACATGTCCAACCGAGCGGGAAGATATCGCAGCTCAGATGCCTTCCCGCTCCGTTTCAGTGATATCGCGGGTCGAAGAAGTCGGAGAGTCTTCGCGAGGTCCTTTACTCTGCTGACGAATCGACTCCCCAGCTTTGCTCCAGCATCAGGCTGTATTCGCCGGAAGCGTATAGATCGAAGGTAAACTCTTCCGGTTCGGGCCGGTCGAACACCCAATCCTTTAACCTTTGCTCATACCATTGGTCGAGACAGGGGTGATAGCGGCGAAGGAAGTCACAAGAAAAGCTCTCAACCGGAGGCATGTCTTGAAAAATGGCATGCAACCCGAACGAGCGCCGGAATAGCGCACAGAAATCAAGTACCCCCCATGCTTCCAGCTTCGTGCGTACATGCGCCGGTATATGCTGCACCAGGAGAACCGCAAAGGTTTCCGGTCGGATGCGCCGGTCGGCAAAAGCACTTGATAACTGGGCGGTTTCCGCGCACTGTTCAGCCCAGCGGGAAATGTCCTTCCCGATGTAGTACAGCATCCGAAGTTCCGCGTACCTGCCGCGTAACAGTTGCCGATCCAGGTCTTCTGCCGGGGTTTCCCCACGAGGTAGAAAGCCCTGAAGAGCCAAACTCGCGCGCGAGCTTTCCATCAGCACTGAAGTATCCTCCGGCGTTGAAAAAGGATGCAGGATCAAGGGCGGCAGCCGGAAGGCTTGCGTACCTGAAAGGTTCATGGAAGTGTCCGCTGTCGCTAGCAAATGTTTTCCCTTGCTGAGATTTAGGGCGGTTTCGTGCAAACCACGCCCTACTTCTGTATCGGCAGCAAACGCGTCTCGAAATACCGATTTCCGAGACCCCCAAACTGCCGTCCAGTTTAATCTACCCGAAACTATACGCCCACTTACTTTTTGACTACCGTCGGGATTGTCACCTCGCAACACTTCTCCGTACTTGGCCCCGGAATTTCCTTGGGACGGTTCAATTCCATCTGAATCACGGTATCCAGGGTGGACCAGGGTACTGCCCCCGGTATCGTCCTGCCATTGACGAAAACCGTCGGAGTCTGCTGAATCTGCAGCATCCTTCCAGCGGCTAAATTCTCTTCCACCACTTGGGCAGTAGCGTGCGTATCGATGCAGGTCCCCACCTTCGCAGGATCCAGGTTTTGCCCTTTGGCAAAATCGAGCGTCTTCTCACGCACGTTACCCTGGTTCACCTCTTGCTGATGCTCGAAAAGCCAATCGTGAAACAACCAGAACGACTCCGGATTCTGATTCGCTATGCAATGTGCCGCTTCCGCTGCAGCCCGAGCCCACTTATGTATGGCATCCAGAGGGAAGTCTTCGAAAACGACGCGCACATCCGCCGGGTACTTCTTACGAAGGTTATCGCGTACGGTCTTGGCAAATTCCCGGCAATACGGACATTCAAAGTCGCTGAAGACCGTAATCGTTACCTTGGCGTTTCCAGGACCGAACGAAGGGCCATTTGACGGCAGGTGTTCCAATGTATCGGCAAACGGATTTTTACTCAATTCCCATAAATTGCCCGCGATCAAATGCTGTCCGTCCCGCGTAACGTAATAGACTCGATCCGCTTTCTGCGCCCCCATGATCAGATGTGCGACCACCCGGTAATAATCCTTGATCGCGCTCGGAGTCGGATCGTCAAGCGTGATCTTTACACCCTTCGTGAACCCTTCCGCATAGCGTACATAAATTTCCAACTGCTGCTTGTCCAGCTCGGGCGGCCCGGGTTGCGCCTGACTATTAATGACGATGGCCGAAAGAATCGCCGCGAGCACACAAAACTTCGTCATAAAAATCCCAGTTTTGCACAGCGAAAGCCGCCGGCGGTTCGGTTTCTATACTGAGGATTGCCGCCACTTCGCCGGTATCTTTCTCTCATCACCGTGGCGGTTGCCATTGCAGCGTTGTATTTCTACAAGCTGGACGGCGTTGGCGTACTGGGGCCGGATGAGCCGCGCTACGCATCTATCGGGAGAAGCATGGCGCAAACCGGCGATTTGGTCACGCCAAAACTCTGGGGTACTGCCTGGTTTGAAAAGCCGCCGCTGCTGTACTGGATGACCGCTGCGGGAACCGCGGCTGGCCTTAACCCGGAACTGGCGGGCCGTCTTCCGGTTGCCCTGCTGAGCCTCGCCTTTCTAGCGCTCTCATTCGTGTTGCTGAAACGCGAATTCGGGGCGGAAGCGGCCGCCTTCACCATCGCGCTGCTCGCGACCTCCGCCGGATGGCTTGCGTTTAGCAGCTTGTGCCTGACGGATATCCCGTTAGCCGGCTTCTTTTCGCTGGCCGTGTTCGTGGCGCTACCGCTGCTCCGCGCTCAAACGGAAACTCGCCGCGCGGTCGAGCGGTTTATCGGGATCGGAGTCTGCCTGGGCCTGGGAATGCTCGCCAAGGGCTTGGTCCCAATCGCGCTATCGCTGCCCCTGTGGTGGTTCCTCCGCCGGTTCTGGCGGAAGTGGTGGATCTCTGTTGCCGCCGCGATCGCGTTCGCTGGGCCTTGGTATGTGGCCGTATACCTGCAAAATGGATATGCGTTCATTCAGGACTTTTTCTTGAAGCAGCATTTCGAGCGGCTGTATTCGGAATCCCTGCAACACGTCCAGCCCTGGTATTACTATTTTCCCGTTCTGCTCGCGGGCCTCTTTCCATGGACGCCGCTGCTCGGGTTGCTCCTTTTTCGCCACCGTATTTGGGAGCAACGCAGCAAGTGTCTGGCTGCCATCGTACTCTTCGGCTTCGCCCTCTTCAGTAGTTCGCTGAATAAACTGCCTGGCTATATGCTTCCGTTGTTGCCGGCTCTGTTTGCTCTAATCGGAGCGCAATTTCAATCGAAATCCGTCGCCGCGATTTCCCGCTGGTGGTTGCTGTCCTGCGCTGTTTTAGCCGCCTGCATTCCGCTGGTCGCCAGACTTCTGCCGGTTTCACTCATGCAGGGCCGTTTGTCTCTGGCGGCGATTGGCGCTATTTCGCGCACCGAATTCTTCTATATTGCCGTCCCGATTGCGGCCGTGCTGCTTGCCAGACGCTCGTGGGCCGCACCCGTTCTGGTGCTCTGCGTGGTTGCGGGCGGAATGTATCTCAAGATTGTGTCTTATCCGGTCCTCGACCGGCAAGTCTCTCCCCGCGGCCTGTGGCTTCACGTGAGATCCGAATCATCCAGGCTCTGCGATGGCGGGGTCAATCGCGACTGGGCCTACGGACTTGCCTTTTATCGCGGCGGCCCGCTTCCTCCCTGCGGACCCGGTCGTTCAGATCTCATTCTCCGGTCCGAAGGACACGGACCGCCTGTGATTACGGCAGAAAAGTAGGCCATTATCTTAATCATTAGCCACAGTCAAATCTTCCGGCCTGTAAGTTTGTAGTATGCACCAGAATCGAAAACTCGGAAATAGCGATCTTGAGATTACGGCTCTCGGCGTTGGCGCATGGGCCATGGGCGGAGGAGGCTGGAAGTTTGGCTGGGGCAGCCAGGACGATGCCGATTCCGCCGCTGCCATCCGCGCCGCGCTGGATGGCGGCCTGAACTGGATCGATACCGCGGCCGTTTATGGCCTCGGACATTCAGAGGAGGTCGTCGGTCGCACACTGAAGAGCGTCAAACGGAAGCCATATCTTTTTACGAAATGCGAAAGGCGATGGGATGAGAATCGCAATATTTTCCCCTCTCTGAAAGCTGCCTCGATTCGAAAAGAGTGCGAGGACAGCCTGCGGCGTTTGCAGTTGGATGTCATCGATCTCTATCAGTTGCACTGGCCCGAACCTGACCAGGACATCGAAGAGGGCTGGACCGAGATGGCCCGCTTGAAAGATGAAGGAAAGGTCCGCTGGATCGGTGTCTCGAATTTCAGCGTGGGGCAGATGGAGCGCGCGGCGAAAATTGCGCCGATCACTTCACTGCAGCCGCCCTATTCCTTGCTCGCGCGGAAAGTCGAACAGGAGATTCTGCCGTTTGCCAAGGAGCAGGGAATCGGTGTCATCGTGTATTCGCCTATGCGGGCCGGCTTGCTTACCGGCAAAATGACAAAGGAGCGCGCCGGCGCTCTGCCACACGATGACTGGCGCAGCCGTGATACAGATTTCCAGCAACCGAAGCTGACCCGGAATCTTGAACTGGTCGAGCTGCTTCGCAACATCGGGAAGCGGCACGGTAAGGAGCCCGGGGAAGTAGCATTGGCGTGGACGCTGGCGAATCCAGCGGTAACGGGAGCAATTGTCGGACTCCGCAGAGCGGATCAGGTGAACGGCACTCTTGGCGCCCTGAATTTCCGCCTTTCACCCGGCGAACTGGCTGAAGTCGAGGCTTTCTTCGACCAGCACAGGGAAGCGGTATCCGCCTGACCGATCTGTCAAAGTTGGTTTCTACTGAACCGCGCGCGTGAGCAATCGGCGTCTAATCCAGTAAACCGGCACACCGCACAAAACGATCAGTAATCCAGGCCAAGTGGTTGCCGGCCGGAATGCAAACAGGCACATGAGCACAACTGTCGCGCCAACGATATAGACAAGCGGGATGACCGGGTAGCCCCACGCACGGTACGGCCGTTCCGCTTTCGGCTTTTTCACCCGCAGCCGTATCACGCCGGCGATCGTCAGCACGTAAAAAATCAGCGCTGCTGAAATTACATAGTCCAGCAAATTGCTATAGAGGCTGCCGTATGTTAGAGTCCGCGTATTATACGTGCGCGGCAGCACCAGGGCCGCCGACCAGATGCCCTGCAGCAGTAGGGACCAGCCTGGGACACGCGCTCGATTCAGTCTCCCGGCTGCTCTGGGAAACAGGCCGTCGTGCGCCATCGAATAGTAAACGCGTGGACCGGCCAGAATCAGCGCATTCATGCAGCCAAAGGTCGAGATCATGATCGCCGCCGCCATCAGGACCGTGCCCCAGCCGGGAAAAATGGCCTGCAGCATGGCTGTGGCCACGCGGTCCGCCGGCGCGTGCTGAATCGCCCACAGCGGCAACACTAGCAGATAAGCCACGTTCGCGAGCAGGTAGAGAACGGTAACGCAGATGGTCCCGATCGCAAGCGCGCGCGGCATTGTCCGGCCAGGATCTTTCACCTCGCCCGCGGCAAACGTAATATCATGCCAGGAATCGGCTGAAAACAGCGATCCGGATTGCGAAACGCAAATTGCGGCGAACAATCCAAACGCGGTTAAGGCGCTTAGCGATGCGGTAACCGGCGTCACATCGTGCGGTATCCAGAAGCGGTGAAAGTTCGCCCTGACTGCCGCGTGATTCCAAAAGATGAACCCCAGCACGATCAATGCCGCCAGGGTAATTACCTTGATCGACGTGAATAGGTTTTGAACAATTTTGCCGTAGCGTATGCCGCGGCTATTGGTCCAGGTGAGAAAGGCAGTAACAACAATGGCCGTGAGCTGACCGGTGGACAGCGAAATGGCATAATCGCTGGAAACGTGAATCGGTGGAATCAGATAATTCTGTTCGGAAATAGTGGGCCAAAGCACGCCTGTAAAGCGTGCGAAGGCGACAGCGACGGC